>Ga0222712_10001772_pt1 | contig 25988 bp, 14 predicted proteins | sample C33_657DmetaG_FD_165043 | JGI IMG/M metagenome (GOLD analysis project Ga0222712, IMG submission 165043) | Estuarine water microbial communities from San Francisco Bay, California, United States - C33_657D | ecosystem: Environmental > Aquatic > Marine > Unclassified | place: USA: California... | reverse complement strand
TTGCGACCGCTCCGCTTCGTCGGAGGAGCTTAGAACGTGGTCGGGATCTCGAAGCCCTTGCGGCCGGCGCGCTTGGCCACGAGGTCGCGGTTGGCGGCCTCGGCGTTGGCGCCGGTGAAGAGTTCGGTCTTCGTGTCCTGGGTGAGCGGGGCGCCGAGGGTGGCCTTGGCTTCGTCGAGGTTCACGCCGTTACGACCGAGGTGCTCGGCCATGCGACCGAAGGCTTCGGCCAGGCCGGAGCTCGCCTTGATGGCTTCCTTGATCTCGCCGGCGCTCTTCTTCGCGCCGAGGCGGTAGGAGATGTTGGCGGAGTGGACGAGAGCGGTGGACAGGTGGCACTCGCGGACCGGGGCGTGGATGCCTTCATTGGTGCCCTTGCGGATCTGCGCGACCCAGTTGGCGTGGTGGCCGGAGGCGCCGCCGGTGAGGTCGACCGCGTCGACGGTCTTGCCGTAGGACTTCACGAACTTGCCGTCCTTCTCGTAGACCTGGGCGGAGTTGTAGTCGGGGACGACGATGGTGGCGTTCTCGCACTCGACGATGATGCCGATGTCCGGGGACTTGGCCGACTTCTGGTCCTTGTTGAGCTCGGAGAACTTGCCGAACTTGTTCATCGGGCCGTCGACCTTGCCGTTGGCGGTGAGGCCGTAGACTTCCGTGATGAGCGGGGCGGCGGCGTAGTTATGGATCGAGATGAAGGTGTTCGGGGTCTCGGCGCAATCGACGTAGCCGAAGCGGCCGCCGACGGAGACCACCTCAGGGGCGACTTCGTGGGTGCCGAGGAACCAGCGGGCGATGTCGATCTCGTGGATCGCCTGGTTGCACAGGTCGCCGCCGCCGTAGTTCCAGAACCAGTGCCAATCATAGTGCACCGGTCCCTGGTTCTTGGTCTCGCTCTTGGCGTCGGTCTGGTTGCCGCGGATGGACTCCTGGATGTCGGCCGGACCGTTCCAGAGGTCGTAATCGATCTCGGAGGGGATCTCGTTCTTCTTGGCCGGGCCGATCGACATGCGGCGCTTGTAGCAGATCGCGCGAGCGACCTTCACCTTGCCGTACTTGCCGGCGTGCACGTCCTTGATGGCGGCGCGGATGCCGACGCCGGAGCGGCTCTGCGTGCCGGCCTGGACGATCTGCTTGGTGAAGTGGTTCGAGGCGGCGACGAGCTGCTGGCCTTCGAAGATGTTATGCGAGAGGGGCTTCTCGACGTAGAGGTGCTTGCCGGCCTGGAGGGACCAGATGCCCTGGATGGAGTGCTGGTGGTTCGGCGAGGCGATGGAGACGGCGTCGATATCCTTATCTTCGAGCATCTTGCGGATGTCGGTGTAGCCCTTGGCGCCGGGGATGTCCTTGAGGCCCTTGGCGACGACCTTGGAGTCGACGTCGCAGAGGGCGACGATGCGGACGCCCTTGATCTTCTTGAGCTCCTTGATGTGCTCGAGACCACGGCTGCGGAAACCGACGACGGCGACGCGGAGGTCACCGTTGGCGCCCGCGGACTGGGCATAGGTCTGGGCGCTGAGGCCCGCCACGGCGGCAGCCAGGGCGGAGTTCTTGATGAACGTACGACGATGTAGTTGGGACATAGATAGGACTGGGGGTAGAGACGGAGCATAAGGAGATGCCGTCTGAGTCGAGATTGTTCCAAGCGAACGGGCCGCCTCGGGCGGCCCGTTCGCAGGGGTGGGGGTAGGGGTAGGGTAAGGGGTAGGATTATTTACCTAATAACTTCATTATCAGTTATTTAGGTTTAGGCTTTGATTGCCTATCCCTGCCCCGACCCCTGCCACTACCCCTTGCAGCTTCCTACTTAACCGTCCGAATATACTGACGGATGGCCTCGAACTGGGTCGGGCCCTTGCCCTCGTAGGGGTCGGAAAGCTGGGTCACGCCTTCAGGGTCGGCGTACTTGGGCATCTTGGTGTCAGGGTCGATGCGCGTCGGGGCCAGGACCCAGCGATGGAAGTAGCCTTTGCGGAGACGTTCGGCGCTCTCGGCGAAGTTGATGGCGGGGGCTTCGAAGACCGCGGTGGCTTCCTTTTCGCCCACGGCGTGGCAGGTGATGCAGTTGAAACCGCCGTCGGCGCCGATCAGCTTCTCCCCGTTGGCGATCATCTCCGGGCTCGCCGCCGGTTCGGCGGGTTCGGTCTGCGGCAGGCCGTGCTGGTGGTTGAGGCCGAGCGCGAGGCCATCGGCGTAGTGGGCGAAGCCGGGCATGCGTCCGATGAGCCAAGGGCGAGGCTTGTACTCGACCTGGCCGGCGATGAACTTGCTCATCCAGTCATGACGCAGTTTCTCGCCGAGCCAGGTGAGGGATGGGATCGGCGCGTCGGGCACGGGCTCACCTTCGACATGTTCCTTGGGCGGCAAGGCGTCGCGCAGCTTCTTCGCCTCGCTGTCGACCTTCGTCCAGGTGCTCACGGTGGCGTCGCGCGAATGGCAGGCGACGCAGTTGAGGTTCTTGATCTGACGTTCGGCGAACTCAGCCGGGGTGTCCTGCTTGAGCGAGGCGAGGTCGGTCGCGAGGAAGGCCTTGAGCGAAGCGCGCTGCGAGGCCGTCAGCGCGAAGTCCGGCGCCGTCGCGCGGGCCTTGGCATCGGAGCTCAGGCAGCCTTTGTCGCCGGCCTTGAGCACGCTCACGAGCGTCGGCTGGGTCGTCGCGGGCATGCCGGCATGGCAGTTCAGGCAGCCGCCGCTGACGATCAGGGCGGCGCCGCGGGTGGCGTCCCCGTCGAGGGCCTTGCGTTTGATCATGCGGCTGTTGGCGATCAGGTAAGCCGCCAGTTGCGTGGCTTCTTCGTCCTCCAGGCGGAAATGCGGCATGCGCGTGCTCGGATAGCTTTTCGCCGGATCTTTCAGGAACTCGACGAGCGCGGCGGCATGCCACTTGTCGCGGATATGTCCCGTCGGGATGCGGTCCTGCGCGTCCTTTCCTTCGGCGTCGGGGCGCTGGTGGCAGGCCACGCAGCCGAGGTTGGCGAAGAGCGCGCCGCCTTGCGGGGCGAGCTTCAGGTCGACTTCGGCCTTCGGCGGGACCGCGCCTTGCGTGAGCATCGCCGCGAGGTCGGCGGCTTTCTGTTCCGCGCCCTCGCCGGCAAAGACCTTGGGCATCAGCGTGTGCGGGCGGACGGCGTGGGGGTCGAAGATCCAGTCGGCGAGGAACGCCGCCTTGTATTTCGTGCCGAGCTCGGCGAGCAGCGGGGCGTTCTGGCCGTGCTCGGGCATGCCCGTGCCTTTGGCCGGGAGCAGGGTGGCGTCGGCATGACAGGCGGCGCAGTTCATCTGCGCGAAGAGCAGGCGGCCGTCGCGGCGCTGCGCGGCCAGCTCGAGGTCCTTGTCGGCCGGATGCGTCAGGAGGGAGGGCGGCACGGGCTCGAGCGGGAAGTCCTTCGACGCCCAGCTGAGGCGCACGAAGGTGTCTCCTTGGTCGGCGCTCGCGATCTCGGCCACGATGCGGTTGGCGCCCTTGTTCAGCTGGACGGTCTTGATGCCGGCGCCGTCGAGGAGCGGCTGCCCGTTGAGGCTGAGCTTGAACTTCCCGGAAGTTTCCGCGCTCAGCTTGAAGGTGCCGCGGAGCGGCGACTGCAGGTCGCCTTCCCACTTGGCCGTGAACGGGCCGGCGGCGAGGAAGGGCGTGGGTGCCTGGCTGGCGGGGACGTAGAGCGCAAGCAGGCGGTCCGAACGGACGTCCGTCTTGCCGGCGGCGACGAAGGTCACCTTCAGGCCGGGCAGGTCCTGGCCGGAGAGGGCGGTCGCGATGGTCGCGGCGAGCAGGCAGAGAAGACGACGGAAGGGCATGGCGGCGGTGCTCCCTCTATTGGGAGGCAATCCCGACGTCAGGCAAGCCCCCAACAAGAAGGCCCGGCATGAGCCGGGCCTTCGGAGGTGAGGATTTCGCCTTAGCTTACTTGGCGAACGAACGGTAGTCTTCGCCTTCCTTGTCCGGGACGACGTTGATCGTGTTGGCGACGTCGTCCGGCACGCGGGAGCCGTCGACGGCTTTCACGTTCATCTTGATGCGCATCTGCATCACCGGGATCAGGCCGGCGACCTCGAGGAAGACCGACTTGCCGTCGTCGGCGACCTTGACCGACTGGATCGGCACCTGGTCGGAACCCTTTTCCTCGGGCTTGCTGATCTTATAGGTTTCGGAGCCGTAGGCGCTCGACCAGAGGTAGTTGTACTGCTCGATGGACCAGTTCTGGAGGTCGGCGGCGGACTTCTTGTCGAGGGCGCCGGTGAAGCGGATCGTGATGCCTTTCTTAGAGACATGGAGCGCCTCCTGCATCGTCACGGACTTGCCGGTGTAGCGGACGCGCTGGATCGCGCCGTCCTTCACGCCGTTGGTCTGCCAGCCCTTGAGGCCGGCGACGTAGAGCTGGCCGTCGACGGGGCTGAAGCGCGCGCGCATCAGGCCGGTGGCGAATTTGAGCGGGAACTTCACCACGCCGCCCTGGGCGATGTCGCCGACGCGTTCCTGGAGGACCGCGAAGAGCGAGGATTTGCCGTAGGAGAGGTAGAGCATGCGGCCTTCGAACGGACCCCACTTGCCCTTGTTGGCGGGCACCCAGATCTGGCTGCCGTTGGAGTTGTCGATGTCGTACGGGACCCAGCAGAGGTGCGGGCTGTACTTCGTCGGCGCGGGGGTGCGGTGCGAGAGGTCGGGGACTTCGATGAACTCGCCCGGCTTGGAGAAGTGGATGTAGTCGACGGGGACCCAGGTGCCCTGGTTGTCACCGTTGGAAATCTCGCCGTTGGGGCCGACGCCCATGCCGTTCGGGGCGCGGATGCCGGTGGCGTAGACCTCGAACTTCTGGCCGTCCGGCGACACCTTGAAGATGCAGCCATGGTGCTCGCTGAGGGGACCCCAGCCGCGGCCTCCCGGATTCACGGGGCCGCCCTTGAGGAAGTAGAAGTTGCCTTGCGCGTCGGTCTGCAGGTCGAACGTGAACTCGTGGAAGTTCGAGGTGACCTGGACGTCGTTGTTGAAGTTCTGGTAGAAATCGGCTTCGCCGTCGTTGTTGAAGTCGTGCAGCAGCGTGATCTGGTCGCGGCCGAGGACGTGGATCTTCTCGTCGACGATCTTCAGGCCGAGGCCGTGGAAGATGCCGGTGGCGTAGCGGTGCCAGGTGATCTTGCTGAGCTTGTCGTCGGCGAACTTGCCGACCCAGACGTCGCCGCTCCAGGTGGCGAAGGCGATGCGCCCGTCCTTGAAGAAGTCGATCGCGCCGACGCGGATCCAGGCGCCGTAGGGGTTCTCGGCCGGCACCGTGACAGTGTCGACGACGTAGGGGGACGCGAGGAGCTCGGCCAGCTGGTCCTTCAGCGACTGCTTCTGCGCGGCGTCCTGTTCGGCTTCGATGCGGGACTTGAGGGAGTCGATCTGCTTGGCCTGGTCGGTCTCACCGAGCACGCCTTCGGTCACGACGTCCTGGGTCCAGTGGGCGGGGCCGCCCTTGGTGAAGGCGCGCAGGTCGGCGGCGGCGGCGACCTTGGAGGTCACCTTGCGGAGGACGTCGCCGGCGTTGATGGCGCCGTGGGCGAACGAGACCTTGAAGGAGGTGCCGGCCGGCACCTTGGCGAGCTTGAGGGAGAGGAAATTGCCCTTGTTGCTGAGGATCGAGCCGGCGGGCAGGCCGTTGACGGTCACGGTGGTGAGTTCGTCGGCCGGCTTCACGATGGCCGGAGCGTTCTTGGCGACCTTGGTCTTGGCCTTGGCGTCGGCCTTCTTGCCGGGTTGTTCGGGCGGGAGCGGAATCTCGACGCGGACGATCGCGTTGGCCCCGTCGGCGAGGTCGACCTTGCCGCCGTAGGGGAGGTCGAGGAGGCGGACGGAGGAATCGAGTTCGCCCTTCACGACGGTGAACGAGCGGGACAGCACGACGTTGCCGCCGACGTTTTCCATCTCGGCGGACTCGAGCACCTCGGCCGCGCCGACGGTGTAGGCGAAGACGACGCGGTCGCCGTGCAGGTAGAGTCCCTGGTACTTGGCGTGCTCCCGGGGGAGCGGCCCGAGCGCGATCTTGGCCATCACGCCTTCAGGGCCTTTCGGCAAGGCGCGGGTTTCGTTGAAGGTGCCGTTGAAGCTCCAGCCGGGGCCGGGGTTCGTCTCGAAGTAGACCTTGGCGCCGACGGCCGGGCCGGGGTTCGGGCCGTGCTTGCCGTCGAAGGCGACGCCTTTGGTCTGCATCCATCCGCCGGTCCAGGCGCCGGCGCCACGGAGGGTCTCGGTGTCGAAGGCATAGCCGGCGTCGCGGTTGCCGAGGTTCACCAGCACGGCCTTGTTGGCGGCGCAGCCCTTCTGCTCGAAGGGGCTCTTGCCTTGGGTGTTGTCGATCGAGGCCGAGAGGAAGCGGCCGTAGTCCATCGCTTCCCACTTCGGCAGGGGCTTGGCGTCGGGCTTCTTGGTCGCGTCCTGGGCGAGGCCGGTCACGGCCGCCAGCGCGAGCGCCAGGGACAGGGAGGTGCGGGTCAGGGATGTCATGTGATTGGAAATGAGGGGGTGGCGGGGTAGGGGGCAGGATTGATTAAACCGCCCCCCGCTGTCCACCGTATTGGAGCGACCGGAGGGTGGGAAGTTCCCTGGAAGAGGTCAGGGGGCCGATGACGGATGAAAAGGGGGAACGGGAGACGGACATGTTGAGCGGAAACGGCCGATTAAAGGGGGTCTCCGTCCTTGCCGATGCGAGGGGCTCGGCGTTTCCTCTCTGGCCTACCCCGACCTATGTCTCGCTGTCTTGCTCTGTTGATCGGTCTGCTGTTCGCCGGTCATTCGCCCTCGGTCTTGGCCGCCCCGTCCGCCTCGGAGTCCGCCTTGGTCTTCAATGCCACGCCACCGAAGAACGACCTCAAGGGCGACTTCGAGGCCCAGGTGCTTTTCGCGCAGAGCCAGGTGATCCCCGCCCGGCCTCGGGAAGATGATCGCCAGCCTCGCCTCATCAGCCTCCGCAAGGCTCTCCTGATGGTGCGTCCGCTGCGATCCGATGCGTCGCCGATCTCGGTCGCGGCGCTGGACGGTTCGGGCAAGGAACTCGGGACGCTGAACCTGAATGCGCCGGCGCTCCTGCCGAAGACGGCCTACTTCGTGGAAGGCGCTCCGGCGGGGGTGATGGATTTCAAGCCGAAGGGCGAATCGCTCGGCCTGATCGACGACGCGAGCCAGATCGCGAAGCTGTCCGAGAAAGACGGCGGCCCCCTTCGCGCCATGCTCGGCAAATATGCCCTCGTCGAGGTCGCCACGGCCGACGGCCGTTGGGTGAAGGAGATCCGGCTTCCTTCGGCCAAAGGGCTCGACGGCAAGGTCGTCCGCATCGACGCCGGGGCGGGCTATGGCACGATGGTGCACTACGGCGACAGCGAGGTGAGCGTCTCGCGCGGCCAGAAAGTCGTGTTCAAGTCGTCCGGCGGCCGCTGGTTCCGCGAAGGCGAGCTGGAGAACAACGGCCTGCGCTACGCGGGCGACGCCTGGAGCGCCGACCTGCCGGGCGAATGGGTCCGGCCCGGCTTGGTCCTGCGTTTCCGCCAAGGCAAGGCGACCGGCGAGCTGTCTCCGATCGACGTCGGCGCGCCGACGCAGCTGCTGCTGCACACCATCGACCTGGGTTTCCTGACGGCGCCGCGCGGCGAATTCCGTTTCGCCAAAGACGCGGCGGCGCAACGGGAATATTTCCAGACCGTCCCGGCGAGCCGCCTGATCGTGACGCAGTACGCGCCGCTTCATCTGACCGAAGTGATGCTCCCCACGGGCAAGCTTCTCAAGGAGGTCGATCCGAGCAAGGGCGGCTGGCACGAAGGCGCGATGCGCCAGCACATCGGCAAGGAACTGATCTCGCACGGCATCGACAACGCCAACTACGGCCTTCATAGCACCGCCGGAGCCGGCGAGAAGAGCCACCCTTACGCCGTCGCCCAGCTCGCGGCGCACAACAGCCGAGGCGTCTATGCCAACGGCGTCCAGGTGCACGGTGGCTCGGGCGGGAACGGGATGGTCACCCTCGACAACTCCCTCGGCAACGAGTTCAGCCACGAGGTCGGTCATAACTACGGCCTTGGCCATTATGTCGACGGCTTCAAGGGGTCCGTCCATCGCTCCGCCGACCAGGTCAATTCGACGTGGGGCTGGGATGCCGACAGGCGCCGCTTCATCCCCAACTTCTCGCCCCTGCGCACCGGTAAGGACGCCACGCTCGAGGGCCAGTCGCAGCCGCCGTTCGACGGCCGCGCCTACGGTTTCGATGCGATGGCCGGCGGCGCTCCGTTCTCGTCCTTCAACCGCTTCACGCTCTACACGCCGAACAGCGCGGCCCTCATCCAGAAGTTCTTCGAATCGAAGGCGGTCTTCGACCCGCTTTCGCCCACGGGTTTCAGCAAGTGGAACGAGCAGGCGGCCCGCATGGAGCCGTTCCGCCATCGTCTGCCGAAAGGGCGCGCGATCACCGCGCCGATCAAGGGCCTGAGCGAGGTCGGCCTGACGAAGCTCCTCGCCGAAAACGAGCGCGTGGAGGTCGCGATGGGCGACGGCAATTGGACGAAGGAAATTCCTTTGCCGGCGGCCTCCTCCGCCAACAAGGGACGACTCGTCTCCATCAACCACGGCGCCGGTTACTCGTCGGTGCTGAAGCTCAACGGCGATGAGGTGACCGTGTCCCGCGGTTTCGAGAAGGCCTACGTCTCCGACGGCAAGCAGTGGCAGGAAGGCACGGGCGAGGAGGCTTCGGTCGAGCGCAAGCCGCAGGCGTTCGGGGTGCCGGTCGTGACGCTCGTGGGCTATTACGATCCGGCCGCCGAACTGACCAGCTACGCCTTTCCCGCGTTGCACGGATCCTTCGGCTATTGTTACGCGGAAGAGAGCGCCCAGCTCAGGCCGACCGACTGCCAGCTGGTCGTCGAGACCAAGGCCGGCCTGCTGCGCTTCCGCCTCGACGACCGACGCATCGACGCGAAGCACATGAACAAGTTCCATGTCAACGTACCCGCCGCCAGCAAACCGACCCAATTCGCCATCGTCTGCGGCGGCAAGGTGCTCGTGAAGCGCGCCATCGAGCCTACGGCCGAGAAATTGGCGGTCTCCGTGCACGGCTTGTCGCCCGCCGTCCGCTAGTCGCGACAGGGCAGGGGCGCGGCTTCGCCGCGCCCTCCTGCGAGGAGTGCACGATAAATCGTGCCCCTACCTTTGGGTCTTCCAACACCCCGGCAGGTGCTCGTCGAGCACGCCGACGGCCTGGAGGTAGGCTTGGATGATCGTCGGTCCGACGAACTTCATGCCGCGCCGCTTCAGTTCCTTGGAGATCTTTTCCGCGAGCGGTGATGACGGCTGCGGCGTGCGCGAACGGCGGACGACCGGTTTATCGTCCACGTGCGCCCAGAGCCACCGCGCGAAGCTGCCGTACTCTTCCTGCATCCCGAGAAAGGCGCGCGCGTTGAGCGTGACGGACTCGAGCTTGCCGCGATGGCGGATGACGCCGGGGTTCGTCATGAGCGCATCGACCTTCTTGGCGTCGAAGCGGGCGACCTTGCGCACGTCGAAGTTCGCGAAGGCCTTGCGATAATGGCCACGCTTCTTCAGGACGGTGATCCAGGACAGGCCGGCCTGCGCGCCTTCGAGGATGAGCTGTTCGAAGAGCAGGCGGTCGTCGCGGACGGGCACGCCCCATTCATCGTCATGATAGGCGACGTAGAGCGGATCATCTCCGCACCAGAAGCAGCGTGGCTTCGGCTTGGCCACGGTCAGGCCTTGGTCGATAGGCCCCGGAGCCAGGCGATCCAGCCGGCGGGCAGGCCGCGGGCGAGGGCGCCGCGCACGATCTTCTCGTGGTACAGCTTGGAGGGCAGGTGCGGGCCGGTGGGGTCCACGACCTTGTAGGCCTGGCATTCGAGCGGGCAGTCTTCGAGGCCGGCCTCGAGCACGGTCAGCTTGATGCGCTTGTACGGCGTGCCTTCGGCATCATCCATGCGCTTCCAGTCATCGGCGGTCATCTCGTAAAGCGCGCCCCAGACTCCCGGCGAGTCCTGGTCTTCGAGGATGTCCGCCGAACCGCCGCCCCAGGTGGAGCTGGGGTGCGTGAACGCCAGCCGGTGCTTGGGCAGGAAAGCCTTACCGCGATAGCTGGAGCCAGGGCAACGGCGCTCCATCTGGGTGGAGTCCAGATTGGAGGCGTAGGCGAAGTAGTACCGGCTCATGCGAAGGGAATGGAACTTTGCCCATCCCGGGCGGAGATGCAATCAAGGATGGGCCGCCGCAGGGCGGCCGAGGGTAGGGGCGTGGCTTCGCCGCGCCCTCCCTTGAGAAGGCGTTGGCGGATAGCGGTTAGCGGTTGGGCGGGTAGGCGAGGCAGAAGAGTGCACGATAAATCGTGCCCCTACCTTGGTCCGCCCTGCGGCGGCCCCGCGCTAAGCTCTGCCTATCGGGCGATATCATTCCGGCCCAGGACAGTGATGCCGTGGCTGGACAGGACGGAGGCGGCGAGTTCCTGGGCCTCGGTCCGGACGACGAGGCCGTAGCGGCCGTTCGGGCGGAAGAGGAAAGGGTAGACGTAATGGATGTTGATCTCGGCCTTGAGCAGGACGCGGGTGACGTCCTTGAGCTGGGCTTCCGACTGGAGCTCGATGGCGACGACGGGGACGTCGTCATGCGCGAAGCGGTGCTCGTCGAGGACCTGTTCAGCGCGTTCCGGGTAGTCGACGACGATACGGATGATCGTGGAATCGGTCGTGTCGACCAGGCAGAGAGCCATGATGTGGACATCGGCGCCGGCCAGGGACTCGACCAGCTCGTTGAGTCGGCCGACCTTGTTCTCGACGAAGATGGAGAACTGGCGGACGGGTCCGAGGTCAGGTTGCTGGGAGAGTTCGGCGGACATCAGGAGGCATTATGACAATCCGGATGCGTTTCTCCAGCCCCTTTTGGGTTGAACGGCCGAAACCACGTCGGATTGTCCTCGGGTGCTCTCTTTCCTCGCGTTCTTCCTGGCCCAAGCGCCCACCCGGCTGCCCGAGACGGTGGTGATCGAAACTCGGCAGTCCGCCCCGTTGGCCGAGGCCTCGCCTTCGGTCAGTCGGCTTGACGTCACCGCCGCGACGGAATCCGGCCAGACGACCCTGACCAGTCTCCTGGGCGGTGCCCCGGGTGTCTACGCTTCCGAGCAGTCGGGCGAGGGCTCGGTGGGCTCGCTTTTCCTCCGTGGCACGAACTCCACCCAGACGGCGGTGCTCCTCGATGGCCGTCGCCTGCCGCAGGGTTTTTCCAATTCCTACGAGATCGGCCGCTATCGCATCTTCGGTCTTTCCTCGGTCGAGATCCTGCGCGGTCCGTCCTCTTCCCTGTACGGCGCCAACGCGCTCGGCGGCGTCATCGACCTCCGTCAGCAGTCGCCGCTCTCGGCCAAGGCCGGTTCGACGCTCATCGCCGAAGGAGGTTCGTACGGGCGTGGTTCGCTGGGCCTCGCTTTCCTGACGAACAACGCCGTCGGCGCCCAAGCCGCGACCAGCGGTACGGCGGTCAGCGTGTCGGCTTCGCATGACGACGGCTGGCGCCCCAACGGAGACCGCGATGCGCTAAGCTCCTATCTCAAGCACGAGTGGCGCCTGTCGCCCAATCTGGTCTTCGACCTCGTCGGCTCGGCCGACCACGGTCGGGCCGGCCTGCCCGGGCAGGATATCGGTGGCGCCGGGAGCCTCACAGATTGGGAACGTGACAGCGGCTGGCTGCTCTCGCCGGGCCTGCGTTTCCAGGATGCGAACACGGAAGCGACGGTCTTCTGGTCCCGTGCAGGCAGCGCGATCTCGAGCGTCACGGCCCCCTATGCCAACCGCTACCTGTTGGATCGCGATGAGCTCACCGCCTTCGTCGACCGCAAGGTGCGTCCTGACCTCACCCTCGGCCTCGGCCTGAGCTATGAGCGCACGACCTTCGAGCAGTTCGACGTGGCCGCGAGCAGCCTGACCTGGGCGGACACGCACGAGAGCCTGGGCGTCTGGACGCGGGCGGACTGGCAGGTCACGTCGGTTGATCGCGTGCGTGCTTCCGTCCGTGAAGACCGCTTCACCGATTTCGCCGGCAAGACCACCGGAGAGGTTTCCTATTCTCATCGTCTCACCAAGGAGCTGCTCGCGCACGCCAAGGTCGGCACCGCCTACCGCGCGCCCGCCGCCAATGACCTCGCCTACGGCACCCATCTGGGCCTGCCGCTGCGTCCGGAAAGCAACACTGGCACGGAGATCGGCCTGCGTCATGAGAACGCCGTCCCCGGCGCGCTGTCGTGGACGCTCGTCGCCTTCCGCAACGACCTGACCGACCTGATCGATTACAATCCGATCAGCTACCAGACCTACAATATCGCGAAGGCGCGCACGCAGGGCGTCGAAGCCGGCGTCGAGACGCGTCCCGCCAAGGGCCTACGCGTGTTCGGAGCGACCACCTGGCTCGACAGTGAGATCCGCTCCACCGACTACTACCTGGGGACCGGCCTCGCGGGCGACAAGCTCCTGCGTCGTCCGACGCTGACGCTCACGCTCGGCGTGGAAGTCATCCCGAACGACGATTGGACGTTCGGCGTCTCCGCCGCGCATCTCCGCGGCCGCGAAGACTTCGACTGGAACGCCTATTCGCGCGTCAGCCTGCCGGACGCCACCTTCGTGCGTGTCTGGGTCCGCCGGATCCTCGCGGACGGCACGGAGCTTTCCCTGCGCATCGAGAATCTCTTCGGGGAAGACGCGCCGCCCGCCGCCCTCGGCTTCGGCGCCCAGCCCCGCTCGGCGTATGTGGGGTTGACGCGAAGGTTCTGAAGGACCTTCGCGTGGGGGAACTGGTCCGCCGTTGGCACGGTTTGGTTTTTGATATCTGGGCCGCCGCAGGGCGGCCGTGGGTAGGGGCGCGGCTTCGCCGCGCCCTCCTGCAAAGGAGTGCACGATGAATCGTGCCCCTACCTCGGTTCGCCCTGCGGCGAACCTGCCAGCAGTTCCCCCATGAAGTAAGCTACGCTTACTTCGTCGGCAATTTGTCCAACTCCACCACCGGCTCCTTGCCGGCCGGGATCGCCAATACCACGCCGCGCTTGCCGTCGATACTCGAGTAACCGCCGGTGATCAGCGCCACGGCGTTGTCCTCGACGGTGTAGGCGAAGTCCTTGCGGCCCAGTTCCGCGGTGGCGCTGGTCTTGGCTTCCTTCAGCGCGACCCACCTGCCGGCCGGGTTGCGGATCCAGAGATTAGAGTAAAGGCACTTGCGTTCGACCTGGCCGAAGGAGCCGGACCAGTCTTCGACGAAGGAGTAGAGGCCGTCGATCTTGGCGGCGGTCTTCGGCCGGCGGAACGACGTGAGGAAGCGCCACTGGCCGGTCTCCGCGAGCTTCACCCAGGCGGAGTAGACGGCGGCATCGCCGTCCGCCTTGACGCCGAGCAGGAAAGAGTAGGTCGTATTATCCTTCCACGCATAATCGAGGTGGCTATGGCCGCCCGAGCCTTCGTGGTCGAAGGCCGACGCCACGACGCCGTCGCCCTTGGTGACGGTCGTCACCACCAGGTCGCGCAGTTCCTCGGCGCTGACCTTCTTGGCGTCGTTCTTCACGTAGCCGTTGTCCCAAAGCGAATAGATGAAGACGCGGTCCTTCGCTTCGGTGCCGGCGGTCTTGCGCTGGAAGCCGAAGTAGCCGTGGCCGAAGCCCAGCACGCAGTTGTAGGTCGTGGGCGGGCCGGGCAGCGACTTCGCCTCGGCGTAAGCCCAGAGGGCCGTCTCGCCCTTGGGCAACGCGTAGCCGAAGTGGACGGACTGCGCATTGCCATTCGGGAGCGCCCAGACCTCGGAATTGGTGGCGCCGCTCAGCAGCAGGCCGTTGAGCGTGACGCTGCCCGTGGCCGATTGGGGCTCAAGGGCGATGAGGTAGGTGCCGGCGGCGGGGAAGGTGAGGGTGATCTCCTTGGAGGTCGTAGGTTTGCCGGTGCCTTCGAGCCGTAGCGTGGCTTTCACGGCTTTCTTCAGCGCGTCGGTCTTCAGGTTATCGATGGCATGCGCCGCCAAGGTCGCGGCCGAACCCTTGTTCGCGGTGAAGCGTATCGCGATGTTCTTCGAGCCTGCCTTCTCGACGACGATCGGCACAAGCAGACGTCCGCCCGCTTTCTGGATCGTGGCCGCGCCGACGCCGCCGCGGTCGCCGACGGAGATCTCCGGTGATTCGGTGTAGGCGGTCTTGAGATGCAGGAGCGGGATCGCGGTCGCCTTGGCCTTCGCGTCGGTGGCGCAGGTGAAGCGATAGCCATGCAGCTTGAGCGCGCCTTTGCGCTCCTTGGCTTCGAGCTGCAGGAAGGTCGGGACTTCGACCAAGGCCTTGAAGCTTCCGAGCGCCACCCATTCTGGCTTGCCCGTCCCTTCCGCTTTGCCCGCCCCCGTGAACGCCTTGCCGGCGATTTTGCCGTTGAGCGTCGCCGACTTGCCAGCGGGCATCGAGACCAGTGCTTCGGCCGACCAGTCGCCCTTTTCGGAGAAGGTAAAGAAAGCGAAGACGCCTTTGTCGCCGTTGAACTCGGCGACGACCTTGCCGTCGGCCTCGGCGAACTTCGCGCCGAAACGGCTGGGGCTGGTGGATTCCATGCCGACCTCGTTGGCCACAAGCAAAGCGCAGGGCAGTGTGAGGAGGCACGCAAAGAGACGCTTCAGGGGCATTGGCTCGTTTTAATGACCTGTTCGGGCATGACCACCCCTTTAATCGAGTGGTTAATGAACGATGCGGCACGCCGGAGGCGTGCGGGGGTCTCGATGCGTTCGTTCGCCGCAGGGAGAACAAAGGTAGGGGCGTGGCTTCGCCGCGCCCTCCCTAGAAGGAGTGCACGATGAATCGTGCCCCTACCTCCGGCCGCCCTGCGGCGGCCTTTGCCTCTCCCCTGAACTCAATGCTCCATGCCCGATCCTCTCTTAATATTTCCTTCATCAAAAAGTAACTCTACTCTTCTTCCTATCGGCGGGGCGCACGATTTAATTGTATCTACGGAAGCGCAGAGGGCTCCGTAAACCCCCAATAAAAACAACATGAATCCTCGCATCATCGCCCTGCTGGCGGTGCTCGCTTCGGCCGAACAGGCTTTGGCGGGCGATCCGGCCGGCCTCGCCGGTCATCCTGGCAAAGTTCCCGCGGTCCGCGCCCACAAGCCCGGCCACTCCGGTGATAATCGTCCCTACGTCCCCGCCATCCTCACCCAGTTCGGGGATCCGCTGCCCGGCCTCACGGTCGAGCAGACGAACCTCTTTCTCGACGGTAAGGACGACTTCGAGAAGACGGAAGACGTCGCCGGCGGTCTCGGACCGATCTTCAATCGCGACTCCTGCGTCGCCTGCCACTCGTCGCCGGCCACCGGCGGAGCGAGCGCCATCAACGTCACGCGCTTCGGCCTGACGGTGAAGGGCAAATTCGATCCGCTTGATTCGCTCGGCGGTTCGCTCCTGCAGGAGAACGCCATCACCCCGGAGGCCCAGGAGCTCGTGCCTTCGGTCGCCAACGTGGTCATCCAGCGTAATTCGACCCCGCTGTTCGGCCTCGGTCTCATCGACGCCATCCCGGACTCCGAGATCGTGCGCAACGCGAAGGCCTATCCCAACGAGCGCATCAAGGGCCGCGTGGGTTGGGTGACTGATGTCGTGAGCGGTAAGCGCATGGCAGGTCGCTTCGGCTGGAAGGCCCAGCAGGCCACGGTGCTCGGCTTCGCGGCCGATGCCTATCGCAACGAGATGGGCGTGACCAATCGCTACTTCCCCACGGAGAACGCTCCTAATGGCGACGCTGTCCGGCTCGCCAAGACGGACTTCGTCCTGGATCCGGAAGATGCGCCGGCCGCCGGCCTGGCCGACTTCGAGAAGGTCGCGAACTTCATGCTGTTCCTCGCGGCTCCCCCCGTGACCAAGCCCACCCCGGCTACGGCTTCGGGACGGATGCTGTTCGACGCCGCCGCCTGCTCCCTCTGCCACACGCCCGTGATGCGGACCGGCTACAGCAAGATCGCGGCGCTGAAGAACAAGGAAGTCCGCCTGTATTCCGACCTCCTGCTTCACGACATGGGCTCGCTCGGCGACGGTATCGTCCAGGAGACCGCCACCGGTCGCGACTTCCGGACGGCCCCGTTGTGGGGCGCCGCCGGCAGCGCGCCTTACCTCCACGACGGACGTGCCGCGACGATCCATGACGCGATCGTCGCCCACGACGGCGAAGGCAAGGTCTCCAAGGAGCGCTACCTGAAGATGAACAAGACCCAGCAGAAGCTCCTGACCGACTTCGTGCTCTCGCTCTGAGTCGATCCGACCATCACGCCGACAGGGCGGCCTCCGGGCCGCCCTTTTTGTGTTCGAGGTAGGGACACAGCGCCACGAGCTGCCCTCCGTGTTGGTATCGGGTAGGGCCGACCATCCGTGGTCGGCCGAGCGGTCGACCAGGGATGCTCGACCCTAGCTTATGCTGGCCGCCGCAGGGCGGCCGAGGGTAGGGGCGTGGCTCCGCCGCGCCCTTCTGCCTCCGGGTGTTCCCATCCGCCAACCGCTAACCGAAAATACCTGTTACGGAGTGCACGATGAATCGTGCCCCCTGCCTTGGCTCGCAGCGGTTCACCATGCCAGCAGTCCCCCACTGTATTCCCCCCATCACTTCCGACTTGCGGCCGGTATCCGCTTATCCATTTTCAATCTCAGGTGTGTAGGCGGCTAAGACCCGCCGAGATTCCTATCAAGAGGGCGCGCGAGCGCCCTCTCTCATTTTATCGAGATGCTTAGGGCTGGGTCACTGAATAGTCGTGCGCATCGCTTGGTCAGCCATCGCGACTTGTTTTGCCTGAAGAAGCCTGCTGGTTCGATAGTTTGCTTGGTTAGATAGGCGATCAAGTCGCAAGCTTGTAGGAAGTCGCTCGCCTTAGAGTCACGCCCGAACGGTTGGTCTGCCAGGAGGCGTCCGATATCGAGTTCGCTTTTTACCCATTCAAGCCAGCTGCTGGCGGGGGCGGTGCGATGGTCGTCGCAGATCACAATCAATCCATGCGACGAACAGGTTAAGTGTCGTGTGTTATCGATCTTGGTTTTGGCAGCGCTGAGCATGCTTCTCCATGCCGCAGAAAGTATGTCTTCGGCGGCTGAACGTTTATCGACGACCACCCTGATCGGCGTGAGCGTTCCTTGCTCCCGGATGGCCTCCAAGACGTGTAGCGCGATCTTAACTCGTTGCATCCTGTCTAATTTGAAGTGATGCGGGCTCCGGCCGAGAAGTTCGCTCGCATGGATCTCCGCTTCCATTGGAAGGCCGAAATTCGCGCGTAGTCTTTCCCGCATGCCCCCGAAGGCGGCCTGAGTTTCATGCCAATCCGCATGGTGTACCATCAGCCCGCAGAGGACGAACGTATGGTTCTCCGGATTGTGGCGGCCGGTATCGCCGCTTTCATCGACGTAGAGCAGATGCATGCCTCCGATTGACCGAACCCATGCCGGCTTATCAAAGCAGGGAATCTGGCTGGTTTAATAAGGGGTTTCCCCGCCGTCGGCCTATCGTCTCGCGCGGGCCTTGGCCTTGGCTTGACCATCGCCCCATGCTCCCCATTACTAACCTTCCTTCGATTCAACGAAGGACCTGGAGAGGTGGCTGAGTGGCCGAAAGCGCCCGTTTGCTAAATGGGTATACCCCAAAAGGGTATCGTGGGTTCGAATCCCATCCTCTCCGCCACTTTAAGGCGAAAAGTCCGCTCAGGGGCTTTGCGTGCGATTTATGTCCTGAATAGGTTCATTTCGCCGTCGATGGCTGGGTCTGGTTGCCCCGACGCTACCTGAAACTCTACCAAAGATCGAGTGGGCCGGTCCGGGTATGACCAAGAACTATGACCAACACGGATGTCGTGTCCTGATGGCGTGACGTAAATCCTTGGCTCGCTTGACTTCGCTCAGGTGGCTCGAAATCTGAGGTCAGTGGCCCTCGCCCGTTCCAGACTCTTCGCCTGCCTCGCCTTTCTCCTATTGGCGACGATCGGGGTGCTGGCGGTCGAACATTGCCACTGCGATGATGTCTCGTCGGCTTGCGAGCACGCGGGTGAGGTCTGCGCCCAGCCCGATGACTGCTCGGATTGCCTGGTTCCTTCCTCGCCGGTCGCGCTGGCTGATGAGCCGTTGGCCTTGCTCCCTTCGGTTAATTTCTCGTTGGGTGCGCCCTTGCTGGCTCCGCTCTTCGCTTACGTCGAAAGGCCTGCGCTCAAGACGGTCCACCCGATTTTCAGTTCGACCTCGTCATCGTGTCGTCCGCCTGCCTTGAGTGCGGGGACGATGTGTCTGCGGATCTGAAGGCCTGAACTTCGGCGGCGTTCGCCGCCCGGTGGCCTTGCGTCCGCGACGGATGCGAGGCGTGCCGTATGTCTTTTCCGTCGTCCAAGGGGGCACCCTGGGCTCACGCCCGCATGCAACCAAATCCATGAACCTATCCCGCATCCTTTTCCTGACGTTAACCTGGCCTGTCCTCGGCCATGCCGCCGCTCCGCTGGCCGCTCCTGCTTCGGCACCCACCGAGATGGCGCCGCGATCTCCGGCGTCCCTCACTTTGGCAGATGTGCTCGCCCGGACTGCTGAGTTGAATCCCGAATTACTTGCTCTTGGATTCGGTCGCGACGCCGCCGATGGCCGCGTGGTGCAGGCTGGCATGGGTCCTAATCCCAACTTGTCGCTATCGGTCGAGAATTTTGGCGGCACCAGGCTCGCACGTGGTTCCGACGTCATGGAAGTCACCGTGCAGGCGAGCCAGCTCATCGAACGCGGCGACAAGGCCGGCCGTCGCCTCGCCTTCGCCGAACGCGAGCGTGACGTCACTCAGGCTTCGCTGGCGCTACGCCGTTCTGATATCCTCGCGGCCTCGGCGAATGCTTTCGCCACGGCCTTGGCCGAAAGCACTCGTCTCGCCTTCGCGGGCGAGCAGCTCAAACTTACCCAGGAGACGTTCGCCTCGGCGAGTCGGCGTCTGCAGGCCGCGACCGCATCGGCTTCCGAAGTCGCCCGTGCCCGCGCAGCGCTGGCTTCCGCTCAAGCAGAATTCGCGCGCGCCAAGTCCGCCTCTTCGTTGGCCCTTGCGAATCTTGCCGCTTCTTGGGGTGGAAGCGCCTCGGAAATCGCCGAGATCAAGGGCGCGCTCCGTCTACCCGCGATACCCCCTGCGCTCGCCCGTTTCGAGTCCGCCCTCAAGGTGTCGGGCAATCCGCGCTTAGGGTTGGTCTCCGCGATGGTCGCCGGCCAGCGGGCCGCGCTTGAACTCGAGTCCGCCCGGGGCGTGGCCGATGTCACCGTCGGAGCCGGAGTCCGTCGACTCAACGAAGGCCCCGCCACCGCTTTCGTCGTCGGGGCCTCAATCCCTCTGACTTTCCGCGACGATAACTCCGGCAACATCCGCGCGGCCCGCGCGATGCTCCGCGCTGCCGAGCAATCCCTGCGCGCCGCCGAACTTGAACAGCGTGCCGCGCTCGTCGCGGCTCATGCCGAGCTGAGCGCCGCCCATGCGCAGGCGACGGTTTTGCGCCGCGAGGCCCTGCCCGCGGCCGAAGAGGCCTGTGTCTCCGTGCAGTCCGCCTACGACAAGGGCGCTCTTGCCTTCATCGACGTGCTCGACGCACGTCGGGGTTTGATCGCCCTGCGTCGCGAGCTGTTGGACGCCGAACTTGCGTACGCGCTCGCGCTCGTAAGGGCCGAGACCCTCGCAGGTACCTCGTTTACCGAGACCAAGGCGCTCTTCGAACGTCCCTGATAAAACTTCTCATCACTCATCCATCTTCAAATCAATGAATTCCAAGAAAATCCTGCTCCCCTCGCTCATCCTCTTGGCGGGACTGGCCGCCGCGGCCTGGCTCTCCCAAGGGTCACCTGATCATCACGATCATGGTCACGACGATCATGGCCATGGAGCCGAAGCCGCCGAAGCCAAGGGGCCGCACCGCGGCCGACTGCTCAGCGACGGTGACTTCACGCTCGAGCTCGCGATCTTCGAGGCCGGCGTACCGCCCGAATTCCGGGCCTGGTACACCAAGGCCGGCAAGCCGGTGCCGCCTGCCGATGTGAAGCTAGCTGTGACCCTCATCCGTCCGGGTAAGGTCGAGGATCGCTTCGTCTTTTCCCCCGAGGGCGATTTCGCTCGCGGCGACCATGAGGTCGCTGAGCCGCACTCCTTCGATTATGTCATCATCGCCGAGCATGCTGGCGTCGCGCATAAGTGGGCGTTCGAGGCTCCCGAGATGCAGACCGTCATCGCCTCCGCGGCCGCCGCCAAGGCAGGCGTGAAGGTGGAGAAGGCCGCCTCGGCAGATTTGAATGAGACCATCGAAGTCTATGGTCGCGTGACGCTTGATCCTGATAGCGTCCGACGCGCCGCCGCCCGTTTCGCCGGCGTGGTCGTCGAAGCACGCAAGGCCCTCGGTGACAAGGTCGGGGCCGGCGAGGTCGTCGCCCGGGTCGAGAACAGCCAGACGCTCGTCACCGCTGAAGTGAAATCGCCGGGTGCCGGCGTGGTCATCGCCCGGTCTGCCGCGGTCGGCGACGGCGTCGCGGAAGGTGCCGTTCTTTACGCCATCGCCAGCCTCGATCAGGTCTGGGTGGAGTTGGAGATTCCGCGCAAGGATCTCGCGCGCGTGAAGGCCGGTCAGGCCGTCGTGCTCCATGCGGACGACGGCGGGGATGCCGTCAAGGGTGTCATCGCCTCGCTCTCGCCCCTTGTCTCGGCCGAGACCCAGACGGCCATCGCCCGCGTGGTCGTGCCTAATCCCGACGGACATTGGCGACCAGGAGGTTTCGTGAAGGGGGCGATCGCGGTCAGCGCCGCCCGTGCCCCGGTTACGGTCAAGGTCTCCGCGCTTCAGTCGCTCTTCGGCTTCGACGTCGTGTTCTCGCAGCATGGCGAGGTCTATCAGGCACGCCCGCTTGAACTCGGTCGCCGCAGCGGCGACCGAGTGGAAGTGCTCAAGGGTTTATCCGCCGGTGAGACCTATGTCTCCGAAGGCAGTTTCCTGATCAAGGCTGACATCGGTAAATCCGGCGCTTCCCATGACCACTGAACCCTCTTCCTGGCTGGAGCGACTCCTGCTGGGGTCGATCCGTCATCGGTGGCTCGTGATGATGGCGACGCTCGTGATGGCGCTGGTTGGCGTTTATCACGCACGCAGCCTGCCCATCGACGCCGTCCCGGACATCACCAACGTCCAGGTCCAGGTCAATACCGAGGCCCCCGGCTACTCGCCGCTTGAGACGGAGCAACGCATCACCTTCCCGGTGGAGAACGCGATGGCCGGATTGCCCAGCCTCAGCGAAACCCGCTCGATCTCCCGCTACGGACTGTCGCAGGTCACGGTCGTCTTCGAGGATGGCACGGACATCTACTTTGCGCGTCAGCTCGTCAATGAGCGCATCCAGCAGGTTCGCTCGCAGCTGCCCGCCCGGATCCAGCCGGCCATGGGGCCGATCGCCACTGGCCTCGGCGAGATCTTCATGTATACGGTCGAGGCCAAGCCCGGGGCCCGGCGTCCTGACGGCAAGGAATGGACCCCGACGGATTTACGTGAACTCCAGGATTGGGTTGTCCGCCCGCAGTTGCGCAACCTCCGGGGCGTGACCGAGGTGAACACCATCGGCGGCTTCGAGAAGCAGTTCCATGTCACGCCGTGGCCGGATAAGCTCCATGCCCACGGAATCACTCTGCAGGACATCATGGAGGCGCTCGCCCGGAATAACGAGAACGTCGGTGCGGGCTACATCGAGCGCAATGGAGAGCAGTATCTCATTCGCGTGCCCGGCCGGCTCGGCGGCCTGAAGGACATCGGAGAGGTGGTCGTGACCGTGCGCGGAGGCGTGCCGTTGCGCCTGAAGGACGTGGCCGAGGTCGGGTTCGGTCGCGAGCTGCGTAATGGCGCTGCCACGGAGAACGGCCAGGAGGTCGTCTTGGGAACGGTCTTCATGCTCGTCGGCGAGAATTCCCGCGATGTCTCGATGCGCGTGGCGGAGCGCCTGGCGAAGGTCAACGAGAGCCTGCCCGCGGGCGTCATCGCCCAAGCCGTCTATGATCGGACGACCCTCGTCGACAGCACCATCCGCACCGTGAAGGCGAACCTCCTCGAGGGCGCGCTGCTCGTCATCTTCACGCTCTTCATCCTTTTGGGTAACCTGCGCGCGGCCCTCATCACCGCGGCGGTCATTCCGCTTTCGATGCTCTTCACCGTCTCCGGCATGGCCGCCAATAAGGTCTCCGGCAACCTCATGAGCCTAGGAGCGCTCGATTTCGGACTCATCGTCGACGGTGCCGTCATCATCATCGAGAACTGTCTGCGGCGTTACGCGCAGGAGCAGGGCAGGCTGGGTCGACTACTGACCCGGGAAGAAAGGCTGGCCCTCGCCTTCGAGGCGACTCGTGAGGTCCGCGGTGCGACCCTGTTCGGCGAACTCATCATCGCCATCGTCTACGTCCCGATCTTCGCCCTTTCCGGCGTCGAAGGGAAGATGTTCCATCCGATGGCCTTCACCGTCGTGGCCGCGCTGCTCGGCGCGATGATCCTTTCCCTGACGTTCGTGCCGGCGGCCGTGGCGGTTTTCATCACCGGCAAGGTCTCCGAGCATGAGAACGTCGCCGTGCGCGGCGCTAAAGCTGCCTACCTTCCGCTACTGCGTATCCTGATGAAGGCGCGGGTCGCCGTCGTCGCTGCCAGCATCGCCATCGTCGCCATAGCGATCGCGGCGTCCACCCGCCTGGGCAGCGAGTTCATGCCCAGCCTCGACGAAGGGGATGTCACCCTCCATGCCTTGCGCATCCCTGGGACCAGCCTCACCCAGGCCGTCGCGATGCAGTCCGTGCTCGAGGCCCGCCTGAAGGAGTTCCCTGAAGTCGACAAGGTCTTCAGTAAGATCGGTACGGCAGAGGTCGCCACTGATCCGATGCCCCCGAGCGTCGCCGATACCTATGTCATGATGAAACCGCGCGAGCAATGGCCCGACCCGCGCAAGTCCAAAGCGCGGCTGGTCAGCGAATTCGAGGTCGCCGTGAAGGCCATCCCGGGCAATAATTATGAGTTCACCCAGCCGATTCAGATGCGCTTCAACGAACTCATCTCGGGCGTGCGCACAGACGTGGCCGTCAAGGTTTACGGTGACGACCTGGACGTGATGCTCGCCTCAGCCAAGCAGATTGAGTCGATTCTCGGGGAGATTCCGGGCGCGGCGGACGTTAAAGTCGAGCAGGTCACCGGACTGCCGTTGCTCACCGTCCATCTCGACCGTGAAGCGCTCGCCCGCTACGGCCTGGCGGCGGAGGACGCCCAACAGTTTGTTTCCACGGCCATGGGTGGTTCGCCCGCTGGCGTAGTGTTCGAGGGTGATCGTCGCTTTGAGATCGTCGTCCGCCTCCCTGAATCGATCAGGGCCGACGTCGAAGCGCTCGGTAATCTGCCCGTGCCGCTGCCCGTCCGCGGGTCGAGCGAACGCCGAGCCTTCATCCCGCTACGCGAGGTGGCCGCGGTCGAGATCACGCAGGGCCCCAACCAAATCAGCCGAGAGAACGGCAAGCGCCGGGTCGTCGTCACGGCCAACGTGCGTGGCCGCGACCTCGGTTCATTCGTCGCCGAGGCTCAGCGCCGTGTGAAGGAGGCTGCGGTCGCTCCGCCTGGATACTGGGTGGAATACGGCGGCACCTTCGAGCAGCTCATCTCAGCGAGTAATCGGCTCAAGCTCGTCGTCCCCGTGACCCTGCTCCTCGTCTTCGGTCTGCTCTACGCCAGTTTCCGCAGCGTCAAGGATGCGTTGCTCGTCTTCAGCGGCGTGCCGCTTGCGCTTACGGGCGGCGTCGCGGCCCTCTGCCTGCGCGATATCCCGTTCTCGATCAGCGCCGGCGTGGGCTTCATCGCGCTCTCGGGTGTAGCCGTCCTCAATGGGCTGGTCATCATCAGCTTTATTCGTGCACTGCGCTCCGAAGGGCGTCCGCTGGAGGCCGCCATCGAGGAGGGCTGTCTGACGCGACTTCGTCCCGTGCTTATGACCGCGCTGGTCGCTGGCCTCGGTTTCATTCCGATGGCCTTGGCGACCGGTGCTGGCTCTGAGGTGCAGCGACCTTTGGCGACCGTCGTCATCGGCGGCATCATCAGCTCGACCTTGCTAACCCTGATTGCCTTGCCCGTGCTTTATCGCATGGTCCACGGACGCAGCGATGCGCCAGGCGGAGACGGACAGGCAGGGGCATGAGGCATGTGTTTTTACGATAGAATTCCCCCAGGGCAGGGCACTTTCTATCGCTTGGCTCTGATGGCGGCCAGGCCTCGACTGTTTGGTGAACATGATGAGGAGTAACAAGTTTACATGTTTGGGGGACAGGCATTTGATGGCGGTATGACGCGCGCCTGGCTTGCCTTGGTCCTGACTCTGTCCTCCGTCCTCGGGAGCGGCCAGGCGCTCCGGCAGGCGTCGCCTTGGGCGGCCGGCGTCGGCCTCGCCGACCGCATCGCGGACCGTCCCGCCGACTGGCCTTTGCTGGCGACGCAGTTCAGCCATGTCACCCCGGAGAACTGCATGAAGCCGGCGGCGCTGCGTCCGACGGAGCAGTCGTGGAATTTCGAGCAGGCCGACCGCTTCGTGGCGTTCGCCAATGCCAAGGACCTCAAGGTCGTGGGGCATTGCCTGGTCTGGGCCAAGGACGACCGTACGCCGGCGTGGTTCTATCAGGATGGTGCGGCTCCCGCTTCTAAGGAAGTCCTGCTCGCCCGCATGAAGTCGTACATCGAGACAGTCGTCGGCCGCTACAAAGGCCGCATCGCGACCTGGGACGTGGTCAACGAGGCGCTCGACGACGGTCAGCCCGAACTGCGTGACTCCGGCTGGCTGCGTATCGTCGGCCAGGAGTTCATCGGCCGCGCCTTCGAATACGCCCATGCGGCCGACCCGTCGGCCCAGCTCATCTACAACGACTATAACAACGAGCTGGACGGCAAGCGGGAGAAGATGCTGGCGCTGCTGACCAGACTCAAGGCACGCAATACCCCGATCCACGCCGTCGGCCTCCAAGGCCACTACGAGATCGACCGCGTGCCCTACGAGCAGCTCGAGAAGACCTTAGTCGCCCTGCGTGGCATCGGCATGAAGGTCGTGGTCAGCGAACTCGATATCGACGTTATCCCGCGCAGCCGCTGGTGGGCGGACGGCGGTGCCCATCACGCCGAGATGGCGAAGATCAACCCCTATGTCGACGGTTGCCCGCCGGAGATTCTCGCCCGCCAGGCCGAGCAGTATGCACAGCTCTTCCGGCTCTTCCGTAAGTATGAGGACGTCATCGCACGCGTCTCCTTCTGGAATCTCCACGACGGCCAGAGCTGGTTGAACGATTTTCCGTGGAAGCGCGTGAACCACCCGTTGCTGTTCGATCGGCAGAGCAAACCCAAGCCGGCCTTCGACGCCGTGATGAAGGAACTGACGGCACCCGTCGCTCCGTCCCGGGCGATCGATCGGGCCCATGCCGAGACCTGGAAGCGTTTCGTCGACGAGCATGGTATCGTCCGTGATTACGTGGGAGACCTACCGACGCCCGAAGATTGCCGACTGGGCAAGCCCAACGCCATCGGCTGGTGGAGCCCGATCGAGAACGGGTCGATGTTCACCGGTATGTATCTCAACGCCATGGTCGAGCGGGCCCGTCGCACCGGCGCCTTCGCCGACAAGGAAAAGGCCAAGAAGCTTGCGCAAGGCCTCCTCAAGTGCGCCTCGGTGTCCGATGTGCCTGGCTTCGTCGCCCGCGGAGTGGGCTCCGATGGCAAGTGTCACTACCCGTTGAGCTCCGACGACCAGATGCACCCGTGGTTCCTCGGGATGCAGGCATACCTCGGCAGCGACATCCCGACCGCTGAGGAGCGGAACGTCCTCGTGGCCAAGGTACGCGAGGTCGCCGGTGCGCTGGAGTCCTATGGCTGGAAGGTGCCGTGCGATGGCGCGTTCAAGGGCGATTTCCGCGGCGGCTTCAAGGGCGAGCACTTCCGCGACGTCG
>Ga0222712_10001771_pt1 | contig 26023 bp, 12 predicted proteins | sample C33_657DmetaG_FD_165043 | JGI IMG/M metagenome (GOLD analysis project Ga0222712, IMG submission 165043) | Estuarine water microbial communities from San Francisco Bay, California, United States - C33_657D | ecosystem: Environmental > Aquatic > Marine > Unclassified | place: USA: California... | reverse complement strand
TTCATGGTCATCGCGCCGTCGGTCATACCACAATCCATAATTATGTTCCAGCACTGCCGCATTTGACGCTTTCATCTCTGCTACAACATCTTCCAATACATCCGTCAATCCCCTGCCATACCTACCAGGAACATACCGGGTGATATGCGGCTTTGCATTAATCAGGTCTTTGGGTGAAACACCGCCATTCCACCAGGGCACTTCCATCCTGCCTCCGATGATGAGTTGCCCATTGGCATTCAGCCATCCATTTGTGATGCGGATGTTGGAAGAGGATTGATCCGGACTTTTTGAAGGCTTGTGTACAAATGGAATGGCCTGACCCTTTTCATAGACCAGGGGTTTCATCTTTTTGATGGAGTCGATCCAAGCCAGCAGCTGCAGAGGTGGTTGAATCGCTTGTCGGGTGAGCATGGCAGCCACTTCGACAGAAGGGCTGCTGGACGCCTCAGACTCCTTGGGTAGCAACATTGCACGATCTGTCATGTCCATTCCCAGACGCATGGAGAGCTGCGCATAGAAAAGACTTCTTGGGTTGATATGTTCATTTGAACTCTCCCAATAACCATTGCCAGCGAATTGCGCCCAGTTGCCAAAAGCATGGTTGTTGGCCCCTGGTGGTGCATAACAATCAATTCTGGCTGCTGAGCATTGCCAAAATACGCTGTTGGCTGCTGACCATCCTGCCCCATTTCCATCCTGGCCACGATCGCCCATTCTCAATGCATTGCCATCAACAGTAACATTGTCAAACAAGACCCCACTTGCCCAACTATCAATTGTTCCACTGAAAGAAAATGGAAGGCTTGAATAACATTGCACAAAAGCATTCGGGCCTGGTGCGCAGAAACCCACAGAGAAATCATGATAACCATTCTCTGCATAACAACGTTGAAAAAGGGTTTGCTGACCGGAGGTGGTAAATGAATACCTTCGTTGACCAGCGATTTCAGCAACAGGTTCTGTTGAAATGCAATCCTCAACAGTTATTCTTCTTGCAGTAGATTGAAGAGCCACTGCAGCTCCGGCAAAATATTTAAAACTAACGCGCCTCACCCATCCATCTTCCATGTTTTCCATGTTGATGGCGTTCCAGCAATGGTCCTCATCTTTGGGATTGGCAGATGCATAAGCTGAGACCAATGAAAGGTTTTCAACAGCACTATTACTAATGCGCCCTTTCCATTCATATTTGCTGATGAAAGCTCCGCCAAAACTGCTGTCGATGGCGGTTGTCAACGCATGATCAATGGTGATGGTGTTACCATTGATGGCAGTGATTTTACGTTCAAAAAAAATATCGCGTTCTCCTGGTTTCCATCCAGTGGCAGTAACCCCTCCACCAAAATGATCTGCACCCAAAGACTTGATCCATGCCAAAGTAGAAGGTCTCCTGATGGTGACTTCATCTCCAACAGAAAAGCCTTCCGCTTGTTGGAGGGTAAACTGTGTTGTTCCTACAGCAACATAGGCATCCAGGACTTTGGTTTCAGCGGCAGACTGCTTGTTATTGTTTCCTTTGATATTGATCAGTGGCTCCCGGTCGAAACCTTCACCAACAAGCACGGTTCCCTTGCTGCCTGCCAACACAATACCGGAAGAATGAATGCGAATGCTTTTTGTGAGGTGATAGTTTCCAGCCTGCAATAAAATGGTACCCCGAAATCCATTTTTATCCAAAGGCATCTTGGATACAGCATCAATTGCAGCCTGAATATATTCCGCATCATCTGCTTTGCCTGGAGAGAGCAGGAATTTTACTTCAGGAGACTTGATTTCCTCTGCTGAGGCCTTATATCCGGCATAGGAAAAATCTACAATCCGGTTTCCCCGTGCATCTGGTGTATACTGCAGGATTCCACTTTTCCATTGAACAGGACTGGGAGGAGGCAATTTCTTTTGCGCAACACTTGATGAAGCCATGCTGATCAATAGCAGAATGATCTGCAACCTCAGGAGGCAGAGACCACTCAGATGCTTTGTTCTTTTGATCAACTTTGGCATGGGCTATTATTTCTTTTTGGGTTGCACTGGTGCAACCGTTGTAACATCCACCAAACTGTTGAGGTATTCTTCAATGTTTGAATAACCGTCCTTGTCCCTGTCTTTGCTTGCATCTGAAGGATCAGCAGGATTCAGGCCATTTTTTTTCTCCCAGGCATCAGGCAAGCCATCCAGGTCTGCATCAACATGGGGTTGTCCCTTGTATTCGGGATATCCACCCACCTGTGTCACATCCGTGATAATGCCCATCTTGTATGAATCAATCGGCAAGCGCCTGTGTTTAAACTGCGTTTCTGGTAATGCAACATTAGAAAGATAAGCAATTTTTCCGGTAGACACCTGGGTAACAATCCTGTTGTCCACCGCATCTCTTTTGGGCAAAATGGCTCCTGCATTGGCCAGGACATAAGACTTGGCAACATTGGCAGACAAGATGGTCATGGGAGCCATGGGAAGCGGGCTGTTCCACTTCATGTCATCTGTGTACTTATTGGTATTGGGAAAATCTTCTACCTGCACTCCGCCATTCCAATTGTCTTTGGTAATTTCAGGAAATCCTTCCATCACATTGCCATTCACATAGGCTCTGCCAAATACCAGGTACTTCAGTTTGCTTCTGCCACTTTCTGGTTTCAGGATGCGGTGACCCACTGATGAATTTTTAGGCGTAGCAGGCCCGGGTTGAAAATAGTTGTTGATGATATTGTACTGTGCCCTGTAGTCTCCACCATCAATGGAGCGATGCACCCAGTTGAACACCACATTGTTGGCAAAATTAAAAATACCGTTCCAGCCAATGGAAGGATTGCGTCCCGCATTGTTGGCCCAAAGGCTTCGGATGAAAGAACAATTCTCGCCACCCAGTGTACTGCCAAAAGAATGGTTCCAGGTGTCCAGTGCTTCTGAGAAAATGGAATTCTGGATGGTGATGTTGACGGTTGGAAACTTATCCTCTGCAGCCTTCCCTGTGCTGTCATTGTACATGTGTCGGTACATGCTCATGTTCTCATCCAGCCCCCAACTTGCAGACACATGATCAATCATGATATTGCCCACGGGATTTCCGCCAATGGCATCATCCCTTCTTCCAACCCATGTTTCTCCCCTTCTGAACCGCATGAAGCGAATCACAACATCATGTGTATTGATCCAAACACTTTCACCAGCAATGCATATTCCATCGCCAGGGGCTGACTGGCCTGCAATGGTCACATATGGTGCCCTGATGATCAAAGGTGTCTTCAACCGGATGATGCCTGCTACATTGAAAACAATGATTCGGGCTCCACCCTGCTCACAGGCCCAGCGAAAACTCCCGGGGCCGTCATCCTCCAGATTGGTGACAACAATTACCTTTCCGCCTCGTCCGCCAAAACTGTACATCCCTCCACCTTCCGCACCAGGAAATGCAATCAAGGAAGACTGGGGAAGATCTGTAGGACGGGAAGCGAAATCCACATAGGGCTTCCCTTTCTTTGCTTCCTCCCTGATGATGGGCAAGGCCAATGCCCAGGCGGCATCAGAATGTTTTATGGCGGCACGCATCAAAGAATCTGAAGACCGTTGAACGTCCTGAGGAATCGTTGGATATTGGGCAAACGCTTTTATGGATAATAAGTAAACCGTCAACAAAAATATAAGTCGTTTCATTCCATTATTTTTATGCACCATTATACAAGTTAACTTATAAGAAATAAAAAAGAGAAAGCAGAAACTCTCTCTTTTTTAAAATTAAAATCAAAGTTCAGCTGAAAGTATTGAGATTAAAAACAATCATTTCTGAACTTTTACATCAATGTTGATATAGGTTTGGGATTGCAAGGCTCCAAAATCATTGATGAAATTGATCTGGATGCAACCGTATTTTCCTGCAGCTGTTCTGAAGTACACCAAATTTCCTGAAGCCAATGCATTGGCAGTTGTGGTAGCACCACTCGCAAGATTTGAAATGCCTGCTGCACGCAAAGAACCACCTGAAGTAAGTGTACTGAAAGCAGGTGAACTTGCTTTTTTGAATACCGTTGCATTCCTGGTCCATGTGGTAAGATTATGGGGGACAAACTTGTTTGCACCCAGGGCATAAATGGTATGCCTTGGAGCCCCTACTGTAGTGGTATCGAAGAAATACCCGAAATCAATCAGTGCAGAATTGGCAGCACCCTGCACATAGCTCAATACATCACCACTGGTTGAAACAAAAAATGATTTGTTCGTTTTGGCAACAGAGTCTGGCACAGCCAAGGATTTGTTTGACCAATAGATAAAATCTGGATTGATGGTCACCTTGATGGATTTCCCCCCATCGCCAATGTAAATACCCTTCTTGTTTCTGGCAAAAATCCTATAGGTATAATCACCTGCAATACTGTCTGACATATATCGTTTGATGCCGGAAAAGATCATTTTATTTGACCCGCTTACGTTGAACGTATCAATCCTTGCACCATTTTTTTGTATCTCAATGACCGCCATTTCTTCTATACTCGAAGCAATGGTAAAATCAAGAATAACACTGTCTTTTGGATTGATTGAAATGTTCCCGGTCAGGTTCTTAGGATTGCCAGTGTTGAAATTAACTGACACCCCAAAGCTGTCAATGGGTGCCACTTTCTTCTCACAACCCAGTGTAAAAAGGGCTGCTGTTGCAAGGGTGAAAATTATATGTTTGAAACGTATCATTGTTTTCGTTTTTATTGGTTGATCAATGAATTATTACTGCAATGGGTCGAAAGTTCCACCAGGCCATCCAATGGTCTGTTCCAACACAAAACTTGATTGCCTGAAAAAGTTGGGCAATGGATAGAAATAATATGTCGTTGGAATGCTTATGGGTTGGGCCGCATCAAGATTAACAAACGAAGTTGTGAACATTGCAGCATATACCGCAGGATTGTTCAGGTTGGCAGTATCCCTGGGCCTGAATCCTGCAGGATAAATCCTGTCAAGGTAGATCTTGGTTGCATCCGTACCCGTTCCGGCAAGATAAGGCAACTTTGGAGCCCACCGGATACCTTGTCTGGTTGTTCCAGACAGCAAGTGCAAGGTCCTTGTTCTTCTCAGGTCAAATGTCCGCTTTCCTTCCATGGCAAATTCGACCATTCTCTCGTTCATGATCAAACTACGCATTTGGGCTACTGTTGTGGCCAGGCCGAGCCCAAAATCCTGTGTACCAACAACGATACCAGCACGCTGGCGAATCAACCTGATCATATTTTTTGCTTCAACCATGCGGCCAGTTTCATTGGCGCATTCTGCCAGGTTAATGATCACCTCTGCAAAACGCATTTCAATCCAATCCATTCCACTTCCTCCTCCTGTATTACTGTTGTATTGGGTTTGCACAGCAGAAATGGCAGGATTACAAAGTTTTTTGCAATAGAATCCAGTCTGTGTAAGTCCGGCACCTTCATCAAGCACCCCAGTATAATTCCACTGCTTTCTGGCAACATTGTTGCTCAAAGGCCATGCTGATCCATTGTAAGCAATGGATGCCTCAAAGCGTGGATCTCTGTTCAACCAAAACAGGTTTGCATTGTATCCCGACCTTGCATCAGTGATGGGGAGACCATTATTCATGGTATAGGCTTGCACAAGGTTCCATGTTGGCTGGTTGGAACCGCCTCCAGCCTGACCAGTTGTTTCAGATCTTGGCCTGGTTATGTATTCATTGTTTGTGCCCCTGCCTGGGCTTACTGAAATAGCATCATGTTTGCGCACAAGGATCACTTCCCTGTTGGCGGCTGACTCGTCTACAAAAATATTGGCATAATTGGAATAGAGTGCATTCCCGTTGGCCACGCATGTATCGTATGCCGCCTTACAAGCTGTATAAGCTTTTTCCCATCTTGCAACATCATTGGAAGGATTGAATTGCGGACTGGCCCAATACATCAATACTTTCCCTTTCAATGCAAAGGCAGCCCCCTTTGTGATTCTACCAGTCTGTGAAGTTGGCCATGATGCCGGAAGGAACATGCCCGCAGAATCAAGATCTTTTGAGATCTGATCAATACATACACTTGTTTTTGACCTTGGAACATTTAAATCATCGTTGACAAGATCCTGTGCATTCAATACCAGGGGAACACCACCATACAGCCTGACCAAGTTAAAATAAACCATGGCGCGAAAGAAAAACAATTCTCCTTTTCTCACCCGCTTGTTTGCTTCAGACATGTTGCCTGCATTGATACCGTCTATACCAACATTGCATCTCCTGATATCAAAATACCTATTACCTGTTAAGGAGTTGGAAGTGGCAATATCCGTTACACTGTTGTCAGTAAACTGACCATAAAGGAATGATGCATTTGAATTATTCAATTCATCGGAGCTGTTGTGAATACCTCCTGGTGTTGGCCACGCTGGCATCATCAAGTCATAACCCTTATCAATGAATTGGGTAACGGCACCAACATCATTCCAAATATCAGAATTGATGCCATTTTGATCTTCCAAGTTGAAGAAATCTTTTTTACAACCGCTGATGACCATTGTTACAAGAACAACAGAAAATAGGGTTTTTAGAATTGATTGATATGATTTCATTTTCATGCTTTTAAATGTTAAACAGAAATTACAGGGTTGCATTTATGCCTAACGATATCGTTCTTAATGTTGGATAGTTCGCAAAATTGGAGGTATACTGATCCTTGTATTTAAGTGGATTTGAGATGCTCCAAAGATTGGTACCGGTGAAGAATGCTTTCAATTCCGGAATCTTTAGCCTGCTGGCTACCTTTGAAGGAATACTGTATGAAAGGGTCATGTTATTGATCCTGCTCTGTACGCCACTAACAACCCAAAAAGAAGAGTTCTCCCTGGCAAGTGGCGCATCCGCCCTTGGAAATTTAGCGTTCGGATTTTCAGGAGTCCAATGGTCTACCCAGAAAGATGGTGCATTTTGGGTTGTGGTTGGTACTTTTCTTGCTTCGGAGTCATAGGTATATTTTCCACCCAGTGCGAGGTTCATGTTGGTACTCAACTTGAAAGATTTGTATGCGACTCCAAATGAAATACCATAACTAACAACCGGTGTTGTCCTATCAAACATGGTGGTGATATCAAGGTCATTGATCTGTCCATCCCCATTCACATCTTCAAAATCCAGGAATCCAACCTGAGGTTTGGCACCGCCAATCCTGTAGTTAGGATTTTTCGCAAGCAATGCATCTACTTCACTTTGTGTTCTGAGAATGCCCTTGGAAATATATCCATAGTTGGTGCTGTTGTATTTCCTTGGATCCCTTCCTACAAGTATACCCAATTCATTGGTTCCAAATGTACCGAGGAAACTTGGATTGTAATATGACTGCAGCAACATGCTGTTGGTGAAGCCAAAGTTCGCATCAACATTAAAGGTCCAGTCTTTTTTGATTCTTCCCCTGTATCCGACAGAAAACTCAGATCCCCAACTGAGTTGCTTTCCATAGTTCACAACAGCTGCATTGGCACCAAAAGTAGCAGGAACGGCTGCAGCATCCAGACGATCAAAACCATCGTATGTATAACGGTTCCAAAAATCAACAGTAATATTGAGTTTGTTACCCAGGGTTGCAAGATCAAATCCAACATTGATGGTACGGGCCTTCTCCCATGTGATGTTGGGATTTGGATATATGTTCGGATCAAGTCCATTGGTGGGAGTAGTACCAAGCAGTGCACCGGTTGTTTGGGTAAATCTTGATTCCCAAAGCCTTGCATTCACCCTGTCCTCACCTACGACACCAAGGTTGGCCCTGATCTTCATCATGTTGATGAACTTGACATTGTTCCTGAAGAATTTTTCTTCACTGACCATCCATCCCAGGCCCAATGAAGGGAAAAGTCCCCAACGCTTGTCTGGTGCAAAATTGGACGAAGCATCATACCTGGTAACGGCCTCTAGCAGGTATTTACCATCAAATGAATAATTCATCCGGCCAAGGAAAGAGCGCTTTACACCCTGTGTGTATGCTGGATTTCTGATGACAGAAGATGCATTGCTGAATGCCCAGAATTGATCAACACCTGCAATGGTCTGATCATTTTTGTAAAAGAATACGTTTTGGCTTTCAGATTCTGATTGGTCCATAGCTGCCATGATATCAAAATCATGTTTACCGGTTTTTAATGCATAAGCTACAGTGCTGATGACCTGATAACTGCTGGAAGTTGTTGTGCTTTGTCCAAGTTGATCAGAATTGCTCACCCTTGAGGTGGGTGTAGGAGCTGGTGTCTGAGAATAGAGTTGTAGATTTTGCCCTTGCCTCACAAAATTATAAAGGGTAAAGGCAGGGAAATATTCTTTTGCATTGGCATTCCTGTTGAGCGAACCGTATTGAAACCTTGCCGTCAATCCCTTGAGGAAATTGGGCTTATACTCCAATGAAGCATTGACATTCAGACCCTGAGAGTTCGAGAACTTGTAGTTGCCGGAATTTTCCAGAGCCACTGGGTTGAATGCACCTGGAGGGTTAGGACCAGACCAGTTGACTGGGAGTCCGTTAATGGTCAGGGGAACCCATTGTGGCGTAAGGAAAAGGGCACGCAGGGATAAATCATCTGTTTCTTCGTTGGCCCCTTTTAGGGTTCTGCGGTTATCGCCAGAGAAGTCTGTACCCATAGAGATGTTGGCAGTAAGGCCATTGGCCACTTTAGCATTCATTCCCGAACGGATACCATATTTTTTGATGCTGATACCACCATAGTTACCATCTTCCTGGTAATAGTTTCCTCCTGCAAAGAAGGTCACTTTTTCAGTTCCGCCACTGACATTGATGGTATGGCGTGTGACATTGCCTGAGTTCCACAACTCATCATACCAGCTCTTGTATGGCTTGGTTGCCAGGAAATCCAAATCTGCCTGAGAAAAGCGGTTGGCCAATGGCGTATTGTTCAGTTCATATCCATTATTCAACATTTTGGCATGCTCATAGGCGCTCATCACTTTGGGTTCAACTGTTGGTGTTGAATTACCAAAATATCCGGAATAACTGATTTTTGTTCTTCCTGCTTTTCCTCTCTTGGTTGTCACCAACACCACCCCTTTCGCTCCTGCAGCACCATAAATGGCTGCACCAGCATCCTTAAGGAAAGTGAGGTTATCAATCAGGCTCGCATCAAGGTTGTCGAAATCCTGACGGGTGACAATGATTCCATCAATAACAAATAGGGGATCACGGGTTACACCCACCAGTGAAGCCCCAGCAAACGTAGAGGCATTTCTGATGTTGATGGTTGTGGGAGAACCTGGTTTTCCTGAGGCAAAATTTACGCCAACACCAGGAAGCCTGTTGATCAATGCAGCTCCAAGATTGGCCACTGGCAGGTCTTCAATGTCTTCCGATTTTATGGTAGCGACTGAGCCCAATACATTGGCCCGCTTTTTGGTACCGTATCCTACCACCACAACTTCATCCATCGAATTATTGACCTGTACCAAAGACACAGCAAGATTTCCGCCTGTGCCGGCTTTCAATTCCACAATGCCATAGCCAACATAAGAAAATGTTAATACAGATTCTGCGGATGGTACTTTGATTTGGAATCCACCATTCTCATCGGTGAGTGTCGCAGCAGGATTGTTCTTTACCTTGACAGTAACCCCGCTGATGGGTCTCCCATTTTGCTGTTCGACTACTCTACCTGAGATGGTTTTCTCTTGTGCCAATGCGTCTGCTCCCAAGGAGAAGACCAGTATAAGAAATAAAAGAAGTTTTGTTTTACACAGATGATTCATATGACTGTTGATTTAATAAAAAAGATTGTTTTAACTGTTTTTTGTGGCGTTGAGGGTGGAAGCTGATTTGATGCGCTTTTGCCATGCTTCTGACTCCTTTTTCATGTCAAATCCTTCGGATGAAAGGTAATTGTTGATGCGTCCTTTGTATTTCCCAAACCACCAATGTTTTTTTTCACTGGTCTCTGCATCCATGGCAATTTCCCTGGCTTCCACCAACCAGCTCCAGATCTTGGTTCGTTGTGTGTCATTGAGGGATGGAAGCATGTCTTGGTATCCCTTAAAGGTGATATTGGCCACATTATACGTCATTCCGTCCTTCACTACATCCACCTGTGCACCGGTCAAATGACGTCCCAGGTGATGCAGAAATGCAGAATGGGCCGAAGTGATCTCCTCCGCTGCAGCTGTTTCAAGATCAGCAATCATTGTTTTCACTTCATTCGCAGATGCCTGGGGGCTCGATTTGAGTTCCTTTATTTTCCGGTCCCTTGTTGAGTGAATGGCATTAAGGGTTTGGTATTGAGATAGTATGATTTGATGAACCTTTGAATGTTTTCTTTTCTTCGCTAAGTTGAGTGGTGCAAGAATTTTTGAGACCCGCGATTCAAGTGCTTTTACATACTGCTCATCTTTAGAAATAGCTGTATTTTGTGCATTAACAAAATGCACAAGCATGGCAATGGTTAGGATAATTTTTCTCATTTGGCTACAATTGCAGGCAAGGGTAAAAAAAGATGTCAGCATCCGACTTACTCCAGCCATCCAATGTTACAAATATTCCTCCATATGCAATTCAGAATCTATGCAAACGATTGCATAAACCCTGATCAATGCGAATTGAGGATAAGTTTAGCCGGTTTTAACCCTGGAGAACTGGCTTCAATGGTAATTTTTCCCTTACTGCCAGAGGTTTTCAAAATGGCGAGCAGTTTGCCATTGAAGAGCTGTTTGGTTGAAGCATGAAAAGGAGTCAGCTCAACAGGATTACCATTATCCGTTGCGGCCAATTTCCCAACGCCTTGAACACTAAGGTTGATGGCATTGTCAGCTGTCTGTACAGGAATTCCATTTGCGTCAACAACTGCTATTTCAACAAATCCCAATTCATTGCTTGCAATGCTCAAATTTGATAGTTCAGCCTTGAGAACGATACGATCAGGCTTACCTGCAGTTTGGATGATTGATTCTAATACTGTCTTTCCATTCTTTCTTGACACGGCTTTCAACTGACCAGGGAGATATTCCAGTCTCCACATGGCATGAAGGGTGCTGTCGTTCTTGGTTCTGATGCCTACGGACTTCCCATTTAGAAAAAGTTCCACTTCATCGGCCTGACTGAAATAGGCCCAGACATCTATCTTGCGTCCCTCCTGCCAATTCCAATGAGGAAATAAATGCAATACAGGCTTATTTGTCCACTCAGACTGGTACATATAGTAAACATCCTTGGGGAAGCCAGCCAGGTCAACGATGCCGTAATATGAACTCCTGGAAGGCCATTGGTAGGGTACGGGTTCACCCAAAAAATCAAATCCACTCCATACAAATGCTCCGGACATGTGTGGATTTTGCTTTACAGCAAGCCAGCTTTTTTCGTGCGTATTTCCCCAATAGGCATATACATGATCGAAAGCGGAAACCGTGTTATCAGGATTGCCATGCTTGGTGGATTTGCTGTCGGAAGGCCAAACCCTGAAACTATCAGAAGGGAAATCATAATGTCCACGTGTGGACAGTGCTGAAGCTGTTTCAGCGGCAACAAAACTGCTGCCAGGGAATCTAGAGGGCAGTGCTTTGTAGTCACCCAATTTGTAATTGAATCCCAATACATCCAGTGCACCCGATTGATAAATAAAGTTTTTGGAAGGATTGTTCTCCGTCAACGCTGAAGTAACAGGTCTTGTAGCATCAAGGGATTTGACCAAGGCTGTCAATTCTCTTGCATAGCTGGAACCTGTTGAATCAAACTGTTCACGGATTTCATTGCCAATGCTCCACATGAAAACAGATGCATGGTTACGGTCCCTGCGTATCCAGTTCTCAACATCAAACCGATAATCATTTTTAAAATCTATCGATTGGTCAAACTTGTTTTTTTTCTTGGCCCAGGTATCATACAATTCATCCATCACCAGAAAACCCATGCTGTCACAGAGGTCCAGCAATTCAACGGAAGGGGGATTGTGTGCAGTCCTGATGGCATTACAACCCATGTCTTTCAAAAGCTTTAATTGTCTTTTGATGGCACTGCTGTTGACTGCGGCACCGATGGCCCCCAGATCATGATGATTGCAAACGCCCTGAATTAAAAAATGTTTTCCATTAAGGGAAAATCCATCCTTTGGATCAAAGGCAAAAAACCTGATGCCCAATTTTGTTTGAATAACATCAACCAGCTTATCCTTTTCAAAAACTTTCAAGACTGATTGATACAGATAAGGTGAGGATGGACACCACAGAATAGGATTATTGATTTTCAACATCCCACGCACCGGCGTCTTTCCAGCTGACAAGGCAAGAGCAATTGGCTTCCCTGTTGCAACAGCCCGTCCAACTGCATCCTGTATTTCATGAACAAGTTTCAGGTTCTTTTTTTCACCTGAAAAATTGGAAACCATGGCAGACATTTCCACTACAGCGTTTCCATTTTCTTCAACCTTTGTCTGAACAAAAAGATCCCATGGGTCAATAAATGTTTGACTCGAAATGTCAAGCCAGACTTTTCTGTAAATGCCTGAACCGGTGTACCAGCGCGAATTGGGCTGGGCTGCATTATCAACCCTCAATGCAATGACATTGTTTCCTGTAGAGTTCAGGTATTTTGTTATATCATGCTTGAATGAAACATATCCGTTGTTGTGCCGACCCAGCAAATGTCCATTGATCCATACATCTGCCCTTTGAAAGACCCCTTCAAAATTGAGTTGCACCTGTTGAGGACCACCTTTTGCTGGCAGATTAAAATGTTTCCGGTACCATCCAACCCCAGTGGGCAATGCGCCCTGATTGAAAGTGGAAGAATGCTCCTTTGCAAAATTCCCTTCAATGCTCCAATCATGGGGAATATCCAAAACACGCCAGCCACCATCATTGAATGTTGTCAGCTGCGCAGCCTGCGTATCCACCTGACTGAATTTCCAATCCTTCATCAGCAACTTTGTTGTTCTTTGCGCATGGACTGTCTGCAGGAGACCAGCAAGAAACAAGAAGAACAATATCTTTTTTACATTTGGCATCAGCATGGTTTTTCTATGAAACAATGAGTGCTCATTTTTTTGTGACTTTAAAATTCAGAGCGCTTTTACCCAAATCTTTTGAAGTTGCTACTGCAATACCCCGCTGATCTTTTTCGTTCACTGCATTGTAAAAATGATATACAACACCTTTGTACTTGATCACACAGGGTTTGTGAGCATACCTTGCATCAAATGTCTCTGTAGGTTCAATCAGGCTTTCACCTTCCCAATCCGTCCAATGCACCAAATCATATGAACAGGCAAAACGATCAAAGGCTTTTGGACGATCTATCCAGAATGCACCAAAATAAAACATCACCCAAACATCTCCTATCTTCTGCAGATAAGGATCTCCTGTAATGCCGGCTTGGTGATGAACAATAGGTTCTGTATTGAAGCGTTGCCAGTGCAGCATGTCATCAGAAATGGCCATGCCTATGCGCTCATACCACCGGGTTTTTTTATTGTCTTTGGCAGTATCTCCATTTGCATTGTAGTACATGATATATTTTGCGCCCAACCTTTTTTGTTTGTCCACAATCACCGTACTCTTGAACTCTTTCCTGTTCTCCCACCACCGCACATCTGCATCTTTTGAAGTAAGCACTGGTGCAGCATAAGTGACCCATTCATGGGCCTTGCTCGGATCTTTTTTTGTACTCGCCATGCCAATCGACAACTCTCCCGCTTCATACCCAGCACTCTTCCCACCGATATAACTCATCCAACTGCGGCCCTTGTGTTTACCCAACCTGTAGGCGCCTCCCCACTCGGTATCATACAGCGAAAAATATCCTGCCAGTTGACTGGCATTCCATGCAGCACTGTCCTTTGGGAAAGACAGCAACCTTCCCATGGTTTCCCACTGCAGGAGATTTTTACTCTTGGCCAGCCATGTCTCATACCCCTTTCCATCAAAAACAATGTAAGACATGTACCAGGTGGACTTTTTTTTGAAGATGGTGGGGCAATCTACTTTGAAGGAATCGTTTCGAGGAATTAAGACCAGTCCATATTTATAAGGGGTCTTGATCTCCTCAAAAATTTCCTGCATTTTCTCTGCGGATACTTTTTGTGCAAAAAGCGTATTCGCTGAAAAAATCATCAGGGTCAAAAAAATATATTTCAAAACTTTCATTTTATTTTTTCATCATTAGATTAGTATCCAACAGGTATCGTTTCCCCTTCTCCGTTTTGAATCGGATCGATTTCCCCTGGCAAGAAACAATACATTCATTTCCAGCTTTTGAAAGCAGTTCAACGTGATCCAGTTTCCCATTTTTCCAGTCTATCTTCAACTCAAATCCCCCTCTTGCACAAATGCCATTTACACTGCCATTGGGCAATGCTGATGGCAAGGCGGGCAGCAAAACGATCTGATCATCGTGGCTTTGCAACAGCATCTCTCCAATGCCTGCAGCACCACCAAAGTTACCATCGATCTGAAAAGGAGGATGGGCATCAAACAGATTGATATACGATCCTGCACCACCTGTTTCCGCAGGGCTCAACAACATCTTCAACAACGTATATACATGATCCCCATCCCGGAACCTTGCCCACAAATTGATCTTCCAACCAAGGCTCCACCCCGTCGCGGCATCTCCGCGAAACAGGAGGGATTGTTTGGCAGCGTTCATGAATTTTTCATTCCTCCCCCAAACAATTTCAGTACCGGGATACACTCCCCACAAATGGGAAACATGCCTGTGCTTGTTGTTGGGATCATCCTTGTCCTGGATCCATTCTTGCAACTGACCATATTTACCAATTTGATCAGGTGCAATCTGAGGAAGCATGTTGCGGAGGCTGTCTGCAAAAGCATTGTCTGTCTGCAAGATATCAGCTGCACTGATTACTGCCTTAAACAAAGACCTGATGATCTGATGATCCATGGAAGGCCCTGCCACCAGCCCACCCTGCTCAGGTGAATTGGATGGTGAACTGATCAGCCATCCTGTTTTGGGATCCTTCACCAAAAAATGCTTGAAAAATGCGGCGGCTCCTTTCATGATGGGATATCCTCTTTTTTGCAGGAAATCCTTGTCCAATGTAAACAGATAATGTTCCCAAAAATGATGGCTCAACCAGGCACCACCTGTAACCCAAATCCCATGGTTGGCTGCATTGATGGCGGCTGTACCCCTCCAGAGGTCTGTATTGTGGTGCAATACCCAACCTGGGGCATTGTAATATCCTTTGGCTGTAACCTTACCCCTGGTGGCTACTTCTTCCACCATGTTGAACAATGGATCGTGCAGGTCGGAAAGATTCAAAGGCTCTGCGGGCCAGTAGTTCATTTCGGTATTGATGTTGGTGGTGTATTTGCTTCCCCAGGGTGGTGAGAGCAGATCGTTCCAGATCCCTTGCAAATTGGCAGGCATGGTTCCAGGTCTTGAACTTGAGATCAATAGGTACCTGCTGTATTGAACATAAAGAGAAAGCAGGGAAGGATCTCCGGTTTTATCAAATTCTCGAATGCGTTGATCCGTGGGTTTTGCATCTTGAGCATTCACACCAAAATCAATGGCAAAACGGTTGAAATATTTTTTATACTCTTTGATGTGATTGGCCTTGATGGCTTGGGGGGATTTCGATTTGATGGCGGAAATGGCCTTGGTGCTCAATGCCAGCGGATTGGCACTGACATCGTTGTATTTTTTAAAATTGGTGGCAGCACTCAAATAGGCAAATACCTGGTCAGCGCCCACTACATGCAACCTGCCATTCTTGCTGAAAACCTTTCCCCCTTTGACCCTTATCCTGAGCAGGCTTTCTCCAAACAAGGCGCCATGCAATACTGCCACATGCAAACGGAGTGTGCTGTCGTTCAGGATGCTGACTTCATGATCTTTGTGTGGAGATTTGAATGAAAAAGAAACATCAATACTTTTGGTTGTAGAGGCACCCAATTCAATGCCAACAACCTGATCAACAGCGCTGGAAAAATAGGTTCTTGTGTACCGCGTTCCATTATGCACATAGCTTGTTTTGGCCAACGCATTGGTAACGTCCAATTCCCTTGTATAACCGGTGTACCCTGCATGATTGAAATGCATCATCAGATCACCAAATGGCTGATAGTCTGCTTGATATTTGGGTGTTGCAGGAGGCACATCATCTTGAACAAAATACTTCCAGTTACTTTGAAGATCTATCAGTGGAGATGAATCTGCCGCACCGCCCAAAAAACCAATATGCCTTGTTGTATCCTTGTAGCCAGACAATCCACCCTTGTCGGCAAAATTCAATACCTGTATCGAAATCCTGTTCTCTCCTTCCATAAGGAGATTTGCAGGTATGGTATAGCGCCTTGCATCACCGGATTCCGTCTGCCCAACCAATATACCGTTCACATAGGTTCTGTCAAGATCCCTGATGCGGTTGAGGTCAAGAATCAATGACTTGTTCAACATGGATGATGAAACAACAAATGTTTTGGTGAACCAGACTGCTCCATCCAAACCATCCAGCCCAGTTGTCTCCCAGCCTTCAAAATGCGGTACATGGATTTTTTTCCATTGACCATCATCAAATGTTTTTTTAGTAGGATCCATTGCCATGCCCTTTAGCGCAAACATTTCTTTGATCCACTGCTCCTTGTTCCCGGCAGGACTTTGCAAGCCCATGAACTCTTTTTCTGCCAAAGCATTCGCTTCCTTTTGTTTTCCACCAAACAACAATTGCCTGATTGTATCAAGGTGAACGAATGCATTGGAACGATTGTATTCTCGGGGTTTACCGCTCCATAAGCTTTCTTCGTTGAATTGAATCCTGTCTTCCTCTACTCCGCCAAAGACCATGGCGCCAATCCGTCCGTTCCCTATGGGCAAGGCATCTGTCCACTTTACAGATGGCTTTTCATACCACAGTCGATTGCCTTGAGAGAATGCAGAAACGAACAACAACAATGCACTGCTCATCAATAAAAATTTCCTCATATTTTTCATACCTATATTTAATGCCTGATGTTGATTTTGATTGGTTTCAGGCTTCTGCCCTTGTACAATTCTTTTCCGTCTTGCATCACTTTGAATCCTGCTTCGCCATAGCGACTGCCGGTTTCATCCCATTGTAAATCGAATATCTTTCCATGGTAAGCAATGCCGGAAATCAGGAACCATTTCCATTTTCCATCAGGAATCAGGGGATGAATGTCAAGCAGATCATCTTCCCTTGTTCTCAAGCCAATCAGGTCATTGATGATCAGGTCTGCAAAACCGGAATGGTTATAATAACTGCTGCGGGGATTGTCTCCTTTGAGCCAGTATCCATTTTTTTCATCCTGGTACTCTCCCAAATAAGGCAATCCATTTTTCTGGTGTGACCATGCATAGGTTTGGAGAGCATCGTAGAAAACAGAAGCATTCATTTTTCCATGATGCCTGTAATTGTTCAACAAATTGGAGAGCCCCTTCAATGTCTGCGTTGTAGCAAAAGGCCATACGGCACCATCCCACTCACAGCCATGCCCGGAGCCATGGGTGCGAAAACCAGGATGCCTTCTCTCTGCTGTAGTGATGCCCCATGGCGCGCGAAAACCGCTTGTATCAATCAACTCATCCCATTGTGCTGCGAATGCAGCCTTGTCCTTGGGCAGATTAAAGTACCAGGGGATAAATCCAATTGCTTCTTTGGCATCTTCCAGTTGCGCATTGGTGTGCAAGACTTTGAAAAACCGCTCCTTGGCATCCCAGAGGCTGTCGTGCACAATCTTTTTCAATTCAGCAGATTTCTGCCTGTATGTTTGATCCAAAACATTTTCGCCCAATACTGAAGCGATTCTGGACATGGCAAGTGCATTGCCATACATGTAGCTGTTGATGGTCGGCCTCCTGTTCTTTTCTTTTCTGCTTCCGCTAATCGATTCTTCCATGGCATCCTTTACATCAAATTGCCAGAACAAACCTGACGGCACCTGCTTTTCTTTTTCCCACCATTGATAATTGTCATGCAGCATGGGAAATGCAAACCTCAGGCGGGCAGTATCCACATCAACCAGGTATCTTTCATATACTGCATGTTGTAACCAGCTGCTGAAATTGTAGAGATGATTTTTGGATAAAGTTGGCACCAGGTGAATCCAAAAATCCATGTACTGGTTGAGGTACTGGGGATCCCTTAACCAGCGCAATTCATTGATATGATGACCAAGGCCACTGCTGATGGTATTGTATTTTCCGGCATGATTGACGGGCGTAATGAATTCAGTGAATACATAACCATCTGGAGTCCTCTTCAGGTGTTTTCTGGTGGCCCACCAACGGTAATAATATATTTTTTCAATGGTGGTATCCGGGCATTCAAACAATGGAATGTTTGCGGCCATCCATGCATAGGCCTGTTTGTTAGACACGTGATTGATTACCAATTCTGTATCGATGCTGTTGAAATAATCGACATGGCTTTTCAACTTGGGCAACAGCGATTTGTCCTGGGCATTGGATGCCAAAAAGAAAAAAGAAAATAAAATGGCCAAGCGCATCTTCATGACAAAATCTCTTTTAGCAGGTGGATCATTTTTCAAACAACCAATCCAATTCCCTTTTCACGCCAGTGGTGGTCAGTCCTGCATCGTATGAAGGTAAAGCATTTGAACGACTGACGGCACCGAGCACGAGGTAGATTCCTTTGGCAAAGTTCAGCTCATGTCTGCCGGCTGGAAAACTGTAGGTATGCACATCAACCACTGGCATGCCACCGTTGACCACAAAGGCATTCCTCAACCGTGGCTCGGCCTGTCCACGGTCGTTGCCGCTTGCATCTGTTTCCAGTTTGGGCTTTTGCAAAAACTTAGCATCTGTACTATTGAAATAGCCCACTAAAATGTCAACAGGTTCGTCACATGTAAATGCAATGGTGGTAGGAACCTGCATCGACTTGTAAGAAAGTTTTAATCCCTGCATGCCTTTCAAGGATTCATCAAAATTTTTCACATATACATTGGAGTCAAGAAAAACCTCTTTTCCAACAGTAACCGGGAATGTCTTGAGTCCATTGATTTCCCAGTTGATCTTTGCAGGAATGGCCTTGTAGCCAGGGCTTGTGATTTTAGCCACCGGTGCTTTCAATGAATCAATCTTGAACCTGAATATGGAAAGCTCCTCTTCATAAATGGGTTTCAGCTCAAGCCATGTCTTGTTGTTGCCATTGTCGCCTCCAACAGGTATTCTCCGCTGCTGGGTTTGCATGCTGTTGGCATAGAGATAACTGTCCTTGGTCAACAAAACCAAACTATCAAAATACAGCATGCTTTTTTTGAGATCAAGATATCCCTTCTCAAGATCAGCAAGATCAGTAGAATACTTGTAACGCAAAACATGCAGTGCTGCAGCAGCCTTGGCCGCATAATGCTTTGCGAGCTGTTCGTAAATCTTCATGTCATTGCGCAAACGCATGAATTCAGGGTTGTTCTTTTTCACAAAGGGCAGGGCCAAATCAATGGCCTGAGCAGCCTGCTTTCCATGCTCAAGTATTTCTTTGATTCCCCGAATGGGCGTTTCACCCAAATGGGGCAAGCCTTTCCATTCTTTCTCTGCATATTCAATCAACATCTCCCCTTCCGGCCCCTCTGAATCATAGAGCAAAGAGATCACGCCAAAGCGATGGGGATTGATGAGTTGGGGCATCAACATTCCGAGGGTCATCGTTTGTCGGTTGCCATCGGTGATACCAAAACGCCGCAGGATTTTAGGGGCGATTTCACCTGATGCTTCATAGGCCTTCAAGACGTTTATTGATGCCGCCTTGTTCAAACCAAATTGATTGGCGAGCAATCCACTCCAATACACTATCTCACTGCTCCTGTCGCGTTTTGCCTTCCATGCATAGCGAGACCATCCCTTGTACCACATCCAGTCGCGGTCTATCTGCAACAATCTTTTTTCAGTCTTGTCAGCAGTATAAGGCCAGTCCCAGTAAGAAGCCTGTGGATAAAGATGCAAGGCATTCCCTTTGTGCACATCATGCATGGCGATGACAGACTTCTGAATAAAATCTGGCGAGGCATAGCGGAATGGTTCCAGGTTGGACAGGATATGCACGTTCTCCAATTGGACAGATCCCAATGCACTCAGCTTGCGGTGCAATTCAGCCCAAGGGCCACGGGGTGTATAAGTGGTCAGCGATTCTCCGTTGTACTTGGACTCGGTATAGAGATTCTTGTACAAAGGCAAGGCAGCACGCATCACACTGGGCGCATCGGTATCGTGTGAACGCAAAACAATGGGCGGCTCCTCTGTTTTTCCTAACGCAGCCAAGCCCTGCTTCACGCCGGGAATAATGGTTTTTGTAAACCAATCAATATCATCCTGGCCAACCCCCTCCATTGCTTCTCCCAATGCCACCATCAATCCCACGTTGGGATATTTCTCAACAAAGGCCGCAATGGACTGCTTGGTATAGTCTGCAATCAAAGGAATGATCGGACGGTTGCGGTCCTGTGTTTTGATACCATGGTGTTCTGCAAAAGGTTTTGATACGATGATGTTGTAAAACATCTGAATCACCCATATACCGCGGCGTTCCGCTTCTTTGGTGATGAAACCATATATTGCTTCGTTTTTTTTGAATGTTGCATCATCCACTTCCAGCGCATAAGGATAGTCTTTCAATTTCACCAATGAAGCAAAGGGATGACCATTCCAAAGAAACAAAGCATTCATACGGTTGTTGGCCATGGAATCCAGCACCCTGGTCCACAATTCCTTGTCATAAAACCAGGGAAAAGATTCTTCTGTGTAAGGATATTCATAGACCAGTCTTCCCGGAAGATAGGCCGGCTTTTGCACACCAATACAACTGCCACGCAGCACCATTTCTGGACCATCTGCCATGTCCAGCAATGTTGGCATGGACCTGGCTGCCATAACCTTTTCCCGCAACTCCATCAGGCCATACATGACCCCGGTGGGATCCGCACCAACAACTACCACCATTTCATTTTTTACAACAATCCTGAAATGTTCTTTTGCAACCACTGTTGTCAAAGAAATTTTCAGGGATAGCTCTGCTTCCTTGATGAGTGCTGTTCCAGCTACCCCAGCAATGACCTGCACAAGCCCTTTTTGATGCAATGAAATAGCATGGGATTTTTCTGTAGTGTATGATAAGTCTTCAAGGGCTGATTCAAACAATCCAATGCCATAACTGATCCTGCTATTGTCCGCTTCATCAGTGATCAACCTGATCTTACCAATTAAAATCTTATCATCATTGTTTGCATGTGCAGCAGCAAAAAAGCAGCACATCAAATGCACCAGCACAACTGTCCTGATCACAAGATTCATCCTGAACATATTTGAATGGTTTAACTGTACAACTTAAGGTTGATGAAATCCTCCCCAATGGGGTTGGGATTCCATGCATCATGGATGGCCAGGGCTGCACCCAGCGCTGTGGCCTGGGCCACTTCAGCAGCATATACTTTTTTATCATTGTAATGGGATGCCAACATGCTCATGAAAACATGATTTTTACTGAACCCTCCATCGACAAAAATATTTTCAGCATCCTGGTGTTTCAGGATGAGGTCAATGCTTTCAATTTGTTTTTTTACCAGCACTGCTATCAGGATATTGTAGGCCAGATCAGGAGACGCTATCTCCATCAGGTCAACGGTTTCAAAGCTTGAACAGTCTTTCGAGGACAAGCGCTCTTGTGCCAATGCAGATAAGCCCTGGTCATGGCGAATGGCTTTGTAAAAATCAGCTGGAATGGCATAATGGGCAGCGATGCGTTCTGCCCCTTTCTCATGCGCATTGCCCAAAAAAAGCCTCGATGCCTTGACGGGTTTTCCGGTGTATTGCAAGTAGCAGAGGCAATCCTTTTCCAGTTCTTCATCTGTGAGGGGCACATGGTCAAATGGGTTAAGCGAGATGCTCCAGGTACCTGTTGATACCAGCACAAATGGATTTTTGAAACAGATGAGGTAAGGAATCAATGCAGCAGAACTGTCGTGCAATCCGATTCCACAAAACAATGACTGCCCTTCAATATTTATTTTTTCGACATGTGTGGAAGATACAATGGGAGCAAGCACTGACGCAATGCCTTCCTGCTGAACCCAGTCATGGTATGCTTGTTTTGTAAAGTCCCAAAGATTGGTATGGCATCCAATGCTGGTGATGTCCGTCACTGCAAGATGCGTGAAAATATAACTGAGGTATTGTGGAAGATGCAGCGCAAATGCAGTCCTAGAAAATATTTCAGGCTGTTCATGCTTGATGCGCAATACCTGCATGCCTGAATTCAAACTGCCCAGGACCGGTGATGCGGTGCACCGCGAAAATGCTTTTTCGCCACCATATTTGTCATAAAATTGATGCTGAAGATCTTGAGGATAAGTCTTCAGGTAATTGTACAGTGGGGTCAATGTTTTTCCATCGCCATCAATATAAACGAAACTTGCACCATAGGCAGTGAAGTTGATAGCCTTTACTTCGAATTCCTCGAGATGCAGGGATGACTTGATCAACTCAACTGCAGAAATGGTCAAAGAGGCCAGGTCTTCACAAGCAAATCCATCCTCATCAACCGTCTCTTCCATCCGGTCACTCTTTTCATAGACCAATTGGTATGTCTGATCGAAAAGCAGTAATTTTTTGTTGGTTTTTCCAACATCAAGTATGGCAACAACTGGCTTTTTCTGCATGATGTAGGGTTTATTGAATCAGAGCCCTGTGGCTTTGGATACAGCACCACGCTCGCCAATCAGGGTAGCCCTGACTTTCATTGCACGGTATGCGCCCAATGGATCAATGGCTGCACCACTCCTGCGCCTTGCTTCAGCGACAACAGACCGTACGTCGGTACGGAAAGCCTGTTGCAGGATTTCCTGTGCACGCACCACATCGTTGGATTCCCTTGCTTCATCAAGCGCCTTGTCATCCACCAAAAGAGCCTGTGCGTATGCAATTTGGATGGCCTCAACTGATTGAAGAAGATCTTCGAGCGGATCCTTGATGTTGTGCGAGGCGTCAATCATCCAGCCAAGGTCTTTGGCATGGTTCATTCCCCTCGCATCCATACCTTCAACAAGTTCCCTGAAAATCAGGAAAAGCTGATAAGGCCTCATGGATCCTACTGTCAAATCATCATCGCCATATTTTGAATCGTTGAAATGGAATCCACCGAGTTTCTTTTCCATCAGCAACAAGGAAACGATCTGCTCAATATTGGCGTTGGGAAGATGATGACCAAGATCAACAAGCGTATAGGCCTTGGGGCCAAGCTTGGATGCATATAAAAGTGATTGACCCCAATCACCCACAGACATGGAATAGAAATTGGGTTCGAAGGCCTTATATTCAACAAATACTTTCCAGTCTTCCGGCAATCCGGCATAGATGTCTTGAAGGCCTTCCAATGTATTTTGAAAAGCTTTCCTGAAATTCAACTGCCCAGGAAAACTTGATCCATCAGACAACCAGACGGTCAGTGAATTGGAGCCCAATTCTTTCCCGTATTTGATTACTTCCAGGTTATGGTCGACGGCCTGTTGCCTCACACCCTTGTCTACGTTCTGCAGAGAGCCATATTTGTAACTCAATTTTTGTCCGGGCTGATCCTGGAAGGTATTGGAATTCATGGCATCAAAGACCAACCCATGATGAGCAGCCAAGGCCTTGATCTTTGCAGCATCAGATGGTATATCCCATGGAATGTGCAGGGAAATCGCACCACTCGATTGATTGAGCTTGTGCAAGAGTCCAACATCTTCAATTTTCTCCTCAAGATTACCCGGCTCACCACCAATGGAGAAACGACCAAACCTTGTTCCACCGGCACCCAGTGCCCAACTTGGAATGGCCACCTGAAATGCAATGAGTTTATCAATCACCGCTTCCACATTGGTCAAAGAGGCAGCATGAAATTCAAAATTTCTTTTGTGCCCCGACTCCAATTGCGCATTGAGTTCATCTATCCTTGACTGTTCTATTTGCATAAAGGCGATTGATCTGTTTAAAAATTATCGTACAAAAGCCATCGCTACCCCACCATCCACATTGATCACGTTCCCGGTAGACTTGTTCAGCAATCCACCCGTTACTGCAAAACAAGCATTGGCAATGTCTACAGGAAGAATGATCTCATTCAGCAAAGTACGTTTGGCATAATAGGCAGGAAGCTCTTCAACGCTCACACCATAAGCCTTTGCACGGCCCTGTGCCCAATCGCCCGCCCAGATTTTGCTGTCGGCAATGACTGCATCAGGATTGACGGTATTCACACGGATTTTGTCCTTGCCGAGTTCTGCGGCATTGAGCCTGCTCAAATGCAACTGTGCTGCTTTTGCAGATCCATATCCCGCATTGTTCGGTCCGGAAACCAATGCATTCTTGCTGACGATATTGATGATGTCTCCACCCATTTCCTGTTTGCGCATCACATTCACTGCTGCTTGCGTAACCAGGAACTGTCCTTTCACCAACACATCATAAAGGATGTCCCAGTCTTTCTCCGTATGTTCTTCAATGGGCTTTGAAATGGACAAACCTGCTGAATTGACAATGATGTCCACGCCGCCAAATGCCAAAGCAATGGAATCCAGTGCCTTTTCGATGCTCTCCCTGTCTGTCACATTCATCAATGCAGCGGAAGCAGCGTCCTTTCCAAACATGGATTTGAATTCTGCCAGGGTATTGTTCATCCTGTCATCATCGATATCACTGATCACCACGCAGGCGCCTTCTTCTGCAAATTTCTTTGAGATGGCCTTGCCAATGCCACCCGCACTGCCAGATACAAAAGCAACCCTTCCGGACAATGCTTTTGGCTTTGGCATCCTTGAAAGCTTGGCTTCTTCCAGTAACCAGTACTCAATATTGAAAGCTTCCTGGTGCGGAAGCGCAGTATAAGATGAAATGGCTTCAGCACCACGCATTACGTTGATGGCATTGATGTAAAACTCAGCAGCCACGCGGGCGGTAGACTTGTCCTTTGCAAAGGTGAACATGCCCACCCCTGGATACAAGATTACCACAGGATTGGGATCACGAAGGGCTGGACTGTTGGGATGCTTGCAGGCATCATAATACGCCGTATACATTTCACGATAGGCATCAAACTGTGGAGCGATGGCTGCTTTGATAGCCGCCACATCTGAAAGATCTTGCGCTGGTGAAAGGCCCAATACCAGAGGGCTGATCTTGGTACGGAGGAAATGGTCAGGACAACTGGTACCCATGGGAGCCAGTCGATCCAAATCGTTTGAGTTGATGAATTCCAGCACTTTGGGAACATCGGTAAAATGTCCTATCATCTTGTTCTTTGAAGAACAATATCCACGCAGGATGGGAGCCAGAGCAGCCGCCTGAGACAAGCGATGTTCCTTTTCCAAAGATTGAATTTTTTGACCTCCAAAAACAGAACCATTCTTGGCCACATTTTCTTCGATGTATGCTGCACATTTTTCAATCACCTCCAGTGAATTGATATAACAATCATAGGCGGTATCACCCCAGGTAAACAAGCCATGAGAGCCGAGCATGATTCCCCTGATGCCAGGATTTTTTTCCAGACAGTCCTTGATTTGCAGACCAAGGTCAAAGCCAGGACGCTGCCAGTTCACCCAACCAATGCTTCCTTCAAAAAGATCTTTGGTAATCTGCTCACCATCTTTAGAAGCGGCAATGGCGATGGCTGCATCAGGATGCAGGTGATCAATATGTTTGAATGGAAGAAATCCATGCAAGGGTGTGTCGATGGAAGGTGCTTTTGAATCCAGGTCAAAAATGCAATGGTTGAACAAGGCCACCATCTCATCTTCCTGTGCCAGGCCTTTGTACACGCCGGTAAGGCTTCTCAACCTTTCAACATACAAGGCAGCCAGTCCACTCCTGGTAAGGGATCCAATGTCTCCTCCGGATCCTTTGATCCACATTACTTCTGTGTCTTTGCCCGTCAAAGGGTCTTTCTCGATTGTCCTGCAGGAAGTGTTTCCACCACCATAGTTGGTGATCCTGAGGTCTGCGCCCAGAATGTTGGAACGGTAAAGCAGCAGGGCTACTTCGTCACCTGCCATGGTCGCTGCCTTTGCATCGTCCCATAAATAATTCAC
>Ga0222712_10001769_pt1 | contig 26027 bp, 37 predicted proteins | sample C33_657DmetaG_FD_165043 | JGI IMG/M metagenome (GOLD analysis project Ga0222712, IMG submission 165043) | Estuarine water microbial communities from San Francisco Bay, California, United States - C33_657D | ecosystem: Environmental > Aquatic > Marine > Unclassified | place: USA: California... | reverse complement strand
CGATGATGAGTAAATAGTCACGGATGGACTTTAACAGCACTGGTCGGGAGCAAAACCCCTTATGTCTAAATCTGATTTGCTTCGGTGGATTGGAAACATTCTCCTCATAATTGGTTATCAAACTATGTTGTGGGGAGAATTTAAATATGGTTTAATGATAAAAGTTGTTGGGGGATTACTCACAGTTCCTTTTGCAATTAAACTAAAACTTTGGGATGTATTATTTTTATGTGCATTCTTTGGTATTACCGAGATATCAAAGTTAGCCCAACTTTTCTTAGTTTCATAAAACTAAGTGGTGGAGTCAAATGACCCCTTATGAGTTTCTTGCTTCTCTCAAGAGCAAGTGGTGCGGATGGGGAATTCTTTCTCCGCCTGGTTTCCAATTTCCAGTCAAAGAATTGGTGGCGAGCCTGAGTTACAGAAGAGGAGTTGCATAAACTCCTCTTTTTTTGTATAATACATAATATAAGTAATTTGTTAATCTATGGGTGATTATAAAAAAACAGCACTTGTTCTTGGTGCTGGTGGATTTATTGGAAGTCATATGGTAAGGAGACTGCGTGCCGAAGGTTATTGGATTCGTGGTGTTGACCTTAAACTTCCTGAGTTTTCAGAAAGCGAAGCACATGAATTTGTTATCGGTGATTTGCGAGATATGAATTTCGTAGAAAGAGTTCTTCAGTATAAAGGTCCCTATAGAAATTTCTATAACTTTGTTCCTAGTAGGTACATTGATACTTTTGATGAGATCTACCAGTTTGCTGCTGATATGGGTGGCGCGGGTTTTGTCTTCACTGGAGAAAACGATGCTGATATTATGCATAATTCCGCAACTATTAACCTCAATATTCTTGAAGCACAGCGTCAACTTAATGACTTTAAAGAAGTAAATAAAACTAAAATCTTTTACTCTGGATCTGCCTGCATGTATCCAGAACATAATCAACTTGATCCAGACAATCCCGATTGCCGTGAAGAATCCGCATATCCAGCAGCACCAGATTCTGAATATGGTTGGGAGAAGTTGTTCTCAGAGCGGCTGTTTTTCGCTTATAATCGTAATTATGGGATCCCTGTTCGGGTTGCTAGGTATCATAATATCTTTGGACCAGAAGGAACTTGGGAAGGTGGAAGAGAAAAGGCACCAGCAGCAATCTGTCGTAAAGTCGCATACCTTCCAGAGGAAGGTGGAACCATCGAAGTGTGGGGAGATGGCCTACAAACTCGTTCCTTCTTGTATATTGATGAATGTATCGAAGCAACTTGTAGAATGATGGAAAGTGATTTTATCGGACCTGTAAACATTGGTTCTGAAGAAATGGTTACCATCAATCAACTTGTAGATACTGCTGCCAAAGTTGCCGGAAAAGTTGTAGAAAAAAATCACATTGATGGTCCTCTTGGAGTTCGTGGTCGAAACTCTAATAATGATCTTATTCGCGAAAAACTTGGTTGGGATTATTCTCAAACTCTTGAAGAAGGTATTCGTAAAACTTATAATTGGATTTCAGAACAAATTGCTAAAAAATAATGAAAATAGCAGTATTGGGATCTAGTGGGCAGATTGGTTCTTATTTAACAAAATACCTCTGTGAAAAAGGTCATACCATCAATGAATTTGATATTGTTAATGGTCCAGAACAAGATATGACAATAATTCCAAATCAATATTTGGAAAATGTTATCAAAGGATCAGACTTTGTGTTCTTCCTTGCATTCGATGTTGGTGGTTCTCGTTATCTTAAGAAGTATCAACACACGTTTCAATTCATTGATAATAATGCTCGACTAATGGCAAATGCGTTTGGTCTTTTGAAAAAATATAATAAAAGATTTGTATTTGCCTCATCTCAGATGAGCAATATGAGTTATTCTCCGTATGGTGTCCTTAAGAATGTTGGAGAACTTTATACTAAGTCTCTGAATGGTCTTATCGTTAAATTTTGGAATGTATATGGAATTGAAAGAGATCATGAAAAAGCACACGTAATCACTGACTTTATTCGTAAAGGATTTGAGACTGGTGTAATTGACATGCTTACAGATGGTCAGGAAGAACGTGAGTTTCTTTATGCTGAAGATTGTTGTGAAGCACTTGAAAGCATTATGGAAAACTATAGCGAATTTACTTCAGAAGATAATCTTCACATTACAAGTTTTAATTCTACAAAAATAATTGATATCGCACATATGGTTGCTGGACAATTTAATCTTATCGATAAAACTGATGTCAGAGTTCAACCTTGTATCGAAAAAGACAAAATTCAATTAGATAAAAAAAATAAAGCAGATTTGTATATCACTAAATGGTGGATACCAAAGACAACAATACAAGAAGGAATTGGAAAAGTATTTGAGGTAATGAAAAATGATTGGATTTAATCATTTGGGTAGGATCGGTAGACTTGGAAATCAAATGTTTCAATATGCTGCTCTTCGTGGTATTGCGGAAAATAGAGGATATAATTTTTGTTTACCTATTCATCAAAATGAGATTGATGATGGAATTGGAAATAAATTAAAAACAGAAATTTTTCTTCCATTTAAAATGGAAAGTATAAATTCCTTAAACATTCAATTCATAGATGAAGATCGCCCAGTTGTTTCCGAAAGTGGATTTGAATTTGATGAAAATCTTTTTAACAACTGTCCCGATTGGGTAAGTTTGTTTGGTTATTTCCAATCTGAAAAATACTTTAAACATATTGAAAGTCAAATAAGAGATGACTTTACGTTTAAAGATGAAATATTAAATCCATGCAAAGAAATGATATCTCAAATTGATAATCCAGTTGCTCTGCATATTCGTAGAGGTGATTATTTAAATAATTCCAATAATCATCACAATCTTAATTTAGATTATTATAAAGAAGCATTGGATCATTTTGATCCTGATTTATGTGTAATTGTATTTTCTGACGATCCAAGTTGGTGTAAAGAACAAAAATTATTTTCATCTGATAGATTTTTTGTTTCTGAGGATAATAATCAATACATAGATTTGTGCTTGATGTCTTTGTGTAAATATCATATAATTGCAAATAGCACATTTAGTTGGTGGGGAGCGTGGTTGGCAAATAGTCAAAAGGTTATTGCACCTGAAAAATGGTTTGGACCAAACAACTCACATCTTAATATTAAAGATTTGTATTTAGAAACTTGGAAATTACTCTAAGTCGAAAACAACTATCATTCAGAAAAATTAAGTTTATGGAAAAAGTTTTAAGCAAGTATTTGGCAGAAGAGGATCTGTTATATTCTATCAAAAGGAGAGATGAAGATAATTTTCCTGAAAAATATCCTCATAGAGACTTATGGTATAAAGATGATGCACTTATGAAGTGGGTTTCTATCATTAGAAGTTTTGAAAGTCTTGCTCCAGAAAATGGCAAAAAAGTAGTAGATCTGGGCACTGGAGATTGTCCAGTTCCACACTATCTTGCTGATCTAGGTAATGAAGTAATTGGCGTTGATATTGGAGATAATTATGGATTTTTTAATCCATTGATAAAACAAAGTTTAGTTAAAATGGTTTTACAAGATGCTTGGATTTTTTTAGAAGAACAAGAAACTGAAAGTGTTGATATTTTTATAGATTCATGTGCAGTAACTCATTTTGGTTCACATGGAAAAGCATACTCAAATCAATGGCACGCTTGTTTTGAAAGAGTTAATAGAGTTCTAAAAAAAGACGGATACTTTATTGTTTCGACTGACGTTAATCCAAATTCTACAACAGGTGAGTATATATCCCCTGAAGCAATAGTTGAACATGCAAAAAATAATCAATTATTTCTAGTTGGTGACTTTGATTTTGAAACTAATAAAACATATGTTCCAAGTCGAAATGATTATTCAGTAGCACACTTTGTATTTCAAAAATGAAACTATCGGTTATTTTCATTGGGACTGGAAGATATCTTAATTTTCTTCCTAAGTGGTATGAGGCATGTGAACAATATTTGGTTCCAAATGTAAAAAAACAATATTATGTTTTTACTGATGGTGAGTTAAATGATATGCCAGATAATATAAATGTTTATCATCAGGAACATTTATCTTGGCCATATATAACTCTTTTTCGATTTAGCACTATTTTAAAAGCGGTCGATTCTTTGTCAAAGTCTGATTGGATTTTATTTCTTGATGCAGATATGCTAATTGTCGATGAAGTAAAAGAAGATGATCTTTTTACGGATAAGAAATATATTGGAGTTCACCATCCATGCCACTTTATGAAAATGAACCCACACAATAAACTTCCTGGTGCTTTTGAAACTAATCCAAATTCCAAGGCATGTATTACTGATGACGATGATTTGTCATTATACTTTCAGGGATGTTTATGGGGTGGTAGAGTTCCTGATGTAATAGAAATGATGGAAGAATTGGATAATAGAACTCAAGATGATCTTTCCAGAGAAGTGATTGCTGTATGGCACGATGAAAGTCAAATGAACAAGTTCTTTGCTGAACGTAGAGATGATGTTAATGTTTTAGATCCTTCTTTTGCCTATCCAGAAATTTTTTCTCAATATTGCGATTTTGAACCAACAATCATTCACTTAGCAAAAGACAACTCAAAATATCAACAATGATTCATTTGAATGGATTATCAGGATGCAAACTTGAGTTACCTAGTGATAATATTGTAAGAAAGTACTCATCTTCTTCTTCATACAATCAAAGACTTTATTATCAAATAAGTAAACAAAAATTATTTTGCAATTTAACATTTAAGAATATAGAATCTCCAAAGGTTTTTGATATTAATTTTGGAGATCTATATAATTTTGATATGGAATATGTTTCTGGCAATTCTTCTTTTGAATTTTTTTCTGTCTGTAATAATGAAGAAGTGCAGTTTGTGTTAACTTCACTTTTTGGATACTTTGATGATTTAATAGTAAATTCTAGATATTACAAATCAGTTGTATCTAAAAAGAAAATATTGGATAAAATTTCTTCTTTAAGTGAAGTAACTAATTATCCAAAAGATTTGTCTTTTTTGAAATCTGTGGTTGAAAATAATGATCTCCATATACCTCAAACTTTTTGTCATGGAGACTTAACATTTTCAAATATTATCTTTCATAAAAATAAACTTTACTTTATAGATTTTCTCGACTGTTTTATTGATTCCTTTTTGATTGATTTGGTAAAACTAAAGCAAGATCTTTTTTATTATTGGGGATTAAAAGAGCAGCAAATAAACCACAGGAGAATATATCAAATATATTCTTTTATCTGGAAACAAATAAAAAATAGATATTCTTGTTATATTGATACGATAGAATTTGATATACTTGATTTTTTAAATTCTCTTCGAATAGATCCTTACTTGACTGAAGACAGGCAAAGAGTTATAATAAAGGAAATGCTTAAATCTTCAAGTCTATATGAAAACATTAATCGTTCCTATGGCGGGACGGTCTAGTAGATATCCTGGACTAAGACCTAAGTGGATGCTATCACACCCAATGTCAAACACATTCATGGGGATAGCATCCATTTTGGGTTTAAATTTAGAGTTCTTTGATAAGATTTATTTTGTTGCTTTAAAAGAACATCAAGATAAGTATTCCTTCCATAAAGGTTTTATGGAAGATCTTTTATCATTTGGATTGTCTGAAAAGTCTGAAGTTGTGTTTCTCGATAATCCAACAAGTTCTCAATCTGAAACTGTTTGTAAATTGATCCAACAGAAAGATATTGAAGGATTTATTTTCATCAAAGATTCTGATGGATATTATGAATGCACTGTTTGTGATGAAACAAATCAAGTTGCATATTTTGATCTTAATGATATGGATAATATTAATGCCAGATCGAAGAGTTACGTTGAATTTGATATAAACGGTGTTCTAACTAATATTGTAGAGAAAAGAGTTATAAGTTCTACTTTTTCTTCTGGTGGATATGGATTTAAAAGTGCTAGAGAATTTGTCAAGGTTTTTGATAAAATCTCTGAATATGATCATGAAAGTGAATGTTACATTAGTAATGTAATATTTGAGATGATCCTTTCTGGTGAAAAGTTTAGTGGATTAAAGACAAGCAATTTTAAAGATTGGGGAACTTTAGATTCTTGGAATAAGTATAAGTCTCAATACAAGTGTCTTTTTGTTGATATTGATGGAACTCTAGTAGAAAATTCGTCTCATCATTTTCCACCGTATATTGGACAATCTAAAGCAATTCAAGAAAATATAGATGCTTTGAAAGATTTACATTCTGGTGGATTTGTTAAAATTATCTTAACAACTAGTAGACCTAAAAAATATGAAGAACAAACGTTAAAAGAGTTGAATGAAAAAGGAATACCATTTGATGAAATTGTAATGGGTCTTCCGCATTGTAATAGAATTATTATTAATGATTTTGCAAAAAGTAATCCTTACCCATCCTGCGAAGCAATCAATATACAAAGAAATTCAAATAACTTGAGGGAGTTTTTAAAATGAAAATATTATTGACAGGTGCTGCTGGAGGAATTGGGTCAACTCTTGGATATTATCTTTTTACTAAAGGTCATGATCTTACTCTAGTTGATAACTTGAGGAATGGATATTTACAAAATCTTTTCATTAAAAATAAAAAATTTAGTGAGTTATATGAGTTTGATATTTGTGATCCGAAATTGGTTGATACTTTAAAAAAAAGATATGACTGTATTATTCATCTTGCCGCAATTACTGCTCTTCCAGATTGTGAAGTAAACGCTGTTGAATCTGTAAATGTAAACGTTTCAGGTACAATGAATATTTTGGAATGTGCTAGAAAGTGGGGAGTTCCTCACGTTATTTTTGCTAGCACTAGTGCAGTATATGAAAATAATAAAGAAAAAGTCTTTACAGAGGATTTGAATATAACTCCTCGTCTTTGGTATTCTCTTTCCAAAAAAATGGCTGAAGAGGTTTGTGAATCATATAGATTAAACTATGGAATGAAGATTACTACATTAAGATTTTTTAATGTTTTTGGACCTAGACAAGATATTCATCGTAAAAATCCTCCTCTTCTTAACTATCTGGTGAGGGAAATTAAAAATGGAAATAGTCCCATACTTCACTCTGATGGTGAACAAAAAAGAGACTATATTCACGTTGACGATGTAGTCAAATTGATTGATATTTGCTTGGATAAAAAACCCGATGAAACCTTCAATGTTTGTACTGGGACTTTGCTATCTGTAAATCAAATACTTGAATATGTCTCTGAAGTATTTCAGTCCGATGTTAAACCAATATATAGAGAGGCATCAAAACTTTGGGATACTTATCCAAAGTTGTTTACTGGATACTATCCTTTAGACAAAAATGTAGTAGCAAAGGAAACTACAAAATACTCAAAAGGATCTTATCAAAAAGCTAAAGAACTTTTGAATTGGGAACCTGATACTGATTTGGAAAAATTAATTAAAAAAGTAGCAACTGAAATAGAATTATAATTTAATTTTTGGAGGAACACATTAATGTATAAGAATAAGAAAATAGTTGTCTGCTCTCCTGTAGGAAGAAGAGAGTCTATGAAATGTCTATTCAAGGAGGTTCTCAAAAATCGACATATTGTAGATGAACATCATCTTTGGGTTAACACTGTTGTTGATGAAGATCTTGAATATATTAATAACTATGCAAAAGAATATCCCGAATTTGTAGTTCTTAAATATGGATGCGAAGAATTAGATCCAGCACAAATGGGTAGAGCACATAATGTAAAACGATTTTATAATTATTGTGTCGAATCTGATACTTTTTACTTTAAAGTAGATGATGATATTATTTTTATCGAAAATGATCTTTTTTCTACTTTAGCACAATATAAACTTGATAATCCAGAAACTTTTTTGGTTTATCCAATGATTATGAATAATGGATGGTGTACACATTTTCTAAGAAAATATGGAGCTATTGATGTTCCAGAGTGTTTAATGTGTAGCAAAACTTGGTATGAAGATTTTGAAAATACTAAAGATCAAATGAAATCTTCTTCGGCAATTATGAGTGATAATTTGGACGAACCAAAGCCAAGAGATTTTATACCAGAAAGTAGACTTAACAGTAATCTATATTGGTCTAACCCTGATTTTGCATACCAAATTCTCAATAATACGTATGAGTATATTGTTGAAGATAAATTATCTGATTTGGATATTCCAAATATAACTTTGGAATCCTATGAACCAGTTTCGATTAACTTTATTATGTGGTCAGGAGAAGACTTTGCAAAATTTAATGGTGATGTAAAGTCTGTTGATGATGAACCTTGGTTAGCAATATTCTATCCACTTAAATATGATTTAAAAAATGCAATTGTTGGAAATGTAAGAGCAGTTCATTACGCATATTGGCCGCAAAGAAACTTTCTAAACTCTACGGATATTTTAAAGAAGTATGAAAAAGTATGATTATTTGATTGTAGGGTGTGGATTATTTGGATCAACTTTTGCCAGACTTGCTGCAGATAATAATAAGTCTTGTTTGATAATTGATAAAAGAAATCACATTGCAGGAAATTGTTACACTGAAGACAATGGAGGAATTCATATTCACAAGTATGGACCTCATATTTTCCATACAAGTAATAAATTAGTTTGGGATTTTGTAAATCGTTTTGCTGAATTCAATAATTTTATTCTTTCACCCAAAGCAGTTTCTGGCGGCAAGTTGTATTCTTTACCTTTTAATATGAATACTTTTTATGAGATGTGGGGAGTTACTAAACCATCAGAAGTAAAAAACATAATTGAGAATCAAAGATACAAAGGAAAAATAACTAATCTTGAAGAACAGGCTCTGTCTCTTGTTGGAAAAGATATCTATGAAACTTTAATTAAACATTATACTGAAAAACAATGGGGCAAAAAAGCAACAGAGTTGCCCTCATTTATTATTCGCAGATTGCCTTTAAGATTTATTTTTGATAATAATTATTTCAATGATATTTACCAGGGGATACCAATTGGTGGATATACAAAAATGTTTGAGAAAATGTTGGATGGAATAGAGGTTAAATTGAATACCGATTATCTTTCTAATCCAGAGTATTTTAATTCTCTTGCAGATACAATAGTTTATACTGGATGTATTGATGAATTTTTTGACTATGAGTTTGGTGAGTTAGAATATAGATCTTTAAAATTTAAAGAATATGAATTAGATGAAGAAAATCATCAAGGAAACGCTATCATAAATTATTCTGATAATTCAAAAAAATATACAAGAATTATAGAACACAAGCATTTTGAAAGAATAAATTCTCAACACACTATTATTACAAAAGAATATCCTGAAACATATGTAAAGGGATTAACTCCATATTATCCGATTAACAATGAGAATAATCAATCTCTGTATCAAAAATACAAAGATAAATCTAAATCATTGACTAATTTTATATTTGGTGGTAGATTGTCTGAGTATAAGTATATGGATATGCACGTAGTAATAGAATCTGCAATCAATAAATTTAAAAGTCAACAATCAAAAAATGAGGTAAAATGAAATCACTGGTTACTGGAGGCGCTGGATTTATCGGATCAAATCTTGTAGATCGTTTGCTTGAAATTGGTCACGAGGTTGTTGTTATTGATAATGAATATTCTGATGTTCATGATCATTTTTATTGGAATGATAAAGCCCAAAATTATAAGTACGATATTCGTGACTATGAAAACACACGTCCACTCTACGATGGGGTAAATTATGTGTTTCATATTGCAGCAGAAGCACGCATTCAACCTGCAATTATTAATCCTATTGAAGCAGTAAGTATTAATTCAGTTGGAACTGTTACTGTACTTCAGTGTGCGCGTGAAGCAGGGGTTAAACGTGTAATGTATTCTTCCACATCTTCTGGATATGGAATGAATCAGTCTCCTAACGTCGAAACTCAACCAGATGACTGCTTGAATCCATATTCAGTTTCAAAGGTGAATGGCGAAAAACTGTGTAAAATGTATACAGATTTATTTGATCTTCCCACAATTTGCTTTCGATATTTTAATGTTTATGGTGAAAGGCAACCTCTTCGTGGGCAATATGCGCCAGTAATTGGTATTTTTCTTCGACAGAAAGCAGCAGGAGAACCTTTAACTATTGTTGGAGACGGAGAGCAACGTAGAGACTTTACTCATGTTTCTGATGTAGTAAGTGCAAACATTATGGCAGCAATTTCAAATCCAGAAGTATCTGCATTTGGGCAAGTTTACAATGTTGGAACAGGTAGAAATCATTCTGTAAATGAGATTGCAAAACAAATTTCAGATAATACGATTAATATTCCTCCAAGAATTGGCGAATCTAGAATTACTTTAGCTAATAATGAAAAAATGAAAAAGACTTTTGGGTGGACCCCAAAGGTAAGGCTTGAAGAATGGATTAGTAAAAACGTATGAATTTTTTAGTACACCATCAGTGTTTTAAAAATAAGAATGCAACAAAGTTTGCCATAGATTCTTTTAAAAAATATAACCCAGAAGTTCCATATGTTTTATGGTCTGATGCTGGTGATGATTATAGTGATATTGGTAATGTAACTTATTTTTATTCTCCTATAAATGTTGGATATAGGTATTATGATAAAAATAAAGCTTTTGAATTAGTTGATAGAGTTAGAAAAAGTTGTGAACTTTATCCAAATGTTCCCTACGTAATGTGGATGGAAGATGATGTATTGGTTAAAGGACCTGTCACTATTCCACCTAAAATTGATTTTTGTGCAGGACCAGATATTGGAAATAAGTATGCACCAAATGTTATAGAATATTTGGTTGATAAGTATAAATTAAATTCAAATTTTGATTTTTATTGCACTGCTGGTGGAACTATAATGTCATCAGATGTTTTTACAGAAAAGTTTTCTTTGTTGGAAAGATTTTTGAATGAAGACTATGAATACATCGTCGAAAAAATGTGGCGTGATCTCCCTCACCATGATATAATGATTATGACACTACATTTAATTTGCGGAAAGCAATATTCAGTCAACCCTCATCATGCAGAACTCTCCAGAAATTCTAACTGGGGAGATGAGCAGTTTACTATAGTTCACGGATATAAAGAGAACTATATAAAATGATATTTTGGATTCTTTGTTATTGGAGAAATAAATGAAAGTTGCATTATGCTTGTACGGACAACCTAGATTTGTAAATGAGGTATCTCCATACATTATAAAAAATTTATGTGAAGGATATGATGTTGATGTATTCTTTCATTTTTGGTTTGATGAAGATCTTCAAACTAAACCATACAAATATGGCGGAGACGGTGGTTGGGAAAATCAAAGAATTTCTTCAACTGCTATTGATGATGCCATAAATTTATATAATCCAAAATTATATAAGGTAGAAAAGAGTAAATCTTTTAAAGATTCTACTATTAAGACAGACTATTCTTATTATCCAAACGGTGAGTTAGTTCCTTGGTCCAAGCATTGGAAGGAAACTAACGAACCAAATTACATTCCAAGAATTGTAAACAATAACATATCGTATCTTTATACTGTAAACCAAGTCAATTTACTTCGTAAAGAATATGAATATGCAAATAATTTTAAATATGATTGGATTGTAAAGTGTAGAACAGACACAATACCACATCAAAAAATTTTCTATGAGCAGTATGATCCAAATGTTGTAAATTATTCTGGGTGGTTAAATCAACCAGATGGTATGGTCAATGATTGGTTAAACTTTGGTGGACCTAAAGCAATGGATCCATTTATGTCTGCTTTCAACTTTCTCGACCACTTATTTGATAGGTGTGATCAAGAGTTTGGTGGTGCGTGGTCTCCAGAAATGCTTCATAAAAAAGCGATGGATATTTTTGGAGTAGGTCAGCAAGCACATTCTTTTACTGTAACTTTACCTAGATTCTAATGAAACCTAAAATTATTATTTGGGGGTTTCCCCTCCATACCCATACTCATTCGTATATTCATGCAAGCTTTTATAAAGCATTTCAGCATCTTGGATATGATACTTATTGGTTTCATGTAGGAAATCACCCAGATCCTGCTGTTTTTGATTACTCAAATTCATTATTCTTTTCTGAAGGATTTGCGGATGATAAAATTCCAATTCTTGAAAGTTCGACATATTTTATTCACAATGCAGTAAATCCTTCAAAATATATTGAAAAGGGATCTAGGTTAATTGATATTAGATTTAATGTTTCCGAATTAAACGATAACAATTATAGTTTTGTATTAGATAAATCAAAACTTAATTGTATCGATACTGCGACTTATTATGATTCCAATGCCAATGATAGTGTTCTTGCAGATAGTAGAAAGAAGGGCCTATCTGGATATGAAGCAATTTATATGATTTGGGGGACAGACCTTCTTCCGCATGAATTTAATTTTGAAGATCGTTTTATTCCTAGGGATAATAAATTTTATTTTGTAGGAACTCTTGGAGGATCACCTGCTTTTGAAATGCAAAAAGTTGCTGAAACTCTTAGTAGAATGAATATTCAATTTGCTCATATTAATCCTTGGGTTAATCCCTGTACATTTGAAGAAAATAAAGAATATATGCAAAAGTCTATTATTTCTTTAGATGTTCGTGGTAGTGATTATTATCACACAAACTCTGAAGGCAAACTTGAAGTTAACGGTAAACCAGTGACAGGTGGAAACCATAAAAAAATTGGTTTTATCGCATGTAGAACCATTAAACAAATTAGTTATGGTAGACTGCCTGGAACAAATTCAAAAGCAGTAAAAGAACTTCTTGGTGATTATGTCATTTACAATGATGATGAATCACAACTTCCCATCGATTGTTTAAACTTTGAAAAAAATCCAAATCATGATTTAGTTCTTGAAGCAATGCAGCATGTTCAAAAGTATCACACTTTTGTTAATCGCGCTAATTCAATTCTTAAAGTTTATAATAGGGAGGTTTGATTATGTCTATCACTTTAGTAACGGCACTATACAATATTAATCGCGATAAAGAGGGTGATGGTAGAAACTTTGATGAGTATCTTTCTTGGTTTAAAGAAACTTTAAAAGTTAAATCACCAATGGTTGTATTTGTAGATGAAGATCTAGAAAAGTTTGTAAAGCAGCACCGAAAAAATTTACCAACTAAAATAATCACACAACCTCTTGAAAAAGTTCCCTACTATTTTTTGGATAATAATATTCAAAAAGTTTTAGATGATAATAATTATAAGTCAAAAATTGGAGCACCTCAAAGAATTGAGTGCAAGATGAGTCTTTATAACGTCATCATTTATTCAAAATTTCCATGGATTAAAAGAGTTATAGAAGAAAATCCTTTTGATAGTGAATATTTTATGTGGATAGATGCTGGACTTTCTAGATTTTTTGATCAACATGGAATCAATCTTGATAATCAATATCCTTCAAACTCTGCAGTTGAAACTCTTCTTGATAATAAGGATAGTGTTTTAATTCAAACCTCAATGTCATATTATCCAGACTTGGTGAATGCTGAAACTTGTGGTGAAGAATATTTTTGGGACGCAAGAACTTGGGTAATGGCGGGACTTTGGGGAGGTGGAGCAAAAGTTCTTAATGAATTTTGTGATATGATGGATGAAATATTCCAAGAAAAAATGCTAAAAAATAATGTCATCAATAATGAACAAAATGCTATGGCTTATCTGTACAAAAATAATGAAGATATGTTCGTAGTATTTGAAAATTATGCTCATATGCATAGACAGTATGAGATTATTTCGGAGTTGGCTAAATGAAACTATCTTTAATTGGTCCGGGGATTATGCCAATCCCCCCAGATGGTTGGGGAGCAGTTGAAAGTTTAATTTGGGATTATGCACTTGAGTTGGATGAACTTGGTCATGAAGGAACAATTATTAATACTCAAAATTGGGATGAAATAATAGAATATCTGAATGAAGATACGTATGAATTTGCGCATCTTCATTATGATGTCTTTTACCCACTTTTAGATAGAATTGCTTCGGAAACAAAAATTTCAAAACTAGCAATAAGTAGTCACTATCCATATATCGATCAACCACATATGCATCGACGTGATGGGTATGATAAAGTATTTGATTGGATTGTCAAAAATAAAGAGTACTACGTCTTTTGTATTTCTAAAAAAGACTATGAAACTTTTAAAAATGCAGGTGCGGATGAATCTAAATTACTCCTATCAGAGAATGGTGCAAATCATAAAAGATTTTTATATACAAAAGATCCTCAAAAACCAAATCGTTCTCTTTATTTGGGACAAATTTATCATAGAAAAAAACAATGGATTTATCAATCCATAGATTCAATAGATTTTGTCGGTCAAAATACAGGATCTACTGCATTTAATCCAAGTATTAATTATTTGGGTGAGTGGACTGATGAATACAAACGTGAACATTTTACTGACTACGGCAATCTTGTTCTTCTTTCCGATGGAGAGAATGGAACTCCTTTAGTTGTAAAGGAAGCAATTATCAATGGATTGGGTGTAGTAATTTCTAAATATGCAGCACATGATCTACCAAAGGGATTACCTTTTGTAACTGTCATTCCCGATGATAAGTTGGAGGATATAAAATATGTCGAAGAAAAAATTAAAGAAAACAGAGAGGTATCCTTAAATATGAGAGATGATATTCGTCAGTTTGGTATTGATAATTTTTCTTGGGAAAAGTTAGTAAAATTGTATACACAGAATATTGAGAAAATGCAATGAGGATTAGTATTGTTGGTCCCAATACTCCTATTCCTCCTGTTGGTTGGGGTGCAGTGGAGTCTCTCATATGGGACATGAAGTTAACCTTAAATGATATGGGGCACGACGTTCAAATTATAAACGTTGGTGACCCCTATGATATTGTAAATAAAATAAATCAATATCGTCCAGACTTTGTTCATATTAATTATGATGATTGGGTAGGACTTTACCCATATATTCAATATCCCTGCTCAGTTACAACTCATTTTGCATATATTGAAAGACCCGAAATGATGGGTCCATACAAACAGAGAATTTTTGATTTATTCTCTAAAATTAAACCAAATGTTTTTGGGTTGTCTGAAGGTATCAATCAAATTTATAATAAACTTGCAGATATTCCTGAACAGAGATTGTATCTAAATCCAAATGGTGTCAATCTTAATGCATTTAAAGTTTCTACAAAACCAAAGTATATTGATAGAAGCATTTATCTTGCAAAAATAGACAGTAGAAAAAGGCAGCATCTATTTCAAAATATTTCTTCTCTTTATTATGCAGGAAATATCGCAGATGAAAAATTTGATCAGACAAAAAATTATTTGGGGGAATGGAGTAAAAAAGAACTGCAAAGTAGTCTAACAGATTATGCAAATCTAGTTCTTCTTTCGGATGGGGAAGCTCATCCTTTAGTTTGTATGGAGGCATTTGCTGCTGGTCTAGGCGTTGTAATTAGTGAGTGGGCAGCTGCCAATTTGGATTTGAGTAAGAAGTTTATTTCGGTTGTTCCTGAAAATAAAATTTCTGATATTGAATTTGTAGAAGATATTATTATTCAAAATAGAAAATACTCTCTAAAAAACAGAGAGGAAATTTTAGACTATGCAAAAGAGTTTGAATGGTGTAAAATTTTAAAAAAGCATTATTTGCCAAACATTCTAAAAGTCATCAATGGATAAAAATAAATCAACATATAAACTCAAAAATTTTGGACCCATATACTACTTAAATCTAGATAAGCAACCAGATAGAAAAGAGTATATGGAAAACCAATTTAAGTATTGGGAGATTGAAAATTATACAAGAATATCTGCATATGATGGTAGAGAAGATGATCTGAGTGATATTATTAAAGGAAAATATCCAGATATGATGACCTCTGGGGAAATTGGTTGTACTACATCTCACCTCAAGGCAATTAAACATTGGATGGAAACTTCTGATAGTCCATATGCAATTATTATGGAAGATGATTGTAATTTAGATCTAGTAAAGTATTGGAATTTTACATGGCAAGATTTTATTGCACGAGCTCCTTATGCTTGGGATGTAATTCAACTTGCTATTATTTGTACTGGTGATATTGTAGTTCCCATTCATAACCGTTTTGTAAATGATTTTTCAACTGCTTGTTATGTAATTACTCGTCATCATGCACAAAAATTAATTTCTAATCATATTCGAGGTGATAAGTATAAACTTGATAATGGAGTTAAACCAAGAGCAGTTGCAGACGATTTGATTTATAACTCAGGTGTGACTTATGCAACTCCATTGTTGCTTTATAGATTGGAATTGGGTTCATCTATTCATCCAGAACACATTGATGTATTTCATCGCAATAGTCATGATGGAATACTTAATTTTTGGAAAACTCAAGGAAGCGATCTTACAGTAGAACATATAACGGATTATAACCCTTATTTGGGTCGGATAACCGAAAACTCAGCAGTACAACAAAATACTTGACATGATCCCAAAAAGAATGTTAAGATGACGGAACCTTAAACGACTTAAGGTTCTTTTTATATTCTATAGAAGAAAACAAAAACTTATGAAACTCAAACAACTGATGCTTGCACCTGTTGCTCTGGGAATGGTTGCTCCTGTTGCTGCGAATGCGGCAGATCTTAATATGGCAGCAGTCAACCAATACAATACCTCTGAGCAGGTCACAAGCATCTCACAACTGTCTGATGTAAAGCCCACTGACTGGGCTTATCAGGCACTCAGCAACCTTGTAGAGCGTTATGGTTGCGTTGCTGGTTATCCAAATGGCACCTTTAGTGGTGGCAAAGCAATGACCCGTTATGAGGCAGCAGCACTTCTCAATGCTTGCCTGGATCGTGTAACTGAAAACACAGATGAACTGAAGCGTCTTGCTAATGAGTTCCGCAATGAACTGACTGTAATTCAAGGTAAGGTTACAAGTCTGGAAGCACAGGTCACTACTCTTGAAGCACAGCAGTTCTCTACCACAACCAAACTCCGTGGTGAAGCAAACTTTGTTCTTGGTGGTGTTGATGACTACCAAACCAAAGGTGGTGATGTAACTCACACTGCATTCAACTACGATCTCCGTCTGAACCTGGATACTTCGTTCACTGGTAAGGATCTGCTTCGCACTCGTCTGCGTTCTGCTAACTTCAGTGGTGATCCTTTCGGTTCCAGTTCTTCAATCTTTAAACTGGATAAAGCAGACGATACTTCTAGCGAAGTTGGTAACAACGTAGTTATCGACCGTCTGTATTATTCGTTCCCTGCTTTCAATAACAGCACTACTCTGACTGCTGGTGCTCTGGTTCGTAACACCGAAATCTCCTGGGTGCCTACTGCATATAAGTCTGGTATTCTTGATTTCTTCAGCACTGCTGGTGCTCCTGGTGTTTATAACAAGGCTACTGGTGCTGGTTTCGGTGTTCAGTATGGAACCAAAGGTCTTGTTGCTGGTGTGAACTATGTCGCACAAGCAGGTCAAGATAGCACTCGTGGTGAGTTTGATGAGACTGGTGCTCTGAATACTCTGGCACAAATCGGTTATCGTGGTACTAACTGGGGTGCTGCATTCGGTTACCGTTATGGTACTGAAGGTACTCGTGTTCGCACCTATAACGGTCTGAATGGTGCTTCTGGTGCTCTTGCTCCTGGTCAAACCTCTAATGGTTATGCACTGAACGCTTACTGGCAACCTGAAAAGTCGGGCATCATTCCTTCTGTATCTGCTGGTTATGGTTGGAACACTGTGAGTGGTACTGAAAGTGCTGCTACCAATAGTCAGTCTTGGTTTGCTGGTCTGACTTGGGACGATGTATTTGTTGACGGTAACTCCGCTGGTGTTGCTATCGGTCAGGCTCCTACTGGGGAAGACCTTGAGAAGTCCACTCTTCTTGAAATCTTCTACAAGTATCAAGTGTCTGATAACATCAGCGTCACTCCTGCTATCATCTACGGTAGTGACAACCAACGTCTTGCCGACAACTCCTCTAACTGGGGTGGTGTAATTCAGACAACGTTCAAGTTCTGATAATCCACTCATAAGTTGAGTTAGACCACTCCTTTCTGGGGTGGTTTTTTTTTTGACCTCCTGACAAAGGGACTTGACAACTCTTAAGATTTCCTATATAATTGTGTAACAATTCTTAAAGAATGTAAAAATGACTGTAACTAAAAATGAGTTCGGGCAAATGAATATGTTTGCTAAAGAACCTGCCATGTATATGACCAAGGAAGACCTTGAGCGTTATGGCATCGAACCTTATGCCGAAAAGGCGGAGAAAATGAATGGACGCTGGGCTATGGTCGGCATTGTTGCTGGCGCTGTTTCTTATGCTCTCACTGGGCACCTCTTCTTCGGGGTCGTCTGAGGGTTGACAATGACTTCAATTATCTTTACAATGACATCAGTTGCCTTCTTTGTTCTGTTGGCAGCATCCGTTGAAAAACTTTGCGAGACTTACTAATGACCGTTTTTAATGTCACTCTCCAATCTCCTGATGGAACCGAAACCACTATCGAATGTGCTGATGATCAATACATTCTTGAAGCAGCAGAAGAGGCAGGTGTTGACCTCCCTTCATCGTGTAAAGCAGGTGCTTGCTCTGCCTGTGCTGGCAAACTCATTAGCGGCACAGTTGACAACGAAGAACAATCGTTCCTTGATGATGAACAACAAGCAGAAGGTTGGGTTCTCACTTGCGTTGCTTATCCCACTAGTGATTGTGTGATCCTTACTGAACAGGAAGAAAATTTGTGAGCACTGCTGGTATGTTGGGGCAGTTTGCTATTGCCCTTGAAACACTTGGATGGGATAAAGATGATGACATCTCAGTTGAAATTGGTGGTGTAGCAGTAACAGGAACTGCTACCAGTCCAAATGCAAATCCAAAATGGGCAAAACCATTTGGAACAGTCACTTATCAAAACGATGCTTTCATCGTAATTAAAAACAAATCAAGGAACCCAGTTGTTCCTTCACAACCAAATCCTGAACTCAAACAACAACACCCTTATAATGGAACACTCTCTAGTTGAACTGCTGACTTATTATGTAATCGTTGCTGCTCTGTTTATTGGAGCACCAGCAGTATTTTTTACGATTGTCTTTATGCCTGCACTTATGAATACTAAGGGAGCAGTTGTTGGTTACAAAATTCACCGTGATTATGGTGAAACTTCTATCTATTCTAAAGTAAAATAAAGGAGAAAAACAATGAACGAACGCGCAGAACGTATTAATGGTTGGGCAGCAATGATTGGTATTGTTGCCGCAATGGGTTCTTATGCCCTTACAGGTCAAATCATTCCTGGTATTTGGTGATGGAGGTTAAAATGCGTAAAGAACAATACCAAGTTCCACAAGTACAATTTGTATTTCGTGAAAACGGTGAGTTTGTAACCCGTACTACCTCAGAACTCTTCGATGGAAAGCGTGTGGTCCTGTTTAGTCTGCCTGGTGCTTTCACTCCTACTTGCAGTGCCTATCAGCTTCCTGGATTCGAAGAAAAATTTGACGACTTTATTGGTAGTGGCATCGACGATATTTACTGCATCTCTGTTAATGATGGGTTTGTGATGAATGCTTGGGCACAAGATCAGAACATCAAGAATGTAAAACTCATTCCAGACGGCAATGCATATTTCACACGTTCTATGGGAATGCTTGTCAATAAGTCTAACCTTGGTTTCGGTGATCGCTCTTGGCGTTATGCTGCGGTCGTGGATAACGGAATCATCGAAAAACTATTCGTTGAGGTGGGGCAACGGGACAATGCCGATACCGACCCTTACGAAGCGACTACTCCAGAAGTGGTTCTCGATTATGTAAAATCTACAGTGCGAGAAACTATTACTGCCTGAAGATAATCAAAGCGTCCAAAAGGGCGCTTTTTTTATAAATACGTTAGTGTTTATAGAGATAATCCATGACCCTAGATCTTCATAACTTTTTTAAGTTTTATGATGATAGCAATTCAAATCATGTTGCAGCGGTTCAGTGGTTAGAGGATAACCTTCCTGCTCAGTTTTTAGATGATGCAGAAACAGATTGGATTGGAATTTTTAGAACTAAACCCCCTACACCAGCAGTTCTTGCAGTTCCATATTTCAATCAAGTAGACAACTACAGAGATGCACATAGAACCTGCAACTCTTCATCGTGCGCTATGTGTCTTGCTTTCCTCAAGCCAGGTAGCATCAAAGGCGATGACGAATACGTTAAGAAAGTATTTGCAATCGGTGATACGACTGATCACGCCGTACAGACGAAGGTTCTGGCAGGTTATGGCGTTAAGTCACACTTTAGTTACAATTTATCTTTTGCTGATATCGATAAAAGTCTGGACGCTGGGAAGCCCGTTGTTATTGGCATACTCCATAGGGGTTCTCTTTCTGCACCTACTGGTGGGCACATGTGTGTTGTAATCGGCAAGACACCAGATGGTAAGGGATATTACGTTAATGATCCATATGGTTCACTAAACGATAACTACACTGGACCTGTGACTAACGGTAAGAAGACTATTTACACCAAAGCAGTTCTCAAGCATCGTTGGTGCCCAGGAGGTAATGATGGGTGGGGAAGAATCTTCGACTAGATTTAAAGCAAAGATGCTTAAGGTGATTAGAGAACTTACTAATAATGGAAAGCATGTAGAAGCAAACGAACTTTATCAACGTTATTTCGGAGACAACAATGGCAAGAATCGATTTACATAACTTCTTCAAGTTTTATGACGAGAAGAATCCTAACCACGTCAAAGCAATCCAATGGTTAGAAGATAATTTACCAGTGCAATATCTTGAGGATAATGTAGACTGGGCGGAGATTTATAGAGGAAAAAAGACTAATGCTGCACCAGCAACCACTGCTGCTGCAGCTCCTGTAACAGGTGGTGATGATGTCCCACAAATGGGCATCAAGTTAATTAAAGAGTTTGAAGGATGCCATCTCAAGGCATATCCTGATCCTCTTACTGGCAATCTTCCAATTACTATTGGTTGGGGTTCTACCCGTAAGAAGGATGGATCACCATTTAAAATGGGTGATACTCTAACTCAAACGGAAGCAGATCAACTTCTTATCGATCAATGTAAGAAGGAATTTCTTCCTGCTCTACGAAAAATTCCACATTGGAGTGAAATGTCAGATGGACAAAGAGGCGCTCTGCTCAGCTTTGCTTATAATCTTGGTGCCGGTTTTTACGGTGGCGATAACTTTAATACTATTACTAAACGCTTGAAGAATAAAGAATGGGACTTAGTTCCTGATGCTCTTTATCTCTATCGCAATCCTGGTTCAAATGTAGAAGCAGGACTTGCTCGTAGAAGAAAAGCAGAAGGTGAAGCTTGGAAAAAAGGATAAATAGTAGAAATCATAACTGATTCTTGATCTTAACTGATCTGAATCTACATACTCCGAGTCCTTTGTGACTTGGTGAATACTTTACTTTTAAACAACTTTAGTTTGTTTCGTTTAGTACACACTAAGTCACAGAGGACTTTCTATGTCTTACGCTACAAGGGCGCTTGCTGTAGCGTCTGCTCTTTTAATGGGGGCACCAACAGCATTCGCAGATACAATTTCTGGTACAGATTTTGAGACTGGAAATACTTCAGGATGGAACACTGGAACTCAAACAGGAACCTTAGACGCCACAATCGAAGGAGGAGGGACTGGTGTTAGTGTTGTTGATAATCCAGTAATCTTCAATGCTGGATCTTTCCCAGCAGTAGGAAGTCCAACATTACCTGATGGTTCTCCTAACCCATATCACGCACCCGCAGTAACACCAACCACTTGGGAGTTTGCTCCTTACGGAACTGCTGGTGCTGCACTGCAACCAAACGGTCAACAAACATTTAACCAAGCAACAGAAGCACTTGGTTTAACTCCAGAGCAAAATCAAGCAATAAGAGATCTTCTCACTCAACAACAACAAGCATCAGGACTTGGAAATCCAAATCCAACTGATGCTGCTTGGATTACTAAATCAGTCACATTAGAGACTGGAAAAGTCTATACAATGTCTTGGAACTACATTGGAACTGATTATGTTCCTTTCAATGATGGTTCCATTACTTCACTTGTTTATCAAGGTGCAGGTTCATCTCCATCAGTAACAGTTAATAACCAACTTCAAAACTATGCATTACTTGGATTTACTAATCCAGGAACAGGTGATTATTCTACTGGTTCTTTTGGTTCTACTGGATGGCAGTATTCAACCTATCAAGTAGGTGCTAATGGTGATTATCTCTTAGGATTTGCAGTGTTCAACCTTGGAGATACTGCACTATCACCAGTTCTTTTAGTTGATAGTCAACCTGGAACTACAACAGCAAATGGTCAAGCATTTACTCCTGTTGCTCCAAACAACCCAGATGCACCATCTGTTGATGAAGTAGCACCTACACCAACTCCAACTCCAGAACCTACACCTACACCAACACCAGAACCTGAAGTAACTCCAACTCCAGAACCTACACCTACACCAACACCAGAACCTGAGGTAACTCCTGAACCAACTCCAGAACCTACACCAGAACCTGAAGTAACTCCAGAACCTACACCTACACCAACTCCAGAACCTGAGGTAACTCCAACTCCAGAACCTACACCAGAACCAACTCCTGAACCTGAAGTAACTCCAACACCTGAACCACAACCACCAACATTATTAAGCTCTGTTACTGTTCCTGCACCAGGACTTCCAGTTGTTGTTACCACAGAAGTAACTCATAAAGCATCTGAAAAGGATGGAGTTCAAAAGATTAGAAGAGATTTTGCAACTACAACTCAAACTCCTTTATTAAGACAGGATACTTATAGTGATGGAACCGTTGTAGCATCATTACTTCTTTCTGTTGATACAGAGAATACTCACGATGTTCTTTCTGGTCGCACTGATCAGTATGAAGTTTTAGATAAGATTGGTGGTGGATTACAAAATCTGTTTATTTACGAACCAACTGAGCCAACCACAGACAGAGTAAGAGTATTCAATAACAACTATTATACTTGGTCTTCTGGTGAGAATGGATACAATGGTAAGACTTTAATCATTGGTGGTGGATTAGAGATTGATATTAAACCAACCTGGACTGTTGGTGCTCAATACAATAATATGAATATTGATTTAGGTGGAGTTGATAGCACTTCTAAACTCCTCAAAAATCATTATGGAATATTCAATATGTTCCGTGGAAATACATTCTCACTCTTAACAAATGCTGGATTTTCTCAGAACAAATATAATGTATCCAGAAATGTTCAGGGTGTCTTCAATAATGAAAGTTCAACAGAAGGAAAAGAGTGGTTTGTAAATAACAGATTATTCTGGCACCTCAATAAGAACATAACTCCATTTGTTGGATACACTGTTGGTAACTATCAGAGAGATGGATTTACTGAAAAAGGTTCTATTCAATCCAGAAGAACTATTGATGCTATAAACAAAACTTCACATTCTGGTGAGGTTGGTCTAAATATTTCACACCGTTTTGGTGGAAAGAAAAAGGATTTATTTGGAGTAACTGTTGGTGGTTCTTATGAAACCAGTGGATTAATTGAAGCATCTGCTTCTGTTGATTATAAAGAGATGGTCGTTATTGAAGGAATTCATCAAATCAATGATGGTGTTTCTAACACTGCAGTATCTGCAAAACTTAAATTCAAATTCTAAATAAAAAGGACATCATCACAAGGACTGATGGATAACGACAAAAAAGGTAAATGTATGAGTACTGTTATTCGTGTTGCTATTTTGAGTTGGTCTGCTGCTCTTCTGACTGCTAGTTATGCTGGTCTTCTTTCCAAGATGGACCCAACTTTCATTGCTACCGTATTTACAGCGTCTGCTGCAACCTTTGGTATTAATACAATGAAGAAAGGTGGTGATGAAGATGAAAAGAAAGAAGAACCACGTAGGGAAGTTGTTGTAGAACCAACTCCAGAACCATCAGCACCTGAAGTTGCTGCTGCAGAACCAACTCTTGAAGAAAGAGTTGAAGTTTTAGAAGGTCAAGTACAACCTCGTACAGGTGGAGCATAATGGCAAAGTCAGCAAACAAAGGTAAGAAAGGTGGTGCGGGTTCTGCTAATAATAAAAAGCAGAACTCTGGCAATGCCAATGCCAAAAAAGCAAAGAATGGTGGCAAGAAAAAATGATTGAATTTGTGACTTTGACTATTGTTGGTCATATGATTGTGGGACCTGATTTATGCCAAACTGATTTCCTAGGTGACAATCAAATTTACACGTTCACATACCAATGCCAAGAGAATGGAACACTCCTAAACGAGAGTGTTGGAATGCTCCCATCCACAAAATACTACAAGCTATAGATAATCACACCCGTCTTTATATGGAGACGGGTGATTTTTGGCATGAAGAACAGGCCCAGATATTGAGGAAGTATGTTAAAGATTTGAAAGTCTGGATTCATAAAGAAGAAGGTTGGTGGAACGAATGAAAAAGTTATTCACCTCAGTTGGTTTAGTTTTATCTTTAGCATTTCCTGCTTTAGCATCTTCATTAGAACCAAAACAACCAACAGTAAGACCATACAGTGCAGAAGCAATGGGTTGTATGATCCTCTTAGAATGTACTGAAGGAGTGGAGAAACTCACAATAGATTCTGAACTATTAAAGGATCCAGACTTTGATCCATTTAGAGAAGAACTAAAAAGAATTATTACTGCTCTTGATAGTGTAAATGTTCCTGTATATGTTGCAGAAGAAAGGTATTTTACACCAAGAACAGTTGGATTATATAAACCAAACTACAATCGCTTTTTTGTAAATGAAACTCTCCTCAAAGATCCTAGAGAGTTTCTGGGAACAATGAGACATGAAGGATGGCACGTTGTTCAGGACTGTATGGGTGGTGGATTGAAAACATCCTTTATGGCACAAGTTCATCAAGATAGTGAAATACCTGCTTGGGTAATGAAGCAGACCAGATTAACTTATGAATCAATGATGCAAAGTCGTGCTGTTCCTTGGGAAGCAGATGCGAATTGGGCAGAGGAACAGTCAAATGTGACTGCCGAAAAGTTAGAGATGTGTGCTAAAGGACCACTATGGGAACAAATTCGTCCAACACCAATGACAATGGATTGGTTGATTGGATGTGGTTGGATGAAACCACAAGAGGGTAAATATCCTTATTATCCAAACAAGAAAATTCAATATTGCACAGAAGGTAAGTATTGATGGATTTCCCCTGGGGAGTTGTTACAATATTAGGATGTGGTCTTATCTTTACCGCATATGTAATTTACTACATACTACGATTAGCACACGAGGAAATGAAAAATGAAGAACCTAGCACTCATTCTGTCAGCGACGAGTCTGGCAATTAGTGGAGCACTTTGTTATGGTGCTTATGTAACTTATAAGAAAGCAGAAGCAATTCTCAATAATCCAGAGGAGTTTGTTGGTAAAGTTGTAGAAAATCAAGTCAATAAAGCATTTGAGAAACTACCTATTCCCAAACTAAATACTGGAAGTATTAAGTTTCCTTTCTAATGGCAGACAAAGATCCGTACATTTATAGAATCAAGTCAGTTCTTAAAGTTGTAGATGGTGACACTATTGACGCTGCTATTGATCTTGGTTTTGATATCTCCCTTACTAAGCGAATTCGTCTTGCTGGTGTCGATACCCCAGAGAGCAGAACAACTGATGCAAATGAAAAGAAACTTGGTCTTGAAGTTAAAGAGTGGCTCAAGAAAAAGTTAGAAGGTCAAGAAGATATTATCGTTAAAACAGAACTCCCAGATTCCACTGAGAAGTACGGTAGAATTCTGGGACATTTGTTTATTGGTGATAAGGAAGTATCCGCAGTCAATAAAAAGAAATCAGTCAATCAACAAATGATTGATGAAGGATTTGCTTGGACTTACTCGGGAGGCACCAAAGTTAAAAACTTTGAAGAGTTAAAAGAAATTAGACGACAAAGAGGAACTCTGGTAGAATAAATAGTATCACCTGTAAGTCGCATTATAGGTGGAAAGGGTGCTTCGGCACCTTTTCTTGTATAAATAGTATTGCGACTTACAGAGT
>Ga0222712_10001768_pt1 | contig 26039 bp, 24 predicted proteins | sample C33_657DmetaG_FD_165043 | JGI IMG/M metagenome (GOLD analysis project Ga0222712, IMG submission 165043) | Estuarine water microbial communities from San Francisco Bay, California, United States - C33_657D | ecosystem: Environmental > Aquatic > Marine > Unclassified | place: USA: California... | reverse complement strand
TTCTTTGGAAATACCCTGTATAGTAAATTTCAATTTGTTTTTGCCCCCTGGATTCATATTAACAGAGAGCTTAAGCGTGCCGCTTTGCGAAACATAAACATAGGTTTTTACGCTGGTGGAACTAGACTCCCAATTAGTTAAACCTTTATTGGTTATTTTGCCGCCATGAATGGTCCAAGTATTTCCACCCATTGGGACAATTATTTTATTGGCATCATGCATCTGCGCTTCGTTATGTATACTTGGAGCGGCTTGAACACAGAAACTAAATAAGGTTAATAGAAAGTAGGGAATGAAAAGTTTAGTCATGGTACAATTTAACAAATTCTATGTTTATTCTTGCCGTTTATATAATCAGATCTCATTTAATGCCTGAATTCTAATTAATTAGATAATTTTATCCCGTGAAAAAATATCTAATTATTCTATGCCTTACTATGGCATTTCAACAAGCATTACTAGCCCAAGGAAAAATTACAGGAAATGTAGTGAATAGTGCAAAGCCAGTTGAATTTGCCACTGTAACCATTTCAAATGTTCAAGATTCTAACAAAGTACTTGTTTACGAAGCAAGCGATAGTTTGGGTAAATTTAGTTTTGACAAACTTGACTATGGTAAGTACTTAGTAAAAATTAAAATGGTTGGTTTTTTACCCATTTCAAAAAATGCGGCCATTAATGCATCTAGCAAAGAGGTTCAATTGAAGGATTTGATTTTAGTAGAGGATGCCAGTGAATTAAACAAAGTAACCGTTACTGCGCAGAAAAAAATGATAGAAAAAACTGCTGAAGGTTTTGTAATAAATACGGCTAATAATATTACCCAAATAGGTGGAACCGCCACAGATATACTTAAATCAACGCCTACTGTAACCGTAGATAATGACGGAGCTATAACCTTAAGAGGTAAGACACCCTTGATTTTAATTAATGGTAGAAATTCTGGCATTGCGAATATGGACCAAATTGCTGCTAGCAGTATTGAAAGCATTGAGATTATTAATAGTGCATCTTCCAAGTATGATGCCAATGCAGAAAGTGGTATTATTAATATTAAATTAAAGAAGAACAAACAAGCTGGAACCAATGGCGCGCTTGCCTTGGGTACGGGTCTTGGTGCCAAAGGCAGAGTAAACAGTTCTTTTATTCTAAACAATAAAGTAGGTAAATGGAATTTGGGCCTTGGCTATGACAATAGGTTTGCTGGAAGAACAAGAAAAATTGAAAGTAATCGTACCAACTATAATTTAATTGATAATTATTTTATTAGCCAAAAAAGAAATGATGAAAGAGTTGAAAAACTTCAAAATTTAAAATTGAACCTTGATTATAATTTAAATAAGTACAATAGTTTTTCTTTTGAGGCAATGGGTAATATGGAAAGTCAGGATAATAACGAGGATTTAGTGAGTAAGCTATTTAATAAGAATACCGGCTTTACAAGCAGTAACGACAGACACTCCTACGAATACGAAAAAGTAAAAGAAGCAGAACTTGCATTGAACTATTTGAAAACTTATCAGCACTCAGCAAAAACATTGAATGCTAGTCTTAGCTCCTCTATTGAAAAAGGCAGACAGAATACCGATATATACACTACTTCATTAGACTTAGAAGGCAAAACAATGGGTATGATGCAAACACAGCTAACCCATAATTATGAAGATGGCGTAATCACCAATGCTAGCTTGGATTACAGTATTCCTACTTCAGAAAATGGTGTAATTGAAACGGGATATAAAGGTTTATTTAGAACCATTAAAACCGATTACTTATCGGCAGACAAAATAAACAACACCTACATTACTAACTATAGTGCAAGTAATATTTTTAATTTTAATGAAGGGGTTCAAGCCTTGTATTTTCAATACCATAATACCAGTAATGTAAAAGGTACGGAGTCTAGTTGGAATTATGCAACGGGTATAAGGGCCGAGCAGGTTAATAATAAAGGGGAAACGAATACTCAAAGCACTCGCTTTTCAAATAATTATTTGAAATTATTTCCCACTGCACATTTAGCCTATAATTTTAATCAGAAAGAAAGTATTAAACTTAGCTATGGCAAAAGAATTAACAGACCAGGCCTAGGTCAATTAAACCCCTTTGTAGACATCACCGACATTTTAAGCCCGCATAGTGGAAATCCAAATTTAAAGCCAGAAATTATAAATGCTTACGAGTTGTCATTTAATAATGGTACCAATAAATTAAATTTTACAAATAGCTTGTTTTTTAGACATTCTATAAATGCGATAAGACCCTTTTACATACAACAACCCAATGGCGCCATCTTAAACATGCCAATGAATATTGGTAATGTCGATAATTATGGGCTTGAGTCCATGGTAATTGGAAAGCCTTCTCGTTTTTATGACTACAATTTAAGTGCTACTTTATTTAGACAACAAATTAATGGTAGCAATATTATAAATGACGGCGTGAATAGTGGAACAAACTGGAGTGGTAAAATAATAAATAATTTCACCTTCAATAGCGCAAGCAAACTTCAAGTAATTGCGAATTATATATCTCCTAAAACAACACCTCAGGGTGAAACTTTTTCAATGTATAATGTAGACTTAGGCTTACAAAAAAAATTAGGCAAGAGTAATTTTAAATTGAATTTCATCATTGTAGATGCCTTCAATACACTTAAAAGCGGCTACAATACGCAAACCTCCACCTTTGCAGTATACCGTTCTCAAAAGTCCGATACCAGGGCCTTTATGATCACCCTGGCCTACTCTTTCAAAGCTGCCTTAAAAGACAAAATGCTTGAAAATAAATTTAATGCAGAGTATTAATAGTCTCTAGAAATATGTATTAGTAAAAGTTGTAAAAATACAAAGGCTAGTAAACTTTAACTACTTAAAAACATTAAAAAACAAGTACTCAAATTTCAATATCACACCATTCGGTGCTGTTCTTTCCATCGTAGAATATAATTGCTGGCGGTAGCCAATATCAAACCTTGCTTGGCTGTTCACTATAAATTGTACGGAAGGCCCCATATCTAAAAACGATTTATTGTTATCGTTCAAACGCTGGCCAATAAGTTCAAACATTAGATTCACATTTGTTTGATTATAGCTTGTATATACTTTAGGTAACATTAGCTTACCCAAAGAAAAAGTATAATTCATTGCACTATTATTCATTTCGGTGGAGGAACACATATAGGCTGGTTTATTGAATATGGCTCTTTCATAACTAAGGGTACTACTAATAGCCACCTTATGTAATAATTTAGTAGCAATAAAGCCGGCCTCATAGCCAGAGTTATGGCCCATTGTCTCAATTTCCTCTTGGTGTATATCAGCCCTATTTTTACTAGCACGTGCAAACATGGCCATTCTAAAATGGCTTTGTTTACCATCTTCACTGAAGAATCTATACTTCGCATATAAACTTCCACCTTCTGTTTCAAAGCCACCGTCTTGTCTATTACTTATAAACCCTTGCACATGAAACATCCATTTTTTATTTATACCCCACATTAATTCTGGCATATTATGATAATTCAGTTTACCATCTTTTTCAAACATAAAACCATTCATATCTCTAAACCCCAAAGCCTTTGCAGGCATATTAGATGCAGGTTCAGTGAATACAAATAGCTCTTGAGAAAAAGTATTTGAATAAATGAAAAGAAATGTGAGTAGTAATAATTTATTCATATTACAATACCTTAATATGATATACATTTTTAGTATTGCTCGCGTAAGTAGGATATTGCTTGGTAGTCTTTGATAATTGTTTGTACTCTTTGTCAACAATAAAACCTTTGTTTAGAATTTTTACTTTTACTTCTCCATTTAAATTACCCGCTTTAGTATCCATAAAAGTATAGGTATTGTTGTCTAGTGTAAAGCTTCCGTTATTCGCAGCTTGTTGATTTTTAAAATTAAAAACCACTACTAATTCACCTACAGAAAAACCTGCATCTTCTACTTTCTTTTTAACGTCGTCTATATTCACAGCAGTCCCATTTTTAAAATAAAGTAGGAAGGCTGTATTGTTTAAATCGGGTTCTACTTTTTCAACCGATGCAATAGATACCAATTGCTTATAAGTAGCCTTTGAACACATAGAGCAAGTAAGCCCAGTGGCTGTTAATTCAGCTTTAGTAATTTGTGCATTTACAAGTACTGAAACAAATAGTACCACTGTAAGAATTAATATTTTTTTCATTTTGCTTTATCTTATCGTTAATGTTAACTATGAACATACAAAATTAGGCATTTTTGAACTACTTGTATAGGTATTTTCATCTATTTCGGCCAATTTTAGCCTAATTTCAGCATTAGAAAAATCTGAAAAATTATAGCAAATCTTAACTTACACTATTAAAATAAATTTTATGAAAAAATTATTATTCTTATTGATGCTCTTAGTTTCTTTTTCAAGTACTTACGCACAAGATACTACTAAGAAAAAATTAGTATTCAACCCAAAAAATCCTACCTACGAAGTAGAAGCTACCTGTGGTAATTGTATGTATAAAATGAAAGGTGACGGCTGCCATTTAGCTATTAAACTAAAAGGTAAAAATTACTTTGTAGACGGTACTGGAATAGATGATCATGGCGATGCACATGAGTCAGATGGTTTTTGCAATGCCATTAAAAAAGCAAAAGTGCAAGGCAGTATAGTGAATGACAGGTTCGTGGCCACTTATTTCGAGTTAATAAAAAAGTAAAATATATAATTGGAAGTTCTGAAGATCTTATCAAAAAATATTTACTGGATAAGCACAGGTATTATTTGTTTATTCTCATTAGGTGCCATACAAATGAATTCTCAAATGGCTATTGACGGCGCTAATCATTTACTTATACCTCGTTACCTAGGTATTGAAGTGAGCATTGGTCAATTAATAGGTTGCGTTCTTTTAATTATTCCTGCTGTACCCGCTCGTTTTAAAGAATGGGCCTATGTAGGTTATGGTATTATGTATATTACAGCCCTAAATGCACATTTATCCGTAGGTGATGCCTTTATACCTTATGGTATTATGGCTGTTATTTTCTTTGCATTACTACTTACCTCTTATATTAGTTTTCATAAACTACAGGAAGCGAAGAAATAATATTACCGCCCCTGTAATAAGTAAAATACAGAAGCGTTTTAATTGTCATAATTCATTAACTTGAAAGGGCATTTAAAACGCTTTTTTATGAAAAAAATAATCTGGTTATTCTTCTTTCTTCCTTTTATAGTTTTGGCACAAAAGCCAGTGATTAAAATAAAATCGGGCGCCATTAGTGGTATTGAAAAAAATGGATTAATTGTTTTTAAAGGTATTCCCTTCGCAGCACCGCCCGTTGGTGGTTTGCGTTGGAAAGCACCTCAACCAGTAACACCTTGGAAAGACATTAAAGAGTGTACCGCCTTCGGCCCTAGTCCTTTTCAAGCTAGCCCAGTGCCTTTTATGTGCTGGTCAGAAGAATACTTAATTCCTAAAGAACCCATTAATGAAGACTGCTTATATTTAAATGTATGGGCACCTAAAAAAACAGCGCAGAAAAAAGCAGTACTTGTTTATATATATGGAGGCGGTTTTAGAAGCGGTGGAGCGGGTTGCGATATTTATGATGGTGCGGCCGTTGCCAACAAAGATGTTGTATTTGTAAGTATTAATTATAGAGTGGGTGTATTTGGTTTTTTAGCACACCCTGAATTAAGTAAAGAAGCTCCTTACCACAGTTCTGGTAATTATGGTTTATTAGATATGGTTGCTGCCTTAAAATGGGTGCGTGATAATATCTCTGCATTTGGTGGAGACCCAAGCAGGGTAACCATTGCAGGACAATCGGCTGGCGCCTTTGCAGTCAATTTTTTATGCGCCTCTCCACTAACTAAGGGTTTAATACATGGAGCCATTGCTGAAAGTGGGGGAAGTATTCTACCAAGTAGTATTAGACCCAATATACAATTGAAGCAAGCTGAACAGCAAGGTATTGAATTTGCAAAAACTTTAGGTGCAAGTTCTATTCAAGAATTAAGAAATAAAAGCTCTCAAGAAATATTAGCAGCAAATGGAGGATTAAGCGCCCCTTTTGAAGATGGTTATTTTTTACCTAAATCTATTTTTTCAATTTATGATAAAAATGAGCAGAACGATGTTCCTTTATTATTAGGTTGGAATGAAGATGATAAAATTATGGGGAAGCCTGCTACTGCGAAAGATTATGTAGAATTGATTAAAAAACAATTTGGTAAAAATGCAGAGGCAGTATTAACAGTATACCCTGGCAATACAGACGAGGAAGCTGCAAAATCACAAGGTGATTTAAGTAGAGACCAAACATTTGCTGTGCAAGGTTTTGCTTGGGCGAATATTCAAACAACTAAAGGTAAGTCTCCGGTGTATGTATATAATTTTAATAGAAAACTACCTGCAAGTAGCCCAGAGAATGACTTTGGTGCCTTTCATACAGGAGAAGTAGTATATGCTTATGATAATTTATTTACTGTGAATAGACCATGGGAAAAAGCGGATCACGACCTTGCTAAAAGCATGTCTACCTATTGGACCAATTTTGTGAAAACAGGAAACCCCAATAATAGTAGTTTAGTAAAATGGCCTAATTATAATAAAACTAGTATGCGAATAATACAATTAGATAAAAAAATTGAAAGCGTTAAACTACCTACAGAGAAAAAATTAGTACTGCTTTCTAGTTTGTATTAAGAACCAGATAATTTAAAAACTAAAACGATCTAATAGCTCTTACAGAACGTGGATTAAGATTTTTTGCTTCAGCTTGAACTGTACCCGTTGTAGAGAAAAAATTTATTGTATAGGCAGTTTTATCATCAGCCTCGGTAGAACTCCAAACATAAGTAGTATTAGTAAATCCACCTACAACAAGTTTTTGTTTAAATAATAATTGTAGTTCGTATAATGAGGGTAAATACCAATCGCCATAACCGCCCCATCCATTTCCATTAAATGAATAATGTGCTGCTACCATTGCTGCATATGTGCCGACACCTGCTCCTTGCTTCATTATTATTCTTTCTGTATTAGACATACCTGCATTAATTCCATTTCTAATAGCCATCACATAATTAGCCGTTGGCCCCCAAGTGAAAAAACTAGTTCCACCATATGACAAATTAGAGGTGGCGGCTATTAATCCGTGTCTACCATTATCCCAAACATAAAATACAATGCCTCCTCCAAAGGATTCACCAATAGAATGTGTTGCAGTTTGTGTCGTCAAACTAGTCCAAGTAAGCGATCCGTCAGTAGCTGTAGTTAATACCTGACCAGTTCTACCAGCTGTACTTAAACCAGTTCCGCCATGTGCAATATCAATAATAGTTCCATTCCATACACCATTTGTGATTGTGCCTATAGTATTTAAATTTGTCAAATTAGTTAAAGTTGTATTGTTAGTTGCAGTAATATTGTCTGCAGTAGCAGCATTACCTGTTGTGTTTTGATTCAGTATTGGAAAATTAGTTAAGCCTGCAGCAGTTCCAGTGGTACTTAATTTTGTAAGTAATGCAGAATCGGTAAAAATTTGTTTAGTGTATTTAATAGTGTCTGCTGAATTTAACTTCGATTGAAGAGAAGTTTCTACAAATTTCTGTTGAGTATAATTAACTGCATCAACAAATACTTGCTTGGCATAGATACTTGTATCAAAAACATTCATTTTTTTGAGTAATGCAGAATCGGTAAAAATTTGTTTAGTGTATTTAATAGTATCTGATGGGCCTAATAAACTAGCAATTTGTTTTTTTAAAAAATTACTATCTAAATTATAAGATAATTTAGCATAAGGGGCTAACATAGCAGCAGTATCTTTGGTGGTTAATTTAGTATCAATGGTCGTTGATAAAATTTGAACAGCTTTTCCTTTAGCATAAGGTTCTAGCATTTTAGTGGTATCTGTCGTATTTAATTTCTCGTTAATATTAGCAGTATTTGCTGAATACAAAGCAAAAGGTACGGTGCCAAAAATAGTGGTTCCAATATCCACCCACTCTTTAGTATAATCCCAACCAGCGCCAACGCCCACAGGTGTTATAACAATTTTTAAATTTAAATAGTAGGGGCCTTTGGACCAATCAATAGTACTTAAGTCTGTAACAGTTCCTCCTACTCTTGTGCCACTACCCACTAAAATATTAAATATACCAAACGCATCGGTATAGGTTTGATATTCTTCAATTAAAACAATTGTTCCTGTTGGTGAAGATTGAATAATATTAGATTGCACATAAATTTTTCTGTCTTTGGCAGGGTTTGTATTAATGTCTCTTACAATTGCCTGAAAAAAAATTCCAGTTTGCGCATTTGCATGTAGCGTTATAAAAAATATAAAAAAGAAAAGAAATAAATTTTTCATACATATAAAAATACAACTGTTTACAACGAGTTCTTCTTAAACTAATTTAATTTTTTTAATTATAAATATTTAAATAGAAAATTTTCTAGCATCAACTGCTGTAAATAAAATAAGAAAAAGAAACTTAAATTATAAGCTTCTTTTTCTTAGAATAAAGTTTAAACTAAAACAAAAACTTACTTTTTTACAATAGTAGTGGTGGGTGTATACAATCCACTTGTCAATAAATTAATTAAGCCATCTACTACAGTATGTGTAATAGTTACTTGATAATTTTTAGCGTCCCCAGCCATTTTACTAGGGTCTGCTGTTTTAATGGGTGCTAAGCCAGCAACCAAGAAATGATTTTTTTCTGTAATGGTTTCACCCGTCTGAGAACCACTTCCTACTGCATAAGAAACAGTATAGCAAGAAGCCATACTTAAGCTTAATAAACATACCAATGCAAAAGAAAGAAACTTATTTTTCATATGATTATATTTTATGCCTACTCTAGAATACAGTTTTCGGCGTCCCTGTTTATAATATTGTTGAAATAAAAATGCAACTACTATAATTATACTAAGCTTGTTTATATACTTCATATAATTCTATTAAGTTACTGGTCTTTGTTTTATTGAAAATTGATTTCTTTATGGTAGATACTGTATTGCACTTTATATTTAATAAATCAGCAATTTTATTAGTGCAATTACCCGTTAATAATAAATTACAAACTTCATTTTCTCTTTTAGACAATTTTATTGTACTAGCTTCCATAGTAATTTCCATTTATAAAATTTTATTAATTATTTAAATTCAAAAGTTGTTTAACTGAAGGCATGAGCACAATACGAATGCGACGGTTGTTTAATCTTCCTTGCTTGGTATTATTATCGGCTACTGGTAAATACTGACTTCGCCCTGCAGCAATCATTCTTTTTGGATCTATCTTGTATTTAGTTTGTAAAACTTTTGCTACTGCTGTTGCTCGGTTTACACTAAGTGTCCAGTTATCATTGTTATTATTTGCTTTAAAGGTTTTATTATCGGTATGGCCTTCTATTAAAAAGTTTACTTCGGGCTGTGCTTCTAATAAACGTGCAATTCCTCCTAGCATTTCAATTGATTTCTTATTTAATGCAGCTGTTCCACTTTTAAACATGATATTGGATGGAATATTAACAAATACAAAGCCTTTGTTTAATTTAACTTCCACATCGGCTACTGCATATTTCTTTACATCGGCTTTAAAGCTTTCTAACCATGCATTCGTTACTCCTTTTGAACTATTGGTTGTTTTAATACCCGCCAATTCCGATTTGCTTAATAATGAATAGCCAAACATTTGGTTTAAAAATGCATCTCCCTGGCTTTGTGCAGGAGCGGCTGCTACTAAGCTGCGGTAATAAATAACACTGTCTTTTAAATTATTTATATTTCCTTTTAAACTGCTTAGGCTAGTATTAAAACTAGCCACCGTATCGGTTAACTTAGTTTTTAATGTATCATACTTTTTATTGAGCAAAGTATTAGCATCTAATGACTCACTAAGCTTTCCAGGAGGTATACAAGAAGCAAGAGAGGCAATAATGGTGAAGGGTATTAGGTATTTTTTCATAGAATATTTAGTAAAGTCTAAAATCCAAATTTTGATTTTTCTTTATTATAAATTGATGCGATTTCATCACTAGATAAAGCCTTGCTATACATTAACACCTCTGCAATTGTGCCTTTAAATAGATTAGATGCCACATTGTTTGCAGAAGCTATTGTTAAATATGTTGGTTGTGTAGCTAAATTTATTAAACTACCTTGTACAGTTCCTATTAAGGCGCCATTTATATAAAATGAAACTATGCCAGCAGAGTTCAAAGTAACAGCTGCATGGAAATAAATATTATCTGTCATTGTAAAAGAAGGAGAGCTAACCTTTGTTCCTCCAGAAACACAATAAAATCCTAGCGTTTTACCTTCAAGCTCAAAGCCTATTCCTTTAAAAAGAATACTTTGCTTTGCACTATTTGTGCTTAAATCTTTCGGTTTTATCCAGCCGGCAATAGTAATTTGTCCATTTATATAGTTAGTTGATGCATTAGGAATACTTACATATTGAGTACTACCATTAAAATCCAATGCTCCGTTAATATATGTTGGTGAATTTACAATACTGCCATGATTGCCCTTGCCACTTATGTCAGTCCAGGTTGTATTTACCCCAAATGGTGAAGATGAAGACCATGTTGCAGCTGCATTATTTGTTAAGGAATAATTTCCACTAGCATCTGCAAGGAAATCCACACTGCTATTTGTTTTCAATAATAATTTTGTATTGGTAACAACACCCAATTGCTCTGTTGGAACTGTAATTGAACTTACAGTAGGATCATACACATTTGAACCGACTACAACTCTAAGCTGTGATAAATTTCCATTTAAATAATTACCATTATTAGCAAATCTTGATATATATATTGTATTGCCATAATAATTTAAATTTGAGGCTGCACTAAATATTCCTTTCCTACTTCCATTTACAAAGACAGCTTCATCCCCATTAGTATTTCTAGTAGCTACAATATGATACCAAGTATTCGCATTTATTGTTGTATTGTATATATGAGCAGAAACACCAGCGGCATCTGTTTGTACATAATTGGAATTAACTATCAAACTTAAACCCGGTGAACTATTAATGGATCCAATTATTGTTGCTCTAGAAGGAGCAGTAGTTGGAAAATAAACAAATGCTTCAACAGTATATGCTCCTGTACCAAAAACAATAGAAGGACTAAGATCCAAGTATTTACTCGCTAATAATAATGCACTTCCTCCAGAAGGAGGCCTATATGATTCAACAAGAGAAGCATCTAGTTGTAAGTTTAATGCATTTGAAGTGATGTAAGGAGACCTTTTGGACTTTGCTGTTGCATTAGGACTAATTGTATTAGGGGATGATGAAATATCTTCTAAATACTTGCTACCAAAGCCATAAATCGTATTCATTAACAACTTGGTATTAGTCACATTGGTGGGGGCAATGGTAGATGGAGTAAAATTTGCAGTATATAATGCAGTACCCTTGACCATCCTTATGTTTGAAATATTTCCTGTATAATTAGATTCATCCGCTCCATTGGTATTAATCCAAAATTGTCCATTTCCAGAAACTCCATGATTCATTTCTGTTGTTGTTGATAATGTTTTGGAGGCCTTTTCAATTCCATTTACATATAAACTAATTTTAAGACCATTCCTTACCAAAGCAAGATGTGTCCAAGTACTCAATGGCAGGTCTGAATTTGTGTATATTTTAAGGTCAGCAGTATTAGTGGAATTAGGTATAATAAATCCAAGAAAATTATCTGTATTGCTTGTCGATATAATTCCAATTTGATTACCATTTGATCCATAACCCATACTAATTATTGGAGCATTGTTTGACGAGGAAGAAGCTATAGGATAAGTCCAACATTCTAAAGTAAAATCACTTGTTCCCATAACAAAGTTCGAGGATGCTGCGGCACTTGCATAATTGCCAGGGGCTACCTCAATACTTCCATTAAAGCCAATAGATTCAGTAAAATTAGTGCCTTGAAAATTTGACAAAACAACTTGTGCCCCTAAACTTGTGACACAAAAAAATATAAGAATGGGTGTTAATATTTTTTTCATAATTATTGCATATCTCCTCCTGTAATAAAATAATTACTTACAATTGAAATAATAGTAACAATCGCATTTTGACCACCTGTTTTAGTACCTCCACTTCTATTGGTAACAGTAACTGTATTTGCTGGACTCAATGTTACTACACCTACTCCTTTTTGAACAATCATGCAATTGAACCCTGTTACTAAACCTGCTGGGACAGTTACTGTAATTGCAGAAGCATTACTTAAAGTAACTACTTTACCATTATCACTTGATTGTAAGGTATAAGTTGTTCCGGTTTGATCATTTAAATTTGCACCAATTGAAGCTGCTCCCAAATTAGACAAAGCAGCGGAGGCTGTAGTTGCATTTGTTCCTCCATTCGCAATTGTCACTGTTCCAGAAATGCTGTTAGCAGTTGTCGCAGTAGTTGCATTTCCAGTAAGACTACCGGTTACATTTCCTGTTAAGTTGGCAGTAATAGTTCCTGCAGAAAAATTACCACTAGCATCTCTTTTGACAAGAGTGTTAACCGTATTACTTGAAGTTGCTGCAGTAACTGTTGTATTGATTGTACCAATTGTTGAAGAACTTACTCCTCCTATACTATTTACGGTTGGAGCAATTGAAGTACCCCCTAAATCACCAGCTAATTGTACAATACCTTTTGCAGAATTGGATGCATCAGACGGCGCAGCTGTAGTTGTCCAAGTTAAAGTACCACTACCAGTAGTACTTAATACTTGCCCATTAGTTCCATGAATATTTGGATAAGTTACAGCGCCTGTTGTTAATGTATTAGTTGTTTTAATGTTCGTAGTTAAACTAATTGTACCCGTTGTAATTGTACCTACTGTATTTAAATTCGATAAAGAAGTTAAAGTATTATTAGATGTTGAGGTTATGTTACCAGCTGTAGTTGCGTAAGTTGCATTGGTTGCTAATGTTGCAGTTGCTGCGTTACCAATGGTGTTTTGATTAAGATTTGGGAAATTTGTCAAACTTGCAGCACTACCAGTGGGAGTTAAATAATCCGTACCTGCTGTTAATGGCGCTTGCACATTTACCCCAATGGCTAGACCTAAATTAATTCTTGCATCAGCAGCATTGGTAGCACCTGTACCCCCTTTATTAAGTGCAATAGCTCCGTTAATTTTTGCAGTGCTTATACTATTATCAGCAACACCTGCATTAGCACTTTGCTGATCCACGTAAATCTTAACTGCTTTTTGAGAAGGATATAAAAGATCACTTGGGTTTGTATTACCTAAATCTGTTGCTGTACTTTTATTAGTTCTAGCTTCTGCACCTAATGTTGTTAAAGCGCCTGTTGCTGTGGATGTTCCTGTACCTCCATTTACAATGGATACAACTCCTGTTATATTTGCTGCATTACCTGTGATGTTTCCCGAAGGGGTTACATAATCTGTTTCAGCCACCAATGTATTTTGTTTGTTATTAAAAGTAGTAAAATCTGATGCGCTTAAATAACCATTACTGCTAGCTGTTGCAACTGTCATTGTAAGTATTCCTGTTGCCGCATTATAATTCAATGGGCCAGAAGCACTGATAGCTGCTCTTGCTCTTGCGTCTGTATAATATTTGTTGGTTGTGCCTTCCCCAATTTCATTGGTCGTTAATGTCACATAGGCACCAGGTATACCATTGATTGTTGTGACAGAAGTAGGCACAGCAAGCTCTACCCAATTTCCTATAATTGCTGGATTGGGTCCACTTAAAACATAGTTTCGATTATTATCTGTACGAATAGCAATACTTCCAACAACTGCCGACGATAATCCAAGCATTGCGATTTCTGTGGCAACAACATTAGCACTCTGAAATGAAATAACAGGAATTTGAGATGCAGGCACTTTAGCATTCATATCTAAACTTGCAATACCACTAGCTACTCCTTTTTGTGAAGCATCTATTTTTAAAGCCAATCCACTCGTCAAATCTGATATATTTGCTTTTAAATTAATTCGGTTTGATAAAGTAGCCGTATCTGCTTTTTGTAGTAAAAGGCTTGTATCGGTTTTATTTAACTTCAATGCTAAGCCACTAGTTAAATCTGAAGTGTTTGCTTTTAAATTAATTCGATTTGATAAGCTTAAAGTGTCGATTGTAGTTCCGCTGCCACCAACTGAAAAATTATAGCTGGCTAATTGAGTTGGAGTTATATAGTTTTTTGTGCTATCAGCGATATTTAATTTTGCCTCAACAACTGAAGTTAAACTCGTAATATCAGCTGCATTAACTTTTAAATTAATACGATTTGATAAATTTGTAGTATCCACAGTAGATCCTCCTGCACCACTTGAAAAATTATAGCTCGCTAATTGTGTTGCAGTAACATACTTGGTACTATCTGCAATGGATAATTTAGTAGCCAACTGCGTTCTAAAAAAATTAGAATCAATTGTATAAGCTGCTTTGGCATAAGGCGCTAACATAGTAAGTGTATCTGCGGCTGTTAATTTTGTGGCTAAAGATGTTTCTAATGTTTTTACCGACATTGCCTTGGCATACACTGCCAACATTTTTGTGGTATCGGTTGCGTTTAATTTATCATCAACTTTTGCAGAGTTTGCAGAATAAAAAGCAAAAGGCACGGCACCAAAACTTGTGGTACCCATATCCACCAATTCTTTAGTATAATCCCAACTGTCACTAGCACTAAGTGGTGTAATGGCAATTTTTAAGTTTAAATAAAAAGGTCCTTTAGACCAATCAATAGCAGCAATACTGGTAGCACTGCCGCCCGTTCTTTGTCCATTACCAATGGTAATATTAAAAACGCCCATGGCGTCGGTACTAGACTTATGTATTTCTATTAAAACTTTTATACCAGTAGTAGTATTTTGTATAATAGTAGACTGAACATATATATTTCTATCCTTGGCTGGATTAGAAAAATTATCTCTAGCTACGGCTTGAAAAAAAATACCGTTATTATTTTGGGCATAAGACTGAAAAGTACATATACTCAGCAGCGCTACAATTAGAATTTTTTTTATACTAGTAAATTTTTGAGTATTCATATTGGAATGGATGTATTGTGTATTTGATTGCTTTGTTAATTAGCCTTGATAAACTTAATAGCGTCTATAAATTTTTCTGATTCAATTTGGATCACATAACTACCTACAGACAATGAACCAAAATCAATTTGCTTGCCTTGAAAAATTTCAAGTCCTGTAGCTTTTGTAGTTCCTACTTGCAAACCTTCCGAATTCCAAATGGTAATAGAAAATTGAGTATTAGGTGGTGGAGTATTTATAAACTTTACCTTGGTAGTGGCTACCACTGGGTTAGGGTAAAGCTTAATACCTAAACTATTAAAAACAGCATTCACCTCACAGTTAATAGCAAAGTTACCCGTTCCTCTATCGCCAGTTAATACTGCTGTTCCGTTTTGTACATTCAAACAAATGGCGCTACTATTAAAAGTAACAGCCATGCTGTTGTTGGAGGCATTCTCTATACCACCTACGCTACTCATAATAAAAGTACCAGTCATTTGTTGGGCTTCTAAGCTTTGGGGGAAGGCTACTAGAAATAATAAAATATTAGCAGATAGTATTAAATATTTAATAATGCGATTCATTTTTTAATTTTTTACTTTGTAGTGAAGTATAATTTAGTGGCGGGGCCCGAAACCAGTTTAGACAAAATCATATTAGATTCACCCACTGAAATAATATTATAAACAACTTCAAAAGGGTTACCATTGCTTGTTTTAAGCTGCATATGAATTTGAGACTGGCCATTAAAAAGTTCAACTGAATAAGTACCTGTTATTCCATCGGAGTCCTTGGTATCGCCATTTTTTAAATAGGTTATAAAGTAGGTAGATTGTCCTACATAAGATTTCAAAACCACTGGTGTAGTGGAAGTCATGGCTTCTGTAATACTATAATCTAAGTACCAATTTTTATTGGTAAGTAAATTATTCATTACATTAGTTTGTGTATTAGCAGATTCTTTATTGCAAGAAAAAAGCGAGAATGCGCTTAAGGCTATTAGTAGGATATAAATTTGTTTCATTTTCTATTACAATTACTGTTTTTGTACTTATTGTATTAAAGACTTTAGAATAAATCTTTGGTTTTGATACTCATGCCTATTTCAAAACGGTTCAATTGAATAGGCACTGATGAACTTGTCATATTCACACCATATTTATAATGAGCGAACAGAATATAGTAGCCCTTGTTATCGAACTCGGTTCCAAAATCTCCATTGATAATGGCTCTATTGCCAGCACCATTAATTAAATTCTCTTCACTAATGCTTGAAATTTTATAATCAAAGCTTGGTCCTATTACTGCATAAAATTTATACTTATTCATATCACCTACTGGAAGCAATTTTTTATAATGCGCAGCTATGTTTATTGTGGTAAATACATTGTCTGCTTTGAAATGAGTAAAATCATCAATAAAGGGTGACAAATTGTATAAGTTCTTGTAATTATTACCTGCAGCAATTCTATTTATACCAAAATTGAATGAATAGCGGTGTTTTTCATTGTAAATACCATCAATTCTAAAACCCCCACTAAAGCCAGCTTCATAGGTATTACTATTAAGACTATTGTATAAATAATTGATAGGTGCTGTTATACCATTGTCGTTAATGTTCTGCTTAGATAAATTCAATGACCCGTACAAGGAGAGATCATTACCCTTAAAATTGACAAAGGTTTTAGCTAATGATTTTTTTATTTTGCGCATGCGCTCCTGTCCAGGATGAAGCAAGAAAGCGCTATCCTGTTGCTTTTTGGTTAATGTTTGCCCTTGAACTGCACTGCCTAGAAAAATGGTAAGTATTAAAATACTTAAAAACCTAAATGATATTATACTTGCTTTACCCATCATATTTTCTTCTTGTTATTGTAAGGCACAAAGAAAATACTCTAGAAATTATTCGACGTTAAAATACTTTAACGTTTTTGAATTATGGTAAAATGTTAAAATATTTTAATAGAATTATTAAAATATTTAATAACTAGAAATTTTTCGTAGTATAGCATTAAAACATTTTAATACTATTATTTAAAAATTATAATTTGTGTAAGGACAATTGAAATAAATAGTAAAAAAGGTTAAACTAATCTTTAACAGGCTTTCTTCTCTTTTTCAAATTAGATAAGTGAACTGGCGTAATGCCCAAGTAAGAGGCAATCATGTATTGGGGAACACGTTGGTGTATATTAGGAAAACTTTTATCTATGCTATCTAACCTATCAATAATTGTTTTGGTATCTCTTTGCAATACATAATGTAACATTTGAACCACATGGGCTTCAGCCATAAACCTGCCCAAACGGTCTCCTAATTTCATATTATTAATTACATAATTAATAGTTTCGAATGGAACTTTAATTAAAGTACAGTCTTCTAAGCACTCTACATTGACCAATGCTTTTAAATTATCCTCATAATTATAGGGTGCATAGCCAGTAACAATCATATTTTCCGACCTGAAATTGTATATTTTTATTTCCCCTTTCTTATTTTCAACAAAATTTCTAATAATACCCTTTGTAAGAAAATACAGGTTTTGCTGCACTTCGCCAGCCTTCATTATGAGTTCCCCTTTCGTAAATTTTACCAGAGTACATTGTTTATTAAAAGCAATCAATTCGGCTTCTGTAAAATCTACATGCTTCGTAATAAACAAATTAAACATTTCAAAATGAGCGGACATATTAGTTTATATTTATCAATGACTTAGAATTGGTTCTAAATGAATTTATAAAGTAAATGAATTTCTTAGTAAGTACTATATAGAAATTTTTCTATTAAACTATTTTTTGTCAATAGAATTTCTTCTACTCTTTTTTAAATTTGATAAATGAACGGGAGTAATACCTAAATAGGAAGCAATCATACGTTGCGGTATACGTTGTTGTATATTTGGATAATCTAGGTCTAGGGTATCGTATCTCTCAATGATTGATTTAGTATCTCTTTCAATAATATAATTAACCATTTCAACTACATGGCCTTCTGCCATACCTCTTCCCAAACGCTCCCCAGATTTAATATGCTCAATTACATATTTTATAACTGCAAAAGGTATTTGTACCATTGTACAATCTTCAATACACTTTATATTTACTAAAGCTTTAAAGTTATCTTTATAATTATATACCGCATAACCCGTTAATTGCATACCTTCTGTTCTGAAATTATAAATCTTAGTCTCACCAGTTTCAGTTTCAATATAATTTTTTACAAGACCTTTATTAATAAAATAAAGGTTCTGTTGTGGTTCGCCCGCTTTCATAATTAGCTCCCCTTTTGAAAATTCAATTATCTCACATTTTTCATTAAATGACTTTAATTCAGCCTCAGACATTTCAACATGTCTTATGATGAAGCTATTAAGCATTTTAAAATGGTTGGACATAAATTAAATTTTTATAGAAAATATTCTTTAGAAATATATCTATATAGCTGCAATATGGTTTGAAATAAAAAATGTCCCAAATTTGGGCTGTAAATGAGCCCTTTCATATTGTGAAAATGAGCTTTCACAAGATATTAGTATTTGGTAATCAGCTATTTAAGGCTTTGAATATATTCAGTAGGCGTCATGCTAATATGCTTATTAAATGCATTATACATGGTTCTTCTATTGTTAAAACCCGCCATTTCCGATAAAGCCTCAATAGTAAATGACTCGTATTTTTTAGCTTTTAGTAATTCCTTTAAATACTCTACCCTATTCTTATTTAAGAGCTCGGTAAAATTTTCCTCAATTTCATCCCTAAGGAAAATAGACAGTTCGTTTTTAGTAACATTAAGCTTTAATGCCAAATTCTCCATATTGGCTTCTGGTTGTAAATAATAATGATTAGCATAAAAAATAAATTCAAAATCTTTAAATGAAAGGCCCTTGGTTGTAGAAAGTACCTGATTAAAAGTCATTGAATACTTATCATCGTCTAAAAACTTAGGTCTAAATAAAATAAAGAGTATAAAAAAAAATCTATGGATAAATGAGTTGATCATGGTTTCATTGAATAAGAAAAGGGCATGTTTACTTAATGAAAGTATTAGTAAAAAATATAAAAACCCTAAGACTATAAGGAAACTAATATAAAAAAGCACCCATCTTTTAATTCTTGATTGATATAAATTATTAGTAAAGTTATTATCACAAAATAATTGGTATCCGTTATAAACAACTGCAGATAGAGCAAGAAAAATATAAGTACTAATAAAAATAGTTTGATAAAAAGAAGGCTTATGCTCAAACACACCATTATTTATACTTGGTATTTGAAAGCCATTAATAAACATAATAATAAAATAAACTGTAAAAAATATTTCTATCCCAATAACTAATTTTGGCAATTTTTTTACAACTTAAAAAAAAAGCATATTGACAAACAGTACCGCAGTTATTAATTTAAATATTTGATGATAATAAGGAATCTCATAACCAGATAATTCTAAATAATCCAAAAAACTTCCAACCGTTAAAAAAATTAATCTAGCTATAAAATGATACTTAAGTAGGCTCACTTTTTGACTGCCTTTTAAAAGCTCAAATATTGAAAAAATACCCAATAAGGTGATGGCAAAGGCTAGATTAGAATACATGGAGTGTAAATTATATGATATATTCAACAATGCTTATACTGTGGAACTTATATGGAATAAATAACATAAATTCGAAACATTAAACTACGTATATGAAAAAACTTATACTTGTTCTACTGCTGTTTTCTATTAAAAGCAGTCTAAATGCTCAAAAAGTTACTATTGCCGACAAAACTCCTATTAAAATGCAGGCTATAACTAATATTAATAGTGCTGGTTTACATTTAAAGGACAGCTTCACAGTTAGTTTATTTGAAGACATTATTATAGAGGGAAAACTTGTATTCACTAAAGGAAGCAAAGCAATTGCAACTATTGATGCTATTGAACCTGCTAAAACCAATGGTAGAGCAGCTAAATTAAATATTCTGTATACTATACAAGCTTCTGATGGAACTAAGATTTATTGCAAAAGTGAAAATAAAGGCCAGGGTAGTAATTTTGCCAAAAAGTCGGGCAATTTTTTTGCCACCGCTTCTTATGCTAGTGTTGGGGTAGGACTAGCTACAGGTATTATTAAAGGGAAAAATGAAGATGGCTTATATATATTTTTAGCAGGTATTGTAGTGGGGGGTATGTTCGGCATTGCTGGTTTACTCACTACTCCTTTAAGACTCATTAAAGGTGGTGAGGTGAAAATAAATGAAGGTGAAATAATTGAAACTATAGTAGACAGAGAGGTTAGCTTTTCACCTTCAAAGCCTTAAGCTAAACTACTTTATATTATTTGTTTTTTACTTATAAATAATTGAAAATGAATTATTTTCGAAATACCCGCTACTACTAGTTTTTTTAATTAATTTACGTAAAATTAATACTATGAGAAAAGTAATAGCCTTTATGGCCTTTGCAATGTTATTTATTATTGCAAACGCTCAAGAACCTTCTAGTTACCAAAAACCTTCCAAAGAAATTGCCGATTTATTGTTAGCCCCTCCAACACCTACTATTAGTGTAGATGGAAAAGCGCAATATATGTTAGTGATGGAAAGAAGTTTATATCCAACAGTGGAGGAATTAGGCCAACCTGAATTTAAAATTGCAGGCATGCGTATTAACCCCAATAATTTTTCTTTAACAAGACAAAATTTTATAAAGCAATTAAGCCTTAAAAATTTAGTAACAGGTAAAATGGTTTCTATTAATGGTTTGCCTAAAAATATTTCTGCTTTAAACCCTAGCTGGAACCCTTCTGAAAATAAAATTGCATTTTATAATGTTACAGCAAATGCAGTAGATGTTTGGGTAATAGATATTAAAACAAGCACTTGCAGTAAAATAAATAAAAGCCCAGTAAACATTGTTTTAACTAACAATTTAATTTGGTTAGACGATGCTACAGTATTATATAAAATTAATACACACACGGCAGCACAAATGAATAAGAAGCCTATTACACCTAAAGGGCCTACTATTCAAGAAAGTTTAGGAAAAGTGGCACCTAGTGTGACTTACCAGGATTTAATAAAATCGCCTTACGATGAATATGCTTTTGAATTTTTAGCCACTGCACAATTAGTAAAAAATAGAGCAGGTGTAGAAACTAAAATAGGTTCACCAGCAATTACAAGTTCATTAGATCTTTCTCCCGATAAAAATTATTTTTTAACCCGTACTATTAATAAGCCTTTCTCTTACTTAGTAACAGTAGGTGGTTTTGCAGCCACTATTAATATTACCGACATAAATGGTAAAATTGTAAAAACTATTGCCGACCTAGCTTCATCGGAAACAACACCTAGTGGTTATGATAATGTGCAAAATGTGGCTAGAGGCTTTGATTGGAAAGACGATGAAGCAGCTACTATTACTTATGCAATGCCTTTAGATAGTGGTATCATGAAAAAGAATGTTCCTTTTCATGATGTAGTAATGGCGCTTGCAGCTCCTTTTACAGGTAGTGCAAAAGAATTATTTAAAACAAGCACAAGATACAGCAGAACTGTATGGGGTAATGAACATATTGCTTTAGTGACAGAAATGTTGCGCAGTAAACAACAATATAAAGTAAGCAGGTACGATGCAAGTAATAATAGCTTCACTACTTTATACCAAGGCAATATGACCGATGCATATACCAACCCAGGCAGCCCTGTAACCACCAAGAATAAATTTAATCGTGATATTATTGCTATGACAAATAATGGTCAGGCTATTTTAATGAATAATACGACAGGAGCTTCTCCAAAAGGAGACTTACCTTTTATTTCTTCATTTGATTTAAATACAAAAACCAATTCAATTTTGTGGCGCTCGTCGGAAGATAATTTTGAAATGATAATGGAAGTAATTGATATTAATAATTTAAAAGTTATTAGTAGAAGAGAAACAGAAAAAGAAGTGCCTAATTATTATATTAGAAATATTAAAGACAATAGTAAAACTCAAATTACCAATTTCACGAACCCTTATTTGAGTATGGAAGGCGTGACGAAGGAAAAAATTAAATATAAAAGAAAGGACGGCATTGATTTAACCGGTGATTTATATTTGCCTAAAGGATATGATAAAACAAAGGATGGTCCTCTTCCTGCTTTAATATGGGCCTACCCAAGAGAGTTTACAAGTGCTGCCGATGCAAGTCAAATTAGAGGTAACCAACATAAATTTACCATGCTTAGCTGGGGATCGCCTGTATTTTATGTTACACAAGGCTATGCCATTTTAGATAATGCGGAAATGCCTATTGTAGCTACCTCTCCAGATAAAAAACCAAATGACGATTTTGTAAATCAATTAATTCTGAATGCCAATGCAGCTATTGATAAATTAGTTGAATTAGGCGTAGGGGATAGAAATAAAATGGCAGTAGGTGGACATAGTTATGGCGCCTTTATGACAGTAAATTTACTTGCACATAGTGATTTATTCAAAGCAGGTATTGCTAGAAGTGGTGCTTACAATAGAACTTTAACTCCTTTTGGTTTCCAAAATGAAGAGCGTACTTTTTGGCAAGCCAAGGATTTATATTTAGAAATGAGCCCTTTCGCATTTGCAGATAAAATTAAAACTCCTTTGTTAATGACACATGGCGAAATGGATGACAATACAGGAACCTTCCCTATTAATAGTGAAAGATTATATGCAGCTATTAAAGGACACGGTGGTACTGCAAGATTTGTTTACTTACCTTATGAAGCACATGGCTATAAGGGAAGAGAAAATGTATTGCATCTATTATGGGAGCAAGGAAGATGGTTAGATAAATATTTAAAGGACAAATAATATATTTTAAATATAGAATTTGAATTTAAGCTTAATAATATAAGTTAACTTTGCAAAAATTAGCCAACCAGCCAACCATTATGCAAAAATATCTATTCCTATTTTTAGCTATTATTATAGTACATACCAGTACTGCTCAAAAAACAGAAAGAAAAGGGGAATTCTATTTTTCTTGGGGATATAATAAAGAATACTACACACTTTCGAATGTCACTATTAACCAGCCTGAGTTAAAAAATAATTTTACTTTTAAAAATACTCAACTGGTAGACCACCCAGGCTGGGATGAAGGTTTGTTTACTAAAGCATTAAGTATTCCTCAATACAACTATAGATTTGGGTATTTCTTAGACAAAAACAAGGACCTAGCCTTTGAAATAAATTTCGATCATACCAAGGCTTTATTCAAAGACAACCAGCTCATTCATATGTCTGGTACTTATAATGGAGCAAGGATAGATTCTAGTTTTATTTTTACTAAATCGGGCCAGGGAGCTGCAGAAAATTATTATTACTTAAATAATGGTGCAAACTTTTTATTATTCAATATTGTAAAAAGAAAGCGTTTTAAAAATTTATCGAATGATTTTGTAGCTATTGATGGTTTAGCGAAGGCAGGTATTGGCCCCTTAATTCCACATGTAGAAAATAAATTATTTGGTAAAAATAATAAACAAGGATTTCAGTTTGGTGGTTGGAACACCGGCCTTGAATATGCATTAAGAAGTACTTTTCGTAAAAAATTATACCTAGAGTTCGCTGGCAAATTAGATTACGCTTATTATTATAACCTAGATGTTTACAAAGGCAATGCCAAACAAGGTTTTGGTACTATGGAATTTATATTAAGTTTGGGCTATACCCTACCTATGGGACCTAAAATCAATAGTGCTAAATAGCTCCAAATAGTTCTAAATAAAAAATTAAGCAGGTAAGGTTTTTTTGTACTTTAAGTACTCTTTCTTGGCATCTTTAATAAAGGCATCTTCTGAACTAGCATGGGTTAACTTATAAGAGACCCTATTTTTATCTACAGTTTTTCCTTTTACTTGATTAGGATAATGTTGCATTGAGAATTTCATTAACTCCACAATTAAAGGAATAGTACTCATACCTTTTTCAGTTAATGTATAAATAAATACTTTTTTATTAGTGGGGTGATTGTTCTTTTCAATAATGCCATCGAGTACTAATTTTTTTAAGCGATCGGCTAAAACCCTTGTAGCAATTTTTTCACGATTGTCCATTAATTCTTTATAGGTACACTTTTTTAAAAAAAGCATATTTCTAATTATGATAAGCGACCATTTATCACCTAGCACATCTAAGCCAGTGGCTATGGCACAAATGGATCTAAATTTAGTTTTAAGCATTGCTGAAATATTTATACGAAGTTAAATTAAAAACAAACTATTTCGATTTATTGTGGAAACATTTACATGAGTGGCTTTGATATATACTACCGAAATTACTTTCATATGTAGTTTAAAAATATAGGAATCAACTATTTACACATTTACATGATTAAAGTCATAGCTTAAACAAGTCTGTTACTAGAGTATATTCTAAGCTAGTTTTCGCCTAGGTTGTTCTTATAGGCGGGGCTGGAGATTCCTTCTTAGGTTGAATGGTAGTATCTTCCATCTTAATACACGAAAAAAAGAGCATAGAAATGAGTAGAAATGTTAGGATTAATTTAAATTTACTCATAGCACATATTTGAATTTAAATAAATTATTTGTCTTAAATAGTATAACCCAAAATTATAAAAATTGTTCGCCATGAAAATAAAAAACTTTTTACCTCTTTTAATCTTAACATTTTTTTATAGCCTTTTAATAAGCTGCGCTTCTAGCTCCAATAGTCCTAAAGAGAGTTTTGTGGAAGTAAAAGGTGGGAAGGTTTGGTATCGTATTAACGGATCTGGCAACAAGCCTGCACTGGTTTTACTACATGGCGGGCCGGGCTCTTCTAGTTATGGCTTAGAAAATTTAAAAGCATTAAGCAATGACCGCCCCGTTATATTTATAGACCAGCTGGGTTGCGGAAGGTCTTCAAGAATTACCGATACCTCTTTAATGACTATTGAAAATTATGTTGAACAATTAGAGCAAATTAGAACAGCTTTACACTTAGAAAAATTTTATTTATACGGACATTCCTGGGGCACTATGCTAGGCATTGACTATTATATTAAATACCCTACACATATAAAGTCGATTATTTTTAGTAGCCCTTTATTTAGTACTGAAATGTGGACCAAGGACGCAGATACATTAATTGCTTCTCTACCCGATTCTATTCAAAAAAATATTAGAGTGAACGAAAAAAATAAAACCTATGATAACCCAAAATATCAAGATGCAGTTACCCTTTACTATAAAAACTTTTTAAGAAGAACAGAAAGAACAAAAGGGCAGGCCGATACTGCTAAATTATTTTCAGGCTCTAATGTATATGAATTTATGTGGGGGCCAAGCGAGTTCACAGCCACTGGAAATTTATTAAAGTATGACCGTTTAGCCTTTCTTTCTTCTATAAAAGTGCCTACCTTATTAGTAGCAGGCGAGTTCGATGAAGCAAGGCCTAGCACCATTCAACATTTTCAAACTATGATTCCAGGTGCTGAATTCAAAATGATTAGAAACGCTGGTCATGCCACCATGCAGGATAATAAAGAACAATACCTTGCCACTTTGAAATCATTTTTAGATAAAGTGGATAAGTTGCAGCAATAAAATTATTACACTTATTTAATTAAGCCATACACCAACACTTGTCCAGAGAAAGTGGCTAAATAAACACGGCCGTTGGCAATAGTGGGTGAACAAAATTTTGCAAAAGAAGGAACAAAGTCTCCTGGATTATTGCCGCTATTCCATAACTCTTTAGTAATATCATTGGCATCAAAGGCTCTAAGCATTCCTTTCATCGTACCATTTTCTGCATCCCCCGAACTTGCATAAGAAGCCCATACAATACCCGTACCCGCTTTGCCATTATCAGAGGAAACAGATATCATTGCTCCTGTTTGCCCTGAAGGACCCGGTGCATTAGAAAATGTTTGAGTGGTATTAAAACTATTAGCAGCTCTATCAAATTCAATGGCTCTTAATCTATCATTTTCAGACCATATATAAGCATACTCTTTAGTAGCTCCTTTAAAGTAGGCGGGTTGAGCATGTAAATTCCCATT
>Ga0222712_10001766_pt1 | contig 26050 bp, 46 predicted proteins | sample C33_657DmetaG_FD_165043 | JGI IMG/M metagenome (GOLD analysis project Ga0222712, IMG submission 165043) | Estuarine water microbial communities from San Francisco Bay, California, United States - C33_657D | ecosystem: Environmental > Aquatic > Marine > Unclassified | place: USA: California... | reverse complement strand
ATTCTGATTTGCGTTTCTTGGATCCCAAAGGAAATGTTGTTGGTCTGTATGCAAAAGGCAAAGCAAAAAAAGACACTACAGGTTTTGTAAAATATCCAACTTTTATGATGAAAGTTGCTTAAAAAAGACTTGACTTTTTTTCTTCAAAAGACTAGAATTTAATCTAGTCTTTTTTTATACATAGAGGTGTTACATGGTTAGAGTTAGTGGTGTTCCATATGAAGTAAAATTCCAAGATGAAGATAAGTCCAAAGAAAATTTGTTAGATGCTCTTGCAGAATCAGGTAAAGCATTTAATGAAGCAATGGATAATATAGAAAAAGAATCTGAAGCATATTGGAACACCCTAACCGACCAACAACGATTAGATGTTTTTTGTGCGGTATGTCGTAGAATTTATAAAGGCGACATTGAACTCAAAGGAAGTTATCGATATGTCTTATATGATGTGTTTGGTTTTGGACCTGAGGCATATGCACCAGCGCAGTTGGCAGGTTATCTAGCAATACACAATTCAATTTATGATAGCGATTACGAAGAAAAGTTATTGATAAGATTTGCCGAGTTTGTTGGTGTAGATAAAGATAAGGTTAGTGAATTTTTTAAAGGAAACATATAATGCAAGAAGTAAAAGTAGATACTGTAAATTCACCTAAAGGAACATTTCTTAGTGAATCAATGCAGTTTTTTATTAAAAGTCTTTTGCGTGAAGGTGATGTAAAGGTAACTTTCATTAAGAAAGATGGAACTGAGCGTGTAATGGAATGCACACTAAAAGAAAAAAGTATTCCTGAGGACAAGCAACCAAAAGGTGAGGGTCCCGAAAAGACTAAAGATGTGATTGCTGTATTCGATATTGAAAAACAAGAGTGGCGTAGTTTCCGTTGGGATTCTATTCGCCGTGTTGAACATAATAATGGTTGAGGTAAATGTCTGTTCCATTTATTCCTTCATCTTCATTAGATAACGAAATTGATTTTAAGATTGAAGAGTGTTTAATTCAAGGTAAAATGATTCATGGAGTTTGCACAATTCCTGGTGATTTAATATCTTCTTTTTCAACTATAAATTTTAAAGAAGAGATTAAATATTCATTGATGCAACAATTAGCAAAATATATGTTAGAAAAAAATCTAGTTGAATTTACAAAACAAGATGATTATGTTAGTGGTGAAACAACTATTCATATCAGAGCATTTCTAACACCAGACAGTCAAGTAAGAATTTTAAGGACTATGAAAAAATGAGTAGTGAAGAATTTAAAGAAAAACATTCAAAGCGCATTCATAGTAAAGAGACCGCAGTTACTAAGCAAGTGAAGATTGCTAAGTCTCATGGTATTGATGTTAAAGAACCTCACAAGTATGTTAAACATCATGCAATGGATTGTGGTAATCCTAACTGTGTAATGTGTGGGAATCCTAGAAAAATTTTTAAAGAGAAGACAATTCAAGAAAAAAGATTTGAACAGAAAGACAAGTATGAAAATAGCAGTAACGAGTGATGTGCATCTAGAGTTTGGTATGTTAGATATCAAAAATGAGAACAATGCTGATGTGTTGATTCTTAGCGGTGATATTTTGGTTGCCAGTTCATTAGGCGCACTTAATGATGAGAATTTTAAAAATCAAAAAGTCTCAAAGAGATTTCATGCTTTTTTTCAACAAGCATGCGAACAATTCAAAAATGTAGTTTACATTATGGGTAACCATGAACACTACGATGGTGATTTTGCTTATACCGAAACAACCATTCGTGATAGGTTGAGTTACTTGAAGAATCTTCATTTTTTAGAAAAAGGTTCTGTTAAGATTGATGGTGTTACATTTATTGGTGGCACTTTGTGGACCGATATGAATAACAATGATGACATGACCCTTTATCATGTTCAACGCAGAATGAATGATTTTCAAATTGTTGAAAACTCTAATCGTAAATTAACAAGACGAGTTCCAATTTATAAGTTGAATGAGAAGTTTACCGAAGATGGTCTTAACGGTGGTAAATATGAAACTGATGAAAAAGGATTTCATATTAAAGTTCGTGAAGAATTGAGAGAGTATACTGCCTCACTTTCTCCAGAAGATGTGATTCCTCATTTCAACAATATGGTTGAATATATTCGTATTATTGTTGAAGGTAAGCATGATGATAAGTTTGTTGTATGCACACACCACGCACCAAGCAAATCATCAACTCATCGTAGATATAGAAACGATACATTAATGAACGGTGCGTATAGTAGTAATCTTGATGAGTTTATTCTTGACCATCCACAAATCAAATTGTGGACTCATGGCCATACACATGAAGATTTTGATTACATGATTGGTTCAACTAGAGTATTTTGTAACCCTAGAGGTTATGATGGTTATGAAAGTCGTGCTAGTCGATTTGAATTAAAAATTGTAGAGGTCTAAAATGACACACGAAATTGATTATAATAGGTACGATGAAATTCTAGAGAGATTCTTAACTGATGCTCATCCTGAACCAGATGATTTGTATATCGGAGAAAACATCTCTACTATTCCTGAAATCAAAATTATTTTTGACGGTTTTGGTGATTTAGAAACCGAAGATGAAAATGGTGAATATGTTTATAAAGAAGGTGGCAATACAAATATGGAATCATATGCCATCTTCATTCATAAAGATTCATTGAAAGAAGATTTTGAATTTCCTGAACATGATACTGCATACAATATGATTATTCATAGAACAAAAGAAGAGGTTTGTATCTATGCGTGGTATGATGTAGAGAATTATGAATGGTCAATTAATTCTTTGTATGAAACTAGTGACCATGAAATGGATGATGAAGAAGTTATGAAAATTTTAGAAGGCCTGTATAAAAGACATTATGAAACAGATTATGTTCCGAGTAATGCATGGCCATTTCCTTTGAAAGGTAATTAAATGAGTGAACTACTAACAATTTATTCTGATGACTTTCCTATGTTGAAACAGGTAATGCCTGAATATGTGGGAGAACTTCCTAATGAAGAAATGACTGAAATTGTTCAAGCGATGAAACGCACAATGATAGCACATGGCGGTGTTGGTCTTGCCGCCAATCAATGTGGTATTGAAAAGAGAGTTTTTATCATGGGTGTTGGAGACCCTCAAGATGAGAATATTGTTGCATTAATCAATCCAAAAATTATTGGTAATTCTGGTCTTGGTGAAAAATTTAACGAAGGTTGTTTATCTTCTCCTGGTTTGTTCATTCCCATTAAACGCCCAAGCACAATTGCAATCGAATATACTGATGAACTAGGCCAAATTCAACAGAAAAAAATTACTGGTTTAACCTCTAGAATTTTTCAACATGAATTAGACCATTTAAATGGTATTCGAATGCAAGATAAAGTTTCTCAGTTAGTATTGGCAATGGCAATCAAGAAGCGCAAGAAACTTATTCGGCAATTTAACTTAAAGGCAGCTTGACAATGTGTGTGAATTGTTGTATGATTAGTTTATATGATGATTCACACACACATTCCAAAGTCTAAAAAGAGAAAACTTACGGCAAAGCAACGAGAATTGCGGTCGGCGTGGGAATCTCTAGTTGAGACACACTCAAAACCTCTTTTCGGGTCAAAAAAACAGTCAAATCTGACCTCTAAAACGAAAAAGACGGACAAATACATCTCTTCAAAACCTTTTATAAGAGAGTTTCCTAACATTCCTAGTAGAGATACCGGTTTCGTTGGTGGAACAAAACCAGTAGAAGGCAAAAAATACACAGGAAGTGCTATTATCGGCATCGGAACACTACATAAGTCCAACGCCGTGCCGATTTTTTCTCAAGAAGAGGCCGAAGACCAAGCAAAAATGCGCCGTTAAGTGCTTTTGTTGTAAAAAAACAACATTTTTGCGGTGCAACATCGAAAGTTGTTGACATTTTTTGGAAAGTCTGTATAATAGACCTTGTAATGATGATGAAAGAGAGAAAAATGACTGAAAAAACCGTTCTCGAATTGACACAAGAACTTTGTGATATTCTCAAAAGCAATTACTACCTGAGAGATTCTAAACTTGACTATAATTATGTCATTTACGCAGGTCGTAAATATTTTAAAATTGTTATGGTCAACAATCAACGGTCGGTTCATGCATTCGTTGATAAAAAAACTGGCGACCTCTACAAAGCGGCCACTTGGGCTCAACCAGCAAAAGGCATTCGTTTCAATTTGATTTCTGACATTGAGCGTTTGCGTGAAATTGGTAAGACCCAAACCGGTATGTGGGCAGGTGGTTATCTCTATCGTTAATTTGGAGCAATTATGAAAATCGTTATCTCTACACAATACATGGAAAATTACGGCGCCCACGATTGGGATGGATCCGGTGAATGTCCGCAGTATTGGAAATGCAAAGGTGGTAGTGAGTATATGATTGAAAGTATTCCTCTCAATATTGACTATGCTGAAGTTGTGGATATGGTCAAGGGGCAAATTGAAAAAGATAATGATTACTGCCGTGAATACATTATTAATTGGACAGTAGAATCCGATGATTATCTATCTTGGTTTGAAAAATCACAGATGGATTATGAAGGTGAGATTACATGTCCAGAACCTCGCATCGATTACTCTGATTTGAATTCTCAATTTGCATAAGGAGATTTGTTATGGTATATGGAACTTTTAATGGCGTTTCTTATGATAAATCACACGGTTCTTTCTTTGACCGTGGTAGTGCAGATTCATACTATCATAGAAGTCCTAACCCTCACCGTGGTGGTGTAGGTGGTGATTCTGGTCCTCGCATTGAGGCAAAAACTCAAGAAGAGATTGATGCTTATATGGCAGGTTATGAGTATAATGAAAAGTATGGCGATAAGAAAGATTGGGGTTAATATGACAATCCGTAAAAAAACAAATAAAGAGCGGCCGCTAATTGATTTGACTGGTCCTCAAGGGAATGCTTTCTATTTGATGGGAGTGGTTCTCAAAACTTTTCGCCAGTCTGGTGCACCTGAATTGGGTGAGGCAATTGTTGCAGAAATGAAAAAAGGTGATTACGAGAATCTAGTGAAAACTTTTGACCTTTATCTTGGCGAACATTTTGATATTGTGAGGTAGTTGTGAGTATTGCTAATAAATTTAAATGGATTGCTACCATAGTTACACTATGTGGTGCTATATGTACCGCATTGATGATTGACCCATTAAATGTTTATCTGTTAAACTTGGGTGCGTTTCTATTTTTAATTTGGGGTTACTTGATTAAAGATAAAGCGATGATAGCAGTCAACGCAGGTTTGCTGTCTATATATTGTGTTGGTTTGATGATAAGGATTTAAATGAATAATACACACAAAGAAATTATGTTGATTGCACAGGAAGAATGTGCGGAAGTGACGCAGGCAATTAGTAAAGTGTTTCGATTTGGTTTTAATTCTGAGCATAATGGTAGAACAAATCAACAACGATTGACCGAAGAGATTGGTGACCTAATGTGCATGATTAATCTCATGGTCGAAAAAGGAATAATTGTAGATTCAGAAATATATCAAGCTTCGGTCAATAAAAGAAATAAACTAAAACAATGGTCGAGCATTTTTAAAGAGGATAGTGTGATGCAATGATTCCAAAAAGCATAATTATTTTAGGCGGCGGGTCGACTGGTCTTCTCGCCGCTACCTACATCAAAAAATATCTTCCAGACGCAGGTTGGAAGATTTCTGTTATTGCATCTTCAAAAATTCCTATCATTGGTGTTGGTGAAGGCACTACGGAACACATTGACATGTGGAGAAAAACAGTTGATATACCTCATAGTGAATTTGCAACGGAAACATTAGGTACTCAAAAATATGGAGTTAGATTTTTAGATTGGCGATATGATGGTCATGAATATATTCACGCATTGTCTTCTGAAGTCTCATTATTACATAATCCTTATTTGGAAAGTCAATATCAATTTTTTCATGATAGAAATCTACATTGGTCTATGACCGAAAAGGAGATTATGTATGGTTTATGTGCATATCAAGAAAATCAACTCTTAACAAATCCTTCTTATACGGAACACAAAGAAGGTAAGACTAGATTAGGTTCAACATCACTACAATATCATTTTAATAATTTTGCCTTAAATAAATTTTTAAGAAAGTTATGTAATAAATTTGATATAGAAATAATAGATGATGAGATTGTTGATTTAACTTTTAATGAAAACGGAAATGTAAAGTCATTAAATTCTAGTAGTGAAAAATATGAGGCAGATTTCTTTTTCGATTGCTCAGGATTCAAAAGATTTATTATTTCGAAGATGGGTGCAACTTTCAAAGATTATGGTGACCAACTCATTCTTGATAGCGCATTATTTTTTCCTGATGAAACGCAAGACGCATATATTCCATACACTCTTGCCCAAGGTATGAAGTCTGGATGGTTTTGGCAAGCACCAACACAAGATAGAACAGGAAATGGATATGTATTTTCAAGCTCACACATTACAGCAGACCAAGCATTAATGGAGTTGGAACAAAAATTTGGTAAAACAATTAAACCCGCTGGAGTGCATAAGTTTAAATCTGGTCATTTGGATAAGAGTTGGATTAAGAATGTGTGTGCATTGGGTATATCAAGTGGATTTTTTGAACCACTAGAGGCCGCCGCAATCAGCACAGGAGTTTTACAAGCAAATTTATTTTGTGAGTTAATTACGAATTATAACAGTAGTGATAATTTTGCACAAAACTATTATAATAAAAAGATGAAAGAAGTTTATGATAATTCGTTTGACTTTATTCGTTTGCATTATTTAAATTGTAGGGAAGATACTCCATTCTGGAAAGATTATAAAAATTTAAAAATGCCTGATGAATTAATCGAGAAGATTGAAATGTGGAAACACCGCCCACCATCCGAGGCAGAATTTCCTTACAGAGGATTTCTACTTTATGGACCTTATAACTTTTTTCAAGTTATGTATGGATTAGATTTGTGTAATTCTGAATCTATAATGAATTGGTTTAAATACAAAGGAAAAGAAAAAAATATTTTCGACACTTTGATTTTATATGATAATTATTTAAATCGTGTGAATGATGAAGAAAAAATTACAACAAAAGAAAAATTAGAAATTTATAGAAAATCTGTGGAGTAGAATATGTTACCGAATGAAAAAGCACTTTTACCAAATTCAATATTACTTGCTGATGAATTTTATAGAGAGTATGGAATTGAAGATTTGGGTGATTCAAGAAGAAATTTCATAAGAGATTTAAATGCTGTTGTTCTTTCAAGTTATGTGTATTGGACACAAACAAATAAGCAACCTATTCAACCTAATGAGGTTGCCTATTATATGGGTGCAGTTTTTTCATCTTTAGTTAATCAAGTTGATTCGTATGACAGTAATAATGATTGGTTAAAAAAGACTGAAGAGAATTTAAAAAACTTAGCAACAAGTTTTGAATTGGGAATTAAAGATAAATTATCAAAACTAAAAGAGGTAAGAAATGAAAACGCTGGAGTTAATAACGAAGAGAACAAAGTTTAAGGTTTATAAAATTATTGCTATTGTTAGACAAGTTAGTGAAAATGCATTGTTACTTGAAACTGAATTTGAAGACAAAAAATACATTACATGGATTCCTATGCAAATTTTAATTCCATCAAAGAAAAAAGAAATGGTTTTTAATCTTGCCGATTGGTATGAACCAACACCAAATACTGAAATTTCTAATTTTCTAAGCTTAGCAAAAGAACAAAATAGAGGGTAATATGCTACATAAAATGATTGTTATTGATAACTTTTTTAATGACCCATTTGAAATTCGTGAACTTGGTCTTAAACAAGAATTTTGGTATCCGTATGACCAAGGAGCTTTGGGTAGTGCCAAAGGTGAAGGTGGTAAATACCAAGCAGGTTCATGGCCTGGAAAAAGAAGTAAACGATTTGAAGACTTGGGTGATACTTTAACTAATTTGAAAAAAGACATAGAGAACAAAATCAACAAAAGGTGCGGACTGAATGTTAAGTATATTAGTGCAAGATTTACTCTGATTGGTGCTGACGATGGTGAATTGTGGATACACAAAGATTTTTATCCTGAAAAACAAGTAGACAAATATCAATACGCAGGAGTAATTTACTTATCACCGAATCCTGAAATAGGAACTGGAACATATGTTTATGATGTAAATGAAAAGTATCCTTTAGAGGCTCGTAAGGAAATTGAAGACACATATTGGAAAGAAGTGTGTGAACAAGTTAAAGATAAAAGATATAATTATCATGCTGATAAATTAGACAAAGAAAATAATGAAGTTTATGGTGATTACTTTATTGAATCTATTTACTGTGAGGCAAAATTTAATAGAATGTTTCTCTATGATGGTGCTTACTATCACGGTACAAGATGGAATGGTTCTGGATTAACACCAGAAACAAAAAGAATGACAATTACATTTTTTGCCTCAGACTTTGATGAAATGAAATGATTAATTATCCTTTTGGTAATTCTTATTTGTATTCTGAAATTGAAGAGAAAAATTTAATTTCAAAGTATAGAAATAAAATTCTAAGTGAGGATTATAGAAAATATACATCTCCTTGGAATTGCGATGTTTATACAACAAATGAAAATGGAGAGTATAATAAAAATTTTTTTGAAGATGATATCATAAATGTTGCTTTAAAGTTTACAAAATTTTATTCTTACTCCTTGGGACTATTAAATGAAAAAATTAATTTTCGCTTAACTAACATGTGGTGGAATGTGTATGAGGGGAAACAAAATCAAGAACCCCACATTCATGCCGATAATCATTTCTCAGGTGTTTTATATTTAACAGATTCCGAACAATCGACAATTTTATATAATCCAAATGAGTATTTTAACTTTATGGGAATCAATAATTTTGTCGGTAATCCTTCTGCCGAAACTTTGCAAGTTTGTGAAATTCCTGCAAAGGAAAATCACATATTATTATTTCGTTCATATTTAAGACATTCAGTTTCTTTTCCAAAAAATACATTGACAGAAAAACAAGCGAGAGTTACAATAGCATTCAATGTTAAACTTTTTCCATTTTAATTATGAATATCTTTTATCTAGATAATGATGTTGAAAAATGTGTAGAGATGCACAATGATAAGCATTGTGTAAAAATGATTCTTGAATATGCACAATTGCTTTCTACTGCACATCGTGTGATTGACGGTGTAGAAATGAGTGGTATTTCTTCTTCAGGAAGAAAAAGAAAGTTTTGGACTTTACCAGATAGTCGTGAATTAATTTTGTATGGTGCCACGCACATGCATCATCCTTCTGCGGTTTGGGTGAGACAATCAGATAAAAATTATTCTTGGTTGTTTAACCTCTTTGAAGCACTTCTTAAAGAATATACATATCGCTATGGTAAAAAACATGCGTGTGAAAAACTTGTGTGGGAATTAAGTGTTCGACCAAACAATATTCCACGAGGAGAATTCACCGAACCTACTCCTGCAATGCCTGATGATTGCAAAGTGCCAGGAGATTCTATTGCGTCTTATCGTAAATACTACATAAATAATAAAACACATCTTGCGTCATGGAAAAAGCGAGATGTTCCTTCTTGGTATGCAAACGGAGTAAATAGTGCCAACATACAAATTTAGAAATATTGAGACTGATGAAATTTTTGAGAAAGTAATGAAAATCTCCGAATTGGACAAATTCAAAGAAGATAATCCTAAGTTAGAACGATATATCGATTATGCACCACCAATTGGTGATACTGTTCGAATGGGTCTTGTTAAAAAGGACCAAGGGTTCAAAGAAGTGTTACAGAAAATTCATGAGAAGAGTCCCGGTTCTACTTTGAAAAAAGATGGATATATTTAAAAGAGGTATTTAATGTTTTTACAAAAATTGATTGAAAGTCTTTCACCAAAAAAGAAAAAAGAAGTGAAAGATGAAATGAGAGCATGTCCATTTGAATTTGCAAGAGATAATGGTGGTTTAGAATTAGATGCAAAAAAAACTGAAGGACAAAAAGATAAAGTTGAGTTTATATCAACATTGGCCGGATTAGAAAAATGGGCACCAATTGTTCCTCAGAACAAAGCAATTCCTGAATGGTTTAAAACTCAACCTGGCGCTATTGATTTTCATCCTCAAAATTTTATTTCTGAGGGGGCATTTGACCCTGAGAACATTACGAATCAGGTTGTAACTGGTGTTCCGAAAGAGTTTAAAACCACATACAACGCAACAATTAAAACATGTGTGGGTATGCATGATTATTTTAAACTAGGATATATTATGCCCCTGTGGTGTGATGTAATGGCAGAAACATCATTAGATGGTAATTCTTTTTTTGTAACTTCATCTCTAAAACCTGAGAACGGTCCTCATGGATGGATTTTGAATGCCGCCAAAAGAATAGGTCTTAGTGAAAAAGAATTTATCTTTATGTTTGAGAGAACTCAGGGATTTCATGCTGGAGCGCATTCACAAAAACAATATGAACATCTGTTGCCATTGTTGCCTGACGAATGGACAAAATCTATTGTTAAGATAAATTCACCATGGCAGATTAAAACACCAAAGGGATGGTCAATGTTTATTACAGAACCATTCTTTAATTTCAATCCTTTTGTGACGGGCATACCTGGAATTATTGATACTGATTATTACCACATTATGAATTTCTTTTGGATTGCAAAAGTTAGAGGACTCAAATGGAAGATGGATATGGGCATGCCAATCGAAAAATTAATTCCAATCAAAAGAGATGTTCATGAATTTATTGTTCGTGAGGCAAATCTAGAAGATATGGAATGGTCTTTAAAGCATCAAATGTTTACAAGTGCCAAATGGTCTTCATCGGATAGATATAAAAAATATGAAGAGTTTATGTCAAACGATGGTTCTAAAGTAATCCAATAAAAAATATTTTAGGTAAATTGTTGTTTTTTTACAACAACCAGTATAAATAAATCTTGACATTCAAAAAAAGATGTGTTACTATATGATTTCAAAATCAAAAGAGGAAAAAATGTTTTCAATAACCAAACTTAATTCGATTAGCGGAAAGCATGATTCAGCGATGAATCAGGCCTGCTATCGCCTAGGTTTTTTACCTACACTATGGGAGAAAACTAGGGGTTAACCTAAGAAGATATTGCTCATCTTGGAAACCCCTAGTCTAAAAAACTAGGGGTTTTTTGTTTGTTGTTCCAATACGACAGTAAACAAAAAACATTTGACAAAATGAAAAAGTTCGATTAGAATAGTTTCATCGGTTGAGAAATCAACCAAACGCTCTTTAAAAATTAGAAACGCTTTTGTTGGGGATTGGTGTAATGGTAGCACAAGAGATTTTGATTCTCTTGGCACAAGTTCGATTCTTGTATCCCCTGCCATGCTCGGTTCGTCTATCGGTTAGGACACCGCCCTTTCACGGCGGGAAGGAGGGGTTCGATTCCCCCACCGAGTACCATATTAAAGCGCATTGGGTTACCAACTCCAGTAGGTGACTTAGAGAAGAAATTTTCTGTGGCCGCACAGACTTCTTTAAGTTCACATGAAACCATCCGACGGTGCTGGATAAAGTTGAATCGTAATGTGGAAGTTGTCTTATCGGCAGACGGTGCCGTGAGAAACCAGATGGAGTTCTGGAATGACAATTACACCCCAATGTGTTTTAATATGGTATCATTGTTAAGTGTTATCAGGGTATCGTCATGGGACGCCATGACTATGCGGGCCTAACTGTGCGAGGAATAGGTCCTGATATAACCGTTATTCGCTTGTGAGTGCTAGCTACATTGTTCACAAATTGACACGATAACACTTAACAATGATTTGGGGGTATAACTTAGTGGTAAAGTAGTAGGCTTTTAACCTATTAACCGGAGTTCAATTCTCCGTACCCCTACCATAAAAATTCGGAGAGCGAGAAGCATTGGTGACTTCAGCAGACTGTAAATCTGTCCTCCTTCGGGATACCACGGGGTTCGATTCCCTGGCTCTCCACCAATCAATTATCTATGGAGATATTAGTTTAGTGGTAAAACCACGGGTTGTGATTCCGTTATCAAGAGTTCGATTCTCTTATATCTCCCCAAGTTTTCCTAATACTTGTCAACAAGTTTCTTTGCTAGTGCGTTATTATATTACAGAGATAATTTGTCTCTGTTTTAAACCCTTTAAGGAGAAACTTATGAAATCAGCAATCGTAGCATTAGTAGCATCATTGTTTGCAGTATCAGCATTTGCACAAGCACCTGCCAAGAAAGAGGATGCCAAACCTGCCGCAACAGCGCCAGCAAAGGCAGACACTAAAAGCGCACCTGCACCCGCTAAAAAAGAAGATAAAAAAGCAGATACCGCTAAGAAATAATTTTCATCAAACAACAAAACATAAATTTGAAGATGATGAAGATTATATCGAAATCTATGATTCAATATATGTTGGTTATCGTAGACCTGAGTTATCAAAAACTAAAACATTAGTTGATGACGATGATATTTCAGACTATGTGAAGATGAGATTAAAAATTGCTAGATTACTAGCAATTGCAAAAGCGAGGGAAATTAGGGAAACTTAATTTCCCTTTTTTGTTTATACCTCATTAGTTCAATGGATGAGAACACGGTGCTACGAACGCCGAGATGGTGGTTCAATTCCATCATGAGGTACCAAATTTAAAAGGAGAGTATATGCCTAGCGTATTTTTAGTTAGCGACACGCATTTTGGTCACGCTGGTGTATGCAGATTCACACACGGCGACACAGGCGTTAAAATAAGACCATGGACTGACCCAAATGAAATGGATGAAGACATGGTGAGAATGTGGAACGAAACGGTTCGACCTAATGACAAAGTTTATCATCTTGGTGATGTTGTCATCAACCGCAAATCATTAAAGACTTTAGCGAGATTGAATGGTGACAAAGTTCTAATTCGTGGTAATCATGATATCTTTCGTGACGATGAGTATAGAGAATATTTTAGAGAATTGAGAGCATACCATGTAATGAATGGAATGATTCTTAGTCACATTCCAGTTCATCCAGAAAGTCTTGGTCGTTTTGGTACAAATATTCATGGTCATCTACATACTAATAGAGTGAAAAAAATTATAGGTGTTGATGTGAGAACGGGAGCATTTAAATATAGCACAGAGAATGACCCTAGATATCATTGTGTTTGTGTTGAGCAAACAAACTTTCGACCTATTCTTTTTGAAGATGTAATTAAACGAATCAAAGAAGAGGGTGGTCAGATTGGTTTTAAAAATGGCAACGGACCGAATGTAGATTAGGCCTCGTTAATTTAATGGTAGAATGCCCTCCTTACAAGTGGGATACAGCAGTTCGATTCTGTTACGAGGTACCAATGCAACTCTAGCTGATGTGGTCATAGCGGTGGTCTGAAGAACCATTGAAACAAGTTCGATTCTTGTGGGTTGCACCAAACTTTTAAAAATATATGAAACAAAAAATAGCATTATTTGTATATCAACCATATTGTTCAATTGAATGTGGCAACGCTATGATTAATGTTCTTTCTTCTCATTATGATTTTAAAATGTTTTCTAAACCAAAAGTTCGTGATGATTTTTTTAATGATGTGGATATTGTTTGTTTTCCTGGTGGTGATGGTGATTCAGATTCATTTCGTTGGTTAATGAAACACAATCGTGATGCTGTTACAAAGTTCGTAGAAAATGGAGGTCGTTATCTTGGTGTTTGTATGGGTGCTTATTGGGCAGACCAAAACTATTTTGGGTTACTAAAAAACAGTAGAGCAGTTCAGTATATCAAACAACCAAATACAGACACTAGACGGCCTCATGCGAAAGCAGTTGAAGTGAAATGGCGTAATCAAAATGAAAGAATGTATTTTTATGATGGTTGTGCCTTCACCGGAAATAATTTCAAAACAATAGCAACATATTCAAATGGCGATGCCATGGCAATTAAACAGGGTCGATTAGGTCTTATTGGTTGTCATCCTGAAAGTGAAGAATATTGGTATCATGATTATAATTATTTAATTAAACATTGGCATAAAAATAAACATCATAATTTATTGTTAGATTTTGTAAAAGATTTATAGTTTTGCCCTTGTGGACAAATTGGTAAAGTCGCTTCTCTCAAAAGGAAGAAGTCTCTCGGTTCGAATCCGAGCAAGGGTACCAAAAAAATGTTGACATGTAAAAGTTTTTGATATAGAATATTGTTAAAGAGATGCGGGATTAGTTTAATGGTAAAACGGCAGTCTTCCAAACTTCAGTTATCAGTTCGATTCTGATATTCCGCTCCAAGAGTTTCGCCCCCATAGTTAAATGGTATAACAGTTGCCTTGTAAGCATCAATCCGCAGTTCGATTCTGTGTGGGGGCACCAAATTGGTTCCATAGTTAAATGGTTATAATGTCGGCTTGTCACGCCGAGGTCAGGAGTTCGATTCTCCTTGGAACCGCCATATTGACGCAGAGTATGGAAGTGGTCTATCCGCTTGGTCTCATAAGCCAAGAAACGCAAGTTCGAATCTTGCCTCTGCAACCAACATAAAGGGTGATGTATGAATTCAAATTTAGTAGAGTTTTATAAGTTGTTTTATACTCCGTTGTGGAGATATCAGTATCCAGATTTTCATAATGATTTTGAAGAGTTACTGAATGTTCTAACTAAAGATGAGTTATACATTACTGAGAGAGAAAAAAATGGTTTGCAAATTACGACAGCAAATTTACATAAAGATAAACGATTAAATAAGTTGCGTGATTTTATGCAAAGTTGTTTAGAAGATACAATGTCAGATTTAGGATATCTTCGTGATTGTGGGATGACAAGCATGTGGGCGACAAGACAGAAAGCTGGTGGATTTCATCATCAACATTCACATAAGAATAGTTTCTTAGGTGGAGTGTTTCATTTCTTTGATGACGATAATAATGCAAGTGGAACTGTTTTTGTAAATGAAAACACATCAAAATATGTAATTGTTCCTGCTGTTGATAAAACAAAGGAGCAAGTGTTTCAAAAGTCTGAACATGTGCCATTCATTCCTGGAACATTTGTTGTGTTTCCTGCGTGGTTGCAACACTACACAATTCCAACAAAATGTAATTATAGAATTATAGTTGCATGTAACTCAATGCCAATAGGCATGACAAATACGGACCATTTCGATAGATATAATTTTCCTGACCCTACAGAAATGACTATGAAACAATATGAAGGTTAAAATCTATTCCGCAGAACCCGAGCAAGGTGCATGGGCGTGACTGTTAATCACTGGTTAGTAGAGTTCGATTCTCTAATGCGGAGCCAATTAAACTATGAAAGAGTGTATTATGCCAAATTATGATTTTGCGAAAGACTTACCTATTGCAAAGAAAACTGAAAAACAAATTGCTGAGTATCTTTGTGAAACTCAAGATATGAGTTTGATTGGAACATCTGATACAATTAAAAATGTTCGCCGTTCAGATTTTGATGTTCGTATGAAATTTAATAAAAGCGGTAAGGTTGTTGATATTGAAATCAAAGAAGATTTTAGTTGTGCAAGAACAGGAAATGTCGGTGTTGAATTTTCAAGTTGGGGTCGTGCTTCAGGAATTGAAATTTCAAAAGCAGATTATTATCTATATAAAGTTCATACCGCAGATGGTAAGAAAGGGGTTTACATTATTCAAACTAGTAAACTAAAAAAAATGATTGAAGATAAACTTTATCATCGTGTTGTTACTGGAGGAGACCCTGGTTCTGAAAGTAAAAATTATTTGTTTAAATTATCAGTAGTGATAGAAAACTTTAAATACTTAGGAGAAGTAAAAGAATAAAATTTGGGTAATTAATTACCCATCATAATTGAGAATCCGATAGCGAGGACGACTAACCATCTACCTGACTGCCGAGGGTGTACCGACCTGTATTAGTATTCCACCTCATTATCCGAGGAAGAAACCTGTGGTGGGTTTAGGATGAGAATATCAGGGACAAATTTACGGTCTTAAACGGAAATGGCAGTATTCTCAATTATGGTGATGTAGCATAATGGTAGTGCATCTCCTTCATACGGAGAAAAGTAGGAGTTCAACTCTCTTCATCACCACCAAATTTTTATCCGTGTATAGCGCAGTCTGGTAGCGCATCTGGTTTGGGACCAGAGGGTCGGGAGTTCGAATCTCTCTACACGGACCAATTGGGGATGTAGTGCTAATGGGAACACATCTGGTTTGCAACCAGAAATTGAGAGTTCGATTCTCTCCATCTCCACCAATTATTAGTGTAACAAAAAGAGGCGTATATGAACGAAGCAGGTAAAGGAAGCAAACCAAGACCATTCAGCGTCACTCAAGACGAATATGACAAGCGTTGGGATGCAATCTTTGGTAGAGATATAAAGCAAGACAATACTGATGTTGACAAGAACGATTATTCTGATATACTATCAACAGAAGATTGTTTAGATGCTTATAATGATGAGAGACTAGTTTCAAAATTCGACAAAAAATAAAAAAGCCCCGATGGTGGAATTGGTAGACACGCTGGTCTTAGAAGCCAGTGCCGAAAGGCGTGAGAGTTCAAGTCTCTCTTGGGGCACCAGATAAAATCCGGCCGTGGTCTAATGGATAAGGCAACGCTCTTCTAAAGCGTCCGATGTGGGTTCGATTCCTGCCGGCCGGGCCAAGTTTGCGAGTATGGTGAAATAGGTAGACACAAGAGACTTAAAATCTCTCGCCGAAAGGCATGCCAGTTCGATTCTGGCTACTCGCACCAAAAAGGATAATATATGAGTTCAAATTTTAGATTTATTAGTTTTAATGAAGATACAAGTAAAATATTAAAAGAATTAGATGACAATCCAAAAGATTGGCAAGAGGTATCTTCTTTCGAAAATATTGGTGGTTTAAAAGACCCATATGGATTCTTACCATTGATTATGGCAGTTGTTGAAAAAGAAGGAGATAATCCTAAGAATACAGAAATATTAAGACCAACGCCAATGTTCGATAGACATCCTGAGGCAATCAAATGGTTAAAAAGTAAAGGGTTTACTTCAATTGCTCGCTGTGCATTTTTTAAATTGAAAGTTGGTGGAAAAGTTGGTAGACATATTGATGATGGAACTTATTACTTAACAAAAGATAGATATCATTTCTCATTGCGTGGGAGATACATGTATGAATGTGGAGATGAACAACATATTATTGAACCAGGAACCTTTTTTTGGTTTGATAATAAACAATATCATCAAGCAGTTAATGTTGGTGATGAAGATAGATTAACCTTTGTGTTTGATGTTCCTCATTCACCAAATAACCCATAATGGAAGTGTGGCAGAGTCCGGTTTATTGCACCTGTCTTGAAAACAGACGAACAGAAATGTTCCGTGAGTTCGAATCTCACCGCTTCCGCCAATGATTAGCCGTGTAGCTCAGAGGAAGAGCAATCGCTTGATAAGCGATAGGCCGACATTTCGAAACTGTCCATGGCTACCAAACTTACATATAGAAACTCTCTAAGTAACTACAATGGAACACCGAAAAACTTGCCAAAGTCGACCAAAGCAAGGACCGGCCATGAAGTCGGGTTACCGTGAGATTCAAGGACTCGGTAGAGAGTTTCTATATGGTGAGTTGGCAGAGTTGGTCGATTGCAACGGTTTGCTAAACCGTAGACTGATGAAAATTGGTCCGTGAGTTCGAATCTCACACTCACCACCAAATGAAGATAAGCGTTTCTAAAAAATGTGCGTGTGGACTGAATGATTAGGCAACGGATTGCAAATCCGATTCATGCAGGTTTGAATCCTGTCACGCACTCCAAACAACACATCTCGCTGGTGTTAACGGTAGCATGACGGTCTCCAAAACCGTTGGACGGGGTTCGAATCCCTGGCGGGGTGCCAAAATTTAAGAATATGAAAATGTTAAAAGAACTTTCGGATAAAGACAAAAAAGAAATACTGATATATTGCTTGATGGCATTATTTTGCACAACAGCAGTTATCTTAGCAATTGCGTGGTCGAGAGGTCGAGATGTTGATTACTTCAAAGAACGCATACTGATATTTGAAGGTAGATTAGATGGAATGCATAAATTTATAAACGACACAAGAGATAGAAATGATATTGTGATAGAACGATTAAAAGAAACAAATCAAAAACTTGATAAGGTCATTGAAAAACAATCGGAACAAGACAAATGGATAGAGGAGTGGAAAAAACTTCCACAATTACCAAAACCAAAAAGGTGAATTTATGAAAAAATTAAATCTAGAAGAAGTTAGAAAATTTATTGAGGCACAAACTCCAGAATCAAAAATTTATCTTGGATGTGATTCCGAAAGATTTAAAATTGGTAAAGATTGGTATGCTGATTATGTTATGGCAATCGTTATTCATATTAATGGAAATAACGGATGTAAAATTTTTGGCGAAGTAACCCGTGAAAAAGACTATGACCAAAAACAGAGTAGACCACGCTATAGATTAATGAATGAAGTCTACAAAGTGTCTGAAATGTATCTTAAACTAGCAGATATCTTAGAAGAAAGAATTGTTGAAGTTCATCTAGACATTAATCCAGAAGAAATGCACGGTTCTAACTGCGTCATTAATGAGGCAATCGGATATATTCGTGGAACATGTAATGTTATTCCGATGGTAAAACCAAATGCGTTTGCCGCCTCTTATGCCGCAGACAGATTTAAATCATTTGATAACTTGAAATATAAGGCGGCGTAATATGATTGAGGATGTTCGTAAATTTCTAGAAGCATTTGGTCAAACTACAGATAGAGATAATGCCGAGCAAGGTCTTCTCTATCATCGTTTAATTAATGAAGAGTATTCTGAATTTATTAAGTCTAGAGGTCCAGACCCACATGATATCAATGATGTAGAAACTTTAGATGCTATTTGTGATTTAATTTGGGTTTCTATTGGGTATGCTTTATCTAGAGGATGGAATATTGAAGAAGCATTCAAAGAAGTTGCCCGAAGCAACATGAGCAAATTAGGTCCTGATGGTAAACCCATAAAAAGAAATGATGGAAAAATTTTGAAACCTGATACTTGGTCACCACCAGACTTGGAAAAATTTTTATGAATTTTTTAGGATTACGAATTACAGACCACGATACTAATGTTTCTTATTCCACAGATAATAAAATTCGTTATTTGAAGAGTGAGAGATTACATCAAGTAAAACACCATGGTTATAGAGATTTTTGGGCAGCTTTTTCGGATACTCAACATTGGAATATAAGTGACCTACAAGCAATCGCAATTAGTGCAGATGCAACAAATGTGCCGTTTTCCGTTGATGAGGAAAAAAATTTTCAATTAGCACCAGATTGGTTTCTTAAAGAATTTAATTGTCCTATTTACATTATTGAACATCACCTTGCCCACGCTTTAAGTTGTTGGCCTGTAAAGAAAACAGAATTTGACTTTCATATTGTTGCAGACGGATTCGGTGACTATCATCGTTGCTTAACTATTTTTGATAAAGAATTTAATGTTGTAGAAAGAAGAGATTTAACCACTCACGAATCTTTTGGTTTGATGTTGGGTAAGTTTTCCAAGAACATAATGAATATCAAAGGTCACGAATTAGACTTGTGTGGGAAAGCGATGGGTTTACAATCTTACGGTCAAGTTAATTATGAAATATTCGATGAGTATTCGAAATTAGATGACTTACGCCCTTTAAGAAATTCTAATATTTGGAATGCAAGTTTAGACATGCAAACAAAAATTGATTATTTGGCAACTCTTCATAAAATTATGGAAAATACAATGTTGAATTTATTTAAAAAATATTTTCAACCACATCATCACATTTCTTATAGTGGTGGTGTTGCACAAAATACTGTTATCAATAGAACTCTAAAGTTAAATTTTCCAAACATGGAAATTCCTCCGCATTGTGCTGATGATGGTTTGAGTTTGGGTTGTGTGGAATTTCTTAGAAAAATTTATAACCAAAATGAATTTTCTACAGAAGCGTTTCCTTATTGGCAAGATGATGATATTGGAGAAAATGTTTCACAAGAAACAATTCAAGATGCCGCTAAAGAATTATCTGAGGGTAAAATAGTTGCGTGGTTTCAAGGTGCTGGAGAAATTGGTCCTAGAGCATTAGGTAATAGGTCAATTTTACTGGACCCTAGAATTGTTAATGGTAAAGAGATTATAAACGATACAGTAAAACATAGAGAATGGTATAGACCTTTTGGTGCAACAGTTCTAAAAGATAGAAGTAAAGAATTTTTTTCTGAGACACATGATAATCCTTATATGCTCTATGTTGTTGGAGTGAAGAAAAAAATATTTCCTTCAATCACTCATGTTGATGAATCTTGTCGAACTCAAACTATTGAGAGGGGAAGTAATCATTATGCAAAGTTAATTGAGGAGTTTGAAAAACTAACTAATGTTCCAATTCTTTTAAATACATCTCTAAATGTGAATGGTAAACCAATAGCATCAAAAAAGGAAGATGCTATGGAATTATTTTATAATAGTAAGATTGATGTTTTGTATTTAGGAAACAAAAAAATAGTAAGAATGGGCCAATAGCTTAATGGTAAAGCGGCCGACTCATAATCGGCGGAGTGGGAGTTCAATTCTCTCTTGGCCCACCACATCACTAAATAGTTTCATTAACGAAGTAGGAAATGGAACTATGGAAAATAAAAATAAAAAATTTAGATTAGTTGATTTTAGACCAATTAAAATGAATGGTCTGGTGATATCTACTTCAATGCTTTCTAAAAATGAAACAGAGACCAGTATTATGGTCTCTGTCTTTGACCCCTACGATTGCACCAACGAGATTCGTTTCTTTCAGAAAGAAAAGGATGCTGTAGAGTTTATTGAAATGATTTTAAGTGCGGCTTAATTGAATAATTCTGGATGTCTAGCATAGAAAGCAGGAGAAACTACGCATGTTGGTCCTGGATGATATAGTTGAATTTCTGCTCTAGTAACTTTCTTTCTCTCACCACTTAAAATATGCTGAACTATAATCCAAACAACATTCGGTGGTCTAGGAATATATGTTTCGCTAGTATCAGTTAGATTTCTTTCTGTGGTTCTTGGATAAAAATCTTGAACCATCCAAGATTCAGCTTCGGCCGCTCCAACTGAATTAATATCTGAAACTAATTTCACAATATCTCCAATTTCACAAAAAGAATCTTCTTGTTCTTCTTTTGTGAAAACATATTTTCTCGCTTTTGTGTAGTCAATATTTTTTTTGGTCAAGTCTACAGTTCCGGATGTTGCTGTTGGGCCATCTCCAAAATGCAATAATTCTTTTGCCATTTAATTCTCCATAAAGGTCTTGATTAATTCAATTATCTGTGTATAATAAATAAATTAGACACAATACATTCTAAAAGGTATTTATGCTAGTAGAAATTTCTGTAACGGATATAATACTGATTTGTGCTTTACCAATATGCGCCATTGTAAACTATTTATTAGGAAAAAAAGAAGGATTAGCCGAGGGTGCTATGAGAACTTATGATTTTTTAGAAGAAAATGGGGTTATTGATGAAGAAAAAATGGAAACTCTTAGATTAAAAATTGATAGGGAGAATCAATAGTATTATGAAAAATTTTGAAATTGTAGACAATTTTATTGACGAAAAAACAAGAGAAACTTTATATAATTTAGTAATTCGTGAAAGTTGTTTTGCTGTAGACAAAGGATATGCTGAGGACCATCAGGATAAACCTAGATATCATGTGGCATTAGACTATAACGCTATTGATGATGGTTCTTTTGAGAAGGTTTTGCTCAACAACATAGTTTATGATATTTGTGAAAAATATGATGCCAAGTTTAGTCATCTAATGCTTGCTATAACATTATTTGGATATGAAGGTCACATTCATACTGATGATATGTCATCATCAGACAGCCTTTCGATTTTGGTTTATATACACCCAACCTGGAAAAGAAAATATTTAGGTCACACTCTTTTTATTATGGATTTCGATACAGAAAAAAATCTTACTCACGAATTTGATTCTCATTATAAAGATATTAGGGCAGTATTTCCTCAACCGAAAAGGGCAGTAGTTTATGATGGAAGTATTCCTCACATTCCAGGTATTGTTTCTAGGGAATGTTATATTCCAAGAGCAATTCTAACGATGAGATTTAAAAAGAATAAAAAAGATTAATGCCAATTAAAATGTTGACAAAAATGCAGGACTTGTTAAAATGATTGATAGATTTGAAATAAGAAAATTCTGGAGATTATGGGCAAAAGCAATTGGTGAAAAGAGTGGAGTGAATGCTAAAGAGGCAGATAAAATTGCAATAATTCGAACTCTCATTGTTTTGTGTTATGTTGTTACGAACATGTTTATCATAGCACAAGTTATTCGACATTGGTGAAATCAATCATCAATATTTAAAAATATCATAAAGTAAATCATGTAAAAATGACTTTACAATGTCTAAGTAATATAGCATAGTAGTTAACTATCAATATTACTTCTTTGAAAGGAAAAATAAATGAAGACAGTTGGTGACAAGATTAAATCTTTTGCTTTGACAGGTGTTAAACCAGGACAACCTGAAGATGCATTCTTTACAATAGATGACGATACATTTAATGTAGAGTGGAAAGATAAATGGAAAATTATCGTTTACTATCCAAAGGACTTTACATTCGTATGTCCGACAGAAATTGTAGCATACGATAAACTATTCCAAGATTTCGCAGACCGTGATGCTATTCTACTAACAGGTAGCACAGACAACGAATTCTGTAAGTTGGCATGGCAAAAAGCACATCCAGATTTACAAAAAATCAAACATATTCAATTTGCCGATACACAACGAGATTCTTATAGTGTTGAAGATGGTTCACACAATTTAAGTTTGATTGAACAATTAGGAGTTTTCTACCATCCTGCTGGCGCAGCTCTTCGTGCAACATTTATTGTTGACCCACATAATGTTATTCAGCATGTTACGGTTAATAACTTGAATGTTGGTCGTTCACCAGAAGAAACTCTCCGTGTGTTAGATGCTCTTCAGACTGGCGAATTGTGTGCATGTAATAGAACAGTTGGTGGAGAGACCTTGAAATGAATTGGGTTAATACTCTTAAAGAAGCATTGCCAGAATATGCAAAAGATACTAGATTAAATCTTGATGCAGTTATGAATCGTAGCACTCTTCCTTTAGAAGAGGCATATGGTTGTGCGCTGGCAGCTGCTATGGCAACAGGCAACGGAAAAGTTTTAGGTGTCATTCTCTCTGAAGACAACTATGAAACAGAAAAGCTCGCCGCCATGGCGGCCGCCAGCATCATGGCACAAAACAATGTTTGGTACCCATATGTTGAAATGGCGGAAGATGAAAACTTAAAAGGTCTGCCTGCTCAATTGCGTATGAATGCAATCGCCACACATGGCGGAACAACTAAAGCGAAATTTGAGGCATATAGTCTCGCATCTTCAATCGTTGGTAAATGTCATTTTTGTGTGAAGGCACATTATGATACACTAAAGAAAGAAGGTTATTCAGTAGAGCAATTGCGTGACATTGGGCGTATTGCATCAGTAGTTAATAGTGTTGCAAAAGTCTTATGTGCATAATGAAAGGTTTTAATGTTCACACACATTCAACATGATATACCCAAACTTGACAAGATTACCTTATCTGACGGCACAAGAACTTACTCAACGCCAGAAGGTAAATCCTATCCATCCGTCACAACGGTTACAGGATTGCTTAAAAGAAAACAAATCTTTGAATGGCGAAAGAGAGTTGGTGAAGAAGAAGCAAACCGAATCTCGGCCGCCGCTTCATCAAGAGGAACAAAAATTCACAAACTCTGTGAAAACTATCTCTCCAACGAGCCTGCTGAACCAAATCTATTACAGAGAACGATGTTTAGGGCCATTAAAAAAGAATTAGATAATATTGATAATATTCGATGTTTAGAAACTACTCTTTGGTCTGACCACCTACAAGTTGCAGGAACAGTTGATTGTATTGCTGATTATTATGGAAAGATTTCTGTTATTGATTTTAAAACATCAAGTAGAATTAAAAGAGCAGAAGATATTCAAGATTATTTTATGCAATGCGCTTCATATGCAGTTGCGTTTGAAGAGCGAACAAAAATTCCTGTTAATCGTCTAGTTATTCTTATGGCAGTTGATGAAGAGGAAGACCCTCTTGTGTTTATTGAGAATAGAGATGATTGGATTAAAGGATTCATCGACCTGCGTGAGCAATACAGGTCTTTGAAGAATATTTAATTTTTATTCACATTCCCTACAATGGTATAGGGTAAGTAATACCATTGTAGGAATATGTATATGTAAAAGTCGAAAAGTTTATCCATTATTTCGCCAGAGGATTGTCTAAGGCTTTTTGAATCTTAGAATCTACCTCTTTACGAACCTGACGCAACTCTTGTTCAGTTTCTTTCTTGACTGCACGAACTTCAACTTCAGTTTCACGCTGAGATTGTTTTGTGCTACGCTCAACGGATTCAACAACACCCTCTAGTCTACGAATGTCATTCTTTAAGTCATTCTTAATATCACGGGTATAATCATTTGTCTTTGCGCTGTTCTCTTCAATAACCGCAAGTTTTTTATAAACTTCAGTTAGGTCTGGAGAAACATATTCTGCAATTTTTTTCTTCATACCTTGATAATCTTTATAGACTTCAAATACGCCATATAGACCACCTAGTATGGATGATACCAGAGTAAATGCTACCATCAATTTTGCTGGAGTAAATTCATAACCTCCGATACTAATAACAGTATCTTTACTTGCATACTTTTTTACTGCCGCTTCGGCATCGTCAATTTTTTTGTTTACATCTTTGATTTCTTCTGACATTTTTTTACCTTTGTTAGATTAGAATTGGAATCCATAACCATAACGCTTGTGTCATTGTTAATGCACCTACACCACCCACTACCAAACTTGCCCAAAACAATCTCATGTTAACTGCTAAAATAGATGCGGTTAACAATACGATTGCAATTTGAAATAAAGAACCTGAATATGTATACCAAGGGCTACGCTTTTTTGCTTCTGCTCTTTCTGCTTCAAGTCCTCTTGCTTTGGCCATTAGCGCCTTTTTACCTTCACCAGGTTCATTGTCGTAACGGTCAATTTTTGCTGATAATTTTTTTGCCTTTTCTTTGTCACCAACACGAACCGCATCGTCATATGCCATCTCTGCTAAAGTTTGCTTAATGCTCTTTGCTTGATAAAATGCCCAAGTATCATTTGCGGCAATTGTGTTGTTTAAAATTTTGCTACTATTTGCACCACCAACAAGAGTATTAATGGCCAGAAGAGCGGCCAAAACGGTAATGACCCATCCTGCTTTATCTTTGATTTGTGCTTCTCTTTCACTTCTACTAAGTGGTTTCTTTTCTACAGTTTCACTCATAGGTTATTCTCCTCTTGTTAACTTGAGTATCTTTTCAATTTGTGCTTTGATTATTGGACCACGATTGGGCCAATGAATATATGGTTCTTCACTTTTGCTTAGATTATAGAGAAATGGAATAATAATTTTTTCAATGTCTTTAAATCTTTGCTTTACTTCAACATTTTCTATCTCTTTACTTATATTTTCTTTTTCGCTAACAATTTCCATAATCTCATTCATCATAGATTTAATATCTTCAACATCATTTTTAATTTTTGACAATTCAAGATTATTTGTTTCTAATACTTCAGGATTGATTGTGGGAGTTTCTGGTTTAGATGAGACTGGTGTGAATCCAAAATCTTCATTCAAATCAAACTCACGCATGTAATCTGGAATGTTATTTGACATTATTCGCTTCCTCTAGCCATTTGTTTTTGTAAATTTCTTATCTTAATTAAATCAGAAGGAGAAGGACCTGTATTCATTTTTTCTGAAATATTTTTTTGTTCTTCTTCAACTATTTCTTTCTTTATAAAAATAAAGTATGTAGAAATTAAAACTAAAATTTCTAACAAATAAAAAACCATAAATGCTTCAAATAAAGAATTTATCTCCATTGTTGATTAACCATTTCTTCATGC
>Ga0222712_10001765_pt1 | contig 26059 bp, 47 predicted proteins | sample C33_657DmetaG_FD_165043 | JGI IMG/M metagenome (GOLD analysis project Ga0222712, IMG submission 165043) | Estuarine water microbial communities from San Francisco Bay, California, United States - C33_657D | ecosystem: Environmental > Aquatic > Marine > Unclassified | place: USA: California... | reverse complement strand
GAACGTATGCGCATAACAAGTGGGGGTAATGTAGAAATAAACACAGGCTCAATAAAGACAGGCGCACCAACAAACGGAACTGCACAACCTTGGAAATTAGGAGATGCACGTTCAGGCTCTATATCAACAAATAGCTACATAATAGTATCAGTAAACGGAACTACTTATTCAATACCTGCCTTAAATGGTTTACCTTAAAAATAAATAAAAATGACAACAAGTTACAAATGGGTAATTAGCTCAATGGATTCTTACCCAAAAACAAAAGATGATTTAACAGACGTTATCTGCGTAATACATTGGAGATACCAAGCGGAGCAAGTAGACGGGGAGAAAACATACAGCGCAGAAGTTTATGGAGCATCAAGCGTTCCTTCTCCTGACCCGGCTGATTTTGTTCCTTATGAGCAAGTTACTTATGAAATGGTATGCGGTTGGCTTGAAAGCATTTTAAATGTTGAATCACTTAACGAAAACTTAGATAGCCAGATAGCAGACCAAATTAATCCAAAGATTGTAACATTACCTTTGCCGTTTAGCAATCCACAATTATCTTTACAAACAAAAACAAACGAAAATGAAGAACAAACAACTGCTCCAATTAGTAGCAAACCTTAATGCCGTAATCGGTAACAGTGAAACAAAGACACAAAAAAAGTTAGTGCAAATTTACAACAAAGTAAAGCCTTATCACGAAGCCTATAACACGGAAGTAGAAAGCCTAAGATTAGACAATGCGCAAACGGATAGTAACGATTGCCTATTGCTTACGGAGAAAGGGGAATACAAATTCTCAAAGGAAGGCATCAAGAAGCTAACCAAAGATATTGAAGCCTTAAATGATAAAGAATTTGATTTTCAAATAATTAACGTTGTGAACCCCAATGGCTTGGAAGATTTTACCTTCTTAGAAGATTGGACTACCGGCATAGAATTTAACAAACAAGAAGAAGAAGAACTATAAATGGCAAATAACAACCAAGCAGACCAATCAACAATCGTATCAGTAGTTAGTGCTATTTTAAGCCTATCCAATATTCAACCGCTATTCACATTGATTGCAAGTTTGGTGGCTATCGTTTCAGGTCTTATGGCTATTCGATACTATTACAAAATGACCAAGAAACTTAAATGAGATTAATACTTTTAGCCTTATTATTTACTTCTTGCGCTTCGGTTAAGAAGTTCGAAAAGCGTTATGATAGCACGGGGACAACTAAGATTGACTCCGTGCATCTTACTTTTTATGATAGTGTTACTAAGATTATCGAGAAGGAACAGGTATTTACAAAAGAAGTTACTATTTATGACACAATCCGTGTAACAAAGGATAGCATTATAGTAGTTCCCAAAATAGTAACTAAGTGGGTGTATCAAACAAAAGAGAAAGAAACCGACAATAGCTTAGTCAAAAAAGATACAATAGCCTTTAATCGCACAGAAACGGCTCAAATTTCGATTGTAGATAAAAATAAGGTAAGTACTGCCAATAACTTTTGGAAGGCTCTAATAGGGCTAATAATAGCCATTATATTAATTTTAGCTTATTGGAATAGATTATGGAAGTAAACAAAGCCGGTAGAGATTTAATAAAGCAGTTTGAAGGCTGCAAATTAAAGGCTTATAAATGCCCGGCAGGTTTATGGACTATATCGTGGGGTTTAACTTTTTACCCAGACGGCAAAAAAGTAAAGGAAGGCGATGTGATTACGCAGCAACAGGCAGAGGATTACTTTAATGCGGTAGTTGATGATTTTGCTAAACAAGTAGATGCGCTTGTAAAATCAAATGTAACTGCAAACAATTTTTCTGCGATTGTATCGTTTGCTTACAATGTAGGGATAGGCAACTTAAAGAATAGCACTTTGCTTAAAAAGGTAAATGCTAACCCGAAGGATGCAACTATTCCGGCTGAGTTTAGAAAATGGGTAAGGGCAAACGGAGAGGTGCTAAAAGGTTTAGTGAGGCGAAGGGATGCCGAAGCAAAACTATATGAGCAACATTAGAACTATATTAGTTAATTTATTATCAGACGAAAGCAACAGTATTAGCCATAAAAGAGTAGTGGCTTTGCTTGGCAGCTTATGTCTTTTCATATCCTTGTTCTTAAACATAATCTTAAAAATTAACCCAAGCGATAAGTTGGTAGATGCTGTTCTGTATCTTACGCTGTTTGCTATGGGTTACACCACAATAGATAAATTCAGCAAAAAATAAATAATGCTAAAATCAAAACGCAAACGACTATTCTTTGACATCGAAACCTCGCCCAACGTTGGCTTCTTCTGGTCTGCCGGATATAAACTTAATGTAACTGCTGATAGCATAATTCAGGAACGTGCTATTATTTGCATCTGCTATAAGTGGGAAGATGAAAAAGAGGTTTATCACTTACAATGGGATAGCAAACAAAACGACAAACGAATGCTACAAAGTTTTATAGAAGTAGCAAACACGGCATCGGAGTTAGTAGGACACAACGGAGACAAGTTTGATTTAGCGTGGATAAGAACACGCTGCTTGTTTCACGGCATTGAGATGTTCCCTAAGTACGTTACTATTGATACGTTAAAAGTAGCTCGTCAAAAGTTTAGATTTAATAGTAACAAGCTTAACTATATAGCTGACTACTTAGGCATCGGCACTAAGATAAAAACTGAGTATAGTTTATGGAAGGACATTGTTCTGCATAAGGATAAAGTAGCTATGGCTAAAATGATTAAGTACTGCCAGAAGGATGTAGTTTTATTGGAGCAGGTGTTTAACGCACTTAAAAATCATATCGAACCTAAAACACATTACGGAGTTATATTTGGTCAGGATAGAGGCACTTGCCCTGAATGTGGCAGCGATGAGATTACAATACAAATGAGGCGAACAACCGCAACAGGAGTAAAAAAGATTTTATATAAGTGTAAGACTTGTTTTAAGATACATAGCAAAACAGACAAATAAAATGGATAGCAAAATATTAGCAGCAGTTATAGAAGATATGCGAAGCCGGGAGCAAGTAGGTAAAGTTAAGTACGGAACTACAATGGATAGAAGTGATCTAACAACAGGTCAATGGATAACGCATTTGAAGGAAGAGCTGCAAGATGCGATTTTATATTTAACTAAACTTGAACAAATACACAATGCGCCTCAAAAAGATATTTAGCTTCGGTAATATCTTAGACCGAGAAACCTACGAGCAACTCAGGGAACTAGACTACAACAACCCAAACTTCAAGGGTTGCGGAGATGAGTTTCAGTTCAACCGGGAGTGGTGGATTATGCTTGACGAAGGTGAGATAGTTGCTTATTGTGGCTCTATTTATTCCAAAGGCATTTGCATATTTAACAGAGCTTGGGTTAAAAAAAATTACAGAGGACAAGGCATACAAAGGCGAATGATTAAAACCAGGATCAAAGCAGCGTCTACCTTTTGCCATATAGCCATAACATACACAACATTAGACAACTTCCCTTCCGCTAATAACCTTATAGATTGTGGGTTTAGACTGTACCTGCCGGAGTATTCTTACGGGGGTAGCGATAAACTTTACTTCCAGAAGCTACTATAAAGTTGCACTTTGGTACAACAAAAGGTAGTATTTCTACTACTTTTGGCTGCATTTTACTACCGAATTTGTCAAGACTTAGCTTTACTTTATTACATAATTTGTAAAGTTTTAGCTTTACTTTATGTAAAGTTGTACGTTCTGGCGTACATAATTGGTAATAAACTGCACAATTTGATGTGCTTTTGCGACACTTTATGCGACATTATTAAAATTATGCGACACATTATTTGCAACATTATTGCAAAAATAATTCTAAAATATTTTTATACTTTTGCACTTTGTATTGTTAATTGTAGTAGATTTGTGCAAACAAAACACAAAATGACACATTTAACCACCTACCAGAAGTTCCAATATCAGCGATATGGGAACATCTTACTGCCTAATGGGAGCAGTACACAAAACCCCAATGACCCTCAATTATTGCCTAAAAACTACGATTACGAAGATGACGATTACACGTTTACTCGTTGGGTAGAAAATCAATCAGAGCTTGAACTATTAAAAACGCAAGACTATGAAAATTGATTTTATAAAAGAAACAAAGCCAGACGGAACAATATTCTACTACACCTTAGTAGACAATAAGTATGACAGCGCAAGTATGTACTTAGACTACTCACAGGCTTACGAATATTTTGTGAGCCTTAAAAAAAGACAAGAGCCTATCATCGAAATTTTAGAACATTATACAATCCAATAACAATGAACAGAGAATTTTTACCATATCAAGAATCATTAGAGCTTAAAGAATTAGGATTTAACGAAAAGTGCGCTGCACATTATTTAGATGAAGATGATTTAGAATTAAAATGGAAGATTTATAGAAATCTATCTATTAATATGACCTATTTAATACAAGCACCTTTATTCCAACAAGCGTTTAGATTTTTTAGAGACAAGTTTAACTTCCGTTATTCAATAGGCAACACAAATGTATCTGTTGTTCACTATGGCACAACGCAGTTACTACAAGACAATGCTACCTATGAAGATGCAGAACTTGCTACTATTAGATTTTTTATTGAAAAAGCTAAACAACAAATTAATTAATTTATACAAAACCAATAACAATGAGTTTAATTAAAATACAACAGGAACTAAAAGCACCTAAGAATCAGTTTAACGCTTTTGCTAAATACAAGTACCGAAGTGCAGAAGATATTATCGAAGCTGCAAAACCTATCTGCCATAAATACGGCTACGCTTTAATGTTAAGCGACGAAGTAATAGAAGTAGGCGGCCGGGTATATGTAAAGGCTACGGCTTGTCTATCTAACGGAGATGACAATATTACCTGCACAGGACTTGCTCGTGAAGAGGAAAATAAAAAGGGAATGGATGCTTCTCAGATTACCGGAGCAGCTAGTAGCTATGCCAGAAAGTATGCGCTTAACGGACTGTTTGCAATAGACGATACAAAAGATGCAGATGCTACTAATGAGCATAAAGACGAGGTAAGCGAAGGACAAAAAGCTTTCTTAATTGAGCAGCTAGATAAGACAAAGTTTACCGAAGACCAGAAGGTAAAGGCTGCCATTAAAATCAATGCCATCAAGACCTTAGACGAATTTAATAAGATTAAAGAAACAATAAAAAAAAGCTAATATGAAAACCGCAATGCAAGAATTAAAAGATTGGGCTAATCAATATAAAGGTCAAATGATTTCAGCAGACCAAGTTGTATTAAAAGCACATAACTTACTTACAAAAGAAAAAGAAATATGCATATTACTTGCAGAAAAAGTATTAGATAATTTAATAGAAGAAGACATTAACGAAAAAGAAAACTAATGAAAGAATTGCTACCATTTGAAAGGCAGATATTACTTGCAGAAGTTTACCATTACGCTTGGTATAACGAAGAGGCATACGAGGACTTATTAGCCTTTATTAAAAAGTATGAAAACAAATTAGACAAACCTGTATTTTTTAACCCAATCAATAACAATGACACAGAAACAACAAATCTTGAACCACTTGCTTTCGGGCAAAACATTGACACCAATTCAGGCTTTAACGAAGTACAATAGCCTGAGATTAGCAGCCGTAGTATTTGAATTAAAACGCAAAGGCTACAAAGTACAAACGGAATTAATAAACGTTGGTACGAAAAAACAAAGTAAATTAGTAGCTCAATATTCAATCAAAATCAAATGACACCAGAAGACATGGCAATAGAGTTAGTAGATAAATATATGCTAAAAACCGATTGTTTAAGTAAAGCAAAAGAATTAGCAATAGCATCAGTAGAAAAAACAATAAAATCTTCTTATGCTTATTCCTGCTTGGAGGCTTATGGCAGATTTATGGAAGACCCTTTTTTAACAGAGGTAATAGAAGAAATTAATAAACTATAAAAACAAAAAAAATGACAGAGAAAAAATGGAGTACTGGCGGTTGGAAAAACAGCACAACCAAAGGAGAAGTAATTAATTTTACAATCAATGATGTAAAATACTCAATGTGGAAAAACGCTTATAAGACAGAAGATAAGCAGCCGGACTACAAAATTTACATTAATGATTTTAACCCTGAAAACAAAACCTATTCAAAACTAAAAGATGATACGGAAGGACTGCCGTTTTAATTATGCTAACTAGAAAGAAAGACATATCAATAAGACAGTTAAAGGAGCTTTATTTTGCACAACGTAACACACATTTACAGCTACACGAAATGATGCAGCAGTTAGGGTTACTAGGCATAGAAGATAACGAGCCTCTGGGTTTAGACATTGGTGCAAGAACGATTGTCAAATTGGTAGACGAAGAGTTTGAGTGCGATGTTATGATAAAGGATAGGAGCTTAAAAACAACGTTTGGTCGCAAGGCTGCTGCTTATTTACTTAGAAGGTACACTAAGTTGAGCCTCAAAGAGATAAGCCAATACACAGGAACAAGCGACCACACAACTGCTATCCATAACATAAAACAAGCGAATAACCTAATAGAAACTGAGGATTGGTTTAAGACTAAGTTAAAAAAACTTTGCTTAAAATTAGAACTTAAAGAAATTTAGTGTATATTCGCATAAATAAAAGACACATAGACGTACTACGAACCGCCTATGTGTTTAGTGGTTAAATGATAATAACCCTGGTAGTTCGTAGCTATCGGGGTTTATTTTTTTTATGGCAAAAGACCCTGCATTCCTATTTTATAGTAGCGACTTTCTAAATGGAGTAGCTGACTTAACAATGGAAGAGAGAGGACAATTTATTACTCTCTTATGTTTACAACACCAGAAAGGAACACTTACAGACAAAACCATTAGGTTATGTTTAGGTTCGGTTTCGGTTGATGTTTTGAGCAAGTTTACAAAAGACAAAGACGGAAATTTTTACAATGAAAGGCTAATGGATGAGATTGAAAAACGCATTCAATTTACTGAAAGCCGCAGAAACAATGGCTCTAAGGGTGGTAGACCTAAAAATAATACAAAACCACTAGGTTTAGCTAAACATAACCTTATGGAAGATGAAAATGAAAATGAAAATGAAGATATAAATATTAATAAAACTAAGTGTACTTTTGAAGAGGTTTACGAATATATGGCAATACGGATAGGAGCAGAACAAGCTAAGATTGAAGCCGAAAAGTTTGTAAATTACTATACTAGCAACGGGTGGAAAGTAGGTAAGAACCCTATGAAAAGTTGGTCAGCAGCAGCAAATAATTGGATAACTAACACAAAACAATATGCAAAAGGAACTTCAAATAATCAGCGAAAACTTACAAAAGGAGAACAGTTTAACCTTGACGGCTACAATCTTATCAACGCTACTTCCTATGGAGCAGGAGATTATGACCGCCTTTTCGGGTGAGAGGATTAGAAACCTTAACCAAACAATGCTGCATCAGAACTTGATTTATATTATGCAGCTAGTAGGCATTAACGTAATACCAGACAAAGTTAAGTTAGCAGTTTTAGAAGATTGGATAAGGAGTGAATACGGAGGCTTTACAATAAACGAGATTAAAGTAGCGTTTAAGCAAATGGTAGCTAATGACTTTTTAGATCATTATCAAAATTTTAGTCCGGCTTATTTTAGTCAGGTTATGGATAGATACAAGAAAAAAGCAAACGAAGTAAGAAAAATGATGCCACAAGAACGAGTAGAAGCAATCCCACATTTGACTGATTTAGAGATAATTGATTACAGTTACCAAGAATATAAGGTTCTAGAAAACCGAACTTTTGATAGATTGTTTAATCCTTTATCAGTATTTACAAAGTTAAATAATAGTGGCATTAAGGTCTGGACCAAAGAAGATGGTGCAGTTGCTAAAAAGAAACTAATGGAAATCATTACCTACAAAGCTAATAAAATGGATATAATCAGCGCAAAGCAGTACCGAGATGAATGGACTGAACAATGGTTAAAGAACCAAGCCAGAGCCGTAGCAGTAGCTTTATTTTTTGAGGAACAAATAAAATTAGGTAAAGTTTCATTTTCTTAGTATAGTTTTGTATTATGACCGCAAACGAATTAACCAAAGAAGCAATAAAGACCCTAAACAAAAACGGGTGCTTTGTATGGCGCAATAACAATCTTGCGGTTAGAGGTAGAACGTTTATAGGACTAAAAGGAGTTCCTGATGTTGTAGGCTTCCACACACAAACAGGAGTAGCGGTATACTGCGAGACGAAAGCAATAGGAGATAAACTCAGCAGCTATCAGATAGCATTCTTAAACTTAGCAAAGACAGCAAATTGTTTCTGCTATATAGCAACCGAAGAGAACGGCAAACTAACCCTAAAAGAATATGAACAAGAATAGCATCATATTAGAACTTTGGGAGAGCCGAGAATTAAAGGAAGCAATAGACAAGATGCAGCCGGAAGACCTGCGAGAAGATTTAAGAAGTGAACTATTTAAGGTTCTATGCGAAATGGATGAGGAACGCATAATTGATATGCGAAAAAGAAACGTATTAAAGTTCTACCTAGTTCGCACTATGATTAATATGATGCAGAGTAATACCAGCCAATTTTATAGGACTTATAGAAAGCCATTAGAGGTTGAGTTAATAGCACACGATAGAGACGAGGACTTGCTTAATAAAGTAGAAGATGAGCTATCTAAGATGCATTGGTACAAAGCGGAACTATTAAGAGTGTACGCTATAAAGCATAACTGCAACGCTAAGGAACTTAGCAGAGTTACAGGAATACCTTATATGTCAATCCATAGGGAACTTAAATTAACGAAACGAGAACTTAAAAAACAACTAAGGAAATGAAAGGAATAGAAATAAATATTTTATACCATAACTCTGAAACAAGAAATAATAGAGATATGGGAATTGAATTTGATTGGAGATTACTAGAAGTAAGACCATTATATCTTGTAAATTTTGATGCTGCACACCCGACATACAATAATGATAATGAATATACAGAAATTTATTTAGGTGGTGTAACTGTTATTACTTTGTTAGAATACAAACAATTTATTGAATTAGTTAATAGTAATTTATGATAATTATAGCAGCTATATGCTTTGCAATATTCTTTGTAGAGATACACCAATTTCATAGAAAGTGGAAACTAGATTTTAAGCCGTTTAGTTGCACGAGTTGTTTAGCAGCTTGGACAGGTTTGGCTTTATATTTACTGCCTACAATATGTACCGATATAATTGCGTTTGTATTTATACCCGGAGTTGCTGCTCCTTTACTATCTAAACTAATGTGGAACTTATGGAAATAGAACACCGCAAATTTTTAGATGACCACGTTGGTAATTGGCATACAGTCCAGAATGGTTATGTGCGTAATATTGACTTAGACATCTTGAAAATGTACGAGCATATTTATCGGAAGTATATGAGTGCAGATTTTATCTTAACAGTATGGTGCGGTAATTGTATTTTCGATATGATTAAACGCTTGTATACTTGGTACGAAGCGCAACCAAAACCTAAACGCAATGCAAAGAGTAATTAATTTTAGCGGTGGCAAAACTTCTGCTTATATGACTATCCAAGAATATAAGCCGGGAGATATAGTATTGTTCTGCGATACTATGAGGGAACACCCTAAGACCTATAAATTTATTAATGACTTTGAGGCTTTTGAAAATATACCCGTAACAAGAATAAGTTATGAAGGTGGCTTTACGGGAATGTTAAAAAAGAATAAAGCCTTACCTAATCAGTTCAAAAGATTTTGCACAATAGAATTAAAGATTAAAACTGCTAAAAGATATTTAAGAAGCATAGGAGTTAGAGAATTTGAAAACTTAGTAGGGTTTAGATATGACGAACCAATGCGAGTTAGCAGACGCACTCAAAGATTTAAGAAGGTACACGATAAGTTTCCTTTGTTTGAAAACAAGGTAACCAAGCAAATGGTAAATGAGTATTGGAGCAAAAAGCCTTACACTTTGGAAATACCTTCTATATTAGGCAACTGTACTTTGTGTTTTATGAAAGGTAAAAACGCTATCTTAGCAATATTGAGGGAGTTCCCAGAACTTGCAGACGAATGGATAAATGACGAAAAGAATAGCAAATACACTTACTTTAATGGCGTAACAATAGAAACGCTTAAAAGTATATCACAGAATAACTTGTTTAAGGAATTTGATTTAGATAACATAAACCCTGCGTATGACTGCGCTTGTACTACATAACTATGGCTAACTTTATCCACCCTACCGCAATCATTGGCGATAACGTAATTATCGGAGATGGCAACTACATCGGAGCTTATTGTATAATCGGAGACAAAGCCGAGCATAAGAAGTTCTGGCAAAAAGAAAAAGGCAAAGTTTACATAGGAGATAATAATGTTATTACAGGACTTGTAACAATAGACGCAGGAACAGAGATAGATACCTTTATCGGCAATAATTGTTTTATAATGAAACACGCACACATCGGACACGATTGTAATATTTTAGACAATGTTACTATAAGCTGCGGAGCAAAAATAGGTGGACATTCTATAATTGAAGAAGGAAGCAATATAGGACTAAACGCAGTTCTACATCAGTTTGCACACATTGGTCAAAATTGTATGATAGGAGCAAGTGCCTTCTTAAAAGGTGAAGCAAAAGCAAATACTAAATACGCAGGAGTTCCGGCAAGGGAAATCGGCTCAAATATAAGATAATGAAAGTAGCTATTTTATTACTTACACAAAACAGGCACGATTTAACGCAGCGTGTAATTAACCAGAACTTTTACAACTCTGGATATAACGCAGATTGCTTTTTAATAGATAACGGCAGCGACACACACGAGAACTTTAATTACCCGTTTGCCGGTTATGACTTATCAAAAGAAAAGCGAGGCATAGCAGCCGGAGTAAATTCAGGACTTAGAATAACTCAAAACTATGATGCAGTTTGTTTATTAGCTAATGATATTTTATTACCAAAAGATTGGTTAGTTAAGTTTGTTTTATTTGCACAACGAATAGAAAAGACCGGCATAATAGGAATACATTGCGTAGAGGAACTGCCACCAATAGTAGACGGAGTTCATAAAACGCATACACCTTTTGGCGATAACTTTATCACTCGTGAGCTTATAGATGCAGTTGGCGGTTACAACGAAGAGTATGACCCCTATGGAATGCAAGATAGAGATTACGGAGAAAGAGCAACTATTGCCGGATTTACAAATTACTACCTGCCGGATATGAGGTCAGAACATATAGGACACGATGTAGGCAACGGAACAGATTATAGACGAATGAAAGACGAGAGCTTAGCAAGGGCACAAAGCGTGTGGGATAAATACCAGGACATCTATCACAACCAAAAGAATATAAGATGCGAATACTTTGTATAACCTCAGCCAATTCGGGTGTAGGCTTTCATAGGATAATGATGCCAATAGTACATATGCAAAAAGACTACGCACTTATTACCGATGTACTTAATGATGAGTTATTAGAACAGGGGTGGGATATTGTGCTAATGAATAGAATGCTCAACGAGATAGATGCAAAGCAAATGGGCACTTGGAGGATTAAATACGGCTTTAAGTTGGTAGTAGATAATGACGATTATTGGGAACTTAGCGAAAGCCATTTGTTGTATTTAAGATACAAGATCAATAACATACCTAAACAAATTACTGACTATTTAGAAGTTGCAGACCTATGCACTTGCACCCACGATAGACTAGCAGCAGAAATAACTAAATACAATAAGAACGTTCACATATTACCAAACGCTTTACCTTACGGAGATGAGCAATTTAGAGATGAGAAGCTAGAAAGCGACAAGGTTAGACTATTCTGGTCCGGCAGCGGAACACACGAAAGGGACTTAGATTTAATTAGGCAACCTTTCAAAAGGTTACAAGGTATGAATATAAGAACTGTGATAGCCGGGTACAACGATGGCGAAAAGCCGATATGGGATAAAATGATAGATGCGTTCACTTGCGGACTAAAACTTAACCCAACGATTTATAACTATGCAAAGGTTACAGAATATATGGGAGCTTACACAGATAGCGACATTTCAATAGTTCCTTTGGTAGATAACAAGTTTAACGCTATGAAGTCCAATCTTAAAGTATTAGAAACGGCTGCTAAAAAGAACCCTGCCGTTGTTAGCTGTGTCAATCCATACCTAGATATGCCGGTGCATTACGTTAAAAGTCAAAAGGATTGGTATAAGCACATCAAAGATTTAGTTAATGATGAGCAGATGCGAAAGGAAAGCGGAGATAAACTATTTGAGTTCTGCAAAAAGAAGTATAACTTTGAGGAGATAAATTTAGACAGAAAGTATATTTATAGTAAACTATGCCAGTAATTAAATGCTCAAACGGGAAATTTCGGATTGGTAACGGAGGCTGCGTGTACGATACCGAAGAGAAAGCTATGCAAGTTTGGAAGGCTATCCTTGCAGGTGGCAAGTTTGCTGATAGCTATACCGACTACCCAGAATCAGCTAGTAACAACGCAAAGAGAGCAATAGAATGGGCTGAGAAAAATGGATGGGGTTCTTGTGGCGAAGCAACTGGCAAAGCAAGAGCAAGACAGTTAGCTAACAGAGAGCCAATAAGCAGAGACACGATTGCTCGTATGGCTTCATTCAAAAGACATCAGCAGCATAAAGATGTACCATATAGCGAAGGTTGTGGCGGTCTTATGTGGGATGCTTGGGGAGGAACTAGTGGTATAGAGTGGAGTATCAATAAGTTAAAAGAAATAGACAAAAAATAATTTGCATAGTTAAATTTTTTAATCAATTAATTATTAATCAACGGAAAATTTAATGGGGAAACTATGCAGAGACACACATTAAACTATTTACAAGGAATGGGGTTTGATTCGTCAGATACCATTCTTTGTGAAGTGTGTGGAAAAGTAGCGGTAGATATAGCACACATAGTTGCAAGGTCAAAATTCGGCAGTAAAAGAAAACAACTGCAAGACCATATAACTAATTTATGTGCTATGTGTAGAGAGTGCCATTACGATTATGACTTTAAGAACAGGTGGACTGCTGAGGAAATATTTGAGATACATTTAAAAAACATACCAAATGGCAAAAGGTAGCGAGAACAAGAATAAAATTTCATTCGGGAAAAGAAAGCGAGGCTTTGCTAAGAAGTCTTTTAATAAACATAACCCAAGACCCAAACCATATAAAGGGCAAGGCAGATGAGAAAGTTAAAAGCAATTTGGTACATACTAACCCATAAAGCATACTTCGTAGCGGTATGTAAGACAGGCTTTAACGGAGATGATATGACCACAATAGGACACTACACCTATTCAATGGCAGAAACTTTAATCAATAAGCACATAGCAGATGTAGACACTTTTTTAGACCAGGAAGACGCAATAGACGAAGCAAACGACATAATAAACGGAATACTATGATACAAAACGTACCAATCAACACAGTAAAAGCAAACCCTAACAACCCCAGAATAATTAAGGATGATAAGTTTGCAAAGCTTGTAAAGTCAATTAACGAGTTTCCTCAGATGCTAAACCTAAGACCTATTGTAGTAAATGATGATATGGTAGTTCTAGGTGGCAATATGAGATTAAAGGCTTGTAAGGAAGCCGGACTTAAAGAGATACCGATTATCAAGGCAAGTGAATTAACCGATGAGCAACAAAAAGAGTTTATAGTTAAGGACAACGTAGGCTATGGGGAATGGGATTGGAACGACCTTGCAAATAATTGGGATGCAGAGCAGCTACAAGATTGGGGTTTAGATATACCCGGCTTTGATAATATAAGCTATGAAGATAAAAATAAAGAACTAACTTTAGATGATATTAGCGACTCAATGACTATAAATTTAAAATATACTGAAGAAGAATATTATATAGTTAAAGAAAGCTTATCAAAGATAGCACCTACACCAGAACAAGCAATTTTGAAATTATTAGGAAATGATTAAATACGAATATAATAATTATAAATTCCCTTATAAATGGAATTTAACTGATGGCTACCCAGCAAAAGGTATAGAGGCAAATAGCTTAAAAGTATTTGGAACTTTTATTTGTGGTGGAGGCTCAACTATGGGTTATAAGTTAGCAGGGTATACGCATTTAGGTGGTGTTGAAATTGACCCACAAGTAGCAGATATTTATAAAACAAATCACAATCCAAAGTATTTATATAATCAAGATATAAGAGAATTTAATAAACTTATTGATTTACCTGAAGAATTATATAATCTTGACCTATTAGACGGAAGTCCACCTTGTTCTACATTTTCAATGGCAGGAAGCAGAGAAAAGGCTTGGGGTAAAGAAAAGCAATTTAAAGAAGGTCAAGCATTTCAAACTTTAGATGATTTAGTATTTGAGTATTGTAATACAATAATAAAACTAAAGCCAAAGGTATTTTTATTAGAAAATGTAAAAGGTATTATTTTAGGTAATGCTAAAGCATATTCTAAAAAGATTATTCAAACAATGGATCAAGCAGGATATAATGTACAAATATTTCTTTTAAATGGTGCTTCAATGGGAGTTCCGCAAAGAAGGGAAAGAGTATTTTTTATAGGGCATAAAAAAGAATTAAACCTTAAACCTTTAAAATTAGATTTTAATGAAAAGCCTATTTTATATAAAGAAGTTGAAGATGATTTTAGTTGTAAAAGAGAGCCACTAAGTAATTCATATACAGAAAAATGGCATAAAACAAAAGAAGGCACAAACCCAAAAGCGCCAAGTGGGAATACTTTTGGCTTTATGTATAAAACAGGCCCAAATAATGTAGTTAATACAATTACAAGCGGTGGCACTAATTCTCATTATTTACACCCAATGGAGTTAACAATAAATGAATATTGCAAAATTGGAACTTACCCTTTAGATTATAATTTTAAAAAAATTAAACCAAAGTATTTAATAGGTATGAGTGTGCCGCCTATTATGACTGCACAAATAGCGCATCAAATTTATTTACAATGGTTTAAAACAGAACAATAACAGAATGAGCAAAGAGCATTTAATACCATACAAACCAGGACAATCAGGCAACCCAAACGGCAGACCGAGAAAGTATGTAAGCCTACTTAAAGAGCAGGGGTATAAACTTGCTGAAATAAACGATACCATACAGGCTATGATGTCAATGGACTTAGAGGAACTTAAAACAGTATGGGATAACCCGAAGGCAACTATACTTGAAAAGACGATAGCAGCAGCTATGCGTAAGAGCTTAGAGAAGGGCAGCCTTTATAGTTTAGAAACCTTGCTTACTCGTGTTTATGGTAAGCCTAAGGAACAAATGGATATTCAAACAGATAATAGAATTGAGATAGTATTTGTAGACGGCAAGACAATTCTTTAATGCGAATAGAACTACCTAACGGACATATAAATCAAAAGAAGATACTTGACTGCGAAGATAGATACATAGTTGTTATGTGCGGTAGAAGGTTTGGCAAATCCGAACTAAGCCAGATAAAATGTATTACAACCGCAATCAAAGGCGGTCAGGTTGCTTACATAACACCGACCTATAAATTAGCAAAGGTATTCTTTGAGAAGCTATGCAATAGCCTTCCCTTCCCTAATAACAAATCGGACTTGAATATTAGCTTCCCAAATGGTGGCAAGGTGGAGTTCTTTACAGGAGAACGTTTGGATAACCTGAGAGGGCGCAAGTTTAACCTGGTAATAGTAGACGAGGCTTCCTTTATACCTAACCTTGAAGATGGGTGGCTAAACTCAATAAGACCTACTTTAACAGACTATAAGGGTAAAGCTATATTCCTTAGCACCCCAAAAGGCAAGAATTACTTTTTTAGTTTGTTTAGCAAAGCAGAGCCGGATTGGCAGAGCTTTAAGTTTACTACATACGATAACCCGTACATAGACCCACAAGAGATAGACGATGCCCGTAGGCAATTACCCGAGGTTGTATTCGAGCAGGAGTATATGGCAAACCCGGCTGAGAACGCAGCAAACCCTTTTGGTAGCCAACATATACGAAAGTGCTTACACCCAGTAACAACTATGCCGGTAGTAGCTTATGGAATTGATCTTGCCAAGTCAGTGGATTGGACTGTTATAGTAGGATTAGACGAAGACGGGAATGTGGCTTATTTTGACCGCTTTCAAATGGATTGGCACAATACCAAGCAAACTATACTTAGGCTGCCTAAATGCCCTATCCTTGTCGATTCTACGGGGGTAGGAGACCCTATCTTAGAAGACCTGCAAAGAGAAGGGGTAATGATACAAGGCTTAAAGTTCACAAGTTCAAGTAAGCAGCAGCTAATGGAAGGCTTACAGGCTGCAATACATCAAGGGAAGATAGGCTATCCTGAGGGGATAATAAGCCAAGAGTTAGAAGTCTTTGAGTATCAGTACACGGCAACGGGGGTAAAGTACTCAGCACCTTCCGGCTTCCACGATGATGCCGTTATGGCTCTGGCATTGGCTTGGCAGAATTTCAGCCTTAAACGTGGCACAGGTAGGTATGCCTTCCTATAATTTACCGCTTATCCTTGATATTTGCCGTTCATCACAATTTTATAAAAAAAGTTTGCCCATTTGTATGTTGAATGTGTAAAGGTTGTATATTTGATATATCAATTAACCACAAAAACAAACACAATGTCAAAGTTTCAAAACACCTACACAACTTGTAAATTCACAAACAAAGAAATCTTTTCTAATGAATTTGCTTGTCAGCCAGTAAACGAATTTTTTGCAAGTATTATGGTTTTATTAATAAGAGATAGCTTTGAAGGTAACGGACCAGATAGAGTAGAAAAGGCTATACAAAATTCTTACACTAAGGATATGCAAAAGAAAATATTTTATACACTCGGATTATTATTAAAAAATTATAAATAACTTACATAGGGGTGCGACTATTCAACGCACAATTTAAAACTAAACACAATGAAAAAAGAAACCGCACAATTATTAGCCGTATTAGTAGCAGCTTGTTACCTTATTGGACAATTACAAGACTTCTACTCAAAATGATTTACGCTATCTGCCTTCTGCTAATTGCAACAGGTTTTGTAATGGCAGCATTATTTGACTACACAATTAAAAACTATGACCCAAAGCAACAAAGAGTATATAGACAAATATCACGCAAGTGAGCCTATCAGCATAATGATGAATAACATAGATGCGACCTATCTGGAAATACTTACATACTGCAACGAGCAGGGTTATGAACCTTCTAAGCGCAGATTAAGGAAGCCGGAAGACAAATCAGAAGTAGGATTTTTTGACATTGAGAATTACAAACCCGAAACAATATGAAGCCAAAGGACAAAATACCTTATTGGAAATTACTAATTGTATTCTTTTCTGCAATAGCATTAGAAGCCAACTCGATAGCAAGTTTTAGGTATTTAATAGACAAGCAATGGATAGGTATGGTAATGATGGTGTTTGTCAATCCTTTCTTAACTCTACCTATGAATCATTTTACTATTGAAGTAAAAACATTTACAGGAAGATTTAAGATAGCTCTTGCTTTTGCTCTTGGTTTTAGTGCAGGAGTTTTACTTATTAGACCTTTATTTATTTAATACTATAATCACAACAAATGGAACTACAATTAATTTTTGAAACAACAAAAGAACAAAGGGTGGAGTTTACCCACCAAGTAATTGAACGCTTAAACGCAGGGGAGCTTGACCCGTTAAAAACGCATATCCAAGTTAAAGCCTTAGAAGATATGCTCGAAACATTAAAGAGCAATAAGGACTACAAAGATGCGGTATTACAAGCAGCCGTATTAAATGGCAAGGACTTTGAGTATATGAGTGCTAAGTTCAACATCAGAGAGGTAGGGGTTAAATACGACTTCTCTAAATGCGAAAGCACAGACTACGAGGAGATAATGGCTGACTTCAACGATGCCACAAAGCGTAAGAAGGATATGGAAGAGTTTTTAAAGAAAGTTCCGCATCAAGGTCTTGAAATTATTAACGGAGTTACTGGCGAGGTTAAAAAGGTTTACCCACCGGCAAAGAGTAGCACCACAAACGTTGCCGTATCATTAAAATAATAAAAATATTATACTTCTTTGTAATTTGCTTACCTTTGGCAGCGTTATGCTACATAGGTGGGCATCTTGCTTATGAGATAATGTTAAAACTAAGAAAATGACTTGGAACGAAATCACAGTATGGCAGTACCAACAAATCTATCCAATAGTTACAAAGCCTGAGAAGGATTGGACTAATTTAGATGTAGAGAGTAAGCTAGTAGGTATAATTTACAACCTTACAGACACTCAGGTGGATAGCTTAACTATTCAGCAGTTCAATAACCTTAGAGCTACACTCAGCTTTTTAGATGATAAGATAGAAGGTAAGCCGGTCAGGTATACAGAAGTAAACGGCAAACGTTATAGATTTATTTATGATGTGCAGCAGATTAAAGCAGCCAGATACATAGAGAGCAAAGTATTTAGTACCGACTTAGTTGGTAACCTGCACAAGTTAGCAGCCTCTATGGTTATGCCTCAGCGCAGGACTTGGTACGGCAGATGGGTAGATGATACCTACGATGCAGCAAAGCATAGCGATTATGCAGCAGACCTACAAGCCTCTAACTTTATGCATATTTATCAATCGGTTGTTTTTTTTTATCAAGTATACAGAAATTGGATAGAAGTTTCTCAGGCTTATTTGATTCAAGAGATGATGGCGAAGGGGATGACACCGGAATTAGCACAAGAGGCGGTTCAAATTTTATGCAGCAGTTTGGATGGCAATATTGTGCCAAATCTGTTGCCGACCACGAAAATATCACAGTTGACCAAAGCTATGAACTTGCAACAATCCAATTCTTAAACACCCTATCCTACCTAAAGGCTAAAGCCGATTACGATAAGGAGCAGCATAGGAAACTTAAATAAGACCCCCCATACCCCCAGACAAGCCCTGCCAATTTTGGTGGGGTTAGTTATTTTTAGACATTAGGTATATTTATTTGCGTGAGTATATCAAAGGCGCAAATAGAAGCATTAAGAAGTGGCTTTTTACAAAGCATAGGGGAAACTGGCTTTGGAAAAGTTAAAGAAGGCGAACTTCCTATTGTAGAGGAAACCCTTGCTTTATATGGTAAAGCCTTTAACGATACGCTTGTTAAGATATTAGATCAAGATAACATTACAAGTTCTGGTAGATTGGCAGAACCTGCTTTGCCTATAATTACTAAATTCGGAACGGGATACGTTTTAAGTTTAGGTTATGAACCAGGAAGCGAGGCATCTAAATACTACGACTTTGTCAATAAAGGGGTTAAGGGTACTAAAAACATAAAGGCTGATAGCAAAACTCCTTACGCATTTAAAGGCAATAAAAAAGCCGTACCTGTTAGCTCAATAGAAAAATGGCTTGGATACAATAAGCTTAAGTCGGTATCGGTTAAAAAATACACAAAGCTTGGAACTGAAAGGAAGGCACTTGAAACTAAAAAGTCATTAGCCTATGTAATAGCGAGAAGCATACACACAAAAGGTCTTACGTCTACCCATTACTTTGACAGAGCGGTAGCACAAGTATTCAATAAAGAATTTATACAAAATTTAGCAGTCGCAATAGGTGGCGACGTGCAAATACAAATAAAGCAAACAATTAACGAGAGTAAGAATGGCAATAACAATAACAAGTAGTCCTGCACCATATTCGTCTATGCACGATAATCTGTGGTTCGTATCAAGTTCTACCAATAGCGGAACTACTAACTTTAAATTCGTGTACGACGTTTATATTAACGGAAGCCAGGTAATTAGATCAAAAGTATTCCCTTCGCCAAGTGCTGAAGGTAGCTATGGGGTGTTTAACGCATCTCCAATGGTGCGCAGCTTTGTTACTAATTACTTTGAGCCTTCAGGTACATCAATACTTGTAGCTTCAAACGATAAGATTAAAGTAGATTACCAAGTAAGAATAGGAGAAGAAGTGAGCGGTGTAACTACTACAAACTTAGCATCCGGCAGTTACTCAGCTTACAACTTTGTACCGCCATTGTTTGCCGATGTGTTCCTGACAAAGAACCAAACCCCATTAGTGTTATCGGACTATTACGATAATTTATTATTGGAAAACTTTACAGATGACTTTTTGACCGAGAGAGATACAGACGAGATAACGTTAGAATATGGCGATAACTTTTACATAACGTTCCTTCGCATATCAACAGGCGGTTATTCTGCTTGGGTAGAAGTACTAGGAGCAGGAGATGTAGTTACTAACACAGTATCGGGCAATATAACTCTAAGCGGTCAGTTCAATATGTTTAACCTACAAGCCGGACATATTAACGCATTTGCTTCTGGCACGATTATTAATGAAGATACATACGGCTATAACTTCTATTTAAAAAGAGGTAGCGCACAGACTAGGGTTATTAAGATAAGGCAAAAGTGTTATCCTAAATACCAACAATTTAATTTAGAGTTCCTAAATAGATTAGGCGGATGGGATACAAAGAAGTTTGCTCTTGTTAATAGAAGGTCAAGCGAATATCAAAGAGCATCATACAGGCGAAGCGATTGGCAGCTTGTAGGTGGGCAAATGACAAATATAGATGGATATAACAGATACAACGAAACGACTTTCAACTATGCTATTCAGCATAAAGATAAATATAGGCTTACTTCTGATTGGGTTAGTGAACAGGACTATGCGTGGTTGGCTCAGCTTGTATCAAGTCCTATTGTATATATGGAGGTTCTTGGTGCATACTTCCCTGTTACCATAACTGTAACAAATTACGAGTACAAGTTAGAAAGTGCAGACAAACTATTTAACTTCGATATAGAGGTAGAAGTAGGTAAATACTTAACAAGCCAATTCAGATAATGATTAGCACAGAGATATACATAGAAGAACAGAAGATAGATTTATTGCAGGATATATCTACCGAGTTCACTTATGCCATTGACGATGTAAGTGAGTTTGGTAGCCGCAATACTTCTTACAGCAAAACAATTAGCATACCAGGAACGGCAAACAATAACCTTGTCTTTGGTTATATTTTTGAGCTAAACAATGCTAACTTCACAGACAACACGCTGCCAAACGTAGGCTATAACTTCAACGTAACTAAACAAGCTAACTGCAAAATCTTTATTGATAAAGTGCAAATATTCAAAGGCACTTTAAGAATATTAGAGATAGTTATAGACAAAGAAACAATCGAATACCAATGCAGCGTAGTAGGAGAACTTGGTGGCTTTATTAATCAGTTAGGAAATAAGCGTTTAGAAGATTTAGATTTTAGCGCATACAACCATACTTATAGCGTGGCTAATATTAGTTCTAGTTGGGATAATGCCGGTGGCTCTGGTTATTACTATCCTTTGATTGATTACGGAAACGTTAGTACAGGAGCATACGGGGTAGCTAAAAAGGACTTTCAATATACAACTTTTAGACCGGCTTTATATGTTAAGGAGTATATACAAAAGATATTTGCCGGAACAGATTACACATTCGACTGCTCGTTCTTTAATACGGCTTTATTTAACCGCTTGATTATACCGCATAACCAGACAAACATAACGGCTTCAAATAATACAAGTTTTAGTGCTACTGCTAATAACAGGACAATGAATTTAACAAGCGAACCTTATGTCAGATATACTATAACAACGGCAGGTAGCTTTACACCAGATGCCTTTGGAGAAGTATTTACTTATACAGGTTCTAGTATCAGCACAAGTATAAGAGTAACTTTAACCGGTTTTGTAAATTCATTCAATCCTGCTAACTCAAATTTTTCTGTTATATTAAGGAAAAATGGAGTTCCAATAGGTAGTCAAGATTTCGATGCAAGTGTTAGAAGAATTATTGATTGTGATTTTACAGTAGATAATATAACTTTTGTTAATACAGATTACATACAAGTTGAAATACTAGGTACATTAATGGAGGTTGAAATATTTACAGGTAACTTAACTATCACAACCGCAAAGCCTACATTAGTGCAAATTAATTTAGGAGAAAATATTAAGATAAACGAAACAATACCAAGAGGCATATTTCAAAGAGATTTCTTTTTGAGCATTGTTAAGATGTTTAACCTTTACGTTTATGAGAATAAGTTTAACGACAAGGAGTTGGTTATTAGTCCGTATGTGGATTTCTATCCTGAGGTATCGGCTAATGCAGAAGATTGGACTAACAAAATAGATAGAGCCAAGCCTTTTAGTATTAAGCCAATGAGTGAGATTAATGCTCGTTACTATAACTACAAGTTTAAGGCTGATAATGATTTCTATGGCGAGAACTACCGCAAGAAGTACACAGAAGGCTATGGAGATTTTATTTACGATACTGAGTTTGACTTTGTAAAAGAAACAGACACATTAGAAGTTATATTTGCAGCATCTACTTTATATCAAGCAACAGGACAAGACAAAGTATTTCCGGCAATCTATAAGAAGTCAAACACTAATAACGCAGAGGATAGAATGGATAGCATAATAAGAATTATGCAGGTTAAAAAAATAACAGAAGTTAGTAGTTGGAACATAATGAACACTACAACTGTTTTAGGAAGCTATACAAGTTATGGTTATGCCGGACATTTAGATGACCCAATTAACCCTACAAACGATATTAACTTTGGCGCACCAAAAGAGATACAATTTAGCCCTAACACATATCCAAGCACAAACATATTTAACGCTTATCATAGTCCTTATATTGCAGAGATAACAAGCAAGGATAGTAAACTATTAACGTGCTTTGGCTTATTGGATATAATAGACATTTTTAACTTAGATTTTAGTAAGTATGTATTTATAGACGGGGTATTATTTAGGCTTAATAAAGTTGAGAACTTTAACCCTATGGAATATAACACTACTAAACTATCATTTCTTAAAGTAATAGAAACATCATACTAATGGCACAAGAGAACGTAGGTATAAATATAACAGTAGGCGGCAACACAGAACAAGCATTAGGCTCGTTAAAAACGCAGTTAAGACAAGCAACGGCAGAAGTACAGGCTTTATCTGAAAAGTTTGGTGCTACATCGGAACAAGCAGTAGAAGCAGCCAAGAGAGCATCGCAATTAAAAGACGCTATTGGCGATTCTAAAAACTTAATTGATGCCTTTAACCCAGATACTAAGTTTAAGGCTTTTTCTCAAACACTTAGCTCAGTAGCCGGTGGCTTTGCTGCCGTACAAGGAGCATTGGGTCTACTTGGTGCAGAAGGCGAAGATGTGCAAAAGACATTGGCAAAAGTGCAGTCAGCTCTTGCATTATCGCAGGGTCTTGAACAATTAGGAGATTTAGGAGATGCGTTTAAGAATGTTAAAACTGTTGCTATTGATGCCTTCAAAGGTATTAAAGCTGCAATCGGTTCAAGTGGGATTGGTTTATTAGTATTAGCATTAGGAGCAATAGTTGCTTATTGGGATGAGATTAAAGCAGCAGTAAGCGGAGTAAGTGTAGAACAAAAGAAACTTACAGAGGAAACAAACAAGAATCTAAAAGCACAACAAGAGAAGTTACAAGCTATTGATAGCCAGGATAATATTTTGAAGCTGCAAGGCAAGTCAGAAAAAGAGATTTTAGGAATTAAAATTAAACAAACTGATGAGGTAATTAAAGCAACTGAGCAGCAATTAATACAACAAAGGGTAGTTGTAAAAGCTCAGTTAGAAGCTGAGAAAAGAAACAAGGAAATATTGCAGGGCATTGTTAGATTTTTATTTGCTCCATTATCACTTATTTTATCTACTGTTGACCAAGTAGGAAAGGTATTAGGTAAAGATTTCAAATTAGAAGAGAAGTTTTCTGGTGGCATAGCAGGGTTAGTATTTGACCCGGTAGAAGCAGAGAAAAAAGGTAAAGAATCGATAGCTGCTATTGAAAAATCATTATTAGAATTAAAGAATAAAAAAGCAGGTATTCAATTACAAATAAATGCTATTGACAAAGCAGCAGCAGACGAAGCAGCAGAAATAGAATCATCAAGACTTGAAAAGCAACTTGCAGACGAAAAGAAGTTTACAGATGATTTGTTATCTGAGTACGATAGGAGAAAGAAAGACTTAGTAAATGCTAAGATAATTACACAAAAAGAGATTGCAGCATTAGACGAGCAAGAAAGGTTAAAGCAAGAGGAAGCAAACAATAAGCAATTTGAGGCTCAAAAAGAGTTACTAGCTAAAACTACTAACTTTACTTTATTAAGTATTCAAAAGCAACAAGAAGCCTCTGATGCGTCACTTAAAATAGACAAACTAACATCTGAGCAAAAAATAGCATTGGCACAACAAAGTGCAGATGCTTTATTGGCATTTAGCGATGTTTTAGGAAGAGAAACCGCAGCAGGTAAAGCTCTTGCAATATCAGCTTCATTAATTAATACTTATCAGGGTATTACTGCCGGTGTTAAATTAGGATTCCCGGCTGCTATTCCTGCCGTTGCTCTTGCAGCAGCAACAGGTTTTAGTGCAGTTAAAAATATCATAGCAACAAAAGTTCCAGGAGCATCAAGTAGCGCAGCAGGTAATATAAGCTCACCAAGTTTATCAGCAGCAGCACCTATTGCTCCGGCTCAACCACAAGCAGCGACTACAAACCTAAGCAGCCAGACAATCAACGCAATAGGCAACCAAGCCGTTAGGGCTTACGTTGTAGAGAACGATGTAACGAGTAACCAACAAAGAATTGCTGCTATACAACAGAGAGCAAGATTCGGTTAAATGATAACAAATTAAAACACTTAATATTTAAGAATATGGACTTACCTGTTTATTTATTAGACATTAGCGAGGATATGAACGACGATGCAGAAGTTGATTACGTTGCATTAGTTGATAGACCGGCTATACAAAAGAATTGGAATGCTTTTAAGAACCAACAACGCTTTGAAGTGGTTAGCGAAGATAAGCGCATTATTTCTGGACCTCTTATGTTGGCTGACGTACCTATTTTTCGCAGCGATGCTACTTATGGCGATTACTATGTGGTGTTCTCTAAGGATACTATTTTTAAGATTGCTCAAAAGTTTTTCAAAAGAGGCTACCAATCAAACGTAAACTTGATGCATTCTCCTGACGCACAGGTAGAGGGTGTTACTATGTTTGAAAGCTTTATTACAGACGAGAGCAGAGGCATACTTCCGATGAAGGGTTTTGAAGATGCTCCTGACGGCTCGTGGTTTGGCTCGTTCAAAGTAGATAACGAAAACGTGTGGAACGATGTAAAAGAAGGCAAATTTAAGGGGTTTAGCGTAGAAGGATTATTTACCTACAAGACTAAGCCAAGCAAAGAACAAGAACTTATGAATGCAATAAAGGAAATATTGCAACGGGTTAAATGATAAACAAAATCTTTTATTAATATTTAAACAAAAAGAATGATGAACGCAAAAGATGCAATTATGCAAATTAGGGCTTTGTTCGAAGATATGCCACCGGTAGAAGCACCTGCTCCTATTGAAGCACCTATCGAAGAAGTACCTGTTACATTCGCAGAATATAGCCTTATGGATGGTACAAAGGTTATGGTTAGCGAACTTGCTATCGGTGGAGAGGTTACATTAGCAGACGGAAGTCCTGCACCAATGGGCGAACACCAATTAGCAGACGGCACTAAAATCGTATTAGACGAAGCTGCAAAAATCTTATCTATTGAAACACCAGAAGCAGAAGCAAAAGAAGCTGAGGAAACTCCTGCTGAAATGGGTAAAAAGATGGATGAGAAAATGGCTGACGAAATCGCAAGTTTAGTAGCTGAAAATGAAAATCTTAAAACACAAGTAGCACAATTAGAGGCAAAAGTTAAGAATGGTTTTAGTCAAGTAGCTGAGTTAATAGAAGCACTTACTAAGACACCTAACGCTGAACCTATTGCGCAACCAAAAAACAACTTCGGTTCTAATGTTACTACTCATAATATGAAGTTAGAAAGATTAGAAAAATTTAGAAACGCTTTATTAAACAAATAAAAATAAAATAAAATGGGATTTGATGTATCTGCATTAGCAAACTATACAAAAGAAAACGAAGCTCTACTTGTAACTTCATCTGTATTGG
>Ga0222712_10001764_pt1 | contig 26088 bp, 20 predicted proteins | sample C33_657DmetaG_FD_165043 | JGI IMG/M metagenome (GOLD analysis project Ga0222712, IMG submission 165043) | Estuarine water microbial communities from San Francisco Bay, California, United States - C33_657D | ecosystem: Environmental > Aquatic > Marine > Unclassified | place: USA: California... | reverse complement strand
TCGAATGTTGATGGATCTAGAACAACACCACTGCTCATCAATGGAATGTATGGGCAATAGAATGCTGCCGCGTCAGTTTCGCTAGAACCCTTGTAACCAACCAATACAGGTGTTGTATCAGGTGCATAAGAGTCAACGAACACACGCATAGCGCCGTTCAATGTACCAACGAACTTAGTGTTAGTTGGAGCTTCGAAAGTACCTTCTGTTGTACGAGCAAAAGCAGAAGTAGTTGCAGATTGCAATACTGTCAATGCGGCGCTAGAAACAACAGCCCAGTTACCTGCGCCACGACGTGTACGTTGGGCGATCAAGTTAGCAACACGGTTGATTAGAACAGCTAAGGCAGCGTGTTCGTCACCAACGTAAGTAGCTGTACCTGATACAGTAGCTTGGTTGTATGTATATTCTGTAGATGCTAATGTACGCAATGACAATAGAATCTCTTGGTCGATTTCAGCAGTAATCTCTTGTGCTAATGCAGCCATGATTTCTGCTTCTACGTCAATACCATGTTGGCTTTGAGCGTCTTGAGCCGCTTCAAATGTCCAACGTGCTTGCAACTTACGTGACTTAGCTTCAACAGCTTGACGCAAGATTTGTACGCTGATCTGACGACCACCGTTACCTTCAAGAGCCGCAGTGTTGTTACCAGTATAACCAGTAGCAGTTGCGTCATTAGATGGTTGACGTGAATATGCTTGAGCGATAGTGAATGGGCTCAATGCTTCTTGACCAGCAGTAACGCTAGTTGCGGCAGCAGAGTTGTCCACTAAGTTTTGTGCATAACGTACACGTAGTGTATGGATCTGACCAACTGGGCCAGTCATTGGTTGAACACCAACCAACTCGTTAGCGATAACTGTTGGCATAACACGACGGATAACTGGAAGAATCACACGGTTTAATGTAGCGATGTTACCAGCTGTAGTTGTACCTGCTGAACTTTCAGCAAGAAGTTGTTTCTTAGTATTTTCTAAGATAACACCCATAGTTGAGCGGCGAGTGCCCTTTAAGCCTTCTAACAGAGCTTCCTTGGTCTCGTCCCAACGGCTTTCTAATAGAACTTTTGACATTTATGTTTCTCCTAATCTATGTCTTTTTAATTAAAGCCCTGCCAGACGCTTGATATCGATAACGTTATCACGTTGTTCCATATCAACTTCTTGTTTGGCAGCTTTATCCCCAGTAACTTCTGTAATAGTTGACTCAGTTAAGCTAGTCTTGGTAGACTTCTTAACAGCGCCAGTATTTAGAACTGCTGGTAGATACTTATCGAAAGCGGCTTGCAATTTTGGTGTTTGCACGCTTTCTAGTAAGTTCTGCATTACTGCAGCCTTTTCTTCGTTCAATGTGCTGAGTAAACCGCTCATTGTTTTTTCACGAATATTAGACTCTTTAATAATACGAACTTCACGTTCTTTTGATTCAACTAGCTTTTTAGCGTTGTTGATTTGTGTAATGGATTCAGCTAATTGACGATCTTTTTCTTCTAGCTTTTGCATTAGTTTTCTTGTCTCAGCTTTATCATTTAAATGAGTAACTGAGAATTCACCTGCAAAGCTTTCGAAAATCTTACGACCAAAGTTGTTTTCTTTTGCAACTTTAATGTCTTCTTTCAATTGACCAATTTCACCCTTTAACTGTCCTGCTACAGCGGCTGACAACTTCTTAGCACTTTCAGCAACAAAACGTGCTTTCAATGCTTCTAGTTGTTGACGACCTTCTGCAACTAACTTAACCTTAGCTTCAACAACTGCTTGTTTATCTTGAGCGAACTCTTTGATTTCACGAGCTAAAGCGTGAACAATAAATTGTTCTAGCTTTTGTTGACTTTCTTTAGCAATCATACGGTCTGAACGCAATTCTTTGATTTCTTCAGCTAGTTTAGTAACCATAAAATCATTGAATTTTGTTGCAGATTCACGTAATTTTTCTTGTGCTCTTACACGGTCTTCGTTCATTGCTTGCTTCTCAGCGTGAAATTCTTCAATTTCTTCTGATAGGCTTTCTGTAACCATCTTGTCAAGGGCTTCCACCATCACGCTTCTGTCATGTTCATAACGTTGTGCGAATTCTTCGTGTAATTCTGCACGAACTTGTTGGCGGGCTTCATTCAATTTAGATTCCCAGGCTTCATTTAATTGTTGCCCGATATCGTCATTGATTAGACCACTTTCAAGTAATGGCTTGATAGCATCAAACATGCTTATTCCCCTTTGTTAATTTTGAGATCCTTGATGAGGCGCATTACTTCCTCACGCAAGTATTTCTCTACTTTCTTGTCGCCTCTTGCGTCCTTTGCAATATCCAACAACTTATGACCATGACGCATATTCATCATTCCTTCATAAATTGCTTTAGGATACGCATTTGGTGCGCTAGGTTGTGCAACAATATCCACAGTGACTATCTCAAAGTCACTCACTTTGCCGCTCATGTCGTCAACGTTACCGCTTCCACGACTTGATACGCCGAGTTTCACACCACTCTCCAACATAGTCTTAACTAAGTCTCCCATTGGAGTTGGTAAAATCTTTAATTTGCCGAAGCCGTTAGCTCCGTCCATCCACATAGATGTAATCATATGTGATACACGGTCTAAGTTAATCTTTAAATCATCTGGGTGATCTACTTCACCTAATACTGAGTAGCCTGTTGTAATTTGTTCATTAAGAGTTTGTACGGCAGTTTCAATCTCAGAAACAGGGTAAACACGCTCATTAGCGTTCTTTACCCCACCCTGAATGAAGATACCCTTCATATAAAGGTTCTTCTTGTCGCCTTCACTGACAGATTCGACCACCATACCGGCTCGGTCAAATGTCAAGTGCTCTTTGAGATACAAAGCCATTCTCTCAGATTCCTTACTTAGCTACTGGGCTCTTAACTGCGCCAGCCGCATCTTTTGTCGTTGGCTTAGGAGCCGCTGACAAGTCTTGACCTTTGTGACCAGGAGCGTTCTTGAATGAACCAGCGCCCTTTACACTTGTCTCACCTTTTGCATATGCATTAGATGGACCTTTTGGACTTGTCGGAACTGCTTCACTAGCACCACTGAACTTAACTGGCTTGCTGTCCATACCAGCTTGACCACTGTTTGCGTCTACTGTGCTCTTGTTTTGAACACCGTTGTCACCGTGTGTTACAGAAACTTTCTGCATCTGTACAGCTTCCATCATAGCTTCTTCATCATCGGCTGCACCAAAATCAGCATCAGCGTCACCGAAGTCAGCGTCAGCATCATCCATAGCTTCTGCACCGTCAACTTCAGCATCATCACCTGCCATAATGTCTTCGAATTCAGCCATCAATTGATCTAGCTTATCTTCTAGGTCAACTACACGGTCTTCCAAGTTTTCTTCGCCTTCGCCTTCTTCATCTTCACCATCTTCAATGTCGATTACTTCATCTTCTTCGGAATCAAACTCTAGGTCATCATCTTCGGCTTCGGCCATACCTTGTTCTTCAACTTCGATTTCGTCTAATAGACCGCCAACTTGACCGCCCATTCCTTCACCCATTTCGTCATCCATCATTCCTTCATAGATTTCGCGGCTTTTTTCAACTACGATATCATGGAACAATGCACGTGCTTGTTCTTCGTTCTCATTGATAATCAAATCAATAAGTTGTTCAAATTTTTTATTATCCATTGTATGTTCTCCTAAGTAATGGCTTTGTAGAGTTATTTAGTGACTATCAAAAAAAACAGCACAATAAGTGCTGTTTTTTTACGTTTTTGATTAAACTAGTGTTATACAGACGGTGCGCCTTCTGCTTTTGGTGCATATTGCTGATGAACCTTTTTCAAGTAATTAACTTTTTCATAATTACGAACATCATTCATCTTACGCAACTTACGTATTTGTTTTAATGTTAGTTTTGTTTTGCGGCTTTCTTTCCATTTTGGTTGGCTATTATCCGCACTTACGTCTTGATAACCTGCGGTTGCTGGATCGAACATTTCAAATAATTTCATATAGTTATTTATCTAATTACATTCCTGTACCGCCGGGTGCTGGCATATTCTGACCCGGCGCCGCTTGTCCTGGTACAGGTACTTGTCCGGCTGCATCTAAGCCTTGATCAGGTGGCAATTGTTCGGCAGCAGTAGCTTCTTCACCTGTCTGTAAATCAGATTCAATATCACCAACTGATACACCAATACTACGTAAGTCATTACCTTGTGGCTCAACTTCAATCTCTTTGTCGTTTTCTTCACGCCACATTTTTTCGTTTTTAGCAATTTCTTCTTCAGTTAATCCTAAGAAACGTTCCATAGCAAAACGCTTACTGATATATGGGTAAGCTTCAACTGCAGTAAATGAACCCATACGTGCAGTATCTAACTCACTTTGACGATAAGCCGCAAAGTTCTGCGGTGGATTAAATGTTAAATTAAACAGACCACTGTCGATATTCAAACCTCTCCAACGTAAGAACAACTTGAATTCTTCATCAAGCTTTCTAACAAGATAGTTCTGTAGTCGTTCGCAATATTGATTAAAACGGAACTCTTGTATCATAGCTGTCCCAACACGCCCGTCACTCATTGGAGTAACGTTATCATCTGGACCAGTGGGTAAATAACTACTTGGAACACGTAGACCACGTGCTAATCTGTTATTGAAGTAACGCAAGTCATCAATCTCACCTAAATTCTGTCCACCTGGTAACAAGTCAACACTTGATCCTCTTCCGTCAGCAGTGACAGGGAAGAAGTAATCTTCGTTCATACTTAACGGATTGTATGTTGCATCGACCATACTACCGCCACCTTGAACACTTGGAATACGTCTTTGATGAATCTCATTCTTAATGCGTTCAACGAATGCCATAGCCATATGACTTGGCATATTACCAACGTCAATCTTAAACACTCTACGTTCCGGAGCACGTTGAACACGATAGATAAGAACCGCATCTTCAAGTAATTCTTTTTGCTTATAAACTTTAAAGATGTTCTCTAGTATTGACTGACCGAATGGCCAGAATCTATCTAAGCCTTCTGTTAAGCTTAAGTGAACAATGTGCTTAGAATCAATAGCGGCTTCATTAAAGCCCAAACTGAATCGTGAACCAGTTGTGTTATACGGTTGACTAGGAACAGTATAACCACCTCCACCGCCGGCTCCGCCACCACCTGTGCCACCTAATCCAGTTGCAGGATTTGCGGCAAAGTCTGTATTTGTTTTCTGTGCTACAACCAAGTTCTCTAAGTTAATGTTTAAGTCTTTGATAACGTATTGTTCAGGCTTCTTACCTTCGCTTTCGTTAACAATAACTTTAATAACTTTAGTCATATCAACCCAATATAACTTAAAGTTTTCTGGGTCACGAACAAAAACCTGATCCCCATACTTTAGACAGTTTCTAAAGATTTTAAAGATACGTGTTTCCATTTCATTCAACTTACACCATTGTTGTAGTTGAGTTTTAAGCATTTCTACTTCGTGCGGAGTAGGTTCTTCACGCCATTCTAAACTGAATGGGGTCTTATTATGTTCATTCTTTTGTGTGCTGAACTCTGAAATAATATCTAAACAAGCATTGATTTCAGCATCAACATCCATCATTTCATATTGGTTATAGCGTTCGATACGATTTGGGTGACCTGTGTACACTTCAGGTAATCGGCTACCGTAGTTCTTATATCCAAAATCTTGATTGCTATAATTGCTAGTGGTCGAACTACCGGGACCGTTCCATGCACCGGTAACGCTTCCGCCACCTAATGGGCTCATTTGTCCCGATTGATTAACTCTAGTGAAATGTTTTTTGTATGTCATAATGAAGGTCTATTCAGTATTTAGTTAAACTTTTGAATACATCAATAATTCACTTTGGATACTATTGCTATCAGATTGTGCAACGATCAAATCATCCATTTTTGCTACAAATTCTTTCATTAATTCAACTAATTCACTATTATCTATTTTGCTACTAGCAGTATCATTGAACATATCTCCTGCAGGAGTATTAGCAAGTTTATCTAATATAGAATCTTTTGTAAGTCGCTTGATAAGTTCATTACCGTGCAATGTCGCATTGTAGCCAGATTCTGGTCCTTGAGCTATACCTTCAAGATTAGCACTAACTTTACTACTATCTCTTAATAAACTAACTACAGTAGGTGCTCTGTTACCAACTTGCCCATACCACTTACTTTGTTCTAAGTTTTGTGCGGCAGCTTTAGTATCACCTTCATCTAATTGTTTCTTTAATTTAGGCCATTTACTAATCCAACTAGGTCCCATATTAAATGTCAAATCAGTCAATGCACCTTGACCTCTGCCATCTAACTTATCAAAGCCTGGAATATTCATAGCGGCGCTTCTGTGATGTGCGTAGTCTTTTTCAAACATTGCCATTACTTCTTCATCACTGAATTCTCTATTCATTTCAGGAGGTAGTGATTTACCATCACCAATCAAGTGACCTATACCAACAGTCCACAATCCTAAACTATCTTGGTAAGGTCTATTTCTCTTACCTTCGTGACGAATAATCATTTGTTTGATTTCTTCTTCACTCATTCCTTGAGAACTACCTTTACCAGAACGCAACATTCCTAGTTTAACGTCTGATGAACCGGATCCTTGTGCCTTTTGTGATGGGTCGACTCCGCCACCGTCTGATCCAGATGATTGTGATTGTGCTGATTTTGCTGTAGCAGGTTTAGATTGAGTTCCTGTTGTCGGTGCACCACCAAATATTTTTTCTCTATTATCATATAGACCCATACCTGCGCCTACAAGACCACCTACTACACCACCTGCAACTGTTCCTATGCCTGGTATTACACTACCAATCATAGCACCGGTGCCAGCATAACTTGCGGCTTGTCCTGCAACATCTAAGGCAGTGCCAGTCTTTTCCATGCCTTTCTCTTTAGCATAGTCGGCGCCAGCACCTAATGCCATACCACCTACAGCTAATGCTCCGCCTTTGGCTAGACCGCCTGCAATACCTTTGACGCCTCCTAACCCTTTTCCTTTGCCCTTACCACCATCTGAATCAGGCATCGTGCCTGTGCCTAATACTTTACCTAATGCGCCTTTAGCACCTATGGCTGCTAGTGCGGCTGCGGCTGCAATTGCGGCTGCAGTTAACCCTGTTACGGCAACAGTTAAACTATTAAATCCAGACAATAAAGGATTAACAGCAACTAAGCCTTTTTCTAGTGCTTTGTTAAACTCAATCGTTGTAGTTGTTACTGCATTTCTAGCTTTTTGTGCAGGATCTTCGGTAGTAGTTTCACCTGTTTTACCTTCACTAGGTTTAAGTATTCCTCTCTTAGCGGCCGCGTCGGCTTCTTTTTCATTACGTTCAACTACTCGACCAGTGTTTAGTATTAGTTCTTTGTTTAGTCCTAATGTCTTACCTAGTTCTTCACCACCAAATTGTAAACTAGTTTCAAAATTACCTAGTCTATCACTTACTTTAGTTTTTACAGTTTCCGCAGTTTCGTTGAATAAATTAGCAACTTCTTCACCGGGTTTAGCTTTCTTAAGCTTAGCCGCAAGCTCAGTAGCATCTATACCTAACTGTGCAATACCTTTAGTAGATTCATCAAATGCACCAGTTCGCATTACTTTGGCTAACTGTAATCCAGTCTCTTCGCCAAAACGTGTTGTCGCATCTGTGATGAACTGTTTTCTAGCGTCTTGTTCTTGTTTTAATGCCTCAGCTTCAGCAGTTCTACCTTCTTGTGCAAGCTTACGAATCTTGTCATCTTCAACTCTAGTTCTGATAACCTCTTCATATTGCATATTAGCAAGTTGCTGATCTTTAGCGATCTTATCAGCATCTTTACCCGTCAACGCACTTAATCTTAATAAGTTTTCTGTGTATTCAAGTGAAGATTTACGTAGCTTATCTGCATCTTTTGCTTGACTAACCAATGATTTACCTGACATACCTTGCAATGCAAGATACTCAGCTTGTTTACTCATCAATTCTTCTTGGTTAATACCTAAACGTTGAAATGCTTGTCTTTGTTCATTTGTAACTGCAAGCATTTTTGCAAAAGACTCTTGTCCTTTAGCAGTAGTAGTTCCTAAACCAACTATGCCATCACCGGCTTTACGTAATGCTTTTGGTAATAAGTTCCATTGTTCATTACTCAATCCGATGCTGATACTCATCTCTGCCATTTGTTTGGCAGTAAAGGCTCCAGCAGAACCCATCTTACTAAATTCGTCGGTTACCTTAAGAGCGTTATCGGCTTGTACTGTAGCTAGCTGTGCTACTTTAGTTGCACCTTTAACTAATCCACCTATGATTAATCCAACTGCACCAAAGTTTTTACCTAAGGCTAATGCGGCATCTCCTGCGCTACCTAGCGTATCATTGAACTTAGCAAAGTCAGTGGATGTATTCATCATCGCACTTGTAAGATTCTTTAATGCTCCTATTGCCGCCTCATCAGCCGTTTTTCGATTAGCATCGGCTGCGGCTTTTTTCTTTTGCGCATCGATATAAGATTGATCTAACTCAGTCATGCCTTTAACAGCATTCCCGTGTTTGTTTAGTGCGTCTTGTACTTTAGTGGAGCCTGAAGCAACACCTGATAGTTGTCCTAATCCGGTAATAAGTGCCGGCATAACATTGTTCAACTCACGCATTGATTCGTTGAACTGTCTAATTGCTTCCGGATCTAAATTTTCTGCCATGTTTTTTACCCACTAAATATTATGTAGTATTTAGTATTGGGCAAACGCCCGTTTTATATCAAGGACAACAATGACTATCCAAAACAACCCATTAAAGCAATATTTCCGTAGACCTTCAATTTATTTGAAGCTACCAAGCGGTGGTAAGTTGTATCCACCAGGTGTAGTGAATATTCCAGAATCTGGTGAGTTGCCCGTATTCCCGATGACCGCAATTGATGAAATTAGTGCAAAGACACCGGACGCTTTGTATAACGGTACTGCTATGGCTGATATCATTAAAAGCTGTATACCAGATATTAAAGACCCCTGGGCTATTAACAGCATTGATTTAGATGCTGTATTAATTGCAATTAGATCAGCCGCAGGTGGAAATGATATGGCTATTTCTTCAGAATGCCCAAGTTGTAAAGAAATAGCTGATTATGCTGTAAACCTTGTAGGTATCTTAAGTCAGCTCAAAGCAGCCGATTATGAAAAAGAATTGGTATTGAATGATCTATCTATTAAGTTTAGACCATTGTCTTATAAAGAAATGAATGAAGCTGGTACAACACAGTTAGAAGCACAACGTATTTTCTTAACATTAGAAAAAGAAGAAAACGAGGCCCTACGTGCAAGCAAAACACAAGAAGCTTTAAAATTTATCACTGATGTAACTATGAGGATATTGTCACAAACAATAACCCATATTAAAACTCCTAGCGCATTTGTAGAAGAACGTGAATATATTTTGGATTTCTTAAAGAATTGTGATAGAGACACATATGTTTCTATCAGAGATTACAATGCTGAGTTAAAAGCACAGACTGAAATCAAACCATTGAAAATTCGTTGCATCCATTGCCAAAACGAATACGAACAACAATTTACATTAAACACATCTGATTTTTTCGGATAAAGCTTCTACACCTTGACCACGAGGGTGTAAAGAAGCTGATTGATGATATGGAAAATGAGTGTGCCGCTATTAAGAAAAACGCTCTTAGTATGAGTTGGTACATGAGAGGTGGTGTAACATATGAAGATGTGTTAAATATGTCCACAGAGGAAAGAGAAGAAATCAAGAAAATTATTGATAGCAATTTGGATATTACTAAAAAATCACAATTGCCATTTTTCTAATTAATCCCGTAACTATTCATTTATCACATCGGGTTGTTTCTTTGTAAAGATGAACTTCGTTCATCTAAGAACTCACTTCGTTCGTTCTTATTGTTTACGGTTATCTATTCTTTTTTATTCTAATTTAATACGGGATATGATTGCCGATTTGAAGCCATGGTAGTGCTATTCAGCACTACCAATGGTAAAGGTTGTTTGCACGACCGTCATCCAGTGTTGTCTATTCCCCATCTAATTAGCTATTTGATGCTATTAAATGCTACCGGTTGCTCTGTAAAGTTTATGGGATTGTAGTTGAATTTACGCACTTTAGTGTTTCATTCAGCAACGCACATTCTATTGATTCAAGACAAAATATCAATAGACTTGTTGAAGGTTCGCTTTGTCGATTGCCTTCTCGGTATTCCGTGTATATCGCTACACACGCTTACTCCAGATCCATCAGCCATCTTTCAGGCATCTTCAAGGAGGTCTGCCAACGCAGACAACAAATTTTTATTTTAATTAAGTTTCTATTGTGAGGATGTTATTTGTAACAGTTTGATTTGACGTGGTGTCTGTTGAGCCTGAATATGCTTTTAATAATGTACTGTTGTTTAAGAAGAAGCTGTCAAATTCCATAATTATCCAATCGCCGTGTTTGGGATTAGTATAATATACAAAATTGTCAGTCACCCATGTTAGTTTGCTTTGTACAGCAACATAGCGACCCTTACGATTGAATTTCATAAAAAGAATATTACAATCTTCGGGATCGGCTACATCCATGAGTTGTTCGAGCCAAGCATCTATTACTTTGCATTCCCCTGAAAGTAATAAATGAAACGGAAAATCAGCGTAAAACTTACACTCTACATTCATCTTAGTAAAAGTATGTCCGGGAACTATGTCCCCTTTAAAACTTCTAATCTGACCTTCGTGTAGAATTTGTGTTCTTGACTGATTTTTTCCACCGATATAAGCACCGGATCCTGGAGCACGAATGAATGACTCACCATACTTCTCTGATAGATATTTAGCGATTTCTCGCTCAAAACCGGAACCTTTTGCTTTTTGTGGACTTGGCATATTATTACTTATCGTACAAAATCAGGTTGCATATTTTTCTGTTACAATGTGTTTACTGCATTTGTTAACACATTCTAAACTATTATTAATGAACTCTTTATTCCAAAATTCATTGATAATAACATCTTTTAAACTATTTTTGTGTAGGTTAAACTTCTTACTAATATCTAGCCAATGATCATTATGTGAATAGCGATTCGCTACCCAGCAACAGGGAAAAAAGTCACCTTGACTATTAATAAACAATCCTTTATTACCTACGTGACACAACGGTTTTATCTTATCATCTATTATAGCAACATTGTTATAAAACTCAAGATTAATAGGCATCCACGGCTTAACTAATTCTCTACCTGATAAATTACTAAACTCTCTTTGAAATCTATGACCCGATGCTATTAAGCTATCAATTGGTTGTAAAGGATCATTGATTCCGTATATAGGATTATAAACACCAAACTTAGTGCTCTTGTTTAATTGAAAAGTATCGAATCCCAACTCAGATGCAAGTTGCTTCATATAATCAATTTTAGTTTCATTGAATTTGAAACCAATTGCATCCCAAATCATCAAGCAATTGCTATTAGCTCTAAGAGTCTTTACTCCTAATACAATGCTATCCCAGTTACTGTTCACCCGATATTGCTCATTACTATATTGGTCATAACCGTCTATACTGAAATGAACCTGATCAGTCTCATCTAATACTTGACCTAGCTCAGACCAAAATGACTCTTTCTTGTAACTGCCATTAGTAACAATTGACATTGCTACATTTTTAATTGCCTTAATATATTTTATAACTTCTAAGAAATCGTGTGCATATATAGGATCTCCATCATCTCCACACCACGTGATTTTCTCAACGTGTTGTTTGATAAATTCGGGAGTAAAATTACGCTTGAAAAACTCTAAATCTAATTCGCTATTAACAAGAGTATCAGGTGATTCTTGACGTGGACACCGTGGGCATTTAAGCGTACATTTACTGCTTATCTCAATATGAAAATGCCATGATGCTAACATTATAATTCTATTGCCCTATACCACTGATTGCTAAATGTAGTTCCGCTATTATTCTTTAAACAAGATTTGGCGCAAGTCTTATCAGGGTTTGTATTCCAATTCTCAGACAAATCATAAAACCATTGAACAATATTTGGTTGATGCTGATTCTCACCTTGCCAACAGCAAGGGTAAGCTTTACCGGATGCATCAACATAAATGCTATTCTCTTTCATAGCACTACATTCGATATAACCTTGAGTTACTTTATTATCTACGAATTCAATTGGTTGACTAATACCGTCTACCGGGAAACGTGTGAATCGTCTGCTAACTTTAGCACGGAACCACTTGAAACCCATTTGCTTTGCTATAAGATGTGCTTGATCAACCTGATGTTTGTTATGTTCAAAAACTAACATATCCCAATGTGCTTTGCCACCTGCATTGATAAATGCTTGCGCATTTTCTACAACTTTCGACCAACGAACATTTCTACGATATAAATGATTAGTATCTTCCAATCCATCTATACTGAATACAACATAATCTTTTTCGCCTGTCATTATTTTGGCTAGTTTGTCCCACCACTCAGGATAACGTATACCACCATTAGTGTTCATACCAATGATGATATTAGGATTCACAGACTTGAAGTATTCATACATCTCAATCGCTTGTCTAGCACTTGCAGGATCACCGTAGTTACCACACATATAGATTTTTTCTAATTGCAGTAATACGTCTGGAGTAAACAATAATTTTACGTCATCTAAACTTAATTCGTTTGGTTCAAACTCTGTTCTAGTGCGCAAACACTGAGGACAGGCCGCATTGCAGTTTGTAGTAGGTTCGAAATGAACTATCTTTACATTCTGAAAACGAAAAATATCTGGCATTATTCGATATCTACTGCAGTGTTATAGCTTGTGAAGCCATTTTCTTTAACAACTTTGAGAACGTTAGGTACACGACCTGCTAGTTCTTCACGGTGTGATACAAGCCAAATAGATTTCTGTCTGCGACGGCTCATATCTTTAAGAATTGCTAGACTGTTCTCAACACCCATTGTGTCAAGACCACTGTCAATCAATTCGTCAATGAATAATGTATTGATTGGTGAGTATAATGATTCCCAAACGTCACGGAACGCAAAACTCAAGCCTAGAATCAATCGATTGCGTTCACCGCGTGAAAGATTATCAAAGTCAAGCTCACGACCTAATTCTGTAATCTCAACTTGCAAGTCATTCTTAAAGATAACTTGATGTGGTAGACCGATCTTGTCTAAGTAATGTGTCAATCGACTATTTAAATAACTCAAGTTCTGGTCAATAATCTTCTTACGAACAAAACTATCTTTGCTAGTTAACAAATCTAACAAGAACTTTTGATGTTCCATTGTTCGTGTCAAACGATTAATAGCTTCAAAATCAATTGCTTGTAGTGCTTGTGTTTCCATTTCAGTTACTTGTTCTGCGTATGGATCAGATTCTTGTGACTTATTATCAATCTGACTTAGAATATTAGCAACTTCACTTGAATGTTTAACTGCTTCGGCTTCTGTGTCATAATGAGTTACAGGCTGAGGGCCTAGAACTACCGGTGTTAAATCATTTAGTTGTTCACTAAATGGATTAGACTCTTGTTTCTTGTCTTCCCATACTTTCTTTAAGTTAGCTACATCACCGCTGTGACGAATAGCTTCTGCTTCTGTCTTGTATGATGGAGTAGGCTTAGGACCTAATTCAGTAACCAACGATTGATTGTCTGACAATTTACGTTCGAGGTCAGCCAAATCAGCTTTAGCATTCTCAAGTAATGTAGTCTTTTCTAATGTAACTTCTAAATGTTTATCATCGTGGAAGTCTTGACCACACGCATAACACTTGTGATCCTCAAGTTCTTTAACTTCCCGAACCAATTTATCAATTAATTTTTTTTCTTTCGTAATACTTTTGGTTAGGGTATCAATTGTTGTTGCTATAGATTTTTGTTCAGCATCATTGTGTAACCATTCTTTTAAGTCACTCCAAGCTTTAAGTTCAGCATCAATATCATATTCGTTTTTACGCAAGTAAGCCGTGTATGCTACTGTCACATCAGTATCGTGTTTTTGTTGCCAAGCAGTAGAACGAGCAACTAAGGCATTGTAAGTATCTTGCGCCTCTTTCTGCTTCGTCCATACGTTTAAATCTTTGTGTGCTTGTAACTCTGCTTGAATATCAATTTTGCTTAGTTCATCATACTGAAGGGCGAGTGTAGTCAAATCTTCATCGTGTTTCTTCAACCATAATGTTTGTCTACGCTTTAATGCATCAATTTGTTCTTTAACTCGCTTGTTAGCTTCTTCAATAGCTTTAACACGGAATTCTTCACTTTGAATATCATCTTTACTTCTGCGGATCATCTCTTTGATGACCTCAGCTTTTTCAGATAACAGAGTGATACCCATCAATTGCTCAATGATATCTTTCTGATCATTGTTCTTCAGTGCTAAGAATGGTTCACTGTATGTGTTCAATACAACAATGTGGCGGAACATATCGGGTGTCATATTAATGACCTTTTCGATAGCTGCCTGTGTTTCTTTGTTCTCACCTTGCTGATCCTCAGAAGCCTTCTCCTGAACATCATTGACATAGAACTTGAGAATGTTAGGTTTACGACCGCGTTCAATCTTGTAGTTAGTACCATTAACATTGAATGTCAATGTAACTAACATAGCTTTACCATTTGTGCGATTGACTAAGTTATCTTTGCGGATGTTGTTAATAGGTTGACCAAACAGTGCATAGCTAAGACCTTGAATCAATGTGGTCTTGCCCGTACCATTACGAGCACCGTCACCTCCTAAGTCTAAATTTTCACCTAGAATAAGTGTTAAGTCTTTCTTATCAAAGTCAACTGCTTGTGTTACTGCGCCGATGCTTAAAAAATTGCGTAAAGTTATATTTTGGAGTGTAATCATTTTAATTTTCTAAAAAAACTATCTTTGGCTAATTTTTCTGCCTTTAATGTTTTTTCTATAATACTTTCTATTTTGAGTTTAGCACTAATCAATCTATGTGTTTCTCTTAAACTGCCTACATAAGGTTGTGTCTTTGATAATTCAGATAACGCAATACCCAAGTGCTTGTTTATTTTTATAAGAGAATCTAATCTGTCGGTCATAGATTGTTATAAATGTCCAAAAGAATCTTTTTGTCAAAATTATTTGATTCGATTGCGTTAATCTGGTCAATGATGATTTGGTCTACTGATTCAAACTTCAATCCGTCAGCAGTTTGACCGTTCTCATTTGTTTCTACTTTCATAGGAATCAATGCCATCTCTCTTAGTTTATGTTCAGGGATCCAAGTTTCACGTAAGAAGTTTGCTTCTTCGTATGAGATTTCAATATCAAGATGTACTCTAACATGGCTGTCAATCAATAACAAGCCTTCAGGGTTTTCTAATACATCGCTGAGTTTGTGAACACGAAAAACGGGCTGTCTAGGCCAAGTATGAAACGCTGGCTCACTACCCCATTCTAAAATCATCATACCACGAGCATCATCTCCTGCGTCAGCATAGTTATGCGGAAACGCATTACCCGTATACCAAATATTCTTACGTGCTTGTCGCTTATGAAAATGACCACTGAATACTTTATCAAAGCCAGTCATATGTTCTTCATTGATTTCACCGTGATCCGGCATCTCTACCATAGCATTCATATAAAAACGAGGTAACTCTAAATGACCGAACAAGTATTTGCCGCCCATCTTTTGTAACTTTTTATAATCATCTTGAACTAACCAAGGGGCAATAACTACATCTCCTTGTTGGAAGAAGTCATTGATAATTTTAACATTTGGTAAATGTTTACCCCATTCAACAGAATGTATGTCCCTGCGGTCACGATAATAAAGATCGTGGTTGCCTGGGATAAAATATACAGTATCAAAGCTTGCACTTAGTTTCTCCAATGCTTGTAATCCAAATTGTAATGTGTGAATGTTAATACTTGCACGATGGTGATTCCAGTCGCCCAAGAAGAAACAAGTTTCACAACCCTCACTCTTTGCTTTTTTGATGAACCAATCTACGAAATCGGCACAGTCTTGATTATGTTGTAGGCTGTTTGACTTCAATCCAAAATGAATATCAGTGAACACAGCGGCTTTTTTAAAAAGGTTACTCATTCGTCTATTATATAAAAACGCCGTCACATTAGCAACGGCTTTGGTTAAATTATTCTTCGTACACAGTAGAACTTGACCCAGACCCTTGTCTTGACCAACTTGGATTTAGTCCATTTAATTCTAAAATGTCGTCTCGGATGTTTTGATTGCGCTTTTCTGTGTTCAATACACGGCAAAAACTATTTGTTATAGCGGCTGTGTAGTAAGCGAATGGGTTAGCTGATTTTGCTTCATTGAATCGTAAGCCAACATAAGTTAGTTGAAGTATCGCTGAGTTACGCATCTCATCGTTGTATGTATACCCACGCCAATTATATTTCATTGCATATTTTTCACACATCATAATATACATACGGGCAAGTTTATTTGTAATTTTACCGTGTTCTTTATTAAAAGAACCTGTTTCTAAATCACCTTCCCAATGACTTTTGCCCACACAATAGAATGTATTATTTGAATCAATTTTGTAATGTTGGAATGGTGGGAAGTTAACTTTAACGTGAACCATATCATCCACTTCAGCTTTGGTCGTATTATCTTCTAAGTCAGCGAAAATCGCATCTGGATCTTCCTCATCAAACTCAAAGATATCCTTTGCTGTTTTCTTTTTAACTGTTTTGCGGGGTTGTTTTGGTGCTACTGGAACGTGATCCCAAGTCATTACACGAAATACTAAATCTGTTAGTTCTATTGAATCAGGACTAACTGCGTCTTTAGAACCTTGCTCTAAACTTAATCTTAATGCACGTGTTTCTTTTGCTTGTTGAATTGTTTCGGGTTTGAAAGCATACTCTAAACTATCTTCGATACTAGCTTGGGGCATATCTACAATAAAATCATATCTGTGATATTCAGGCTTTGTAAAGTAACAATATGCGTTTTTGCTTTCGTGAATTTCTTTTAAAATGTCTTTATTATTTAAATAGTTGACAGGTTTTCGTGATGGTAGGCTCATAGTTCTCCGTTATTATGTTGATGTAAGTATAGCATTAATGTTGCTGAAAAGCAACGATTTTGAGAGGGAAAGGGTAAAAACAGCACTTTTATTTAGTGCTAAATATAAGTAAGGATAACAACATATTATGGCATCACAAGCTCAATTAGAAGCCGATATTGCTTTGGCACAAGCTCAAGTATCGTCACTTGAACTGCAACTAGACGCAGCCGCAGGCTCACCAGATCCTGATCCTGCAGTCATTGCTAATTTAGAACGAGAACTATCTAATGCACAGGCAAATTTGTCTAGTTTAGAAGCACAACTATCTAATATTACAGTAGCTGCCAATGACCCTAATACTAATGTAGGAAACGAGACTGAACAACTTCCTAGAGCACAGCAATCGATTGATCCAAATAGTGATCCTAATACAAATACAGGTAGTGAAGAACGAGTAACCTCTCCTAACTCAGTTACTGAAAATGTTTTTGATCCTTCAGGCAACAACGGTGAAACAAATACTGAATCTGTGTTTGACCCAACTGGTAATCAAGGTGCACCAAAAGGTATCTCTACTGCATTAAACAATACACGTGCAACCGCAACAAAAGACGATACTGCTAATTTTCAACAGAAACCTGATTGGAGAGCAAGATTAAGTTTAGCACCAAACGCTAATTATCTCTATAAAGTTCCAAAAGGTCAAGCAGGTATCTTAGCACCATTGCAATCAACAGATGGTGTAATATTTCCATATACACCTGCTATATCAGTGACATACAGTGCAGGTTATGATGCTAGTGAATTGGTTCATAGTAATTATAAAGTTTATCAATATAAAGGTAGTAGTGTAGATACTGTTTCTATCACAGCAGACTTCACTGCACAAGACACTACTGAAGCTAATTATTTGTTAGCAGTAATACATTTCTTCCGTTCAGTAACAAAGATGTTTTATGGACAGGATCAAAATCCAAACAATGGGGTTCCTCCTCCATTATGCTACTTGAGTGGATTTGGTGCATACACATTTGACGCACACCCACTAGTTGTTACTAATTTTACATATACTACTCCTACGGAAGTAGATTATATTCGTGCAGGTAGTCAGACTAATCAGCCGGGTGTTAATATTGCCCAACAAAATAACATATTAAATAGTTTTGTTCCAAGCGTAGTAAGAACAGTTATCAATGGTCTAGCACCAAAATTACCAAACTTCTCAACACAAAACTCTATGATTAACAGTGAAGCAACTTATGTTCCTACAAAATTACAATTGCAAATCACTTGTATTCCTATCGTTACTAGAAATGATATCAGTAACAAGTTTAGTCTTAAAGAATATGCGACAGGTGCATTGTTACGCGGCAGTAAACGTTCAGGTGGAGGTATCTGGTAATGCCTAATAATTTATATCCAGCAACAAGTCCATACTATGCTACAGGCGTAGTCAATGGTAGATTTTTAGACGTATTAGTAGACCGTCCTATTCCTAAATTAGGTAGCGATAGATATTGGGAAATAACACAAACATATAATTTACGCCCTGATATGTTAGCATATGACTTGTATGCTAATTCAAAACTATGGTGGGTATTTGCAAGTAGAAATCCAAACACATTGAAAGATCCTTTCTTTGATTTCACTGCTGGCACAAGTATCTATTTGCCTGAAGCTTCTACACTAAAACAAATATTAGGTTTATAAATGGCAATAACGTTTGATGAGTTTGGTAACATAGTATCTTCTACTCCAAATGAAAATAATTTGGATGGAACTCCCAGCGGAGATGATTATAGTTACGATATTGATTATGCCGCTAGAGTTGCCTCAATGGAAAACAATGCTACTGTAGTTGGTAGTAATGAGATGGAAACTCTCAATGAGAGTTTTGCGGGACAAACACAGGCAGGAAAAGCACAAGCACCCGCAAGTAATTCGGTAGTTAATAAAAGTGTAGGTTCCGGTCCTAAACCGGGTACTAGATTAAAAAACCCGTTAGGTAACTTTAGTAGTTATACATATCAATTAAGTTTGTATATGATTACTCCGGACGCATACGATGCTTTCCAATTGTCAGGTAGAAAAAACATTAATGCATTAAGTGCATCTGATGCTAGTGGTCAGGCAACTGGCGGCGGTGCATTCTTAATAGCACAATCAGGTGGTGTTAATAATAAAACAAGTCGCAGAGCACCTGGATTTGAATTGGATTACTACATCGATGATCTAAAAATCAAATCAGCAATTAACGGTAAAAACACACAAACTGCTTCTAACGTTACTGGTTTGACGTTTAACATATACGAACCATATGGCTTCTCGTTTATTACCAAATTAAAAAGAGCAAGTGATGCATTAAGAAAGAATAGTAAATTAAAGAACTATGATAAATCATCCAACGCTAGCAGACAGTTTTTTGTTTTAGGTATTAGATTTCAAGGTTATGATAAAAACGGTAATATAGCAAATGCTAGTGAAGTATTTTCAAGCGACACACTTAATACTAGCCCTGACGCTAGTGGGGTGTATGAAAGATTCTATGATATTGTTTTAACTTCGGTTAAATTTAAAATTAACGGTGGCGCCACAACATATAATATGACAGCTAATGTTATATCCACTAATGTTGGGTTGGGAACAGCTAGGGGAACAGTAGATAATAAAGTTCCTATTGTTGCAAGCACAGTTAAACAAGCATTGGATGGTGAAGGTGATGGTATTACTAGTCTATTAAAGACATTAAATGAAAATCAACAAACATTAAAAACACAAGGTGCAGTAGAAATACCAAATGTGTATAAAGTTAGATTTGTAGGTGATACCGAACTTATTCAAAATGCAAGTCTTGTCAGTAAAGCAGATCCGGACAAGAAAAAGCAAGCAATGAGTAGAGCAGATAACTCAAATGAAGTTAACGAAGGCACTAGTGTTAATTCTGCACCTGACATTACTAAACGATTAATTCAAATCGACAAAGGCACCCCTATTCCACAAGCAATTAACAATCTTATTAAGCAAAGCTCATATATGGAAGATGCATTAAAAGTTATATTCGTTGCTAGTGAAGAACCTGATCCGGACACAAACAGTCCAGAAGTAGTTACTAAGAAAAACATACCGCCGATCAAATGGTATAATTTAAGCACTGAAGTCAAAACATTGGGTTTTGATACTAAAGTGGGTGATTTTGCATACGAGATTACATATGTTATTCAACCATATGAGACACCGGCTGCGGCATCACCATATACAAAATCTAGCAAATATTATGGCCCTCACAAACGATATGAATATTGGTTCACTGGCAAGAATAGTGAAGTATTGTCATACGAACAAACAATGGATAACACGTTTAATAACGTTGCATTAACTCCTAATGGTGATCCTGCAAGTCAAGGTGGTGGAGCACAAGTACCAACATATCCAAACAAGAAACAAAATCAAGACACGCAAGGTAGACAAGATGTGGGTATGGAAGCACAAAATGCGTATATGACTAGTTTATTTGATCCTGGTGCGTATACGAAAGCTAAAGTTGTTATATTAGGTGACCCTGATTATCTAGTGCAAGAAACACCTGCAAGTATCAATCAAGTTTATAATCAATTTTATGGTAGTGACGGATTTACTATTAATCCTAATGGTGGACAAGTGTTTATCGAAATTGATTTTAAAGAAGCAGTTGATTATAAAAATAGTGATGGCTTAATGAGCATTAACGAGTCTATATACTTTTGGAACTATCCAGCCGCAGTAGCAAATAAGATTAAAGGTGTTAGTTTTATGGTTCTTGATATAGAACATAGCTTCAGAGGTGGTAAGTTTGAGCAAACATTAAACTGTACTATCAACGATTTCCCTGGGTTACTAGGAACACCTGCATCCGCACTTGGCGGAAGAGCAAATGCAACGGATGCAACTGGTGCAAGAACAGGTGTATCATTAACTACTGAGCCTGCAAATAACGCAAGAACAGCGTTTGCGGCACATGATCCTAGACGTATTGATTTGGCAAGTTCTGACGTTCGCTCAGGTACTAACGAGGCAGGAGATGGTTCTACCCCTAGCAGTGGTAGTAGCACTTCATACTCAACTGGATATACTCCTGATAATGAGTTTGCTGGAGTTGATGACGCAGTAGCACAGCAAGCGGCGATTCAGCAAGTCGAAGACGGTTTCTATTACAATGAGACACCAAGCACTACACAAACTGAAAGCACTAATCAAGGTATAGCAAACGATGATAGTGTTCAGTATACAGGACAAACACAAAATGGTGTAGCTAACTCTCAGAGCCCAGATGCTGGTAGAGAAACACAAGAGGATACATTAAACACTAGAAGAAGACCGGGAGAAGGTATATAAATGGCAAATAACGTTTTTAAACCAAAAGGGGCAACGAGCAATAACAAACTAGGCGCAGGTGGCGCAGTAGTTAGCCCTGTTCCTGTATTTGGAGTAGTAAAAGACAACATTGATCCTATACGTTCAGGTAGATTGCGTGTGTACCTAAGCGATATGGGAGGAACAGACCCAGACGATAGTAACAGTTGGGTTACTGTAAACTATATGACACCTTTCTATGGTTTAACTGAAGGTACAGGCGATAAGACAGGATACGGTACATATAAACAAAATCCTATAAGTTATGGTATGTGGAGTAGCCCACCTGACGTAGGAACAACAGTTATTTGCGTTTTCATTAACGGTGATCCTAACTATGGATATTGGATTGGTTGTGTACCTGAGCCAGAAGCATTATCTATGGTTCCTGCTAATGGGTCAAGTGAGACTGCTGTACTTAATCAAAATGAAGCAAACAGTTATGGCGGTGCAAAGAAATTACCGGTCACTAATATCAATTCAAATAACGAAAAGATTAACAATAGTCCAACGTTTTATAATGAACCAAAGCCAGTCAATAGTTATCTTGCAGGTGTATTAGCACAACAAGGTTTGATTAGAGATACAATTAGAGGTACAATAGGAACTTCAGCACAGCGTGAGAGTCCTAGTCGTGTAGGTTGGGGTGTTAATACTCCAGGTAGACCTATATATGAAGGTGGCTTTACTGATGAAACTATTGCCGGCGCCGCAACTAATGCAGGGCAACAAAACTCATTAAAGATAACATCACGTAGGGTTGGTCATAGCATTGTAATGGATGACGGTGATCTATTAGGTAGAGACCAATTGATAAGATTACGTAGTAGTTTAGGTCATCAGATATTAATGAGTGATGATGGACAAACGTTATTCATTATTCACGCTAACGGACAAAGTTATATTGAGTTAGGTAAAGAGGGTACAATTGATATGTATTCAACTAACTCGGTCAACATAAGAACACAGGGTGATCTTAACTTCCACGCAGATAATAATATTAATATGCACGCCAAAAAAGATTTTAATCTTTACAGCGAGAATATTACATTAAACAGTGATAAGAGAACTAGCTTCCGAATAGGCACAGATTACAATATACAATCATTGGGTCAATATACATTAAAAGTAGGTAGTGGTATGAGCCTTGCAAGTGCAGGCGAAGCAAGTTTTGCAAGTTCAGCAGTTACTTTTATCAATGGTAGTAAGGTTAATTTAAACACAGGCTCAGCTGGTCTAGTGCCGCAAGAAATAAAACCTATATCAACTGTGGCGCACACAGATACATTACACGATGCAACTAAAGGTTGGGCGGCAGCGCCTGGAGCATTATTAAGTATAACTAGTCGTGCACCTGCACACGCACCTTGGAGTAATGCAAATCAAGGCGTAGATGTTAAAGTTGATAACAGTGCAAGCGCAAACTTCCCTAGCGCACCAGCGCCGGCAGTAGCCGCAACAAATGCGGCAGTTCCTGGAACACCAAACAAACCAGTAACAGCAAGCGTAGCATCAACTGTTCCTGTAACAGGAGCAGTAAGTAAAGCATTAGATAAAAACACTACAAATGCAATGGTAGGGCAAGTTGCTACTATGGCACAAACAGGACCGGCAGCGGCTGCAATTAAAGCAGGTTCAGGTATTGTTCAAACAGCATCAGGGCCAGTTGCCGCAGTCGGTAAAATGGCACAGTCACCGCAACAAATGGAAGCTGCCGGAATATTGAAACCCGGTTCTGCTGTATTAATTAACTCATTAGTAAGTTCAGGTAAGACCATTGAACAAGCAATGACTCCTAATCTGTTTACTGGTATGCCCGGAGCAGAAAACTTACAAGCCTACACTAACAACACGACAGCTCAAGTTGGAGCACAAGTTACAAACTTCCAACAAGCACAAACTCAGTTGACACAGGCTGGAGTTATAACAGGTAATGAAGCATCAGGACAAATTGCAGGACTAGTTACTGCCACTGCCAGTGTTGGTTTAGCTAACACAGTTGATTATGTAAAGACTGCATCAAGTGCAGTTCAGGGTACAGGAGAACAGTTAGCAAGTGGTGTTAACAATCAAATGCTAGGTGATGTTACTGGAACTATCTCATCTGGTAACTATGCCGCAAACTTAAGCGAAGTTTCAACAAGTGGCTTAGGATCAATTGTAACATCACTTAGTGGATTGACTAAAGGTATAGGTAAAGGACTTAGTGGGTTATTAGATAGTGCAAAAGGTGTTGCTGGTTCAGCATTCGATGCAATTACAAAAGGATTCCCGTCACTTAAAGCAGGTGAACCACAGAACTTGAAACAAATTGCAGACAAAGCAACGGCGGAAGTTCAGTCATCAGGTACAGAAGCAAGTAACATAGCTGATATCACCAAAGCTGCCGCAAGTAATTCAGGTATCGATGCAGCCGGCATCGCATCAGGAGCGTCATCAGCCGCTATAAATGGTTTAGATAGTGTTAATAAGGCTGTTACTACTGGGACAGGATCTACTAATATAGTAAGCACCGCAGAAAATGCCGCAAGTGTAGTTAGTGCAACATTACCATCAAGTTCTTCTAGTGGTCTAAGCGGATTGCCTGGAGCACAGAATGCAGTAGCACTAGTAGTAAAAAATGGAACTACCTCGTTACCAGGAACAACTAATGTCTCTAGTGCGATATCACAAGTGGCATCTTCTATCGGCACAGGTATAGTAGCAGGAACTGCTATAGGATTGATTAATAAACTTAAACTCCCGGGTGCATCTTTAGTAGGACTTGCAATTGCAGGATTAAGTCCGGCTTCCAAAGCAAAACTGAATGCATCGATTGCATCATTAAGTTCAGGTAGTGCAGTTCCTATTAAAATGCCAGTAGTGGGAGAAGGCACAAATAATCGAGCAGATTTAAATAAGAACCTGACAGATGCATTAAATGATCCTAAGATACCTGCGCCAAACTATAACGGTAATCCTGCAACAACGGGTGAAACTGCGGGGACAGCCATTGTTGTAGATAAAGAAAAAGAACAATATGAATTAAATAAGAAAACATTTGCTAAGGTTGAAGAAGTTAGAAATGCTAGAATAGCTTTTGTTAAAGCAAAAAATGAACTACCAGCCGGAGATCCTCAAATCGATGAACTACGAAATAAATGGATAGCTCTATCAGATGAACTAGCAGCCTTAAAAACGGTCGCATAAATATTATATAGGATAAAATATGCCAACATACGTAGGATTTTCAACGATCGGGGCGAATGAGCCAAAGACAACTAATGCATCCACTGGCATTGACGGTGGTGTAGGTGGTGTTTTAAAGCCAGTTATCCCGGGCAAGAAATATCGTTTAGTAGACGAGCCATTGGTTGTTAGAGACTTTATAAACGCACTAAACATTCAGCAAGGCCAGAAAGTTGGAAATCCTGGATATGGTTCTACTATTTGGAGCTATATATTTGAGCCAAATGATCCTCAGACACGATTGAAAATAGAGAATGAAATACGTAGAATCGCTAGTAATGACCCTAGACTGATTATCAATACAGTAAAGAGTTATGAGCAAGACAACGGCATTTTATTAGAAGTAGAATTAGCTATTGCACCCTTCAATAACGCTGAAATATTAAATGTTTTCTTTAACAATTTAACTAACACAGCAACGTTACAATAACAAAAACCGTAGTTTTTCTTTAAGATAAATACTTAAAAGAGAATAACTATGGCTACAAGTTCAAGACAATCAGCAATATTTGGTGTTCAGAATTGGCAACAAATCTACCAAACCTTTAGGGAAGCCGACTTCAAAAGTTACGACTATGAAACCCTACGTAAGAGTTTCATTGATTATCTGAGAACCTACTATCCTGAAACGTTCAATGACTATATAGAATCTAGTGAGTTTATTGCTTTGCTAGACGTTATTGCGTTTATGGGTCAAGGTCTTGCATTCCGTAATGACTTAAACACACGTGAAAACTTTATTGATACGGCTGAACGTAGAGATAGTGTTATCAAGTTAGCCAACTTAGTAAGTTACAATCCAAAAAGAAACATTGCAGGTCAAGGTTATCTTAAAATAACTAACATTGCTACTACTGAAAATATCACAGATATTAACGGTATCAACTTAAGCAATCAAACAGTATTATGGAACGATCCTGCAAATGCTAATTGGTTAGAACAATTCAATACAATTATCAATGCTACATTGATTAATAGTCAACGTGTAGGACGTCCAGGAAATAGCCAAGAGATATTAGGTGTAAAGACTGATGAATACTCAGTAAATATTCCACCTACTAGCTTACCTATTGTTCCGTTCACTAGCACAGTAGATACTATCAATATGAATTTTGAACTTGTAAGTGCTACAAGTTTAGATCAAGATTATGTTTATGAGATTCCTCCTGCACCAAGTGGCAAGATGAATATGATGTATCGTAACGACAAATTAGGTTACGGTAGTCCAAATACAGGTTTCTTCTTTTACTTTAAGCAAGGAACATTACAGAGTTATGATTTTAACTTAGCTCAACAAATTAGTAATCAAGTAGTAGATATTGACATTCAAGGTGTTAATAATACAGATACTTGGTTATATCAATTAAATGCTAGCAACGGTGGTAGAACATTGTGGAGACTAGTAGACAGCGTTTATGCAAATGCAAGTTTACAAACAGAGAGTAGCTATAAAAAGGTATTCTCAGTTGTT
>Ga0222712_10001761_pt1 | contig 26116 bp, 23 predicted proteins | sample C33_657DmetaG_FD_165043 | JGI IMG/M metagenome (GOLD analysis project Ga0222712, IMG submission 165043) | Estuarine water microbial communities from San Francisco Bay, California, United States - C33_657D | ecosystem: Environmental > Aquatic > Marine > Unclassified | place: USA: California... | reverse complement strand
CCAGTTTATTGTCTATCAAAATTTCATACTGGGGATATTTGGCTGAGTAAAACGAAAACAAACCAGTGATCTCTTTTCTTTTCTTCAGCTCCTCAACAAATGCTGCATTAACCTGATCAAACTCCTGGTAATCCACATCACTGCCCTTGTCCAGCAACCTCAGCGAAAAACCATCCGACGTACCATATCCTGGAACTGCAGGGGGCTCGAAATATTCAATGTTCGCTGGAAGGTCTTTTGATTTTTCCTCCAATTCTCTGATGACCTCCTTTACCGAGTGTTTTCGATCTGACCAGTCTTTCAAATTGATCAGACAAGTGCCCGCATTGGAACCGCGGCCCTCCGTAAGAATTTCATAGCCTGCCAAAGAAGTCACAGAATAAACACCTTCTACTTCCTTTGCCAGTACTTGCAGCTTTCTTGAAATCTCATTGGTGCGCTCAAGCGTTGTGCCTGGAGGGGTTTGGATGATGGCATAAATTTGTCCCTGGTCTTCATTCGGAATAAATCCTGCAGGGAGTATTTTATTGACGCCAACAATGGCGAAGCCAAATACAATCAAAATTCCATAGGTGACAACCTTTCGGTTGATGATCAGGTGAAGGAATTTTGTGTACCCATTTGTGGTGCGATTGAACCCACTGTTGAACCAATCGATGAAAACATTGATGGGGGTTTTTCTTTTGGGCTTGCCATGAGTATTTTTAAGCAAAATGGCACATAGAACAGGAGTAAGCGTAAGCGCAACAAAACCTGAAATCACAATGGCACTTGCCATGGTTAATGAAAACTGTCTGTAAAGCACCCCTACCGGTCCAGTCATGAAAGCTACTGGAATAAATACTGATGTCATCACCAGGGTAATCGCAATGATCGCACCACTGATTTCTTCAACCACTTTTTTGACCGCTTCAAAAGGAGATAGATTTTCAACTTCCATTTTAACATGCACAGCTTCCACCACCACAATTGCATTGTCTACTACAATACCAATGGCCAGTACCAATGCAAACAGGGTAACAAGGTTGATGCTCAAGCCAAAATACTTCATGAAGATGAATGCCCCGACAAGCGATACCGGAACAGCAAGAATGGGAATAAGTGTTGATCGCCAATCGCCAAGGAAAATAAAAACCACTATGGCCACAAGGATAAATGCTTCAAGTAATGTGTGCAATACTTTCTCAATTGAGGCATCTACAAAAGTTGATACATCATAATTGATTTCATAATCAATGCCCGGGGGGAAATCTTTTTTTAATTCCTGAAGCTTGGTTTTCACATTTTCAATGACATCGCTGGCATTGCTTCCTGGATTTTGTTTTAATACAAGAGATGCTGAAGGGCTTCCATCTTTATTGGAATAAATATCAACAAACTCACTTCCTACCTCTACCTGCGCCAGATCCTTTAATTTTAAAATCTCCCCTTCTGCAGTTGCTTTGATGACAATATCCTGGTATTGTTCGGGGGTATTGTACCAGCCTTTATAAGTGAATACATATTCCTGTGACTGTGCCGTTTTTCCAGAGCTCAGTCCAACACGGCCCGGACGAGCCAAAACGCTCTGTTCATCAATTGCTTTCAATACCTCTTCTGCTGAAATATTATAGGCCCTCATCCTTTCTGGATTCAACCAGACCCTGATGGCAAAAGAACGGCTACCAATTGCTTGTGCCAGACCCATACCATTGATCCTTTGCAGTTCCGGGATGATAAATGTATTGGCATAATTGAAAAGAAACTTCTCGTCTATATTTTTATCCTTGCTGAACAGGTTCAAATACATGAGCATACTCGGTTGCATGGGAGAGATGATTACACCTTCCCTTTGCACCAAAGGGGGTAAATTGCTCATCACCTGGTCAACCCTTGATTTTACCCTTACAGCTGCAAGCGTAGGATCTGTACCTGGTTCAAAAATAACCTCAACAGTTGCTTCACCTGCACTTGTGGCATCTGATAAGATATACTGCATTCCCTGAACACCATTGATGGCACGCTCAAGAATAGTAACAGTGGATTTGATCAATACATCTGCATTCGAGCCGGGAAATTCAATAAAAATATTTACCCTTGGAGGTGCGATTTCTGGAAATTGAGCCACTGGTGATGTCTTGATGGCCAACAACCCAATGAAGACAATGCCAAGCGATAGAGCAATGGCAAGTACTGGTCTCTTTATAAACTTGTTAAACATTATGATAATTTTATAATTTTTCCTCTCCTACTCTGCATGAATATTTTTTAAGTCAGAAAGCTCTTTCTCAAATGGAACAAACGTAAACTTGATTTTTTCGTTGTTTTTAACCTTACCCAAACCCTCTGCGAGAATTTTATCCTTAGGTCCAAGACCGGATTCAACCACATAAAGATGTGACATCTCATGGGAGACAGTTATTTGTCTTGCTTTTAATACGTTATGTTCATCTACAACATATACATACTTTTTATCCAGCACATCAAAAGTTGATTTTTGAGGAATCAAAATGGCACTCTTCAAGGGAATTTGCATCAAAACATTTCCTGTTTCGCCATGACGCAGGACTCCTTTGGGATTGAGAAATGTAGCCCGAAAAGCGATATTACCGGTTTCGTTGTTAAAGTCCGCCTCTATCGTTTCAACAATACCAGGCAAATCGAAAAGTTCTTTGTTGGCCATTTGCAACAATACTTTTTGCTTATCCTTTGTTTTTGCTTTTTTGATATAATTCAGGTACTCAACTTCGGGAACATTAAAATAAACCCACATTTTACTGTTATCAGAAAGCGTAGTGAGCAACTCACCTTCATCAATAAGACTTCCCAAACGACTGTGGAAATGATCCATGATACCATTGAAAGGAGCGCGTATATCTGTAAATCCCAAATGTGTCTGCGCCAGGGAAAGTTCAGCCTTTGCCTTGTTCAGCTTGGCTTTAGCAAGTGCAAGCTCATTCACCGAAACAACATTATTATCTGCAAGACTCTTGGTATTGTTGTATTCAATGTCAGCAAAATTCATTTCTGCTTTTGCTTTTTCTACCTCAGCTTCATAAAGACTTGGCATGATTTTGAACATCAACTGCCCTTTCTTCACAGACTCGCCTTCATCGACAAATATCTTTTCCAGGTATCCTTTTTCCTGAGACCTAAGTTCAATATGGTTGGCAGAATGAATTTGACCAACATATTCCTGATAAATAACCGTATCTATTTGCACAGGACTTGTAACAACAAATTCGCTCTCTGCTTCTGCTTCTTCTGCTTTATGTTCACAGGATGAGAAAATAAATGAAGATGCCGCAATGGCAACAATGAAAATTCTTTTCATTAAAATCTTGATTATACGTTAGTGAATAAGGAAAGGCGATGGATAATATACCCAATGGTGAAGCCTTGATTTAAAAGATTATCCCTCAGGGATTTCCTTCAAGTAAACCGAACCAAAATAAAAATTGAATTAAGCGATGTGCTTTTTCCAGGAATGGTAGAGAATAAAAAAATCAACTTCAGTCTGTTGGCGCTCTGAAGAAATCAGTTGCAAATAACGACTTCTTAAAATACAATTGTACGCGAGTGCATCTGATGTGTAATTAAATGAAAGACTTTCGTAAAATTCAACATCAGCGTTTTGTTTGTCCTCGTCTTCCTCCGCCTCCATTTCAATAAATGCCAATGCGGGTTCCAGTTGACTTACCAGAGAAAAATGAGTGGACAGGGTTTTGGTGGCATTACAAAAAACGGATGCTAACTTTCCCTTGTTTACAGAATTGCTTAAAAAAGAAAATGCCTGAAGTTGCTGAAGAAAAAAAACAAATGCGAAAACAACAAGAAAAAACTGTCTTGTTACAGTTCTTGCGAAAGACCAGTTGAATACAACTCGTTTCTTATTGCTGATTTTATTTTGCATTGAAGATGCTAAAGTACAACAGATGAGATTTTTAAAAAAATATCAATTTTTTCAGAAATGATAAGAGTTTGTTAAACCATCTTCCTTGAGCTGATTGGAGGAAAGGAATTAAAATCAGCTTGATCACCATGTAATCAATACGTTAGCATAAGTTTCATCATGATATCCGTCTGCGCATCATCGCCCAGTTTGAAAATATGCCTGTCAAATTCAACGAATCCATTTTTCTTGTAGAACTGCAATGCCCTGTGGTTTTCTTCCCAGACGCCTAACCAAACATATTGCTTCTTCATTTCCAGAGCGATTTGGATGGCTTTTTCATACAACAACTGCCCAACTTTTTTTCCATGGTATTGCTTCAAAACATAAATGCGTTCAATCTCCAGCGCCTGTTCATCGTTAAGCTCCGTTTGGGCCTGGCCAAAGTTTATTTTCAGGTAACCAATGACCTGGCCATCATGTTCTGCAAAATAAAATGCAGAAGCTTCATTGGTCAATTCTATAGTAAGCTTGTCTGGTGAAAAACTGTGCTCAAGGTATTGGGTCAGGTTTTCTGCAGAGTTGAATGCAGCAAAAGTTTCTGCAAAGGTCAACCGCCCAATGGTTTGCAAAAGTTCAAGATCCTCTAAGCCTGCTTTTCTGATGAAGTAACTCATGGTGCACAATTATAAAGATTTTATCAGAAGTGTAAACAGTATTCACCCAGCTTGAATTGCAGGATGCTTTGCCAAAAGCACAAAGATCCTTATGTCGAAGGTCTGGCCCCCGATTGCAACCTTTTCCAAAACTGAATGGGTAACATGGGGTTCAAGCTGAACAGCAAAGGAAACGGCACTGATTCTTTCTGGTGTTGCTATGACAACCGTTGTGCCTTTATCCAGCAACTGCTGAACCAAGGTTAACAAAGCTTTAAACTCCTCCGGATCATAATTGATATCACTGAACAAGACCGTATCAGCAGAAAGATCTGAGGGGAAATCATTCCAATCCAAATACATTGCCTTTGCATTGCTGAGCCCCAGGTTTTGGATGTTTTTTTCCATCAGGGCCACCGCTTCCAATGAATGGTCGCTGATTACCAAAGAAAGTGCATCTTGGCTTATTGAAAAAGATGGCAAGCCTATGCCTGCCCCTATTTCCAATACATTCTTGGAGGATACCCAATGGGGTTCTTTCTGAAGAAAAGAAGTAAGCGCCAAGGAAGAAGGCCAGATCCTGGCCCAGAAAGGAAAAGCTGTTTGGGGGTTGATGGCGATCAATTGATCGTATAAAGGCTTCACCTTATCAGGATCAGGTACATGGAGCTGCAGTCCGCCCGGGAACTCATGCAATGTTATGGGGTAAAGCATCCGACAATATTGGGCGCAATATATTCACTAAACCGAAAAAGAATTTTTGTTTGAATCCTAATTTACTTTTACTTTGTATTTCAAAGTACTTTTTAATTGAAGTTTATGGACAATCAGTTTCAACCTTTAGAGGAAATCAGAGAAATAAGGACCATCATGGAAAGGTCGTCCAGGTTCCAGGCTCTTAGTGGAATTGCAGGTGTGGTTGTGGGCTTTATTGCCATTGCAGGCACAGTGATCGCTTATACTGCATTGGGCTTGTCTTATGATCAGATTCCTTATGAAGCACCGGGTCAGGGCCAATACTCCTCCATGCAATTGAATGGAACCTTTTTACTGCTCGATGCTTTGGTCGTCCTGATCTTATCAGCCTTTACAGGAATTTTGTTTGCAGTAAGAAATGCAAGAAAGAAAGGTTTGCCTGTTTGGGACAATGCAGCCAAACGCCTCATGATCAATTTTGCAATACCACTGGCAGCTGGAGGAATATTCTGTATAACATTATTGTACCATGGCCAAATCGCCTTGATCGCACCAGCAACCTTGATTTTCTATGGAATGGCCCTCTTGAACGGAAGCAAATACTCCATAGATGATATTCGTTACCTGGGAATCATAGAAATCGGAATCGGACTCGTGGCTGCAGTCTTTATAGGACATGGATTGATTTTTTGGGCTTTGGGATTTGGCTTGGTACACATCATCTATGGAATCAGGTTTTATTTTAAATACGAGAAGTGAAAAATTTCATTGGGGAACTGAACAAGGCATTTGAAAGCAGGGTGAGGTTGGGCATCATGTCAATCCTCATGGTCAATGAGTGGGCAGACTTTGGTTCCATCAAGGAGCAATTGCAGGTCACGGATGGCAATATCGCCAGTCATATCAGCGCATTGGAAAAACTAGATTACATAAAAGTTGAAAAGAAATTCCTTGGTAAAAAACCAAACACTTCCTATGCTGCAACGATCAAAGGAAAAAAGGCTTTTCACGACCACTTGAATGCCCTTGAAGCAATCATCAAAAAATCCCTCTAGCAATAACGACTAAATCAAACAACAATGGCAAACAATAATATCATAGGACTGAAGGAAGATATTTTTACATGCATTGACCATCCGGTTGAAATGGAAAAAATGTACAGGAAGAACAAGAATGCGTTTGCCAAGGCATTTGAATCCGCCTATCCCGATTTAAAAGAAAATGCCATTGCCCAGGTTTGGCATGAGCGATTACACTACAAACAGGAGGAAATATCATGGGGCAAGAAAAATGAATTGCTTGCGGTGGTGGTGGTGGCCTTAACTGCAGGATTAATGGCCAAACTGCCTGAAATATTGTCAATCAATGAGGAACGTTTTTATTCGCACAACATTGGATTTTTGGTATTCCCTTTTCTGATTGCCTACTTTTCTTGGAAAAACAAACAGGCCTGGCGTCAACTGATTTTACCTGTCATTTCAATCCTCCTTTCGGTCATTTATATCAATATTTTACCCGGAAAAAAAGAAACAGATGCCATTATATTGGCCTGCATACACCTGCCATTCATGCTATGGGCGATTGCAGGATATACATTTATTGGAGGAGACCTGAAAGATGCACAAAAAAAGATTGGCTATTTGCGTTTCAATGGTGATTTCGTTGTGATGAGCGCAATCATTGTTTTATCGGGAATCATCTTCAGTGGTCTGACCATGGGACTGTTTTCTATCATCAAGGTTGATATTGTCATGATTTATACCCAATACATTGTTGTTTTTGGTCTTGCAGCTGTTCCAGTTGTTGGCACTTACCTGGTCTTGAACAATCCGCAACTGGTGAACAAAATATCTCCGGTCATTGCAAGAATTTTCACACCTTTTGTTTTGGTGACATTGCTCATTTTTGTTTCATCAGTGATGTATACAGGCAACTATCCCTATGATGACCGAAACGCGTTGATGATTTTCAATGGATTGTTGATCGGGGTGATGGCGTTGACTCTTTTTTCTGTGAGTGAGGTTACCAAAAATGCTACAAGCCGTATCAACCTTGGCATCCTCTTGGGCTTGTCAGCCTTGACCATTGTCATCAACGGAATAGCCCTCACAGCCATTCTGTTCAGGCTCCAGGAATTTGGCATATCCCCTAACAGAATAGCGGTATTGGGTGCCAACCTGCTCATATTGGTCAATCTTTCTTTGATATCATACAAACTCTTCAGGATTGTGATGAACAAAGGAGAAATTGAAGACCTGGAAAAAAGCATGACCATCATGCTGCCAGTATACGGAATTTGGGCATGCATTGTATGTTTCGGATTTCCTTTGCTGTTTGATTTTATGTGAAATGCATAAATTTGCTGATGTCTAATGCCTCAAACGATCCTTTACACGGCAAAACACTGGAAACAATCGTTACCGATTTAGTCGCCTATTTTGGATGGGAAGACCTGGGTCAGCACATCAGAATCAATTGTTTTAACAGCAATCCCAGTATTCAGTCCAGCCTGAAATTCCTGCGCAAAACACCCTGGGCAAGAAAGCAGGTGGAAGATTTGTACACCAGGACGAACATCAGGGGAAATGATTCCACAAAACCTTGATGAATCATGTTGAGGTCTTAGTTTTGCTGGACAATACTCAAGGTCAATAGTTCAGTTTTCTAAACTTTTATGCATTAACACAGCTTTTGGTTCAACGAAAGACTAATCTAGCCCGTCTTTTTTATTGTATTAGCAAACTTTGCTCTTCTGGTTGGGCCAAAATAAACGCATGTCTAAACTCACGATAGAAAATAAATTTATTGATATTTCTGACTATGGAAGGCCCATTGCCAACATCATTGCTGAACAATTAAAAAACAGCAAAGTCACAGCGATTCACCTTACCCTGATGTTCGGAATTTCAGGACTGATGGCCATTTATTGCACAGTAGAGGAATATTACTGGGCTGCCGGATTTTTCTTGATCCTGAAATCAATTCTTGATGCTGCTGATGGACAACTGGCAAGGGTAAAAAACCAACCCTCGTTCACTGGGCGTTACCTGGATTCAATCTTCGATAGCATCCTGAACCTTGCCCTGTTGATTTGCATTGGATGGGTTACCCACAATAATCTTCTGATCACATTAGCAGCCTACCTCTGCATGCAGACACAGGGAACACTCTACAACTATTACCATGTGATTTTCCGACATGGAACCGATGGAGAGGTTACCAGTCAGATTTTTGAAAACACAATACCCAAAGCCTACCCTGAGGAAAATCAATCCATGGTCAATTTCCTATACAAATGCTTCCGCCTGCTGTACAGGGGGTTTGACGAATTCATATATAACCTGGATCCGCATGCTTCCAAAGCAAGTAACTCTCCAAAATGGTTCATGTTTTTGGTCTCGTTTTATGGGTTGGGGTTCCAGTTGTTGCTGATGTCATTTTTTTTGGTGATGGGATGGATTGATTTCATCCTCCCATTTTTCATCGGCTATTCAATACTGATTCCTATTATCATCGGAACCAGAAGGATGCTGCTGAAATGAGAAAAACAATACAAACTGATCATTGAATATCCCAATTGAAGGCCTTAACCTACCTTTGTACAAATGAATATTGTACTGTTTGACGGAATTTGCAATCTCTGCAATGCATCAGTTCGCTTCATCAGCAGGCATGACAAGGACAGTAAAATACAATTTGCATCACTCCAAAGTGAAATGGCGAAAGAGTTGTTATCAAAACTGGCAATCGACCCTTATAAATTGGATTCCATCATCTTCATTTCTAATGAAAAGATCTTCTTCAAATCCAATGCTGCCATTGAAATTGCAAAATTGTTGAATGGCTTTCCACATTATCTGAAATATTTCCAATTCATCCCAAGGCCCATCAGGGATTTTGTGTACAACCTGATCGCCAAAAACAGATATCATTTATTTGGAACAAGCTGTTCCCTTGATACTTCAAATCAAAACAAATGAAAAAATCAATCTTTGCCTTTCTGCTTTTATTGTTGTTTAATGCAACATTGAATGCACAGTCAAATGCCCAGCTGATAAAGGCAACCAATGAATTTTTGCTGACACTGAGTGATGTGGAGATGGCAAAAACCATATATCCATTCAACAACCCAGCACGTTTAAAGTGGACCAACTTGCCCGTTGGGATGGAGCCCCGCCCTGGCATCCAGTATGGCTCCCTCAATGACAAAAGCCGCATGGCTTACCACCGTGTACTTGCAGCCCTTCTCAGCTCACAAGGGTACTTAAAAACTACAAGTATCATGCAATTGGATGATATTTTGAACCAGCTTTATCAACAGTCATTCGATGATGGTAAAATCAGCGAAAAAACGCTGAAAGGCATGCAGAACCTCAAATGGGCACATGGTAACTATTACATCGCCATTTTTGGAAAACCATCAAACAGTGAGCCCTGGGGCCTGAATTTTGGCGGCCATCACATGGCGCTGAGCATGACTTCAGATGGCAAAAAAATCAGCATGTCGCCCTATTTTATCGGAACAGATCCTTCAGAGGTGAAATCAGGAAAATATGCAGGCTTGCGGATCTTGAGCAAGGAAGAGGATTTTGGTTTCATGCTGGTTCAATCCATGTCGGCCCAACAAAAAGCGGTTGGTGTGTTGAACCGTTCAGTTCCGAAAGACATCATCACCAACCCCAAAAGCAGTCAGCGCATCGACAGCAATTATGGTATCCAGGCCAAACAATTCACAAAAGACCAAAAGGAAATAATGCAGTTGCTGATCCAGGAGTTCGTTCACAATTTTGAACACGAGAAGGCACACCAGCTCATGGACAAGATCATCAAATCAGGCATTGAAAAAATTTATTTCGCCTGGATTGGAAGTTTGGAGAACAACAAACCACATTACTATATCCTGAACGGCCCTGACTTTTTGATTGAATACGACAATGTTGGATTCAGCAATGACGGTAACCATATTCACGCCATCCTGAGAGAAAAAGGCAATGATTTTGGGGCTGATATACTGAAACAACATTACCTGGATTCAAAGCACTGATCTGCGTTCTCTATTGGATTCAATACACAATCAGGCTTTCGTATAAACAATTGACCGTCTTCCGAATGACGGTATTGTACCCCTCTGAATATCCAGGAGCGCAACCGTTGCTGATGACCACTATACCGAATTTTTCTTCTGGCTGGAAAAACATGGCACTGAACAACCCGTAAGCCACGCCAGTATGCCCTTTCATCGTTTTTCCCGGAATGATTTTACTGGTGGTTTCAATCGCAAACCCATACCCCTCTTCTGCAGACATGGCTGTTTGCATTTGCTGCGCACTCTTTTTGGAAATGATTCTTTTGCTTTTGTATTTTCCGTAGTTGCTGTGCATCAGCATGTACTTGGCAAGGTCAGTGGCTGAAATTTTCATTCCCCCAGTGGGTGAAAAAACAGGCGTAGTATAGCCCATCTCATAATTGGATATTTCCTTTGTCCGACTGGCATAGGCGCCTTCAGACAAAACAAATTTTGTTGAGTCAGTCTTATACTCATAAATGGATGCAAATCGCGATTTATCCAACCCATCCACATCATATCCTCCATACAATTTAAGTGGATCCAATACATGATTGATTACATATTGGTCAAACCTTTCCCCAGAGGCCCTTTCAATGATGGCACCAATCATGTTAAAGTTGAGGTTGCAATAGGCATAACCCTTGCCCGGTTCGTAATTGCTGTATGATTTGGCCCAATTGGGATTCTTTGCTGGATTGATGGCATCAAGGCTGAAATAACCTTGACTATCGTTGATGGAAGACAAGTGAGACATCATCAACCGGAGCGTAATCAATGTCTCTGGAAATTGTGGGTTGCGCACCTTGAAGCCGATGAGTTCACTCACATCCTGATCAAGGGAAAGTTTTTTTTGTTCCGCCAACTGCATGATGGAAGTGGCAGAGAAAGATTTTGAAATGGAAGCAATCCTGAAAATGCAATCATTGGTCAGTGGCGTATTGTTTTCTTTGCTTTTGGTGCCAAAAGACTGGGAGTAAATGATCTTGTTGTCCTTTACCACTGCAACAGACATTCCCATCACAGGTATTTCTTGCATGATGGCTTTTATGCCAGCTTCTGCTTTCTCTGGCTGGGCTTTTACAAGTGTTGAAAGTAGGAATAGGGCTTGCAACATGAGCAAAAAAGGGGAACACAAATTTTTCATAATTGAATTTAATGCATGCAGCGCATAGCAGCAAATTGATTGGGTTGGCGTTTCTTCCTATCTTTAATACTCAATCCCCATCATCATGAAACGTCTGTTGTATTTCACATTGTTGGCCATCGTTGTTGTTGCAGGAATCCTTTTGATCAATACATTCCGTTTTCAAAAGCCAGTAATATTCGAGGGTTCTGTAGTTGAAATACCCAGCAACGATTCGGCAGCCGTTCACTTGAGCAACGCCATCCAGATAAAAACCATTTCCTTCGGTGATACACTGGCCATCGATACCACGGAGTTTACCAAATTCCGCAGCTTCATGGAAACCACTTATCCGCTGATGCACCAGCAACTGGAAAAGATGACGTTCAACCAGTTCAGCTATGTTTTCAGATGGAAAGGAAAGGACACAACAGCGGCGCCGTATGTGTTGATGGCGCACATGGATGTGGTGCCCGTGGAAGCGGTGGCAGAAAGCAAATGGACTTACCCTTCATTTAGCGGACTGATCAAGAACGATACAATTTGGGGCAGGGGTGCAGTAGATGACAAGGCTTCTGCCATAGCCATCATGGAAGCAGTTGAAAAATTGCTCAAGACAAACCATGTGCCTGAACGCACAACCTACTTGGCTTTCGGACATGATGAGGAAATTGCTGGAAAAAGAGGTGCTGCCATTTTCTCCAAGTGGTTCAAGGAAAACAATATCAAACCTGCATTTGTACTGGACGAAGGCGGACAAATCGACACGCAACGTTTCAAAGATGTAGGCAGACCAGTTGCAGTGATTGGAACGGGTGAAAAAGGATTTGTGAACATCGATCTTACCGTAGAGGTTCCAGGCGGGCATTCTTCTATGCCCGACAAAGAAACGGCCATTGATATATTGAACCAAGCCATTGTCAAAGTAAGGGCCCAGCAAATGCCAGCCATGATCACGCCTTCAGTAGGTGAACTGCTCAACCGCACAGGTGCAGCCCAATCTTTCTTTAACCGCATGGTGATGTCAAACATGTGGTTGTTCAAAGGAATGGTCATCAAAAAGCTGGAAGAGAACAAGCAAACCAATGCGATGGTGCATACCACGATTGTCCCTACAATCGTCAAGGCAGGCATCAAGGACAATGTGATCCCTTCCATTGCAAAAGCAACCTTCAACAGCAGGATCTTGCCAGGTGAAACCAGTGAAGATGTAGTGAATTTTGTGAAAAAAGCCATCAATGATGACCGCGTGATGGTGAAAAAACAAACCATCTCCCTCATGGAGCCTTCAGCCACAACGCCGACGGAACATCCTGCTTTCAAGAAACTGGAAGGCATTACCAATTCGATTGTTCCCAATGCACTGGTATCACCCTATCTCATGATTGGGGCAACGGATTCCCGCTATTTCAGGGGCTTCAGTGAAGCCGTATTGAACTTCACGCCCATGCAGGATGCCAAAGGGTTTCATGGCATTGATGAGCGCATTGGCATTTCAGATTTGAACAGGATGATTGCTTTTTACAAGCAGGTCATCACTACAAAATAAGCTGATGACTTTTGAAAGATGATCAGTGATCATCCCTCAACATAGTGCTTGAAATTGTTCAGGATGGACTGCCAACCGGCTTCTTGCAATTCCAATGGATTAACCTCCTCGGGTTCAACAATTTCTGTGATGCTCACTGCCCCATTCAGCTCTTTGAAATCAACCTTGAGGTTTCTTCCATCACCAAGGAATATTTCCAATGCAGCAAAAGGTTCAACCTTTACATAGGTTCCCCAAAAATCAAAATTAACACTGCCATCTTTTGCAGCCATGATGTAATGGAACTCGCCATCAACCCTAAGGTCATTGGTTGCTGAAGGGCAATGCCAGTCAGGACTTGCATTGTTCCACTGCATGATGTGTTCGGGTTTCGTCCAGAAATCCCAGACAGTATTCATTGATGCGTTGATGGTGGCCTTTACGGTAATGGTATGCATGTATACATGAATTTGGGGGATGATGAAAATGGTTATCGCCTCAACAACATCAATATCGATCCAGCCAGGGTCAGGACCAGTACAACTTTCCTGTAGTGTTCATCTTTGATTTTCCCGACAATATAAATGCCTACCCCAAAACCCAATGCCAGGGTTGGAACAAGCATTGCATCAATCTTGAGACTCTGCAAACTGATGTTCTTCCAAAAAAAGAGCTGCAAGGGAAATTTAAAAAGGTTGATGATCAGGAAAATCCAGGCAGCGGTTCCGATAAAACTGTTCTTGTCTACCCGCATGGCCAGAAAATACAGGTTGGAAAACGCCCCAGCAAGGTTGCCAATCATGGTGGTGAAACCCGCTGCCAGTCCTGTTGACACAACAAACAATGGATGACGGGGCACCTCCTGTGATTTTCTGTATTCCATCACCAATGCGATCACAATGGTCAACAAAATGATGATGGCCATGATCTTTCTGAAAATGGCTTCATCCATGTCCTGCCCCAAATAAACCCCCAACACAATGCCCACCAGCATCCAGGGCGTGAGCTTTTTGAAATGCTTCCATTCGGCATGCCGGTTGTAATAAGCCACAGCAGCAATGTCTGCCATGCAAAGCAAAGGCAAAACAATTCCTGTAGATGCCTTGCTACCGAAAACAATGGCCATCAGGGTAACACTGAGCATGTCAACACCCTTTAAGCCTGCCTTGGTGAGACCAATGATGAATGAGGCAAGCAGGATAAGCAGCCATTCTGCCTGGGAATGAAGAGAGAATATTTCCGTCATGATGTAGACATGCAATTTACAGTTTTAATGGCATGATTATTTTCAAGACTGCATCGTTAATTTATTTAGATTTGAACCAGTCACAAAATGCTTCCATCATGTACAACAGAATCATCGGCCTCTGTCTTTTGTTTGTTTTGGGCCTTACCCATCTTCAGGAATCAGCAGCGCAAAAAAAAGCAGTCATCGCTTACTATTCTGGAAGCCTGAATGCCATTGATTCATTCGATGCCAAAAACTTCACGCACATCATTTACTGTTTTGGACGACTCAATGGCAATGACCTGAAACTCAGGGGCGAAAAAGATACCCTCCTGATCAAGAAGATGGTAGCCATGAAAAAACAAAACAAGGACCTGAAAGTATTGCTGTCTTTGGGTGGATGGGGAGGATGCGCGCCATGTTCAGCTGTTTTTGGAACCTCCAAAGGAAGAGAAGATTTTGTGGCGTCAGTGAAATCGCTGACCAATTATTTTGGGTCTGATGGAATAGACCTCGACTGGGAATATCCCACCATTGAAGGGTTTCCGGGGCATCGCTTTGTTCCTGAAGACAAAGAGAACTTCACTGAACTGGTCAGACTTTTGCGAAAGGAATTGGGCAAAAAAAGTACCATCACTTTTGCTGCAGGCGGATTCCAGAAATTCATTGAACAGTCGGTGGATTGGAAATCAGTCATGCCAATTGTTGATTATGTGAACCTCATGACCTACGACCTGGTTGGAGGATATTCTACTGTAACAGGCCACCATACTGCGTTGTACAGCACTTCAACACAAAAGGAATCAACAGACAATTGTGTAAGCAATTTGCTCAAGATGGGTGTCCCCTCAAAAAAAATGATCCTAGGTGCTGCTTTTTATGCCCGCACCTGGGAGGGTGTTTCTCCGGAAAACAATGGACTTTACCAAAAGGGGACCTTTAAATATTTCATAGGATACAACCAGTTCCCAGCACGGATATCTGAAAATAGCGGCTACACGATGTTTTGGGATGATGCGGCACAGGCCCCTTATGCCTACAATGCCAAAGAAAAATCCTTTGCCACCTTCGACAACAAGCGATCCATTGCCGCCAAAACCAACTATGTATTGCAAAAGAAACTGGGCGGCATCATGTTCTGGCAACTGGGGCATGACACAGCAAATGATGGACTGGTTGACACGATCAACAAGACCCTGAAAGGCAAATAGGAATTTTGCTATTGATAGATTGCCGAAATGCAATGAGCCTTTAAAAGTGTCCCTCTACTTGATGGCCGTACAATGTTCAGCAAGGATCCTGACTTTCCCCTTGTGCTTGACAATCGTTACGCTGCAGCGTTGTTTGTCATTGAACTGTTCCCCATGGTAGAACCCTTTTCCTTTCCAAATGGTATTCACCACGGCGGTGTTTCCATCAATCTGTAAAGTCAAATGTTCCCGTTCCATGGTTTGCAATTGATAAACATCCGACCCGGCAGTAGCAATCAGGTTCTCACGATCAAATGGTTGACCAGACTGGGTATAATACACATAGTGCTCTGACAAAACAGAATCCACCAATGCTGCTTTCTTGTTTTGCCATCCTTCATCAAACTTATCCAGAACAGCATATACTTCCTGTTCGGTCAAATCTTTTTCCTTTTTAAGACAGGACAACAATAAAAGGGGGATTGCAAAAAAGAGTACTGCTTTTTTCATTTTGAATGGAGTTGATTGAATATACAAAAAATCCAGGCAACATCCATCTACTGCAACAAGTGCTTGAGCTGTTTGCCCATCAGGCCTATACAATCCTTAATTTTTTGATGGGGCAGTTCTGCTGTATCCAACTGAAAAGTCACCCTTGAAATTCCGCCCAGGGCTTCGGCATGGCGGAGAATTTTTGCAGCCACATCTTCAGGACCCCCCACCAACAAGGCACCACGGGGTCCTGCCTGTGCTTCAAAATGAGCCCTGGTCGTAGGCGGCCAGCCCCTCTCCTTTCCGATCTTGGTCATGGCAGCGGCATAGCCTGGATAAAACTCTTCAAAGGCTTTTTCGGTGGATTCGCCTACATAGCCCAATGAATGAAGGCCAACCTTGAGCTTTTCAGGCGCATGGCCAGCCCTTTTCCCTGCTTCACGGTACAGATCCACCAATGGCCTGAAACGATGCGTCTCTCCTCCGATGATGGCAACCATCAATGGAAGCCCCAGGGTGCCTGCCCTCACAAAAGATTCAGGTGTTCCGCCAACACCCAGCCAAATGGGAAAGGGATCCTGCACTGGCCTTGGGTAAATGGCCTGGCTCCTCAATGCGGGACGAAATTTCCCGGACCAGGTGATGGTTTCATTGTCCCTTATTTTCAACAAGAGGTCAAGCTTCTCGATGAACAAGGCATCATAATCATTCAGGTCCAGGCCAAACAAAGGATAGGCATCTATAAAGGATCCCCTTCCGGCCACCATTTCTGCCCTTCCCTTCGAAATCAAATCCAGTGTTGCATGGCTTTGGAATACCCGCACAGGATCGGCGGCACTCAACACGGTAACGGCTGTTCCCACCCTGATGTTCTTGGTCAAAGCCGCTGCAGCTGCAAGAATCAGCGTGGGAGCAGAATCAAGAAATCCCTTTCTGTGGTGCTCTCCTATTCCAAAATAATCAAGCCCCACCTGATCGGCATAGGCAATCCTGTCCAACAATTGTTCCATGGCAACAGCATCACTGATGGCATTCTCTTCGTTGCCACTCATCATGGCGGCAAAACTGTCAATTCCTATTTCCATAATTCGATTTACGCCAGACAATGGCATTTATGTTTAAGCCCCAAAGGTAGAATTAACAAGGTTTAGCCCTATCTTTAAAGGGATATATTTCAGCGTTTATTGCAGAAATAATATTTTGTAGCTCAAACCCTTTGCATGAAAAAACTTCAGTTCCTCGGAATCTTTTTAAGCTTTTGTCTTTCCCTAGCCGCACAACAACAACCCAACGTCATCATCATCTATGCAGATGACCTCGGCTATGGTGACCTCGGTTGCTATGGTGCAACAAAGATCAAAACACCCAACATGGACAGGTTGGCAAAAAGAGGAATCAGGTTCACCAATGGGCATGCCACTTCTGCAAGCTGTACCCCTTCGCGGTATGCATTGATGACAGGACAATACCCCTGGAGAAAAACAGGCACAGGCATTTTGCCCGGCGATGCTGCACTGATCATCCCTACAGACAAGATGAGCCTGGCCTCCTTGTTCAAGCAAGCTTCCTACAAGACAGCCCTGGTGGGCAAATGGCACCTGGGTTTGGGCAATGCAGTGCAAAAAAACTGGAACGCAGAAATAAAACCTGGACCCAATGAAGTGGGCTTTGATTATTCTTTCATCTTTCCTGCCACTGCTGATCGTGTTCCAACCGTGTTTGTGGAAAACCATCATGTGGTGGCTTCCGATCCATCCGATCCGATTCAGGTTGATTACCAAAAGAAAATCGGCAACGACCCTACAGGACTGGAAAACCCAGAGCTGCTGAAAATGAAGGCCTCTCCGAACCACGGCCACAACAATACCATTGTCAATGGAATTGGAAGAATTGGCTTCATGACTGGGGGCACAAAAGCCCGCTGGACAGATGAAGAGATGCCCCTGACATTTTTGACAAAATCACTTGAATTCATCGAAGAAAACAAATCAAAACCTTTCTTCCTTTTTCATGCACTCACCGAACCCCATGTACCAAGAATGCCTTCCACCATGTTCAAAGGGAAAAGCGGGCTCGGTTATCGCGGAGATGCCATTTTGCAAATTGATTGGGCGGTAGGCCAGATCCTCAACAAACTAGAGCAGCTGGGCCTTGACAAGAATACCATGATCATCCTCAGCAGTGACAATGGCCCCGTATTGGATGATGGATATGCTGATGAGGCCGTTACCGCCTTGAATGGCCATACACCATGGGGCGCACTTCGTGGTGGCAAATACAGTGCATTTGAAGCGGGAACCCGTGTGCCCTTCATTGTGAGCTGGCCTGCACAGATCAAGCCAGGAGTTTCCAATGCAATGATTTCACAGGTTGATTTTCTTGCCTCTTTTGCTGCCATGCTCAAAACAAAGGTTCCTGCAGGACATGCGCCCGACAGTGAAAACATGCTGGACCCCATGCTCGGAAAATCACCCAATGGCAGGAAGGTAATGGTCAAAGAAGGTTTGAAAACTCTTTCCATTACCAGTGGGGATTGGAAATACATTGAGCCAAGCAATGCCCGGCCTGTCAATCCACTTGTCAACATCGAACTGGGTAACAGCACTGATGCACAGCTGTACAACCTGAAAACTGATATTGGGGAAACAAAAAACCTGGCTGCTGAAAACCCTGAGCGGGTAAAGGAATTGGCTGAACAACTGAAATTGATGCAGTTGAATGGATACAGCGGGAACCCTTTGTTTCCTGGATGGTATGCAGATCCGGAAGCCACCATTTTTGGCAAGGAGTACTGGATCTACCCTACTTTTTCTGCACCTTATGAAAAGCAGGTTTTCATGGATGCTTTTTCATCTTCCAATCTGTTGACCTGGAAAAAACATCCACGCATCATTGATACCAACAGCATTCAATGGGCGAAGAAAGCCCTGTGGGCGCCTTCCATCATCAAGAAGGAAAATAAATATTACCTGTTTTTTGCCGCAAACGATATTCAAAATGACAATGAAAAAGGAGGGATTGGCGTTGCTGTTGCCAATGCCCCCTCAGGACCATTCAAAGACCATATCGGTAAACCCCTGATTGACAAGTTTCATAACGGAGCACAACCCATTGATCAATTTGTTTTCCATGACAATGGGAAATACTATATGTATTATGGCGGATGGAGGCACTGCAACATCGTGCAGCTGAACCAGACATTGAACGGATTCGTTCCATTTGAAGATGGCAACACGTTCAAGGAAATCACACCAGAGGGCTATGTAGAAGGCCCTTTTGTGTTCAAGAGAAATGGGAAGTATTATTTCATGTGGTCAGAAGGTGGATGGACGGGCCCAGACTACAGCGTTGCCTATGCCATGGCAGACTCACCTGCAGGGCCTTTCAAGCGGATTGGGAAAATCCTGCAACAAGATCCATCCATTGCAACAGGGGCTGGACATCATTCCGTTATCTCCATCCCGGAAAAAGACCAGTACTATATTGTTTACCACCGCCGCCCATTGAATGAAAAAGACAGGAATTCCAGGGAAACCTGTATGGAAGAAATGCGCTTTGATAAAAATGGCTTGATTGTTCCTGTCAAAATAACAAGGGAAGGTGTAAAAAAACAACACCTTTAAACCATAATCATATGGAGGATATCAACCAACGCATTGAGGATTTGGAAAACAGCGTCAACCAATTGAATGCTGAACAAATCAGAACAACGGAAACGTTGAACATGGTCCTTGGTGAATTGCAATCACTGAAGGCATCGCTGCAAACGGTTACGGCATCACCTCAGGCTGAAGTGCCTTTTGTTCGAAGATCATCTCCATCTATTCCCACCAGCCAAAAACAAACTACAACAGCCACAACAAATATCCGAAAGGATCAACTGGAAAACCTGATCGGCAGCAACCTCATCAACAAGATTGGTATCCTGGTTACACTCATTGGCGTCTATATTGGTGCAAAATATGCCATTGACAAAGACCTGATCAGCCCTGCCATGCGCATCATCCTTGGCTATGGCATTGCATCAGCCCTCTGCTTCCTGGCCTACAAACTGAAAGCCAAATACATCGATTATAGCGCGGTATTGATGAGCGGATCGATATCCATCATCTATTTCATTACGTATATAGCGCAGAGCTTTTATCATCTTTTTACCCAACCCATTGCCTTTGGTGCGATGTTGGCCACGACAGTATTTGTCGTGAGCATGTCGATTTGGTACAACAGAAAAATCATTGCCCTGCTGGGGCAGGTGGGTGCGTATGCCATTCCTTTTTTATTGAGCACAGGCAACGAAAACCTACCGGTGCTCTATGGCTATTTGTCCATCATCAATGCAGGACTGTTGTTTCTCTCTTTCAAAAGGGATTGGAAGATCATTTATCAGGTGGCTTTTTGCACCAGCTGGTTTATTTTCCTTGTTTCCTTTTTGAATGCAATTGACCTCAAAGCAGATTTTTATGCCAACCTCATTTTACTGTTCATCAATTTTTTGATTTTCTACACCGCATTTCTTTCACACAAAATCATCAAAAAAGAACTGTACAATCTTGTTGAAATTGTCATTTTGCTCACGAATGCTGTTGCTTTCTACTTACTGGGTTATTATCTCATCAATACTGTATTTGAAAACGAACAATACCTTACTTATTTTACCCTGGCCAATGCACTGGTGCATGGTGCTCTAGGTTTCTGGATCTACAGGATGAAACTGGCGGATAGCAGTGTGTCTCTGTTCATCCTCGGCCTTGGAATAGCCTTCATCACCATTTCAGTACCAGTTGCCTTCCATGGAAACACGATTACTGTTCTGTGGACCATTGAAGCCCTGGCACTTTGTTTTATCGGGTACAGGACAAAGCGGGACGCCTATTTGATGCTCACGGTTGCCTTGTTGATTTTGACCCTGGGAAGCCTGGTCTTGGACTGGTACAAGCACTATTTATTTGATGAAATCACCAGTGCCGATCAGGTAACCCCCTTCCTCAATGCCAACTTCCTGAGTTCGGTTTTTGTCTGCCTTTGCCTGGGCATCATCAGCAGCCTCTCCACCAAAAACCGCATCGATAAAGATGATTTCATCAATGCAAGTTTAACGATTGCCCTGCCCTTTGTCTTTGTATTGAGCACCTATGGGCTACTTGTCCAGGAAATCGATCTTGCCTGGTTTGTTCACATGATGACTTACAAGGGTGAGGAGTTGCAGCAATTCAGAAACCTGAGCTTGCAGCTGTTCAGCATGGCCTATATCAGTCTTTGGTTTGGGCTCAACATCATGCGATTCAAGGCAAAACATTTTTCCACTGTACTGGTCATCATTGGCGTATATGCATTGTTCATCGCATTGGTTGGAGGGTTGACTGAAATTGGACTATTAAGGACCCAATACCTGCAACAAAAATCCGGAAATGCCTTGTCAATGCTGGGTTTCAGGTACCTGTATTTTCTGTTCATTGCTATATTGCTGACAGGCATTACAAGAAGCCTGAAACAATTTCCACTCTCTCAAAACAGTAAGAGGCTGAGTTCTGCAATTTTCAATTTGACCTTGCTTAGCTTGCTCTGCAATGAATTCATCCATTGGATGGACATCGGTGGATATACCAATCAGTACAAATTGGGACTCAGCATCATTGGTGGTGCCTATGCCTTGGTACTGATCTTTGTTGGCATCAGAAAAAAGCAGAAACACCTCAGGATTGGCGCGATGGTATTGCTGGGCATTACACTGGTTAAACTGTTTTTCTATGATTTGTCTTCGCTGAGCACCATCTCCAAAACAGTGGTGTTGCTGGTGTTGGGCATGATCATGTTGATGGCCTCTTTCTTGTACAACAAGTTCAAAGATTCGATTTTTGGAAACGAAGCGGAAACAAATCTTTAGAAAAGAAATGCCAGATGGAATGTATCTCCGCAAGAATATTGTATGTTGTTATACATTCCAGTATATCAAGAACAATTGATTGAGCTGATTGCCGAACAACACATCAACCCACAATTGTCCTGAAAGTAAGGTTGATCCTGGGCGAGCATATTTTTTTGGTAGGAGGAAGTCTGTGCAGCCAATGGGTCTGGGTTTCATCTTTCATGACCAATAAACTACCGTGTTCAAGCAATACATTCACAACCTCTGCAGTCTTTTTGTGCTTGAAGGCAAACTTCCTTTCAGCGCCAAAACTCAATGATGCGATGGCCCCATTTTTCTTGAGGTCTTTCTCCCCATCGCTGTGCCAGGCCATTCCCTCTTCGCCAGTATGGTAAAGATTCAAGAGGCAGGAATTGTAAGTTTCACCACTTGCCTTTTCTGCGATGGCCTTGAGCGCTTTCAATGCATCCGTCCAGTGTAGGGCCTGCTTGGTGACACTTGAATAGGTATACTGAAAAGGTTTATCCCCATACCAGGCTACCTTTCTTTTGGTGATGATGCGCTTGCCAAAAATGATGGCCTGGTCGTTTTCCCAGGCAATGTTGTTGAGCACTTCTGAATAGAAGCCATCCGCTTCCTGCTTTGACATGAGTTTGCCAAAATAATGGACTGATCCATCAAAAGGAAGGAGATTGACAGCAGGATCAGAAAAACCAAAAAGGTCAAGCATTAGGTAATTATGATTATGCTGCTTTGTTAGTAAAATGTCTGATTGCTTTGAGCGCTGTCTTCTTCTGATTTGTTTCCTCTTCTATATCAAAGTCATCCTGCAGCCCTAACCAAAATCTAGCAGTATTTCCAAAATAAATAGAAAGCCTCAAAGCAGTATCAGCTGTAATGCGCCTTCTCCCTTTGATGATTTCAGATACCCTCGTTTGTGGAATGCCAATATCTTTAGAAAGCCTGTAGGCCGTGATTTCTAAAGGAATGAGAAACTCCTCAAGAAGAATTTCGCCGGGATGAATATTTTTTAACTTGCCCATATTTATTGATTTAATGGTAGTCGACTATTCCAACTTTTGAAAGTTTCCCTCAAGCCAACGCTTCAAACAAAACCTCAACCGGATGAAGCGCTTTTGTACCCGTGCCGTCCTTGATTTGGTGGCGGCAGCTGGTGCCAGGAGCTGCAACTGTGCAGGTTCCGCTGTTCTTTCGAACTGCTGGGAACAGCACCAGTTCCCCAATTTTCATGGAAACATCATAGTGCTCCTTTTCGTAGCCAAAGGAACCGGCCATGCCACAACATCCTGAAGGAATGGTTTCAACAGTATGGTTCTCAGGAAAAGAAAGGATTTTGATCGAATCGGCCAGTGAACCAACAGCTTTTTGCTGGCAATGGCCATGCAACAGTATCGCACGTTTCTCAGCATTGAACTGGTCCTTGGTGATCCTTCCCTGATTGATCTCGCGGGCAATGAACTCATCAATCAGGAATGTATTGGGGACCAGGGCCTTTGCTGCATCCAGGTGTTGATCGGTGGCCAGGTCTGGATATTCATCCCTGAACGTCAGTATCGCCGAAGGCTCAATGCCAATCAATGGTGTAGCATCGCTGATCAAGGGGCTGAACAAGGCAATGTTTTGGTTGGCAATGATCTTGGCCTTTCTGACCAGGCCTTTGGAAAGCCAGGTCCTTCCACTTTCACCATGGGCAGGCATCATCACTTCATATCCCAGTTTATTCAATAACTGAATCGCCTTAATACCAATGTGTGCATCGTTGTAATTGGTAAACTCATCACAGAACAGGTATACTTTTTTTGTGTAGTTTGTCAGTGATTGCACATGCTGGTGTTTGTTGAACCATGCACGCAAGGTCTGCTTAGAAAGGGCCGGCATCGAGCGCTTCTGGGCAAACCCTGAAAGGGATTTTACCAGTCCGCTTGTGAAAGCATTGCCCATCACGAAATTGTACAATGAAGGTGCGATGGACCCCAGTTTTGCAGCCGCGGTAAAATTGGCAATCAGCCTTGACCGGAAAGGAACACCATTGGCATCGTAATAATGTTGAAGAAATTCTGCCTTGAGTTTGGCCATGTCTACATTGGAAGGACACTCACTCTTGCAGGCTTTACAACTCAGGCAGAGGCCCATCACGTCATATATTTCCTTGTGGTCATACCTGTTCTGTTTGTCAGAATGCGTCAGGAATTCACGCAGGATATTGGCGCGTGCGCGTGTTGTATCTTTCTCATCGCGGGTAGCCATGTAAGAAGGACACATGGTGCCGCCGGAAAGGTGCGTCTTTCTGCAATCACCTGAACCATTGCACTGCTCGGCATGCTGCAAAATGTCTTGCTGGTGAAAACGGAAGATGGTTTTGAACTCCGGTGTAAACTGACCCGGCTCATACCGCAGCATGGTGTTCATGGGCGGTGTATCGACAATCTTGTTGGGGTTGAAGATATGGTGCGGATCCCAGGCATTTTTCACCTGTTTCAACAAACCGTAGTTTTTCTCTCCCACCATCTGCTTGATGAACTCTCCACGCAACCTTCCATCACCGTGTTCACCACTCAATGACCCGTTGTATTTTTTTACCAGGGTGGCCACTTCTTCCGCAATGGTCCTGAACAACTGATTGCCCTCAACCGTTTTCAAGTTGATAATTGGACGAAGGTGCAGCTCTCCTGATCCTGCATGCGCATAATGCACCGCATAAAGTCCATGTTTTTCAAGTATGGCATTGAACTCGCGGATATAATTCGGAAGGTCTTCCACATCAACAGCTGTATCCTCAATCACTGGAACTGCTTTCTCGTCTCCGGGAAGGTTACTCAACAATCCGAGGCCTGCTTTGCGAAGGGTCCATATTTTTTTGGTGTCGGCACCAAACAGGACAGGGAAATGATAGCCCAACCCTGCAGCCCTCATCTCTGCCTCAACTGCCTGTGTGATGGCGAGGATTTCTTCCCTAGTTTCCTTTACAAATTCAATCACAAGAATGGCACCAGGATCACCTTGTACAAAGAACCTGTTCTTGCTTTGCTCGATGTTTCCCTTGGTGCACTCCAGGATATAATGGTCAATCAATTCACTGGCGCTGGGCTTGTATTTGAGACCAATCAGGTTGGCATGCAATGACTCGTCAATGGAGTTGAAATGCACACAGAGCAAGCCTGTTTCTTTGGGTGGCGCTGGCTCCACATTGAGTTTGATCTCTGTAATGAAAGCCAGCGTTCCTTCAGAACCCGCAATCAATGAACAAAAATTGAATGCCGGACCACCTGCAGTGAAGGGTTCGGTTTCCACCAGCAAGTCAATGGCATAACCGGTATTCCTTCTTTCAACAGATTTCTTGGGAAATTCTTTTCTGATCTCTACCTGGTTGTCGTAATTGCCCAGGATGGACCGTATGCTTTTGTAAATATTACCCTCCAGTGAATCGAGCTCACATTTTTCGTGAAATGCATCTGCAGTAAGCGATGAAAATACCACCTCTGTACCATCACTCAAAAATGCTTTTACTTCCAGCAAATGTTCTCTGGTACTCCTGTACACAACTGAATTGGAGCCGCATGAGTTGTTGCCCACCATCCCGCCAATCATGGCGCGATTGGCCGTAGAAGTTTCAGGACCAAAAAACAATCCGTAGGGTTTAAGAAATAAATTCAATTCATCCCTGATCACGCCGGGCTGCACACGCACCCAACCTTCCTCCTTGTTCAATTCAAGAATCTGGTTGAAATGTTTTGAAACATCTACAATGATGCCACTGCCCACCACTTGCCCTGCAAGCGAGGTGCCGGCAGTTCTTGGAATCAAAGAAGTTTTCTCTGCCTGGGCAAAAGCAATCAGCTGCTGGATATCATCAATCGTTTGGGGAATGGCAACCGCCAGCGGCATTTCCCGATAGGCAGAGGCATCTGTAGCATATAACGTGCGGATGGTTTCATCAAGAAACAAGTCGCCCTTCAGTCGTCTTTTCAGCCCATTCAGCTTTTCCTTCATTGCATCAATATGAAATGCAAATTTACCAATAAATTCCTTGTACTCTTTTGGCGCTTATTTAACCTAACGATAGTTTATTTCGGATTAGCTTCGCTGTTCAAGAAAAACCAAGCATGATCTTTAAAATAATGACAATCATAGGCCTCGCCACTTTTGAGGTTTATGCAGCCATCCCGGCAGGATTTGCGTTTAAGTTATCTCCCATTGTCATTTTCCTGTCCAGCACCATTGGTGGACTGCTGGGCGTGTTTGCTGCAGCTTACCTGGGGGGACTGATCCAACGAATATGGGGCAAATACCGAAATGGAAAGAAAGAAGAAAAACCCAAAAGCAAATTTGTGATGAAAATCTGGGACAAATATGGACTAATTGGCCTGGGCATCATCG
>Ga0222712_10001760_pt1 | contig 26123 bp, 26 predicted proteins | sample C33_657DmetaG_FD_165043 | JGI IMG/M metagenome (GOLD analysis project Ga0222712, IMG submission 165043) | Estuarine water microbial communities from San Francisco Bay, California, United States - C33_657D | ecosystem: Environmental > Aquatic > Marine > Unclassified | place: USA: California... | reverse complement strand
CCCTTGTCTTTGATCGTTGCAGTGCTACCCGGTACTTGCTCGCGTGTGGTCGAGAGCTTGGCATCGGTTTGAACGATACCGCCAGTGACAGTTGACAAGGAACTGCGCAACCGGTCAACGCGCTCTTCTTCTGGAGTTGTAGTTGGCGCAGGTGCGGCCGGCGCTGCTTTGTTAGACAGGCCAAGGTTAGCGCGGAACGGACGCTCGCCCATCAAGCCAATATCGATAGGGCTGTAAGGTGTTGCTGCAGCTTCGGTCTCAACCGTTCGCATGCCAATAGCTTGTTGCAAATCAGCATTGATTTCAGCGTTTGATCTTTTGCTTGTATTGATCTTCTGTAAAAGTGCATTGCCCTTTGCTGTTGTAACCCCATCGCTGTCAAGAAACCCGCCTTTAGTCAATGCGGCCAGCGTGCCTCTGTCGCCCCAATCTCTGGTCGCCTTGGTAAAACCATCAACCAAAATATTGACAGCATCTGGCGGGTTAAATGAAGCTTCTTTGGTCGTCGCAGCTTTTGGTACTTCCACTGGCTGGGCCGGTGCTACCTCTGCTGCTTTGGTCTGGACCGTCTCGCGTGGGCGGTTAGATAAAGGAATTCCAGTCGCTTGTGTGAGCTTTTGGTCAACGCTTAGATCAGGTGCCAAGCTTGGATCAACTCGGTCATAAGGTTGACCAAGGTTCGCTTCTCTAAAAATCTGCGCCTCAGCAGGCGACGCAACCCCGCCGCGCTCTTGAACATTGCGCATTGCGCGGTTGATGATCTCCTGACGCGGCTGATCCTCAGATCGGCGGTTGGAGTCTTTACCAGCTAGCGCACTGGCCTCGATCTGGTACTGTGATTGATTGGCTGAAGGGCCTGAAGCTGGCGAGCTTAAGTCGAGGTTTGGCAGCGCTTGTTTAGCAATTGCAAATGTGCCGGCTTGAGTGGGGTGCGGTACCACAGTCATTTCTAGCGCATTGCCGCCTGCATTGGCCGTGGTGTCACGAACCACTGCTAAGCGAGTCTGCGCCTCTTGCGCCGTCATTGGGGTGAGGTCCACAAAGTTTGCAGCCGCGCCAGTCGCGGGTGTTCCCATTGCAGTTTGCGCTTGGGCTAAAAGGTTGTTGCGATCAAACGCTGGAATACCAGGCGCATTGGCTTCAGCAATAAGTCCAGTCTGCCTGTCGATCAAAGCTTGACGCTCAGGCAGACTTGCCGCGGCCAGAGGGTTACCCGCGATCTGCTGAGGTGCACCGCTTAAGGCTTGAACTGGAGTTGGTATTGGCGCGCCGGCCAAGTCAGCGTTAATCGCTGGTGTTAATTGAGTATCAACTGTCTGGCGAAGGATCAGGTCCAAGTCGCCAGCGGCAGTGTTTGCTGCAATAGCTGCGCTTCCCGCGTCAGTTGAGTCTTTGAGTTGCTGTAAGGAGTTATCGCGCTGCCGTGATCCAAAGACTGCAGCCGTACCGCCGCCAGTTACACCCCCTACAACAAAGCCCTGCGCTGCAGCTTCGCCAACACCCTTAGATAAATCAAGTGAAGGGTTAACCTGACGCATTGCAACGTTCTGGCCTAATTGCTCACCTGAGCCTTGAACCAATTCGGTTAAACCTTCAGTGCCAAAGCCCCGTGCAACACGGCCACCAAGGGGACCGCCTGACCCTATTATTTTTCCAAGTACACGGCCACCGACTAAATTGGTGGCAGCGTCCACGGCACCAGAGATCAAGCCAGACTCTTGGCCGACCTTGGCTGCAAGATAGGCTCGTGCCGTCTCTGGCGTATAGCCATTGGCTAACAGTGACTGATAGTCGGGTGACGACTCATACACTTCGGGCTTGACTTGCTGAGCTTCTATAACCCCCTGCGTCTTGCCGCCTGCATAACCAAGCGTGCCCTCGCCAATAGCTCCTACAGTGGCCATGGTTTGAGCGCCAGTCTCAATGGCTGCTGCACGGCCAACAGCTTGAGCTTCTGCTTGCGTTGCCCCTCTGGCTAGGGCGGCTGCACTGGCTTGCTCAGACGCAGCCAGTGATCGGCCTTTGGTGAAATACGCCGTTACTGCTAATGCCAGCGTCTGCGGTAATGAGCCCAGTACATCACCGGCCACTCTGGTGGGAGAGAGGTACGCGGCTTTATTTGGATCAAGCGTTGCGTATTCCAAGTCTTGGATTGACTCACCCGATACAGCACCCATCTCAGGCTTAACTCGCTGCATGATCTCCTGGCTTCTGCGGGCTTGCTCATTGGCAAAACGCGACAAAGCCATTGCGGCACTTTTCTCTGTAACCCGTTTAAACCCTTCAGGATCATCTTTGAATAAAGTGGCCGCATCTTGCTCGCTCAAAGAGTTAGGGTCTAGAGTTTCAAGAACCCGAGCACCAGCGCCAAATAATGCGCGGACACCAGATTCTGCAGATGCGCCTAAAAAGCTTCGATCTTGTGTGACCTTCGGCTTCTCGGGCGTGTCGTATTTGTCAAAGGGGTTAACGGCCACGTCGTATTTATCAAACGGGTTTGCCATTATTTCACTTCGCTTTCAGATACTTGGCTGAGGAGCCTTTGCCGTACTTTTGTTCAAACGCTGGTACCAGGGTTGGGTCAGCTCTAAGATCAGCAATTGCACCCGGTGGGGGAATGACCCCTGGCGCAGTAGAACCAGGCAAGCGTTTATCCGCAATTCCTTTGAGTAGCGCATCAGCGCTTTGCTCGTAGCCTTGTGCCCGAGTTGTCAACTCCTTGGCGTCCTCTGGGGTAGCCATCTCAGCATCTTTGCGAAGGTTCTGCGCCATGGTGACCCAACTGCGTGCTGCAGTGGCCACATCACCAAAGTTCTTGGTACTGGCGCCGCTCAAGTCAGCAATGCTTCGTGTCAACTCGTCACGCTTTTCAGGGTCAGTCTCTTTTGACAAAAGAATTCGTGCATCGTTAAGAACCTTTGCATTTGTGAGCGTGAAGTTAGCCAGTGCTGCTTGGGCTTTAGAGCCTGCCGATTCCGTTGCCGCGGTTAACTTTGTTTTATTGGCCAGATAACCAGGAGTGCCAACTTCTGCGTTGAATTGAGTAGCGTTTGCGGTGCCAGTTTGTAATGCTGCTTCAGTGACGTTGGGTTTATTTGCAAGCAGTTGACTAGCTTTTAAATTAGCTTCAGCAGCAGGCACACCAGCAATAGCTTCGGCGTTGATGCCAGCGACTTTGTTCTGGGCTTGTAAGGTCGGCAATCCCGAGGTTCTAAGGGCATCTGCCCCAGCAACTTGACCAGCAACGACCCCTCTTGCAACGGTTGGTGCAGCATCTGCAGTTGCTGTAGCCATACGGCCAACGTCTGCAATGTTTCTTGAACGGGTTATCTCGTCTACCCGTAAAGCTTTTTGCTCTTCCATGTTGAGCAACTCCTGACTCAAATCAATCTTTTGATTTTTATCAAATTCACTCTTGGCGCCAATGCTGTAAGCATCGGCCGCGCCTTTAAGACCGCTCGCAGCGGCTCCAATTAATCCAGCAAGCATGATTAAGCCCCAACGTTCTGGTTAGAAAAACCATTCAATATTCCGTACACCTTGTCAGAGTCACCACCAAACATCTTGATCGTTGTCTCAACAAATATTTGCATCGCGTCGCCAATCGTTTTGTCATCGACGTTTTCAATCTGGCTCTTCTTCAAGAAGTCAGCAGCTTGTGCCAGCAAATACACACCGGCCGGGATGATCACCGCAGGCGGTATGGTTTTGTTGGACTCCTTAAACAGCGTGGCCATCAAGCCGGCGATGCCCATCCCCAGGCGCTCGCTCACAGGGCCGGGGCCTTGCATCTGCTTCATCACGACCTGGTTGGTCTTCTCGCTGAACATGATCTTCATACCGGCCAGCACAACGCGGTCGTAAGCGTTTTGCAGTTTGGGAGGCATCTTGATGTTTTCTTTGACCGCCTCTGGCGTGATCGGCGTGCCTTGAGGCGCAGCGCTCTGCTCCGGAGCACCCTGTAAAGGTTGCGTCATGTTTTGTTCAATCATTCCAGCCATAAATTTCTCCTGGTTATCCGCGAGCGGTATTGATAAGGCCAGCGGTTTGCGGTCCTAATTTCACTGCGTTCTGGTTGATGGCCATCTGTGGGTATTGCGCTTTCAAATTTGCGTTGATCTGTGCAATGCGAGAGGCTTGAAGTGCAGAGTCCTTGTTGGTTTTGTCTGCAATCGACTGGCGATAGGCTGCATCAGCAGTGAGCTGGGAAGTCTGCGCTGCCGTCTTGCCAGATGCCATGTCCATGACACCTGTGGCCACACCGCCTGCTGCTTGGCCAAGCACCATTGCGGCCATTGGGTTCTCTTTAGCGAAAGCCATCGCCTTGTTGATGATGCCGGGGTCTACTGGTGGCCCGTTAGGCCCTTGGCCAAAGGTGTTACCCGGCGTAGCGGCAGTGTTGGCAGTTACCTGAGCTGGATTAAATTGTTGCGCCGTTGAGTCAAAGCCGCCTAGCGGTGCGGGCCCCCCTGGCCCAGGCATGGGGATGTCTGGAGCAATTGGTGGCGGGTTGGTGACTGCTGTAGGGTTATAAAAAGCCTCTGGGTTAGTTTTATATAAATCGTTTGCGTAGGCTTCTCTTCCTAAAGACGAAGGCGCCGTATCTTTCAGCACATCTGCAGCGGGGTTCTGTGCCCCAGTTGCTGGGGTATTTGCTGCTGGGCTGTTTACCAGGCTGGCTTCAGCCCCAGGCGTCGGCGTGAACGCCTCAGAGAATGTCTGATTAAAGCCAGTGCCGGCATCAGACATCCAACCACCGATGCCTCCACCCAACATCACGGCACTTCCTAAAACCATTAGGTCTTTATTGCCTGTGGCATTACCAACCAAGCTTAAGGCACCACCAGCGAACATCAATCCCTGAGCAACTGTTAACGCTTCAAAGCCGGCCATCAAAGTGGACGCGCCGGCAATGATGGTGCCCGCTTCCCACATCCCTGCAACAGCAATGATTGCAGACACCGGATCACGCCGCTCGGCATAGGCTGGTCCACCAGTGGGGTCACCAATTGGATGGTCAAGCGACATCGCCCTGGTCATGGCCCGGCTTAAATATGTTTTTTCAAACTTCATTTTGTTTTCCTCGAAAAGGGAAGCTCCGCAAGTAAGTAGTACCTAAATTTGTGATCTGACCAGGTGGGCTCAAACCCCATGCGCAGAACGAATCGCTGCTCATCAGTGCGGCCCAAAGCAACGCGGGTCGTTAAAAAACCATAGCGCTCAAGCAATGGCTCCAAGAAATCTCGTGCGCGCATGCGCAGCACCGTGCGCAGTCTGTGCTCAACAACGATTGCAAAATGGATTTCTGTACCCTTTACAAGTGCAGTGCAGACGTGGACCCCATCAATAAAGCCCGGCACCGCATCCCACGACTGGAACGCCCTGACCTCCTCGGCCGAACTCGTAAGCGGCCGCAGAAGGTCTTCTCGGTTCATGTGATGGTGATTAGGTCTTTAAGGCCGGCGACGCTGGTATTTAGCAAATCAAGAACATCTAGACCATTCTTTAAGTTATTGATCTGCTTAGTAGTGCCAGCGGTGATTGCATCGGCATCTAAATCACCGTTCATCACCAGGTCGTTGATATTCTTGATTGCCTGTTGATAGAGGTCAGACGCGCTGGCCGATGTCTGCATGAGCTGCTTAAACTCTGCTTCCGTTTTAGCCAAGCTGTTGCGCGTAACTGCATCGATCTCTTGCAATTTAATCTTGGTCTGGTTGTCAGCACTTGCCATGACCGCTTTAAAGGTGTTATCAAGTTGTTGCACGACCAGCTTGTTTTGGGTATCAGCCGTTGCCATGTTGGTTTGTTGCTGGCGCTGTGCATTGGCTTCGCGCTCCGTATTTTGCTGCGCCGCATTGAACTGACTGTTTTGCAGACCGCTGGTCGCATTAAACTTGGCCGTGTCAGTTAACGCACCGGCATTAAATTGTGCGGCCTGGTTACCGGCTTGCTGATTCTGAGCCATAGCTTGATTGCCTGCGGCCGCGTTAAATTGTTCAGCTTGGTTTTCTGCAGTTGTGTTGAATTGGCCAGCTTGATTAGAAGCAGTGGCATTGAACTCACCTCTTCGGCCGTACAGGTTTGCATCTTGCTGGGCAATCGGTAAAGCGTTCTTGATGACCGCATCTTGGCCAGCGCCAATGGCCATGCTCGAGTTGATCAAGCCGCGCTGATTCATCTGCTGCAGCGCACCCGTCTTGGCCTGCTGCATTAAAGGCGAGTCGGATGCGATGACGTTGTTGATCTGGCCCTGAACAGTCTGGTTGTTGTCTATGTTCCATTGGGCCGGGTCGTAAGAGCCCGCGTTATAACCATTGGCAAACATAGACGTCGGGTTATAAGTGGACGTTGTTGCGGGATTGAACAGCGCAGAGGACGTGTACAGGTTAGTCGCTGTTGTTGGCGCTGTAGCAGCCGTTGCAGCGTTGGTCGCCATCGCCTTTGTAGGATCAGGCGCTGTGATTTCAAAAGGGTTTGTGGTTGCCATATTCAGCTCCGGAAATAGAAAAAGCCACCTAAAAAGATGGCCTTTAGATAGGCGTAGTAGCCCGTGAAGAACATTTTAAAACTTTGCTAGACCAGAAACAATTCTTTTTCAGCTTTACGTCGTTTAACTAAACCGGGCAACTCGCGGCCCCCGCCTTTGGTCCAGAGTATTAATTGTTCTGCTGCTCCTTCCCAGTCCTGAGCATTGATCTTACGCTTTAAGGTTGAGGTTTGGAGACGGCCCGTGCCCAGGTTGTAGCACCAATCCACGACCGCGTTGCACTTGCGAACGTCGGTTATCAAGATTGGGCAATTCCGCAGAACGCCTGGTAAGTAGGTGTGCTCCAACTCAATCATCAGCAAAGCTCTGGCTGTGGGCTCGTCCATGGGCGCGTCTTCTAATGTCACCTTGCGCTTGTCTGCGTAATAGGTTGAGCCATAGCCGATTGTGGCCACACCGGCCGGACAAATGTAAGGCTTGGCACGGTAACCCTCAAACTGCCGACACAAAGCTGCGGCTAGTTCGAGGTTCATAGTCCGCGTTGCTTCAAAGTACGGTCTAAAAACCAGAAATTAATTGTCCCGGCCAAAAGTGCCGAGAAATCTGGTGACATCATTGTTTTAAACACCTCGGTTGCTAGTGCACCCGCGAGCCATGCGTTCCAAGCAAACCAAATATGAACAAACGACCATATCAATAAAATCCAATAAGTTACCACCGGCCTGACTGACGCTGACAAACTAGCGGCCCAACCACCAGCTGCTTTGACCATATCGGCTTGTTGGTGGATAGCAGCATTAAAGGCATCCATAACGCCTGCGTCCACAGCCGCTTCTCTTTGGGCTCCAATCTCAGCCAATCGCATTTGACCGCGCTGCTGCTCTAGTTCACATTGACGTGAAAACATCATCAGTTCATGGGACCGTTCGTTCTTTTTATCAAAGAACTTGAGAACTTCAGGGGCTAGTCGAAAGACGCCACCAAATATGCCGCCCAGAATTCCACCGCCTAATAAATCGAACATGATTACTCCCTCTTGCAAGGTTTTTCTTCATCGTGTGAAAGCTTCACACCAGCCAATAGGCCGATGAAGCCGCCTACTATTGTTTGAAATGCGGGGCCGATCAATGCAAAGATGGCGGCGTTATCAACTTCCTTTGCCCAAAGCCCAACTAAAAAAGCTCCAACCATTGAGAGCATGCAAAGACACAAAGTTCCTGCAACAATTAAGGTGACATAAAAAGTCAGTTTTGCTTTTATTGATTCCATAATTCTGGCCCCTAAATCAAATTTCTTTTTTCCAAACGTGATCATTTCTTTTCACGATCAAGTGCGTCTTTGTAGCCATGTATTACCAAGCCTCTAAGCTGCGTTGAATCTGCTGATCCCGCCCACTCGGACAAGTTGTTCCAGATGACCACATAATCTTGAGACCGACATTGGTTTTGATTTCTCATTAGCCAGGCCAACATTTCTTTATGCCGCTCCGTTGGATCGTGGACTATGTAGCCAATGTGATAAAGATTACGGACTCCGCAGCCTTGTTTTGCGACTGCCCCAGCAATCATCAATACAAAGCAAATGGACAGCCAGCGCATTCATTTCACAAACCAAAAAGCTTTTTAAATACTTCAGCTGCCACACCGGGGCCAAGTAGCACGGCAAGGATCACCACATAAAGCAAATACTCAATCTTTGTCATTCGTTTATCACCTGCTGTCAGCGACTCTTGAATGCGGCTGTAGCGTTCAGCACAGATTGCCTCATGCACAGCTAATTTTGTTTCTTGTTCCATAATTTTCAGACGTAAAAAAACCGCCGAAGCGGATAGTTATTTAATGCAATAAGTTTTACTTAATGATTTAAACATCATAAATTTTGAGATTTAACCGCTTCTTAAATTTCTTGGATCAATCCGGGCACCTTTTGCTAGGGCTAAGGTAACAAAAACTTGTTGTTAATTCTGATGCTTTGATTTATTTTAAATCCTGTATCTGTACTTGAAGGGCCTTTAATTGCGCAAGCAATTCTTCTCTAGTTGGTGTCGTAGGTGTTACCCCTTCAGGGGCCGGACGATTATCTGCAAATTGACCATTAACGAAGTCCCAATCAATTCCCGCGCCGTCAGGCAATGCAACCCAACCTTGTTCAGCCGCATAGTGTGCTTCTGCGACTACTGCGTTGACCACTTTTCCGTTTTTAATTACTGCAAAATTTGGCATTTTTTTATCCTTAATATTCAAAAAATATAACACCGAGGCCACCACTGTTTCCTGCCGACACATCCCCAGATCCACCAGCGCCACCAGCACCAATAGTCATCGTTAAGGTATTACCGGGTGTGAGGTTTCTTAAATACTTAATAGAACAGCCGCCGCCACCTCCGCCTCCGCCAACAGCGCCTGCTTGGTTACCAGCCCAACCACCACCTCCACCACTACCATATTGCCCGCTAGTGTTTGTCTGGGGTATGAAGTACGAAGAACCGCCAAGTTTCTTACCAGTATTGGCAGCATTTGAGGAAGGGTGTCCAGAACCACCCACGAGTCCAAAATCACCCCCTGATCCACTACCGCCACTAGCCGACGTACCATTACCTTGATAAGTAGAACCACCGGCTCCACCAGAACCACTCATGGTAGAAATTGTTTGTGAACCTGAAGATAGTGACGTAGTTCCTCCTGTTTGGCCATCACCAGCGCTGGAGTAAATACCGCCACCGCCACCGCCACCACCAATCACATATACCTTCATAGTAGTAATACCCGAGGGAATTGTGAATGTGCCACTTGACTGGAATATCTGCCACTGAGTGAATCCACCTGCGGAGGGAGCAGTACTTGTCCAAGTTGTACCGTTGGACATCAACACATTACCTGCTGTATTTGGTGCGACTACCTGCACGGCAGAATTTCCGTTACCTAATAGTACGTTGTTTGCTGCTAAAGATGTAGTGCCAGTACCGCCGTTCACAATGGGTAAAGTGCCTGTTATTCCTGAACTTAAAGGAAGTCCTGTGGCGTTAGTTAAAGTGCCGCTTTCAGGAGTTCCCAACGCACCACCAGGAACAACATAATCAGTTCCTGCAGTTGCAGCAGAGATGGCTGTACCGTTGCCTTTAAGGATGCCGGTGATACTGGTCGCAAGCGTAATCGCCGGTGTTGTAGTCGCTGATGCAACAGTACCTGTGAATCCATTGGCTGACACCACACTTGCACTTGTAACCGTACCAGTCCCTGCTGAATCAGCTCCCCAGGTGGGCAAGCCTGCAGCCACTTTTAAAACCTGGCCGGTTGATCCAACCGCTAATTTTGAAAGCGTATCTGTTGCACTTGCGTACAAGATATCGCCAGTTGTAAAGCCAATCTGGCCGGTGCCGCCGTTTGTAGGCGCTACTGAGCCGCCTGTACTAACTGTTTGGGCTAGTGTTTTTGCTTTTGACATTTACTAAATCCTAATAAAAAACCCGCCGAAGCGGGTCTTGTTTAACGAGAGGTATCTAAATGTGGCTCTTTAATCCTGGCCGTGTATCAAGCCACTGCTTAAATTTAGGCCGACAGCGCTTTATTTGCGCAAGCAGTTCTTCTTTGGTTGGCGCAGCGGGAGTTATTACTTCAGGCTCAAGGCGATTATTAGCAAATTAGCCATCGATGTAGCCCCCAAAAATACTAGCGTTATCCTTAAGTACAACACCGCCGTATGTTGTTGCGTAGTCGGATTCAGACACAACAATGTTGGCTATTTTTCAGTTTTCAATACTTGTAATACTCGACATTTTTAATCCTTAATATTCAATGACAACCATTCCTTGATACCCAGCATTTGAGCCTACGTTACCGTAAAACCCACCCCCACTCCCATATGCCCCATTACCAGACCAGTTAGCACCGCCGCCCCAGTAGGAGCCACCTCCGATTGAATACGTTGTATTTCCGTCACCGCCACCACCACTTATGTTTATATCTCCCCCAGTGCCATAGCCACCAGCCGTTGGAGAATAACCAGAACCCGTACTTCCATTTCCACCACCAGTTGCGCTAACTGTAGTTCCGCCATATACAAAACTACTTGTTCCGGCGGCTCCAGTAGTATTTATCGGGCCTCCTGCTCCAATGGTAATAGTCGCAGAAGAACCACTTAAAGAAACAATTTTTATTGATGTGCCGCCAGCGCCACCAGCATAGGCATTTCCTGCGCCACCACCACCACCGGTGACTGTCACTTTACATTTAATAACACCTGCAGGTACAGACCAAGTACCGCTAGAAGTAAACACTGCCATGTTAGAAAAACCACCCGTCGCAGGGCTTGACCAAGTAGGCGCAGCGCCCGCCCCCGCACTTGTCAATATTTGTCCTGATGTGCCTGTAGAAACGGCACCAAATACGCCCGCATTGTTGTATTGCACTTGGCCGGTAGAGCCCGCCGGAGCAGTAACTGATGGTGTTGTCCAAGTAGGAGCAGCACCTGCACCCGCAGAGGTCAGAACTTGACCAGAACTACCAGCAGCAGAAGTTAATGTTAAAGCCGTTGTAATGTTTGGGCTCGTTAATACTGGTGCTGCTAGTGTTTTATTGGTAAGTGTCTGAGTGTCGCTCGTACCAACTACCGTACCTGATGGTATTGTTGTACCAGCCCATGTTGTCAAATTTGCGTTGTACGCTTGTATAGTGGTACCAATTGCAGCGGCTTGCAAGGCTGTACCAGCTAACGTACCTTGAGCAGACGTGGCATATGCGCTACTTGCAGTTGTAGCCGCAGTGCCTAAGCCCAAATTTGATCTAGCAGTTGTTGCATTTGTCAGATCAGACAGGTTGTTTGCAAGTTGCAAAAATCGAGCATCAGACTGAACTTGGGTGTAAACGTTGGCGATGCTGAAAGAGCCATAAGCCACAATGTCAACCAGGTCGCCTGAAGTTAGTCCAGTTGAAAAAACAACACTAGTTCCATTCGTTGCTGTGAAATCCACATCAACTTGTTGCTTGGCACCATTTAAATAAACATCAACATATCCTACGTCGTAGGTTGCTGTAAATGTCGTTTGAGCTGCAGTAGCTATATAAACTCTACGCTCAGCTGTGCCATTCACGGCCGACCCAGCGTTAACCCAAGCCGTGCCGGTGTAAACCTTCATTAGATTGCCAACCGTATCAAAGTAAAGCGCACCTGTTAGCAGTGCGTTACCGTCATTGTCAAGAGAAGGAGGCGAGCTTTTAGGACCTAAATACCGGTCATCAAAACTGTCGTAGCTTGCAGCCGAAGCTGTTGCAGAAGCGGCCGCAGCCGTTTGACTTGCACTTGCAGCCGAGGCCGAGCTCGTAGCGCTGTTCTGACTGGCCAATGCCGCAGCCTGACTTGCCGCCGCAGCTGCTGCAGACGTTGCAGCAGCCGCTGTGCTGCCAAACAATACGTCGGTGTAGTTCTTGGTCGATGCGTCTTGTGGGTTTGTTGGGTCTCCAACGCCGGTGATCTTGTTGGTGCCCATCGCCAAAGCGCCCGATAACGTGCCGCCAGACAAGTTTAACTTAAGCGCCAAAGCCGTATCAACTTGCGCTGTTGTGTAAGCGTTAGAGATGTTATAGCCGGCAATGGTCGTGGGGTTTGTTCCCGCAGTGATGCGGCCGTAGGTATCCACTGTTATAGACTGGTATGTTGCAGCGCTCACGCCCGTAGTCGCCAAGTCAATGTCATCAGCGTTGACCACAATGCGGCTACTCGATGCCGTGCCGACATTAAGTGTGTTACCCGTCTTTGTCAGTCCCAGGCCGGCCGTAATCTGACCGGCGCCTGAAAAGTGGACCCACGTAATTGCCGTTGTTCCCAGTGTGCCACCGTCCGCAACCGTACAGACATAACCGTTGTTGGCGTTAAGCGTGCCGACCTCAACAAACACAAACGCGGCCGGCAGCTCAGCCCAGGTGTCTGCGTCAGTCGTGCGCGTCCAAGCGCCCGAAGCGCACAAGTAAATGCCGTTGTTGGCCGTTGTAGTTTGGTCCTTAACTAAAACCCGATCTGCAGCGATGACCGCGATGCCGTCGATTGTCTGGGCGCCGCTTAAAGTAATGTTGGCCGTTGTAGCAACTCGGCAAGAAGCCTTGGCGTCTAAGCCCTGAGACAAATTGTCTACATAGTTTTTAGTCGCCGCGTCTTGCGCTAAGGTTGGCTCACCAAGACCCGTGATCTTGGCCGTGCCCATCGCGATGGCGCCAGACATGGTACCGCCAGTCAAGGCGAGCCTCAAAGCCAGTGCGTTATCTGTATAAGTTTTAGTGGCCGCGTCTTGCGCGCTTGTTGGATCACCCAAGCCTGTAATCTTTGCGGCGCCCATGGCAATGGCGCCAGACATTGTGATTGCGGTAAAGGTTGAAGTGCCGCTTCCAGTCACAACTCCGGCCAGGTTACCAGTGACATTACCCGTGACTGCGCCAGTGTGTAAGCCCGCTGAGTTGCCTGTCAAATTGCCGGTCACATTACCAACCACATTACCAGTTAGCCCACCAACAAACCCCACAGTGGCCGTGACGGTTGTGCCGCGCACGGTGCTGGCCGTTGTCGCACCCAGTGTTGTATTGTCAATCGTGCCGCCAGAGATTATTGCGCTGGCAAAGCTGTTAGAACCGGACGAAGTCACGTTGCCTACGACGTTGCCAGTCAAATTGCCCGTGACGTTACCGGTAATGTTGCCGGTAATGTTGCCAGTAAAACCGCTACTTGCAGACACGGTTGTAAACGCGCCAGTGGATGCAGTGGTTGCGCCTATCGTTGTGCTATTGATTGTCGAAGCCGTTATAGCCAATGCCTGCAGCGCAGCAGACGCAATCAGCGCCGTACCCGCAGAATTGACCATTGCAACTTTGTAACCGTTGGCGGCCAGCGTGGGCAGAAGATCAAAGCCCACTGTGACCAGTTCCAACTGGGCGCGCATCTGCGCTGATGAACCTGGTGAATTAGGCGTTGGGTAGGTCGTGTGGGTATAGTAAGAATTGCTCATCGAATTCCCCGGCGTAAAGAGTAGTGAACAATGATGTTGTTCACCGTAAAGGGCTCAAGCAAGTCAGAGTTAGATGAAATCCGAATGGCCATATTTTCGGCCGTTCCTGTGACGTCAACTTCAGACGGTGAGATGTCTGAGCCATCCCAAACAAAGTTGTCCCAAGTCATGCTGTCCCAGAAGCTAGAACGTAAGTCATTTGTATAACTTGTGTCATCTGGCTGGGTAATGTAAATCGTGCGGTAACCCAAGTCGTAACCGAATTGAATTTCTGCGTAAGAGTCGCCAGTCAACTCAACGCTGGCCTGGCGGTAGCGTTTTAATAACCTGGGGGACTTAATCGAGTTGTAAACCAGGTTGACGTTGGCTGGAATAGGTGAGCCATCAAAGCTCGTGCCCATGTCCATTTGGTAGACAAAACCATTGGTCGAGCCGAAGAATTGAAGCGTGCCGCCACTGGGCGCTTCGCTGTCAATGCAACATGTGATCGGATCAGCGTACTCAACAGGCATGCTGCCTAAAACTTTGCCGTTTAAATTCGTCATGTACAGCCCAGTGCCGTCTGAGAAGAAAACTCGGTACTGGCCCTTGTCCCTGTTCACCGTGCTGCCAACGGCCAGCTCTCGATGCTGGGCGATGTAGGCCGGGATGTTCATGGTCAGAGCCGCTGGCAAGAAGTTACCAAAATTAAGAGTCGTACCCAAGCTCATAATGCCGCGGTCATCAAGCACGTATGCCTGGTCCATGGTCTGTGCCGTAAACGCATACGCCCCCGTGCCCGTGTTAAACGAACTCAAGCTGAAATTTGCAGAGCTTGTGCCGTAAAGCACGCTGGTGTCGTTGCGTGTGTAGATGCCCAGAGCACCACTGGTCTGGTCTCCTGGCAGCACAAGCAAATTGGTCACGGCCGCGTTCATCGCGATCTCGCCGGCACCTAAAAGCGGTGTCCATTGGTACGGGTAGCCCAAGCCAGAAAACTGAACCGAAGCGCCAAATGTTAAAAACAAATGCTGCTTGTGAAACGCAATGTGGTTGGGCGTGTCCACAGTCATGCCCGTTGCAATAGGCACAAACGTCGTGCCATCAAACTCAAACGCTCGGTTGATACCATCACACCCATACAACTTGTAGTTGGCCGTGCCGCCGCCAAAGTTAGCAACCACCGTATCATATCGACCGCCAGTGGTAAGCGTTATTTGTGTGGCCGCTCCGCCCGCTCTGGCTTTTACCGCTGCAGCAACTGTGAGATTCTCACCACTTGTAAAAACGCCAGTGGAAGAAGACAAGATTAACCTTCCGGCCGCAGTGCCTGCAGCAAACGTGCCTGACTGCAAAACCACACGAGCTACTACACCGGTCGCAGCGCTGGTGGCGCCCGTAACCGTGTTCCCATCGACTATCGCAGCCGTTCCCGTGTTAAAGCTCAGCTCTTTGCCAAGCGTAACGGCGGTCCAGCCGCTCGATGTCGATTTGTACATCGAGGTTAATCGCCAGGCATACAAAACACCGTTGTAGTACGCGACCCCAAGAATCGAGCCCGTACCAGGCACCGCAGTAATGTCTGCTCGGTAGTTGTCTGCAGCTAAGTTTTTATACGTTGCATCAAGTAGCCCATCAGCTGAGATGCCTTGAACCAGCGTTACTGTTCCAACAAAGGAAGTTCCGTCATTGAGCACGTCTGCGGCTTGAAAGCTGCCCGTCTCTCTTGTAATGACCAGGCTAGTACTTGTGACAGCAATCACTTTGCCAGTAGCGCCAGAGATGGAGCCCGTTACGGTCACTCCAACCGTTACCGTTGCGGTGAACGTGACAACCAGAATGTTGTACAGCGCATCAGATGGACTGGGCCGGCCATCAAAGCGCTCATACCCCGCGATTCGCGTGTAGCCGCCCGAGATACTGCACTCAAAATTCGCTGCTCGGCGCGCCACACCAGGCGGCAGCGACAGCGTAGGCGTAACTTGGTCTAAGCCGCCACTAAGTCTGATCAGGTCATATTTAACTGGGACGGCTTTGAACATACGTTATGCCAAGGACGGTCCACTGACAATAGTTGGAAGCTGGTCGATGTTGATTCGGTCCATGAGGCGCTTGAACTCAAACTCAGCGCGCTGATACACCTCTGGCGCAGACTCATAGCCCGCGTAGTAGTACATCGCCCGGTAAACGATCGTCATGTGGTAATTGACGGGAAACGCTGGCGTATCCGTATCAGCCGTCAGCTCAACAGGCAAGACGTAGTACTCGCCATCGATCACATAAGCCTGGTCGGGGATCGAGCCTAAGCCCAAACGCTTTTCTGGATCGATGGTGACCACCACCGGTCGCGCATACGTCGTGCGCATGTTGCCGTACATGTACAGGTTGCGAAACGTCGTGTACTCCATGAAGTTCATCAACTGCTCATCGGCATAGCTCAGGCTAACGGAGCTGCACCTGAAACTATCTCTCTTCCAGTTGGCAAACGTGCTACCAATGCCCGCTTGTGTGGCCGTGTAAAACTGCTGCTGTGTGGTGCAGTTAAACGTTACGGGCTCACGCATAAAAAGCCAATCCTCTTTGCTTGTCTGAATATCAACCCAGGCAGACGTGACCCAACTGGCAATGCGGGCGGCTTCTCCTGTTAAGTTTTGCGCAGTTGTAAGCGCTGGTCCTGAGACACCGCACTCAACGCGAGTGCGGTTAACAAGCTGAAGATAATTCATGCTGGCTCAGCAAGCACATGTTGCAGCCACGCGCGCCCGCGAGGGTTTGAATCCTCTACCAGGTCGAAGGGGTAGCACAAGCCGTGGCGCGCCACCATGTCGATCTGATCTGGGGCCGAAGTGTTGCGCGTGATCTGGTTGTACTTAGTTTCCTTCATACGGGCCAGCACCTCAACGTACTTGCGGCGAACCAATGTGGGATAACCACGAATGATCGGCTGGTTGGTGCCATTCACATTCACAATAACTTGGGGTGCCTGATTCTCATCAGTTGTCGAATGTACCGTGATAGTGACGAGCTCATTCATAAATGCTTCCTCACTTGCCAGGGCACTAAAATCTTTTGACTCTGAAAGAGTCTCGATGACAGGTTCGTCATCCGTAATCTCGATACCTTTAATTGGTTTCATGGCCATCTATCTCTCCGGTTGATTGATCAAAAAAAGGGCCGCATTAAGCGACCCTTTAAAATCCTCTGTTGAGGAGCATGGCAACAATTACTGTGCTGTACCAGGCATACGCGCACAATCGAAATACGTTGCCGTATTACCAGTGCCCAAGGCAGTAGTACCTGGAGTAAATACCGCTGTACATAATGACACTTTGATCAAACCTATCAACGTGACGTTGTTTGCGACTTGTGTAGGCACTGGGCATGGATCAGTACCCGTAGTGATCGGCCCCTGGGTCGTTGTGACGCCGCCAGTAGCGCTGATCCAAACGGCGAATAGACAGTTCTGACCAATTGCCAAGGCCGTGTGGCCTGCGCTAAAAGGAATGCTGTCGGTAATCGCTTTTGTTTTAAAGACGCCATTGTTAGTAAAGTCAATCGCAGTGGCAATTTTGAAGGTACCAGTAGTTGTACCAATCACTAGGCCAGCGGGTGAGTAGCATGCGTAGCCGGATACGGCTTGTTCGAGGTTGTATGACATTTTGAATTTCCTTATTGAACCGTGTTGAGAGTGCCCATGGTGGAAGCATTGGCGACGCCGGATGTACCGGAGCCAGTAGTAATGCCGCCATGGGTATGCGCGTTAAGCGCTGTACGAAGCGCTGCAAGGTCAGTTAAGACCGAATTAAGTAGCTGCCTGATCTCATCACTGGTGAGAAGGTCAGGTACAGCTGCCATTCGTTGGTTGATTGATTCAGCCATGGTTACTCCTTACAGAGCTGTCACGCCAGCTTCGATACGTGCCATGAAGGCGTCGTTCAAGCGGACAGTGGCAAACCATGTGGAAGCGCCAACATAACCAAACTGACCCAGGGGGTTAGCGTGGTTGGTCTGGCTGGCTTTGAGCACGACAGGCTTAATAGCAGACATGCCTTTGAGCGCGACCTGGCCCCAGCAGTCTTCACCAATAATGATGAAGGGATACACGTCCACGTTAACGCCGCCAATCGACAACATGCCAGTTGAGCCAATCGCCGCACCGGCCGCTGCAAAAGATTTGAGCAGTGGTGATGAGATAAAGCGGAAGTCTTCGCATGCGCCAACTTCGCGGTCATGGATTGGCTTGAATGAGCCGTACTCTTCAACTCGGGTAAAGCCAGGCAAGTTACGAATGTCAGACACCGCATCTGTGTGAACAAACACAATGTAAGAAGGCTGAACAGCACGTGTACCGAAGTTCACGCCAGGTGCTAGGCGTGATGTCACGCGGCGGGCACGGTTGGACTCCAATGTACGAGCAGATTTGCGCAAGGCGTTCAAGCTGACGGGTGTTGCTACAGCAGCGCGGCTAGAGCCATTAGCGTAGATCACAGTGGAGCCGGCCTTCAACACACCGTAGCGAACCATCTCCATCACCTCAGCCAGGGTCTCGCCAGTAAGCTTGACCATCTCGCCTGGGATGTCGTCTTCGTACAACTGCTCAACTTTGCTGGAGTACTTAAACAGTACGCCATATTGCTGGAGCTGCACGGTGACGTCTTGGAACGAAATCGTGTTGGAGTTAGGCGTTACACCCTCAGCCAATACAAAGTTGCTTGCAGTGATGTCAGGCGTGCCAACATATCGAGATGTGTTCTCAATTGTTGTACCAGCTGTAGAGGCGCCAAAAGGCAAAGTGCGACGAAACACCAAAGTGTCTGTCGAGTTTTGCGGCATTTCGCGTTGGGTTCCGAAATCACCGAGAACGGTGATGGGTTGGGCGTGCTCAAGCATGCCTTGTGCCGCACGAATTAGGTTTCGCGATGCACTGGTGCCATAATTTTGAATGGACATGGTAGTAGTTCCTTAAATGTTTAAATTTCAATAACCACGCTGCGCTTTGGTTTTCTCGCGCTTTGTGGCTTCGTAGTTCCAGAGTTCTTCCGGTGAGAGGTCGTCCAATGTCTTGGGCGGCGCCACCTGTCCCGGCCGAGTTACCGCGGCAGCAGCTAGTCGTGCTCCGCGTTCTTGCTTGATTTCTGATGCAGGCTTTGCTTTTGCGTTTTGGAACATGTCCAACATGCGAATCGCATCCTTGGCCGCGGGTGAGCCAGCTAAAGCGCGGGTCTCAGGTGTTTGCACGGAGAACCAATTGGCAAACTCGGGCGTGTTAACCGTCGTCTCCCAGTCCTCGTACTTTCCGTCGATACGGGCTTTCTGCAACTCACGCGCCATCTCCTGTCTGGACTCAGAGACTTGCTGCTGCACATAGCCTGCCACCTGTTCAGGTGTCAGGTTTGACTGCTGCGAGCCTTGAGCCATCTTGGCGGTGACGTACTCCTCCATGGCCCCTGCCCACTCAGGGAAATCTTCCTTGAGCTGATCCCATTTCTCAGGGTTGGCCGTTGCTGTAACGATCTGCTTTTGTGACGGCGCGTCGGCTACTTGCCGGCGGGCCAACTCTGCGTCTCGTTGCATCGCCGCGACCCGACCCTCTGTCGTTTTGACGTGATGCAGCAACTGAGCGTTTGCTTGTGCCAGCTCGTCAATCTGAGCAAGCTTTGCTCTGACGGTTTCTGACAACCCAGCTAGCGGGTCTTCCGGTTCAACAATTTCGGGCTCTGGTTCTGGACTGGGCGAAGCTTGCTCCGCAATAACGATCTCTTCTTTAGCGGGTGACGCATCACCGGCCTGGAGAATCGCGGCTTCCTCGTTCCACAGCTCTTGCATGTTTTCTTGGTTTTCTTCCACTTTTCAAACGCCCATAAAAAAACCGCCTCAAGGGCGGTTTGACTAACAAAGCTGAACGGGATTAATCTTCCGGTTCAGCGGCTACACCCCGAGTTGCCTGGTTAGGCAAGTCGAGAATTCTTTTAAGTAATCGGATTTCACCGCGAAGAGCGGCAGTTTGAATTTGGTCTAAAGCAGCGTCGTTCTTTAAACGCACTTTTTCCAGCTCCTCTTGAATCCACCTCTTAATTTGGTGCCAAGCGGGCGAGCTGAAATCAATCATAAAAAAAGGGCACAAGTGCCCGTGAGTCGTATTTTGATGAGACTAAATTCATTTGTCAATCTTCATTCCAAAAATCTCAATTTATAGAGCGTTGATTGATACAGTGCAACAGCTTCGTCAATCAAGTTATGAAGCGCCGTTTCATTGCGCTTACAAATTTGCTCACGGTTGTCTTCAATCCAAGCCATTTGCTGCTCAAGTACATCTGAAATTTCTCCGGCATAGTCATTCTCCAGTAGTGGAATATCAAGCAATTCGTTGTAACGACCTTGGTAGGCTTCAGCAAAGGCGTCAGCTCGCTCAACTATTCCTTGATAAAAACTACCAAGCGCCATATGAGCGGCAAAGCTGCCAGGTCCTGTAGCCTTCAAATGCGCACGGTGAGCCATGTCTCGTGCCAGGAATAAGAGAGCTACGTATTGGCCAGCCTCTCTCATCAGTAAGCTTTCTTATCAAACATCGCTTTAACAGCAACCACAACGCTAATCGATGAGCTGGTACCACCGCTTGAGATGGCGCGAATGTAACCGGGGTTTTCCGTTACTTTGCGAATACCGGCTGCTGTGAATAAAGTGTTTGTGCCAATCCAAGCATTCAGCGTTGACCAGTTGGTGCCGTCGTTTGAACCTTGAAGCACTGCTGTCGCACTTCCAAAAGTGCCTGAGACTTGCACTGTCAGATCAGCTGCATAAGGAATTGGAAAAGCCGTTCCAGTGTCAGCATCGGCAAGAGCCCATGTCACGAGGACTGAGCCGTTTAAACTGTTTCTATCAGTGGTTGCGTTTACTGTAGCCATGGTTATGCTTTCGTTGGATATAGATTGACCCAGGGGTTATCTGGATTTTGATTAGTGCCGCCGAAGTAATTGCCAGTCACGCCAGACAGCGCTTTGGTATCTGCTGCACTGATGGTGTTTGTCATTACGCCTTTGGGCAGACCCGCGCCGGTAGGCGGGAACATGGTGTAGTTGTAGACACCGGCCGCGATCGCCGCTGCTGGGCTAGGGTAGGCCGTACCGTCTGGGCCGTACACCGCGCCAGTAGACGAAGTTCCAGGGGTACCGCCTAAGCCGCTTGTGTTTGTTGCACCCGTTGTAACCACGCCGGAGTTCGTAGTCAAATTGGATGAAGATGCTGATGAATTACTTTTTGACTTGAGCGCCGCAAACTGCTTTAACAAATCTTGGTAGCTTGTGTTAAGCGTGCCGTACTGGGTGTTTAGCAAACCATATTGGCTATTTAAGCCGCCAATTTGTTTATCGTATTTGCTTGTCAAGTCACCAATTTGCGTATTCGTCTGGTTCTGTAGGCCAGCAAGATTCAAAGGAACAGCACCGCCATAACTTCCGTACTCAGGCCCCTTGTTGTAGGCGATGCCGCCATAATTGAATGCGTCGATATTGGTAAGCGTGTATTGACTGGGCGCCATGCCCTTGGACTTTTCATATCCAGCGATCCATGTAGGCGTTGGCGCGTATCCCGCCGCACCAGCGGCCGCATTGACCGCATTAAAGCCGCCGTACTTGTCAAACTCTGCTGTCGTTGCCCCGCCACCAGCACTTGAGCGGTACATCAATTCCTTAGCGATGTCACCCGTTAGGCCGCTACCAGTGGTGGTTGCCGCCGAAGCAGTGTTAGTCGCTGCGGAATTAGTCGTTGCAGCGGCGGCTGGCACAGTAATTCCCTTAAGCGTACTCAAATTAAAATCAGGGAAATATTTCATAACGTCGGCTTGCGTTATGCCCTCTGAATCAATGTATTTTTGAACGTCGGCAGCATCACCCCTATTGTATTTTGTGGCTAGTACTGAAGCCGTTATTCCGTTTATAGCCATGATGTTTCCTTAAATGCCTGATCCAGCGACCAGCTTCAGGCGTTGTTCTGCAGCGAAGAGTTCCTTCTTGCCACGCTCTTTGATGGCCGTATCGGCCAGCTTCGCTTTGATTTGTTCCAAGCTCATGTTCTGGCTGTTAGAAAGTTTTAGCATCTCGATCTCGCGTGTCATCTGGAGCTCTGCCATGCGCATCTGCGCTTGTTGCTGTGCGATTTGCTGGCGCGTTTGAAGCTCCATCATGTCGCTCTGGTTCTGAGCCTTGGCTTGCTCCATAGTAGACTGAGCCCTGATCTGCGCGGCCATTAGCCTTGGATCTTGCTGCTGGCCTTGTTGCGATGCTTGCTTTTGCTGCTCTTTGATCTGCTCGATCTCTTCGTCTGACTTAAACACCTCAGCCGGGTCGATGTGCTGCGCTTGTAACGCTTTCTCAAACAACTTCTTGGTGTCCAGATACACACCATAGATTGGATTAGCACCAGCGGCCAATAAGTTGAGAAATGACTGGTTCTGGATGTCACGCACGATCAGGGCTGAGCTTCCCCTTGCATCGATGGTGAAGTCGCCCTTAACTTCCTCATCCTCGTTGTACATCATGTTGTAGTCGTAGTAACGCTTGATGTGCGGCTTGGTGATCATGTCGTCGAACTGCTTCACGAGGCGCCGCAAAACCACGTTGCTGTTGTTCATCAACATCTGCATGCCGCCAACCGTATCGGGCGCACTACCCTTCTCACCCTGCATGAGCATGGGTACACCCGTCTCTTGGTCAGCTAACTCCGCTGCCATCTTGATGATGGCTGAGAGCTCTGCCTGGTGCGAGTTGAACTCAAACGTCGTGAACGCTTTCCTCACATCGTCCACGTCGTCACTTGCGTACCAAATCTTTCGGCTACTGAGCTGCCACTGCTTGTCTGCCGGCTGGATCGTGCCAGCCTTGATAACGATCTGCGGGCCGCTTGATACCCCAGCGTTGTCCATCATCTGCCTCCATGCGGCGTTCAATACCTTCTGCTGTGCCCGCATCAAGTACGGTATGCCGTAGCCCCAGCAACTGCCAGAGACCTTCTCCCACACGAAGAAATCATAAGGAATGTCACCGTTCTCGATCGGGTTCAAAAAGGCTTTGACCACCGTGGAGTTGATCACCACCACGCAGGCGCTTATAGTTTTAAGTTCATCGTCTTCTGTATCGATTCCTTCAACACCCGAGGCCATCAAGTCCTCTTTGTCGATCTCGCCCCAGTACTCCCACACATCAAAGGTTGCTTTGGTCTGATCGCGCTCGGTCTCGTCGCGCAGCTCTTCCAGCGTGGCGCTGCGCTGAGGGCCTTCTTCCAGCACTTTGCGCAATTGCTCCTTCATGTAGCCAGGCTGCTTTGCAAGGTCACGCACTTGCTTGGTAGTCATCTGTGTGCGTTCGTAAATGCCTTTGCCATCATGGATATCTTCACCTGCTGCTGGATCAGGCCAACAGTTGCGGGGGTCGACTCGAAAGCTCGCTGGATCGATCTCTTGCACTAAAGTGACTTGGTGTACCGTCTCGCCGTAACCATCCGTCATGGGTTGCCAAGCTTTTCGCATGCGGTTAGTTACTACTGGCCCCTTGATCACACCCGTGCCCAAGACTGCCGCATCGTGCATCACCTTCCTAATCTCTCCGTTGTACTCAGCTTCAATGAGCTGGTCGTCAATAGCCCGCTGCATCGCATCAGCTCTTTCACGTGCCATCTCCATCATGTTTCTTGCAATGTCCTTGTGCGCCATGGGCTGACCAGTTTTGGGGTCTACCATCTGCTGGCCCGTTGCTGGATCAATCGCAGGCTGAGTGCTCTTGGTCATGCCCATGATCTTTGGATCTGGTGTGGGCTGGATTCCCCAGTTGCGGTCATCGGTTGGAAGCAAGATGTCGGACAGGCGAGCCTCAGCACTGTTTGTTTTTTGACGGGTCATACCGATGAACACCGTTGATCTGTGAGGTTTAGAGTAGTTAACCGTGACGGGGTAGCCCTGTTCGACACTTGTCATCATCTGGCTTGCGGCGCGGTTTACGTTGTCCTTGGCGTTGTACTGGTCCTCATCATCTAACCAGCGCTTGTCAATACCGTAGCTTGCGCGGCTTCTGATCCACTCATCTCGCTGTTGAGACAAGCCAGATCCAAATGCCTGTAAGCGGTCCTCGTCCCTTTGCTGTGCCAGATCTGGGTCGCTGATTTCAATCTCTACTTGTGGTTGGTTGGGAAAGTCCATGTTCATCCTAGTACCCAGCTACTGGGTCAAATACGCCGAACTCGACCACGGGCATCGCCATATGCGAACGCTTGCTAGAGGCTTCTTCTTGTGTTTTGGCTTTGCGACGCATCATCATTGCGTAGCGAGTTGCAGCCATAAGGTCATCACCCGACTTGACGATCAAGCCTTCTTTGCGGTGGTAGAGCCTGAACTCTTCAAACCAATCATCAAGGTGTGAAAACACTCTGATACGCATGGTCTGCATCCTGGCCAACATCTCACTCACGCCAGCTTCTAAGCCGTTGCTACCGTCTTCAAATGTGGCTCTCTGGGGCAACATGTTCACCCCGGCATTCTTGTACTGTTGGGCTAGTTGTTCACCTGAACCCTTGTCATGCTGCAGCCCATCGTGTGGCCACGCCACTGGGCACCACTCGCCTCTACCGCGAATGGCGGCAGCATGGATTGGCACACTGGCTTCCTTTTGCCTGTAGCAGTCTGTGACATACAAAGTGTCTGTATCTCTGTCCCAAGCAAGCCAAACGGCTGCTGTGGGGTGACCCCATCCAAAGTCAAGGCCAACAATCCGGGGCCAATATGCTGGAATTGGGAAGGGGCTAACTTTGATGGCTGACTCAGCTACTGGGAAAACTCGACCAGAGCCCATGACTGGTATGCCCTTGGCCCTAGCTTCCCGTTCATGCTCTGGGTAACTTGCGATGATAGATTTACGCTCTGCTTCTGAGTAGTGCTCAGCATCATCGATCGTCATCGTGGTGGTGGTGGCGCTCTCTGGCTTTTCAATCAGGAACCGTTTAACCACATCCGACATACCCAGTAGCGGGGTGAAGGTCACGAACACCATGCCACCTGTTGCTTGGGTTCGAGTCAAACCCTCAGAGTAAATTGTCAGGGGTGGCTCTTCGTCAAACCATACGCCGTCCACCGTGTCAGCTTGCCACTTGCTTCGGCCTTGGTCATAGCTGTTGAACTGGATCACACTATCTTCACCATTGATGTGCTTGACCACGGCAGAACTAATCGCATCTGGCACCCCAGGACGCATGCTGGTGTCTTTGAGTAGCTCAAAAGGTATAGCACCTGTGCCCCACTCATCTCGAATCTCGGGTGGGCCAATCAGTAGTCGCTGCACACCCTTCCTGGTTAACTCAGCGGACTCTGAACCCACAAGCCATCTGGTGGCATGCTGGTAGCGCCGGCCCTGCCACCAGTCTGGATATAGCCCAGTGACATGCATAGCAACCTCAAAGGCACCTGCCCAGGTCTTGCCAAGCTGATTGCCGGCCATGAACAGTCGCTCACGAAATGAGCCAGTGTGGTGAAAATCTTTTTGCTTCGTGTAAGGCTTGTAGTTGGCTAAACGGTCTCGTTTGAATCTCAGATTTTTGAGACGCATCAACTCGTAGAGTTCACGCTTCTCATCTTCATTCAATGCTGCCAAATTCACACTAGAGCCTTTGCCATAAGAGCTTGTAGGCGCTGATCGAGCTGGTCGTTGCTAAGCTCCAGGTGGCCGGAGACTCTCATCTCAACGGCCTTGAGTTTGGGCTGTGTATAGCTCAAAAGCTCGTTCAGTACCCTGAGCTTGGTGTCGTTGTCCACGGCATCCGCCATCATGTGTCTGCCGTCCTGGTCAAGAACTGGCTGCCCTGAACGATCAGTCACCATCACTTTGGCCTTGAGGATTCGGATCATCTCAACAGTTGGATCAAGCCCCTCGTCAATGAGCGCCTCGTACACTGGTACCAAATTGATTGAGCCCTTTTTCTTGGATGAGCGCTTCCGGTCTTCATGCCCCGTGTGAAACGGGTTGGCCCCAAGCAGGTCTTGCACAGTCGCCAGTTGGGGCGGTGCGCCGGCCAGATCAGGCAAGCGAGTTACCGAGTGGTGTTTAGCCATGAAAGCGGCTTAAACTTTCCCAGGAATCAAGCCACTGGCAAAGCCAGGTGGTGATTTGGGTTTGGTGGCACCCGATTTTTGTGGTGTGGCGCAGTTATCTGGAAATTTCACTGAAACCATTCCTGGCTTCACACCTGCGGCGGCCTTCTCATTGCGAGCGGCTGGGTTGCTGTAGTTTTGCATTGATTTTCTCCATTAAAAATAAGAAACTCCTAGTCAAGGAGCCGTAAAAAGCTTGGAAACCCGCATGTTTCCTTGAGAGACCTTGAAATTTGTCCCTTTTTTGTCCCTAGGCGTAGGTTTTTTGCTCTTTTGACCTGAGATTCGCTTCTTCATCCCACATACGCTCTGGTGAAGCTTCTTGATCAGGAGCTGCTTCGTTTTGCTCTTCGCTTGGCTGCAGCATTTCCATCAACGCCTGGGCAGCTTGGCCAACAGAGTCGAACTCTTGAGTCATTGGCTCGGTGGTTTGATCGCCCGCATCTTCAGTCACCCGAACTGAGCCGTCATCGTTGATCTCAATCGTGATGGTTTCCATAGTCGCGCTCCAGAAACGACAGAGCCGCCCAAAA
>Ga0222712_10001759_pt1 | contig 26125 bp, 27 predicted proteins | sample C33_657DmetaG_FD_165043 | JGI IMG/M metagenome (GOLD analysis project Ga0222712, IMG submission 165043) | Estuarine water microbial communities from San Francisco Bay, California, United States - C33_657D | ecosystem: Environmental > Aquatic > Marine > Unclassified | place: USA: California... | reverse complement strand
ATCAGCCACTTTCTGAACTTGCACTCGATCGCCTAAAAACAATTGCTACCAATACCGATCTTGGTGCAGGTATGCGGGTCGCACTCAAAGATCTCGAAATTCGTGGTGCTGGTAATTTACTTGGTGGCGAGCAATCAGGACACATTGCAGATGTCGGCTTCGATCTTTACATGCGCATGGTCGGTGAAGCGGTACATGATTACAAAGCAGGCATTATTGAGACCAGTGAAAAGAACCGCGAGTGCAAAGTTGAGTTGCCAGTCAATGCACACCTTGATCCAGAGTATGTTCCAGGAGAGCGCTTACGACTTGATCTCTATCGCCGACTTGCAGATGTTGCTGCGCAAACAGATGTTGATGCAATCGAGGCAGAACTTATCGATCGCTTCGGCCCACTACCAGAAGAAGCGCAATCACTACTGAAGGTGGCAGCTCTTCGTGCACAAGCTAAGGCGCTAGGTGTGACCGAACTCGTCTCCACTGGGAAATTCCTGAAGATCTCTCCGCTGATTTTGGCCGAATCGCGTCAGCTTCGTCTCACCCGTTTATATCCAGGATCGCTCTATAAGAGCGCAACAAATACTGTTTTAGTCACCATCGCTAAACCCAGCGGCTGGAGTCCGTCCAATCTATCGCCGACCATGGGGGATACTTCTCTCCTGGCCTGGGTATCCACGGCCCTGGAAGAGTTAACGACGAAAGAGAGTAAATAGTGAAGAAGATTCTGACCGCCCTTGTAGTTGCAACAGGACTTCTGCTCACGGGTTGCTCCAACGTTGATACAGCTCTCTCATACGGCGATACCAAGATCACTAATGCTGAGCTACAAGCAAACGTTGATCTCATTTTGGCAGAGCGCACCAAGGTCGATATTTCGCAGATGCAGCTTGAAAGCGGAGAGACTCTTCTTCGTAATCAACTCAACTTTAAGCTTCTACTCGCAGGATTTGCAGAGATCGCTAAAGAACTCTCGATACAAGTAACAAGTTCTGAGATTGCAGGACGTCGCGCTCAGATCGTTGAACAAGTTGGTGGCGCAGAGGCGCTTCCCGCTGCACTCGTTTCAGCATCAATCGCTCCCGGAGATCTTGATGGTTACCTTCGCGCAGTTGTCACTACTGAGAAGTTAGGTCAAGCACTCATCCAAACTGGAGTTGCCGATGCCGATGTACAAACTCGTGTGCAGGAACTCTTAGTCGCCAAGCTCAATGCGCTCGAAGTTAAAGTTAACCCACGTTTTGGTAAGTGGGATGCAGCTTCCGGCCAGATCGTTGCAGCAGAAGTTGCAGGCGATGTAGTCACACCATCTAACGAATAATTCAAGAGAAGTTTCTTAGATGTCTGAATTACTTCGACTCGTTGAGGTAATGGATCGCTTGCGTTCCCCTGGCGGATGTCCGTGGGATGCCGAGCAAACACACGAGTCACTCGTTAAATATCTTCTCGAAGAGTCATACGAATTTATCGATGCGCTCGGTGAAGGTGACCGCGAGGGTATGCGCGAAGAGCTCGGTGATGTACTCCTGCAGGTTTATTTCCATTCCCGTATGGCCCAAGATCACCCAACGGATCCGTTTTCAATTGAAGATGTTGCAAAGCTCATCGCAGATAAGTTAATTCGCCGACACCCACATGTCTTCGAAGGTCTCGTCGTTGATGACATGGAAGAAGTGATCGAAAATTGGGAAGCGATAAAGGCTAAGGAAAAGGGACGCAGCTCAAGTCTTGATGGAATCGCAATGGCACAGCCCGCTCTTCCACTTGTAGAGAAACTGATCTATCGCGCAGAGAAGTACAAAGTTGAGCTACCGATGGCAGATGTTGAATCCGCATCACAACAACTGCAATCAGCTCCATCAGAAGAGACGGTTGGCCAGGCTCTAGCCTCAATCATCGCCCTCGCTCATCAGCATGGAATCGATCCCGAAAGTTCACTCCGTGGTCACGCTCGCGCAATGATCGAGAAAATTCGCCAATCTGAGGCAGGGTAGGATTAGCACCAAGTAATCCGTTCAACGTAGAGCGCAGATCATGTAAGTAATTCTTTGAAGGAGTATCTCTGTGGCAATAATTGAAGCAATCGGCGCTCGTGAAATTCTTGACTCCCGTGGAAATCCAACGGTTGAAGTCGAAGTCCTCCTAGAAGATGGTGCATTCGCTCGCGCTGGAGTTCCAAGCGGAGCATCTACCGGCGCATTTGAAGCATCTGAACTTCGTGATGGCGGAAAGCGCTACCTCGGTAAGGGCGTTGAAAAGGCAGTTGCCTTCGTCAATAACGAGATCGCATCAGCAATCGTTGGGTTTGACTCACGCGACCAGCGCATGATCGATGCAGAGATGATTGATCTCGATGGAACCGCTAACAAGTCAAAGCTTGGCGCTAACTCAATTCTTGGCGTCTCACTCGCTGTTGCGAAGGCATCAGCAGAGTCAGCAGACCTCTCACTCTTTTCATATCTTGGCGGACCAAACGCACACGTCCTTCCAGTTCCAATGATGAACATTCTCAATGGTGGCGCACACGCTGATACCAACGTTGATATTCAAGAGTTTATGGTTGCCCCAATCGGTGCCGAGTCATTCCGTGAATCACTTCGCTGGGGTGCAGAGATTTACCACTCACTCAAAGCAGTATTGAAAAAGCGTGGACTCGCAACAAGCGTTGGTGACGAAGGTGGCTTTGCTCCAAATCTTGAGAGCAACCGCGCAGCGCTTGACCTTATTCTTGAAGCGATCGAAGCTTCCGGCCTTAAGCCAGGTAAAGATGTCGCACTTGCCATGGATGTTGCAGCAACTGAATTCCACGAAGGCGGCAAGTACAAGTTTGAGGGATCACTTCGCACATCGGATGAAATGATCGCTTACTACGCAGAGCTCGTATCTGCATACCCACTTGTGTCAATCGAAGATCCACTTGATGAAGAAGATTGGGCTGGCTGGACTTCAATGACAGCATCCCTTGGCTCAAAGGTGCAGATCGTCGGAGATGACCTCTTCGTTACAAATCCAACTCGTCTTGCAAAGGGAATTGCTGGAAATACAGCGAACGCACTTCTTGTTAAGGTAAACCAGATCGGAACCCTGACTGAGACACTTGATGCAGTAGATATGGCACACCGTGCTAACTACCGCAGCATGCTCAGCCACCGTTCAGGTGAAACCGAAGACACCACGATTGCTGACATTGCGGTTGCAACAAACTGTGGTCAGATCAAGACCGGTGCACCTGCACGTAGTGAGCGCGTTGCTAAGTACAACCAGTTGCTTCGCATCGAAGAAGAACTCGCATCTGGCGCGCTCTATGCCGGTCGCGCTGCTTTCCCACGCTTTAAGGGATAATTTCACACCTACGAAAATTACGAGAGAGAAGTTAACGTGGTTCGGTTTAGATCCAAGCGAGTATTTTCTTCGCGTCGCCCAGGATCTGGCCGAACCTTCTCTCTTGTTGCAGTCTTCTTTATCTTCGCACTCGTATTAGCGCCGCCAATTCAGCATTACTTCACACAACGTGCACAGATCAATGCGTTGCGTGCACAGGTAGATAGTGATCGCGCAGCACTCGAGGCAGCCCGTCTTGAACTCATTCGCTGGCAAGATCCTGATTACGTCAAAGCGCAAGCTCGCGAACGTCTTCACTTTGTAATGCCGGGTGAGCGTCAATACATCGTTACCGGCACACCAAATGGTGATGGCGAAGTCACCGGAAATATAGTTGCTGATCAACTAGAAGATGGCGCACCTTGGTACACGCGAATGATTGCTTCAATCACGCAAGTTACGAGTGAGAAGTAATGACTTTGCCGATTGATAAGCAAGTAACTGCAAAAGATCTAGCTTGCATCGAAACGCAACTAGGTCGCACACCTCGCGATGTTCACGCCATCGCCTATCGTTGCCCATGCGGCAACGCTGCAGTTGTTGAAACTCCACCACGCCTAAGTCACGGTGAACCATTTCCCACCTTTTATTACGCCACTTGTCCACGTCTTACAGCTGCAATATCAACCCTTGAATCAACTGGTTTGATGGCAGAGATGAACACCCGGCTAGAAACCGATGCCGAACTCGGTGGCGCATACGCTGCAGCACACGATGATTACCTCGCAGCGCGGGCAGCACTGAAGATGGATGTTCCTGAAGTAGAAGGAATTTCAGCAGGTGGAATGCCTAACCGTGTGAAATGTTTACATTCACTTGTTGCACATTCACTATCAGCAGGTCCTGGCGTAAACCCACTAGGGGACGAAGCGCTAGCGCTACTGCCCGAATGGTGGAAGACCGAGCCATGCGAGTAGCAGCCATTGATTGCGGTACTAACTCCATTCGTTTACTGATTGCAGATATCGAAGGCGACTCATTCCGCGAAATCACACGTCTCATGGAAGTTGTACGCCTCGGACAAGGCGTTGATAAGACAGGACAGTTCCACCCGGATGCAATCGCTCGCACACTTGCAGCAGTTGATCTTTACGCAGCTGAAATTGCAAAGCGCGGTGTTGAAAAGATTCGCTTCTGTGCCACAAGTGCCACTCGCGATGCCACCAACCGTGATCTCTTTATCGAAGGAGTCTTCGAGCGTTTAGGTGTGCGACCAGAAGTAATCTCTGGTGAAGAAGAAGCGTCGCTCTCATTCCTTGGAGCAACGCGAGATCTCCCACCATCTGACGGACCATTCCTCGTTGTAGATATCGGCGGAGGATCGACAGAGTTTGTTTTTGGTACCGATAAAGTCGAATTCGCAAAGAGCGTCAACATCGGTTGCGTACGTATGTCAGAGCGCCACTTCACTCATGATCTTCCAGATAGCGGACAAGTTGCCTCTGCCACCGAAGATATCGATGAAGCAATTGCCCAAGCTGCAAAGATTGTTCCCATCACCACTGCAAAGACTCTGATCGCAGTTGCTGGCACTGCCACGACAGTTGCTGCAGCAGCACTCGATCTACCTACCTATGATCGATATGCAATTCATCTTTCACGTATTCCAGCAGAGAAAGTTCACGCGGTATCGAAGATGTTTCTACTAAGCTCTCAAGAAGAGCGCGCTGCACTCGGTTATATGCACCCAGGTCGTGTCGATGTGATCTCTGCAGGCTCACTTGTTCTCTCTCGCATCATGCATGCCACCGGTGCTACCGAATTCGTTGCTTCTGAATCTGACATTCTTGATGGAATGGCCTGGTCTCTTGCCACGTAGTTCGGCAAAAACTCTCCCACTTCTCAACAAAGAGATCATTGCCTGTACCGCTTGTCCACGTCTTGTTCAATGGCGTAAAGAAGTAGCGATAACAAAACGAAAAGCTTACGAAAATGAAAAATATTGGGGCAAACCCGTTCCATCTTTTGGTAGTGACAGACCCAAACTGCTGATTGTTGGACTTGCCCCAGGTGCTCACGGAGCAAATAGAACAGGTCGAGTCTTTACGGGTGACAGCTCGGGGGATTGGCTCTATGGATCACTTCATCGTGCAGGTCTTGCCAAAATTCCAACAAGTACCTCAATTAAAGATGGGCAAGAACTTTTCGATACTCGTATTACCTGCGCTGTGCGCTGTGCACCTCCAGATAACAAACCAAGTATCGAAGAACGCGACACTTGTGCGCCTATTCTCACACGTGAGATTCAGATTGCCAGTAAGACCACTCTCGCATATGTAGCCCTCGGTTCTTTTGCTTGGACCTCATTGATTAAAACTTTACGAGAACTCGGTCACAGAATTCCAACAACAAAGTTTTCACACGGCGTAAAGATCACCTTCATGGATGGAACTCGAAAAATTACTCTTATTGGCTCGTATCATCCAAGCCAGCAGAACACATTTACTGGAAAACTCACTAAACCAATGCTCGATAAGATCTTTAAGCAGGCCGCAAAAGCTGCAGACATTGGATAGTAGACTTCCCATCCGTACATGGCCCTCGTAGCCCAATGGCAGAGGCAGAGGACTTAAAATCCTCCAAGTGTGGGTTCGACCCCCACCGAGGGCACAATTACATTCTCCTGTTCTAAACTTCTGCTCAATTGACTACCATGTGAGAACGAGCCAAGCCGGTCCATTTGATACTCCCCCTTGATTCGACCTACTAGTTAATGAATGAATGTAAAGGCTATAAATGAAACCAATTCAGAAAAAAACTCTTGCTGTCATTCTGGCATTGGTGGTTTTGTCTGCATTGATGCTTTCACGTTGCACACCAAACCAAAATGAATCGCTATTGATTGAGACTCCTGCGTCATCGCCCACCTCAACACCCCTATCCTCGCCCACAGTGATGCCAACTACGGAAGAGTCAACGCCGACTGCGTCCCCGGAAGTGACATCTTCTGTAGTCTCAAACACTCCTTCACCAACAGCCAAACCAAGCGTGAAGCCTTCTGCGATAGTCACAAAGGCAGCATCTCCAACACCTAAAAAGTCAGTTAAGCCCACGAGTAGTCCGAGTGAGGAAGTTACTGAGCCAGATACGACCGTTAGGAATGATGCTAATGGAGATGGTCAGCCAGATTACATTAGACCAAAAGTGACTTTTACTAATATCACTTGTGAGGAATTGGAAGACAAATTCGTGTATAAGTACGATATCAATTTCGTAGGTGGCGACAACTATGAACTGCCGGCCTATGTGCGTGGTGGATTTCGAATGGTGTTAAGAGAAGGCAAGTTCTGGTTTTCCATTTCAGAGGCAGATCTTAGACATCCGCGATACGTTGGGCCTATTCTTTATAAGATTAATTCTCTAGAAGACCGCAGCTGGACATATTATGAATGGATGCATTTAACGAAAAGAATCTGGACTTACCGCGATAGAGGGATTCAAGGTCCACTCACTCTTTTTCCCCTCGACTCTCAAGGCAGAGATTCAATCCCGCAACCGGATATTGATATCTCCCTATGCAAGAAATAGCTAGCTCCAGATCCTCATTGCCAATTTTCTGACTGGTTAGAGCCGCTCCTTCCGCTGCTTAAACTGAGCGCGTACTCTCATTTAACACATCGGTCTTTGCGAAAACATCAACAAGGCGATTAATTCTGTCACCTTTAAATATCCAAAAGGCATCAATCAATGCACCAACAAAAATTCCAAGATACCAAATTACAACTGCTGCAACTGCAAACTCTGCAATTGGAATCAAGCTAAACACAAGCACAATTGGGAGCACCACCAGTGAGAAAGCTATAGGAAGTAGAACTTGTCTTATTGCCATATGGCCCCACTTAACTGGTTTGGCTGTGGTTTTGTCATATACACGCATTTTCAAGAGTTGTTTGCCTGGAGTTTGACCCTGTCCCCAAACTATCAATGACCATATAAACCAACCGATTCCAAATGTAACGAAGTTCAACGCTAAATCCACAGCCCAACCCCCAAGGCGATGTTGAACTGATGCTTTACTAAAAGAATATTCAGTCACTTAACTTCCTCTCTTCGCAACACTCGTCATTGCTATAAAGAAAGCATACGCTCTCGGCTAGAGACAGCAACTGTCAGACTCCAGGCTGTTAACTTTTGTCTAACCTGTATCAGTACCACTACAGATATCTTGAGCTTATCGGTCGGTGTGGCTAGAGAATTGAGGAAGGAAGAGTGGCTTGGTATTGGCGGAACTCACTTCTCTTTTTGGTGGTGGGCTTATCCATTCCTTGTATGGTCATTTCAGCGAGACTATGTCAATAATTGCGAGCGGGGTAGACACGACATGGAATCAAAAGTAATTTATGGCTATGGCTATGAGCGAAAAAAATGAAAGTTATGCGTTTGATCTATTGGAAAGCATTAATAAATCTTTAAAATTCATTGTCTTTTCCATCAAGTTATCTGCAGTGTTATCTGTTCTATCGGTCTTTTTCATTTTGATTCTGATTGCATAACACCCTGCTTTTACTCAAGGAGATTCTAATGTTTTGTATACATTGCGGAACGGGACTTACGAATGAAGCCAAATTCTGCCAAAGTTGTGGATCAGAAGTCTCGAAATCCTCAAGCAATATTGGGAATACGATAGAAGAGTCAGTTCAAATATCTTCAGCAGAAGTTCTTGCTCAGTCCCTAGATTTAATAGAAGTTTTTGAGAATGAAACCTGGGTTGTTGATTTAATAAAGAAGAAATGGCCAAAATCAAATCCAGGAAATTTCAATAGAAGAGTTATTGGCAGATTCAGAGGTAAATTGGCAAATCCGACAGGTAGTGACCTGGAGGTGATTTTCACCGATGAGTACCTGGGACTGGTTAGTAAAGGCTCTCCGATGGGATGGCCGATCCCATCAATGGTAGTCATCCATAATCGGGATAGCGTCAAGCTAATTCACGTAGGGAGTGCAAACTACACACATACCTCAGGCGGTGGTTCTCAAAGTTCTGATTGGTGGACTGTCAGCATAATTCTGGAGAACGATCGGGAACTTCCGATTATTTATTTACCGCTTGGAAATACCCATTTTCAGCAACAGAAAAATTCTGAACTGTATTCAGCCAAGATTTCAATACTTGCGCAGTTTTTCCCAATGTCACTTGATGGAGGGCATATCGAAAAAGCTGGAGGATATTCAATTGGCTTTGGTGTTGGATTTTGGAATTCAATTGACTAAGTATTGTCAACAGACAAAGTAGCCTCTCAGCATGAAGCTTAAAGTTCTGGCCGTAACGCTTCTTGTATTGCTTTCTTCTGCTAGTCCTGCAAGCTCAATCGTAAATGGTTCCCCAGCGGTTGGATCAAGTTATGTTGTCGCAATGCTGACAGGAGAAGGTGAACCACAAGCGGGCTGTACTGGTGCATATTTCAGACCCAGAGTTGTAGTGACTGCCGCACACTGTGTGATTAAAGGTGAAGGACGGGCTCCGGAGCTCAACAGACCAATCGATCAGTTCTATGTTTCACAGCCTGGCATTGATTTGAAATCACCGGATGCCAAACAAAACAAAGTGCGTGTCCTAAAGATTTGGACTGAGCCAGATTATTTCAACCGTTGGCAACCAGAGAAGAAGCTAATGGAGACTCAAGTAAACGATGTGGCCTTTTTATTCTTGGAAAAGGAATTGGAAGGAGCAACCCTTTCACGTGCAGCCACGAGAGAAGAGATCGAAGATTTCAGATTAGGAAACAAGAGCGCATTTCATCTTGGTTACGGGACGATTGGAGGTCCCGGCGGAGTTATGACAAGCAATGACGGAAAGCCGTACTTAGTAGAGGGAATTGTTGGTAATCAGTCACATCCAGACCATATTCCACTGCGTGATCGTCATTTGAATGTGATGTATCCATTCGGTAAATCAATCGGTCCGGGAGATTCAGGAAGCCCGCTCATGATGAATAAGGGTAATGAGGTGTTGTATTTGGGGACTATTTATGCTGGAGGTGGCTGGACTGACATTGCAAAAGGAAATACATCGGTTCGAGGAGTGGCATCGGTAACCGTCTTATGGCCATTTATTGAAAACCTTGATCTGCAGTTGTCGAAATTCCTCTCAGAGGAAGCAGAACTACTCAAACTGCAAGCTGCTGAAAAAAAGCTACAAGAAGAAGCGGCCCAAAAACTAATTAAAGATCGTAGTGACGCAGTCCAGAACAATACTTTCTATAAAGATGAAACGGGCTGTCACGCAATTGGTATAAACGCCGAATTACAGGGATTACTTGATGGGAAATGGGTATCCGTGGCCGAGACAAAAGGTTGGGACAAAGCTGCGAATTGTTCTGTAACTCATCCAGTTCAACCATGGACATTCGCTACTTTGAAGGAAGGTTTAGAACTGCGCTGGCGTTTTTGGGTAGTTAATCAGTTTGAAGTTTTTGGACCACAGTTCCGTGCTGCACCCACGACTGAGGCTAAGGCTGCTGCAGAGCGAAAGGCTAAGGAAGAGGCAGATGCAAAAGCCGCAGCAGAGAAAGCAATTAGAGATAAAGCTGCTGCTACAAAGAAAGTCACAATCACCTGCACCAAGGGCAAACTCACTAAGAAAGTCACGGCAGTAAAACCAAAGTGCCCAACTGGCTATAAGAAGAAGTAGCTCTCGCAAAGTAGCGGGCCACGACTTCTACCGAGGGTGCTAAAAGTAAATTTGACGCAGGCACTCTGAACCCTTTTAAATCGTATACGATTTCAGTAGGATTCCCGCATGAGAAGAATTTACAAAAGTAACGATGGTTTGCTAGTTGAGCACAATGGTGAGTTCTTCTCGATTAAGCATTCACTGGGCGATTTATTGTCAATGGATGTAAAAGAAGCTCGCTCGATTGTTGAGGCGGCAAGCACTTCTGTGAAAGCACCAACCCATTTAGTTGCACCGATAGATTCTCATCAAGAAGTATGGGCGTGCGGTGTTACTTACCTACGTAGCAAAGTAGGTCGTATGGAAGAGTCCGATGTCCCTGATCTCTATAGCCGAGTTTATGATGCTGAACGTCCTGAAATTTTCTATAAGAGTGTTGGATGGCGCGTGATTCCTAATGGTGAACCTGTTGGTATTCGTCGTGACTCTGGTTGGGACGTGCCCGAGGCAGAAGTTGTTTTAGTTGTTAATTCACATCAGGAAATCTTTGGATACACCATCGGAAATGATATGAGTTCACGTTCGATTGAAGGCGAGAACACCCTCTACCTCCCACAAGCGAAGTCATATGACAAGGCCTGCACGATTGGAAGTTTTATTATTCCTTCATGGGATATCGCTGAAGCGGTATTTCCTTACACACTTACGGTCGAGCGCAATGGCGGTGAAGTCTTTGCAGGTGCATCATCTAGCGCACAGATGAAGCGTGGATTCACCGAACTTGTTGACTGGTTCTTTCGTACTCTTCCAATGCCACACGGAGCGATGCTCTTTACTGGAACCGGAATTGTTCCTGATGCTGAATTCACCCTTCATGAAGGTGACGTTGTAAAAATTAATGGTGGAGTTCTAGGCCAACTCAACAACCCAGTCGTTCTGGTCTCCTAAGGCTTAGGGAATTAATATGACAGTGGATAGACAAGTAAGAGACGCGCACGCTGCCTGGTTACAGATTCGTGACTGGGATAGCGCAAAGATTATTGCACTCCTTGAATCAATCGCGAATGCTCTCGATCAAGCTAAAGCCGATCTTGTTCCTGTTGCTATGGAAGAGACCAATCTTCCTGAGACACGCCTTACTGGTGAAGTGGGAAGAACAACGGGTCAATTGCGTCTAATGGCTCGCGCGGTTGCAGATCGAACATATTTAGATATCACCATTGATCATGCAGATGCTTCACTCACTCCGCCTCGTCCAGATCTACGTTTGAAGACAACGTCACTGGGTGTTGTCGGAGTATTTGGTGCAAGCAACTTCCCATTCGCATTCGGTGTTGCAGGTGGCGATACAGCAGCAGCACTTGCTGCCGGATGCGCAGTTGTCATCAAGGTAAATCCGGGACATCCACGTGTATCTCGGATGGTTGGCGAAATCATGATTGCTGCAGCGCAGAAGGCTGGTGCACCTGCTGGCCTTATCTCGCTCGTCGAAGATTTTGATGCGGGTATGGCTCTAGTTGGGCATCCGCTTATTGCTGCAATTGCTTTCACCGGATCAACACATGGTGGACGTGCGCTCTTTGATGCTGCCAATCGACGCGAAAATCCCATTCCTTTCTACGGTGAGCTGGGCGGCTTAAATCCTGTCTTCGTCACTCGTTCAATGGCATCGGAAAAAGCAAAGGAAACTGCTGAAGGATTTCTAGGTTCAATCACGATGGGCGCTGGGCAGTTCTGTACTAAGCCTGGATTCCTAATTGTGGATGGGGCTAGTGGAATTAATGCGGAGCTCGCAACACTCGTGTCAGCCGCACCTGCACAGAAGCTACTTAATCCCAATATTTTGAAGCTACACGATAAAAATCGCGATGAAACTGCACAAGTACCGGGCATGAAGCTAGTTGCCCAAAATCCTGATGGTGGAGATACGAATGTATCTGTCTACACAATTTCTGGAAAAGATTTCCTAGCTGAGGGAGAAAGCGCGCGACGTGAGGTATTTGGACCGACTGCAGTGGTTGTTGATTGTGCCGATACTGATGAATTGCTAAGAGTCGCAGAATCATTCTCTGGCACACTAACAAGTGGAATTCACGCTACTGAAAGCGATCCGATGGATCTCTCAGCGTTGATTTCAATTGTGGAGCGTATTAGCGGTCGTATTGTGTGGAATCAGTGGCCAACTGGGTTAGCGGTCACTTGGGCGATGCAACATGGCGGTCCTTATCCAGCTTCTACCAACCCTCTATTTACATCTGTCGGAGCAAAGGCGATTCTACGTTTTCGCAGACCAATTACTTATCAAAACTTCCCTCAGGAGTACCTCTCACCGGTTTTGCGCGATGGAGCTCCAGAACTAAGCGAAGCTCGAATAAACGGCAAAGTGTAAAGCCCGCCTACAGGAGACAAAAAGTCTAAGTACGGCGGCGTGCAGAAACCCTTACTATTGGGAGTGCAAGTTCAGGTATTCCCAAGGCATTATGAAAGGTGCTTTACGTGAAGAGTTCTAATCCAGTCCTAGCGCGTTCATTTTCGGGCAAAGGTTTTGCTCGCATGGATTCACAAAGCTTTCCATCACAGACTTTAGAAGAAACCTACTCAGCGCCATCTGCATCATCTGTGCAGACAGGTCGCATGACAATGGAAGATGTTGTTGTTAAGACCGCTTCTCTCTTTGCTGTTCTTCTAGTTGTCGGTGCCTATGCATGGAATGCAAATCTTGGCGGTGGAGCACTTCTGCTCGGCATGATCGGCGGTTTTGCTCTCAGCTTGGTCAATACATTTAGTAAGACAGTTCGCCCAGCACTCGTTGTTGCATACGCAGCATTCCAAGGTCTATTCCTCGGAACAATTACAAGTTACTTTGAAGCTGCATACCCAGGTATTGCAAGCCAAGCTGTACTTGCAACACTCTGTGCATTCGGTGGAATGCTCTTTGCTTATCGCAGCGGACGTATTCGCGTAACACCTAAGTTCCAGCGCGTAATGTTCGGTGCATTGATCGGATACCTCGGTCTTGCACTTGTCAGCATCATTGCAAGCTTTACAGGTACACCTGGCGGACTTTATGGAGTCAGTGGTCTTGGTTTGATCCTTGCAGCTGGCGGAGTTGTACTTGCTTCACTCTTTATCGTGATGGATCTAGATCAGATTGATCGTGCAATTAAGGCTGGGGTGCCACAGATTGAATCATGGCGCGCAGCATTTGGATTGATGGTCACACTTGTCTGGCTCTACCTTGAAATGCTTCGCTTGATCGCAATCCTTCGCGGAAACGATTAATTCAGCGGATCAATGATTTCATGAGATGCCCGGGACTTACGAGTCTCGGGCATCTTTATTGAGAGCACTACTGCAATGCAGAAAACTAGACCGCTGAGGCCAAAGGCTGCGCGATATCCATAATGATCGGCCACAAAGCCAACAACGACTGGGCCGACGATCATTCCGGCATCTCCTGCCATCTGGAAGAGAGCGATGACTTGCCCAGCTTTGCCTTCAATGAGATCGCCGACGATTGTTGCAGGAGCACTTGCAAGGAACGCATTACCAAGTCCAATAATTGCCATTGAGGCAAAGAACATCAGTGGGTTCAGTGTGAGCGTCATAATGACGACGCCGATAAAGGAAATTGTGGTTCCAATGATGAGAACAAATCTTCGGCCACGTTCATCTGAAAGTCTTCCAGCACGTAATATCAGAGTTCCTTGAATGACAGCAGAGATAGTAAATCCCCAACCAACAACTGCAGCTGTGGATTTAAGTTGCTCGGTGATAAAGAGCGGCAAGATAGATGTGCGAACACCGAAGATAACCCAGCTGGCTACAAAGGTAATAATGAGTGCATAGCGATACCCCTTAAGTGCGAAAGCATCTCTAAGTGACATTGCGACATTCTTTTCCTGACTCTTCTTTGGCGCTTGCAGATGTTCGCTTGTGAAGAAGAAGAATCCGACAGTGCCTGCGGCAGAGAGCGCGATGGCGTAGACAAAGAACGGTGCGCGTAAAGAAATAGCAGCGAGTCCTCCACCGATTGCAGGTCCTGCGATAGCACCGAGCAAGAATGAACCGTTATAGACAGACATTGCGTGGCCACGTTGGGCATCACTAACTGAGCGCAAAATGACTGAGCTTGCGGCCACTGAGAACATAGATGAACCGAGGCCACCTGCTGCGCGGAAGAAGAGCAACTGGTTGTAGCTCTGGGCTATACCGCATGCACCGACAGAGAGTGCGACAAATGCAACTCCGACTGCAAAGACTGTGCGCTCACCAAATCTATCAACGAGTTTTCCTGAGAATAAACCAGAGGCAAAACGCGATAAAGCAAAGAGGGAGATGATCAGACCAACGGCTGCGTTGCTGACGCCAAATGATCGTGCGAAGAGTGGAATCGCAGGAACGATGATTCCAAAGCCGACTGCAACAAAGAAAGATGCAACAACTAGGACGCTTACTTCACGAGGAAGATCGCGTAGAGGTGATTGCAACTTCATAGTTTAGATCGGGACTAACCGACTGCTTCTCCGGCAGAGTCTTGGCGAGCAGCTGCGTAATCTTCACTGGTGCGTAATGGGACCTCACGCAAGAAAAGTGCGATGAAGAATCCGATTGCCGTAAGTGGTGCTGCTGCAAGGAAGACAACGTGAAAAGAATCAACAAAGGCGTTGAGAGCAGTGGTCTGCGCTTCCGGCGGAAGTTGGGCAATAACGGCGGTGTTCTGCTTAATCTTTTCAATATCATTCTCGTTAAAAGATAGAGCAACAGATGGATTATTGGCCACGAGATCTTCACGACCAACGATTAAGTAATGGCCGAGGCGGTTAGAGAGAATCGCTCCAAAGAGTGCGGTTCCAAAGACAGATCCCAATGAACGGAAGAAAGTATTTGAACTTGTTGCAATACCCATATCTTTAAAATCAACTGAATTCTGAAGTGCGATGACGATGGTCTGCATTGAAAGACCGAGACCCGCGCCGACCATCACTGCATAGATTGCGATCTCCCAGAAAGGAGTATCAATTTCGAGGCGATACATTGCCAAAATTCCAACGGTCATGATCGCGGTTCCTATTATTGGAAAACGCTTGTAATGGCCATGCTTTGAGATCTGCTTACCGCTAAAGATTGAAGTTGTGACGATTCCAAGCATGAGAGGTATGAGTTTTAAGCCTGCAGATGTCGCGCTATCTCCCTTTACTACTTGGAGATAGAGAGGCAACATCACAATTGCTCCGAACATTCCGGCACCGATAATGAATCCAAGGACTGATGTGAGACTGAAAGTGTGATTGCTAAAGAGTGAGAGAGGAATGATTGGCTCTTTAGCTCGCGCTTCCCACCAGATGAAGAAAGTTGCCAGCGTTAGGCCGATGAAGAGATAGCCAAGTGTGCGCGTATCTGTCCATCCTTCTTGTGGTCCATAAACGCTGACTGATAACAGGATGAGAGTTACTGATGTAACTAGAAGTGCGGCACCTAGATAATCGATGGAGTGATCACGCTTCTGCTTAGCTAAATGTAACGTCGCACTTGTAAGAACGAGTGCAAGAATTCCAAATGGAATATTGATATAGAAGATCCAGCGCCATCCAGTGATGCCGAGAATGGTTTCGTGATCTGAGAAGAAGCCACCAAGAAGTGGACCAGCAACCGAAGATAGTCCCCAGACTGCGCCGAAGTAACCTTGGTAGCGGCCACGTTCGCGTGGAGGAACGATGTCACCGATGATCACGAAGGTAAGTGCCATCAAGCCACCAGCACCAAGACCTTGTAGTGCACGGGTTGCAATCAGCTGATTCATATCTTGGGCAGCGCCCGCGAGAAGTGAACCTAATAAGAAGGTAACGATCGCAAATTGAAAGACAGGGCGACGGCCGTAGATATCTGAAATCTTTCCATAGAGCGGAGTTGATGCTGTCGATGTCAGTAAGTACGCGGTGACAACCCATGTGTAGTGATTGAGTCCGTTGAACTCTTCAACAATACTTTTAAGAGCAGTCGAAACAATTGTTTGATCCAGTGCTGCAAGTAGAAGGCCAGTCATCAGGCCTCCGAGGATGACCATGATCTCTTTATGCGTATGTGCTTTAGCTGGCGCGTTCATCGACATTGTTAACCCCATTTAAGTTGTGATGCTATGAAATTGAGTAGATGTTTGAAGTTTCTAGAATAAGGTTATAAGTTTACCGCGTGAAATCAATCATCGCTGAAGACCTCGTAAAAACTTATGACAAGGGGGCGGTACGAGCCCTCGATCATCTCTCATTAGATGTTGAAGAAGGAACAGTTTTGGGCGTATTAGGTCCAAATGGTGCTGGAAAGACAACAACTGTGAGAATTCTCGCCACTTTACTCAATCCTGATTCAGGTCATGCAACAGTCGGTGGAATTGATGTTGTAAAGCATCCTGAGAAGGTGCGCGAGATTATTGGTCTTTCCGGACAATATGCAGCAGTTGATGAAATTCTCACCGGGTGGGATAACTTGGTGATGTTTGGCCAGCTCTATCACTTAGGAAAGAAGCAAGCTATTGCCCGTGCAGACGAGTTACTTGAGCAATTCTCACTTACTGAAAGTGCGCGTCGACCAATCAAGACTTACTCAGGTGGAATGCGTCGTCGCCTTGATTTAGCGGCATCGCTCATTGTTAAACCAAAGGTGCTCTTCCTTGATGAGCCAACAACTGGACTTGATCCACGCGGTCGCCAAGAGATGTGGGGCGTTATTCAAGAACTTGTAAAAGGTGGCGTGACACTACTTTTGACTACACAATACTTGGAAGAGGCCGATCAATTAGCCGATGAGATCGCAGTAATTGATCACGGCAAGGTAATTGCGCGCGGAACATCTGATGCTCTTAAGAAGCAGGTTGGGGGAGAACGCCTTCAGATTGTGGTTGAGCAGAGCAATATCTCAAAGACTATGGAGATCGTTACTCGCGTGAGTAAGAACCCAGCAACACTTGATGAAGGCATGCGCCTGATTTCAGCCCCGGTTTCGACAGGATCTGCGGCCTTGATCGAAGCGTTGCGCGAACTCGATGGTGCAGGGATTCATCCGCTAGATGTTTCGCTGAAGCGCCCATCACTTGATGATGTCTTTATGTCGCTCACTGGCCATGTTGCAGAAGAGATCAAGGAAGAGGTTAAGAAATGAGAAACCTGCAAGATATTTTCATTATTACTCGCCGCCAGATCTTGCTCTTGGTGCGCGTGCCTGAAGTCTTGATCTTCTCAACGATTCAGCCAGTGATGTTTGTACTTCTCTTTAGATTTGTCTTTGGTGGCTCAATCGATTCAGGTCAACCCGGGGGATATGTCCAGCTACTAATGCCTGGAATCTTCGTGCAGACCGTTGCATTTACCTTGGCGGGTACTGCATCTGGATTAGCTGATGATATGAAGAAGGGATTGATTGACCGATTCCGATCACTCCCAATCTCACGCAGTGCGCTGATCATTGGACGCACTCTCGGAGATTCACTTTTAAATATTGTGGTGCTAACAGTTATGGGAATTACTGGATACCTCGTTGGTTGGCGCCCAACCGGTGGAACCGGAAATGTGCTTCTAGGATTCTTATTCCTTCTCTTCTTTGGTTACGCACTCTCATGGGTTGGCGTACTTGTTGGTCTTTCAGCCAAGGATGCGCGAGTGGTCCAAAACGTATCTTTCATCGTGACTTTCCCGCTTACATTCTTATCAAATGCCTTTGCCCCAACAACTGGAATGCCTCGCGCCTTGCAGTACTTTGCTGAATGGAATCCGGTCTCAACAATGGTTGCAGGATGTCGCTCGCTCTTTGGCCTTGAGAATCAATTTGGCGCTACCGCTGGATCATTCCCAAGTGAAAACCCATTGCTTACATCACTGATTTATATGGTGATTTTAATGGCGATTTTTATTCCGCTAAGCGTGCGAAAGTATGCTCGAGCTGCTAACTAGCCAGACTAGAAACTAAATGGAGCGCGCTTCAATAATCTCCACAGAGATCGCCTTGCCGCTGGGGGCTGTGTAAGAAACGGTATCGCCGATCTTGGCACCCATGACGGCGCTACCAAGTGGTGACTTCTCGCTATACACATCGTATTCATCAGATGTAATTTCGCGTGAACCTAAAAGGAACTTCATTTCATCGCCCGCAATGCGCGCGGTCACAACCATGCCCGCACCAACCACACCATCTTCACTTGCAGGTGGAGTTCCGATATGTGCATTCTCTAAAATCTGCTTGAGTTGGCGAATACGAGCTTCCATCTTTCCTTGCTCATCGCGAGCAGCGTGGTATCCACCGTTTTCTTTGAGATCACCTTCGGCGCGCGCAGCTTCAATCTTTGCTGTGACATCGCGACGGCCAGGACCCTCGAGATATTCAAGCTCTGCTTGAAGGCGATCGGCTGCCTCTTGGGTCAGCCATGTTTGTGGTGTACTCATAACGGCACACTTTAGCGGCAGGTGCTTAGGTTATGAAATTCTGCAGCCTGCGATACGCGCACTCACGGGGGTGATTCGCGCTGGGATTGCAACGATGCGTTCGACTTTGCTCTCACCGCCAACGATCTGGTCATCAATCTGGCCCACGATGTTTTTATCGATATCCAACGTAATCAAGGTGCAGAGAACGATTGCATCGGGATCACGGCGATCGATTGCGTACTTCATTGTGATCTCGCGATCGCCAGTGACTTCAAATGAGTAGAGAGTTGATCGCAGCTCAGGCTGTGAATGGTTGAGCGCTGCCCACAGCATCCATGAGAGCCCGATAACTGCAAATATTGCGGCCGGTGCAATCCAGCCTTTGCGAGGTGTGATGCCATAGCGATCGTTGTAGTCGAATGTCTCATCTGGTTGAGGAGTTGCTTGATGGTTCGACATGGGAGAATTATCGCATGGATAAAGATTTAGATATGGGTTGGGCCGGCTCCCTTACAGTTTTGCTCTTATGTATCTCAGTTGCACTCTTGATGCGCAGTTTCTATAAGCGCTATACCAAGATGAAGGATCGCGAAGAGAACGGTGATCTTTAAAGTACTCGGCAAGGCAGTTGCCGTCCTGACTCTTGCAGCCGCCTTCGTCTTCCTCGGTTTGTGGCAGCTCGATCGCGCCAATGAGTTACAAGATTCAAAGAAGATCACCGTTGATTCAACTATCTATCAGCTTTCAGATTTAGCAACACCAGCAACTTCTTTAGATTCACGCAGTGTTGGAAAGAAAGTTCAACTGCGCGGAAATTACATTCTGACCTTCCGCGCACCCAACCAAACCGACCTTGCCGATCGTAGATCTGATTGGGAAGTTACGCTGATGCAGGTTGATGAGAAAAGTGCGATCTTGGTTCTGCGCGGATATTGGAAAGATCGTTTAGTCGAACCACAGATTGCGATGTCGACCGGCGTCGATCTACAAGCCCTTGTGCGTCCTCGACAATTTGAAGATGTAGCCAGAAATGCTCCAGGTGTGATTTCGCGCCTTGATAGCAGCGTGATTGTCTCTCTTACTGATTTCGATCTCTATGACGGATTTCTACTTGCGACCCAAGAGAGTGTCAGTGAAGGTCCGATCATTCGCGATCGCATTGAACTTGCACCCCCTGAATCAAAGGTCGGCGGCTATTACTGGCAACACATCTCTTATGTGATTATCTGGTGGTTGATGGCTGCGATCGTGCTCTATCTACCTTTCTACCGCAGGCGCGGAGAAAGCGATAAGTTAGGAGCATGAAAAGTGCGGTTCTTCGTTTTCGCATCATGGCCATTATCTGCGGAGTCTTATCTCTGATTCTCTGGTTCTTCTATATGCCAGCAAAATACGGTTTCCACTTCGAGCGTACACAGCCAAATATCATCTGGATCACCCAGATTCATGGCGCTCTCTATATCTTCTACGTGCTTGCCGCCCTACAACTCAGTGTTCAAATGAAGAAGAGCATTAAAGGTTTGATCTGGATGGTCCTAGCCGGCACGCTACCTGTGGCTTCCTTTATTTTGGAGCGCAAAGTTGTTAAGCAAACTTCGTAAAGAGATCAAAGGGTGGCTCTATCCATTCTATGAATGGCGCATTGTCCGCGATCTAGATTTTTCACAGACCCCGCAGCATGTTGGTGTAATCCTCGATGGCAATCGCAGATGGGCGATGAGCCATCCCAGCCCAACAGACCCCAAAGGCCATCGCCGCGGTGCCGACAAGATCATCGATTTTCTTGGTTGGTGTGAAGAAGCGCAAGTAAAAGTTGTCACTTTGTGGATGCTCTCAACCGATAACTTCAAACGCACACCCGAAGAGCTCGACGCCCTTCTTGCCGTCATTGGTGAAAGTGTCGACCAATTAACGAGCACGGGACGTTGGACGATCAAAGCCGTCGGCGCACTCGATCTCTTGCCGCCGTGGTTACAAGAAAAGCTCTCATCACTTCCGACCCATCCTGGAACTCTCGAGGTTAATGTCGCTATTGGTTATGGCGGCCGGCGCGAGATCGTTGATGCGGTCAAAAGCTATATGAATCAGGCTGCAGATGAAGGCAAGAACTTAGTTGATGCAGCGGCCACCCTTGATGCCGAAGCGATCTCGCAATATCTCTACACCGCCGGTCAGCCAGATCCCGAACTTCTGATCCGCACATCAGGGGAGCAGCGCCTTGGCGGATTCTTGTTATGGCAGAGCGCGCACTCCGAGTTCTACTTCTGCGAAGCATATTGGCCAGATTTTCGTCGCGTTGATTTCCTTCGAGCCCTTCGCTCATATTCTCAACGCCATCGTCGACTTGGTAAATAAGTCTGGGTAAATAGGCATTCACCTATTTGTAATCTTGCGCATGTGGCGTGTCGCGGCTGCAAATGCGCTCGCAGTTCTAATCTATTGCTATCCGAAGCGTGATCCCTTCTAGAACAATTAAAGAAATGTGAGTTCTCGCCGTTGGCAAACCCATCGCGTAAAACATACGTTTTAGATACCAGCGTCCTTCTGGCTGACCCAGGTGCACTTCATAAATTTGAAGAGCATGAGGTCATCATTCCGATCGCAGTCATCGGAGAGCTTGAAACCAAACGAGATCACCCTGAACTTGGCTACTTTGCCCGCGCCGCACTTCGCGCACTCGATGACCTTCGTATCGAACATGGCCGCCTCGATCAGCCCCTCACCATTACTCCAGAAGGCGGCACTCTTTCAGTCGAACTCAACCACACCGATGTAAGTACCTTGCCCCACGGATTCTTACGTGATGGATCAAATGACACTCGCATCTTGGCAATTGCCAAAAACCTGATGTCAGATGGCAAAGATGTAGTCCTTGTTACTAAAGATCTCCCACTTCGCGTTAAAGCATCATCTGTTGGTGTTCGCGCCGAAGAGTATTTGGCAGAGCTAGTCTCCAACAGCGGATGGACCGGAATCGAAGAAGTCGATGTCGGCCATAGCGTGATCGATGAGTTGTATTCGAGTGATCGAGCAGATCATGAATGTGCCCACTCATTGCCAGTCCATACAGGCATCGTCTTGCACTCAGAAAAAGGAAGTGCCCTCGCCCGAGTCACCGCCGATAAACAATTGCGATTGGTTCGCGGAGACCGAAGTGCATTTGGCCTTCATGGACGAAGTGCCGAACAACGGATCGCACTTGATCTCCTGCTCGATGAAGAGATCGGCATTGTCTCCCTAGGCGGCCGAGCCGGAACCGGAAAATCTGCACTCGCCCTCTGCGCCGGACTTGAAGCGGTGATGGAGAAGCGACTTCATAAGAAAGTTGTGATCTTCCGTCCCCTCTATCCCGTCGGCGGACAAGAGCTTGGATACTTGCCAGGAAGTGAAGGCGAGAAGATGTCGCCGTGGGCCCAGGCAGTCTTTGACACGTTGGGTGCCTTAGTCAGCCAAGCTGTCATCGATGAAGTCATCGCCCGCGGCTTGATCGAAGTTTTGCCCCTGACCCATATCCGAGGTCGCTCGTTACATGACAGCTTTGTCATCGTTGATGAAGCCCAATCCCTAGAACGCGGAGTTCTGCTGACAGTCTTGTCACGAATTGGCCAAAGTTCACGAGTGATCCTGACTCACGATGTTGCCCAGCGCGATAACTTGCGCGTGGGTCGCCATGACGGTGTCGTTGCCGTCGTCGAAACCTTGAAAGGCCACCCGCTCTTTGCCCATGTGACCCTGACTCGATCAGAGCGCTCGCCGATCGCAGCGCTGGTCACTGAACTCCTTGAAGGCCCGGTCGTCTAACCCCTAGAAAAGGCACTTTTTAAAGATCACAGTCACAAATAGGGCAAATCGGACTTTCCCCATTCTGACCTGCACTTTTACCTATCCACAACCAGTCACATTTCTGAGAATTTTGCCGCCACGCGTGTTCTGATTTGCCGATGGCCCTCACCCTTGCCACCCTAAAGCCATTCCCCTTCCCTTGTATCCCTCAATCTCTAAAATTTTGAGGGCGATAAGGGTTTGCTCAAAGAAGCAAATGGGCCGAGTTGACGAAGAGGAGGGCAGCGATGCAGGTACTACTTGCCAAGCCGCGACGTAAAGTCGTCGGGCTCTGGGCTCTTGTTGCGACCCTGATTCTTCTCGCTAGCGCTCAGCCAACTGCCTACGGTCTAGATTTTCCTGAGACCACTCGTCTGAGCCTGCCTGAGGCGACCAATATCCGTGCCTCGGTTCTCGATCTTTCAGAAGGCGCACCGCTCTACTCACAATTTGATTTTGCTCAATCACTCTTCGCCTCCGAGATGGCCCTGGTTGCTTCGGTTACCCGCCAGGTCGAATTAGCCCGAACACCGAACGGCGCAAAATATGTTGCTCGCCAGATCATGAAGAGTGAGTACAACTGGGGCAGCTACCAATTTGAATGTCTCAATCGTCTCTGGACTAAAGAGAGCCATTGGAATTACAAGGCTCATAATTACAAATCTGGCGCCCATGGAATTCCACAAGCTTTACCTGCCAACCGCATGGATATTATCTCAACGGATTGGCGCAAGAACCCTGTCACGCAGATGCGTTGGGGACTTCGCTACATCGATATCCGCTACGAGACTCCGTGTAAGGCTTGGGCAAAATTTAAGCGGAGCAATTACTACTAAATCCGGAATTGCTTAGTTTTCGCTCTGACGCTTTCCGATAGTTAGAGGCTTTGAAGTTTGGGCGAAGAAATCATTGCCCTTGTCATCGACAACGATAAACGCCGGGAAATCTACAACATCGATCTTCCAGACAGCTTCCATTCCGAGTTCTTCAAAGTCGAGGACCTCAACTTTCTTAATGCAATCTTGTGCCAAGCGAGCGGCTGGTCCGCCAATAGATCCGAGGTAGAAACCGCCATGGGTCTTGCAGGCATCTGTCACAGCTTGTGATCGATTGCCCTTTGCCAACATCACAAAAGATCCACCCAGTTTCTGGAAGTTCTCAACGTATGAATCCATTCGTCCTGCAGTTGTGGGACCAAATGAACCCGATGCATATCCTTCTGGAGTCTTAGCTGGACCTGCGTAATACACAGCGTAATCCTTGAGGTATTGCGGCATTGGCTCGCCCTTATCGATTGCCTCTTTAATCTTTGCGTGGGCAAGATCGCGTGCAACGACGATTGTTCCAGTCAGGCTGACGCGAGTTTTAACTGGGTGCTTTGAAAGCTCGGCGCGGATTGCATCCATCGACTGATTGAGATCGATCGCCACCACGTTTTCATCCAGGTGCTCATCGGTTGTCTCAGGCAAGAAGTGTGCAGGATCGCGCTCGAGTTCTTCAATGAAGACGCCATCGCGCGTGATCTTTGCCTTGACCTGACGATCGGCAGAACATGAGACTGCGATTGCAATCGGAAGCGATGCGCCATGTCGAGGCAGGCGGACTACGCGAACATCGTGGCAGAAGTACTTGCCACCAAATTGAGCGCCGATTCCCAAGGTGCGTGTGAGTTCGAGGACTTTTTCTTCAAGTTCGATATCTCTAAAGCCGTGGCCGGTTGCGGCATCTCCTGATGTTGGAAGTGAATCTAAATATTTAGTGGAGGCAAGCTTTGCCGTCTTAACAGTGTGCTCGGCACTCGTTCCACCGATGACAATTGCAAGGTGATACGGAGGACAAGCTGCTGTTCCAATCGAACGCAGCTTCTCATCGAGCCAGGTCATAAATGATGTGGGGTTTAGGACAGCCTTAGTCTCTTGATAGAGGAAAGATTTGTTTGCACTTCCGCCACCCTTTGCGATGAAGAGGAAGTTGTACTCATCGCTATGGTCGCTATCGGCGTAAATCTCAACTTGGGCAGGCAAATTATTGCCAGTGTTCTTCTCATCCCAGGTGGTGACAGGTGCCATCTGCGAATAACGCAGGTTGAGCTTTGTAAATGCATCATAAATTCCTTGAGATAAGGCGACTTCATCCTTACCTGATGTAAGAACGTGCTGGCCTTTCTTGCCCATAATCAGCGCAGTTCCAGTGTCTTGGCACATCGGCAAAATTCCACCGGCTGCGATGTTGGCATTCTTTAAAAGATCAGTTGCGACGAAGCGATCATTCGGAGATGCCTCGGGGTCACTCAGAATATTTGCAAGTTGTTGCAGGTGAGCTGCACGTAAGTAGTGCGAGATATCGTGAATTGCGACTTCACTTAAGGCTGTGAGGGCTGATGGTTCTACATGTAGAAATTCAAGATCGCCATGCTTTTTCATACTCACGCCATCTTTTGTCAGAAGGCGATACTTCGTTGAATCCTCACCGAGTGGCAGAAGATCTGAGTATGAAAATTGGGGAGACATCGCTGGCCTTATTCTGCTTCAGCTTCTTGTGTTGATCGACTTGCTGCAATCTTCGCCTTGGCACCATCGAGCCATTCCTGGCAGATCTTTGCCAACGCTTCACCGCGCTCCCAGAGTGCAAGAGATTCTTCGAGAGTGGCACTTCCTGATTCGAGTGATTCCACAATCTCTGCCAGCTCATCACGAGCCTGCTCGTAGGACAACTTCTTCTCTGCAGCCATGTTCTTAATCTACTCTCTTCTCGACAGTTGCTTGAAGTGCGCCCTTTGCTAGGCGAATGTGAAGCGTGGCACCTTGCTCGATCTTTTTGGAATCACGTGCAATCTGGCCATCACTTAACGTGGCGACTGCATATCCGCGGTCGAGGGTGGATTGTGGCGAGAGTGATCGCAGGTGTGCACGTACCTGTTTAAGTTCGCGTTTTTCGCTATCGATAATCGCGGCAAAGGTACGACGGGCACGATCGCGCGCTGTGGCAATTATCTCGCTACGAGAGCTCACAATCACCATCGGATCTTTCATGACAGGGCGAGCGATTAAGTGCGAAATTGTTGAGAATTCGAAGTCGATCGCACTCGTTACTTTGCGCAGCAGACGTGCACGAATTGCTTGAATATCTGCGATCTCTTGGGCGATATCCGGCACAACTCGCTTAGCCGCATCCGTCGGTGTTGATGCTCGGTAGTCAGCGACAAGATCAAGTAACGGTGAATCTTTCTCGTGGCCAATCGCACTGACAATCGGGGTAAGGCACGATCCGGCAAGACGAACTAAAGACTCATCGCTAAAGGGCAGAAGATCTTCAAATGATCCGCCGCCTCTTGTAATGATGATGACATCGACATCGGCCATCGCTTCAAGTTCTGCAAGTGCTTGAGATACTTCAACAACTGCGGCGCTTCCTTGTACCGCTACTTCGCGAATTTCAAATTCAACTGCCGGCCAACGGCGACGACCATTTTCAATAACATCTTTCATCGCATCTGTATTGCGACCACAGATAAGACCAATTTTCTTAGGCAGGCGAGGCAGTGCCGCTTTGCGATCTGCGCTAAAGAGACCTTCAGCAGCCAACGTGTTCTTTAACTCTTCAAGTCGAGCTAAGAGTTCACCAACGCCAACTTGCCTGATCTCTTTGGCAGACATCGTAAGCGTTCCGCTCTTGGTATACCAAGATGCCTTTGCATGAATGACTACGCGAGCATTTGGTGGCAGAGGTTGCACAGATGCTAAGACTGTTTTGTAACACATCACTGAAAGGCTCATATCTGCACTGGTATCGCGCAGGCGCATAAATGCCATTCCACCGCTGCGTTCATTGAGCTCTGAGATCTCGCCCTCGATCCAAATAGGGCCTAAACGATCGAGATACTCCTTAATAGCTT
>Ga0222712_10001758_pt1 | contig 26135 bp, 28 predicted proteins | sample C33_657DmetaG_FD_165043 | JGI IMG/M metagenome (GOLD analysis project Ga0222712, IMG submission 165043) | Estuarine water microbial communities from San Francisco Bay, California, United States - C33_657D | ecosystem: Environmental > Aquatic > Marine > Unclassified | place: USA: California... | reverse complement strand
TCCAGAAGCGCAACATCCGCGGCGCCCAGGCCGAGTACACGACCAAGTAAGGGTCGCCGGGAAACCGGAAAACGAAGGGCCGACGCAAGTCGGCCCTTTTTCGTGCCCGTTCACTTCGCGGACGGAGCCTTGCCCTGCGGGCTGCCCGGCAGGAATTCCTCGCGACTGATGAAGCCGTCGCCGTCGGCGTCGCGTCGCGCGAACCATTCGGCGGCGTCGGCCGCCGCGCGGCTGACGGAGAACTCGGCGCGGGAAAGCTTCCCGTCGCCGTCGGCGTCGAGTTTCTTGAACAGCGGCGCGCGTTCGGCGGCCGCGTCGGCCTTCGCCTTGCCCTTGCCTTTCCCCTTGGAGGCCGGCTTGTCCGAGCCCGGGATCGCCGGCAGCGGCAGGTAATCGAAATCGGCGATCATCTTCTTGGCCATCTCGAGCCGGAGCGCGCGCTCGGCCTCGGCGACCTCCGGCTTGCCGCTGAGGTTGTTCAGTTCGGCCGGATCCTTGTCGAGGTCGTAGAACTCATACACCGGACGAGGCGCGGTGAAATAGGTCGCGCTCAGCCCGGCCGACATCTTCCCTTCGGCATGCAGCGCCACCATCGACTGCCACGCCGCGCCGCCGGCGCTGTCGACCGGGCCGTAAGGAATCCAAGGCGTGCAGTTGTAGATGGCCTTGTAGCGCTCGCTCCGCACCGCGCGTGAGAGGTCGTAGCCGCTGCTGGCCATGTTGACCGCCGCCGGCGCTCCGCCGTGCGATCCGCGCTCGGTGAAGACATGGTCGCGGGTCTTGGTCGTGTCACCCCGCAGGATCGGCAGGAAACTCACGCCGGTCATGCCCGGCGCCGGCCTCAGGCCGGCGGCGGCGAGCACCGTCGGGCCGAGGTCTTCGCCGCTGAGCAGGGCCGAAGAATCGCCGCCGGGGGCGACGACGCCGGGCCAGCGCACGACGAAGGGCACGTTGCAGCCGGGATCGTAGAGGGAGCCCTTGCCGTGCGGCAGCGCCTGGCCGTTGTCACCGGCGAAGACGACGAGGGTGTCCTTGGCGAGACCGAGGCGATCGAGGATGGCGAGCACCTTGCCGGTGGTCTCATCGACGCGATTCACCTCGGCGCAATAATCGGCATACTGTTCGCGCACGCCGGGAAGGTCGGGCACATGGGCGGGCAGCTTCAGCGAGGCGGGAGCGGGGCGGTACGAAGCCGGCGCGGTCCAGGCGTGGTGCGGATCGCTGAAGTTGACCCAAAGACAGAAGGCCTTGTCCTTGGGGCGCCCATCGAGGAACGCCGCGACCTGCTCGACCGCCTGGGCGTCGGAACCGCCCTGCACGACGTCGAAACGGTCCTTGAAGGTCTTGTATCCTCCGTCGACCAGGAACTTGCCCAGTTCATCGTCGCCCTTGCCGGAGCCATCGAGATGATAGGAGCGACCGACCACGCCGACGTAGTAGCCGGCCTCCTTCTTCAGGACTTCGGGGAACGTCACGACGTCGCGGGGCAACGGCGAAGAGAACCGCGTGATGCGCGCGGCCACGGGCGAACGGCCGCTCAGGTAGGCGGCGCGCGAAGGCACGCACTGCGGGGCGGACGTGAAGAACCTGCGGAACTTGATGCCTTCGTCGGCGAGCCGGTCGATGACCGGCGTGCGGACGTTCGGGTCGCCGTAACAGCTCAGATAGGGATAACTATGGTCATCCGAAAGGATGAAGAGGACGTTGGGCTTGTCGGCCGCGACCAACGAGACGACGGAAGCAAGGAGACAGGAGAGCCAAGGGTGGGCTTGCATGCTTCGGTCTTACCCGAAACGACCGCCCCCTCAACCTTTCTTAAAAGCAGGCGACCCCCCGGGGGTCACGGGGATAGGCTTTGCCAAAGGCCGAAAAGAGGGTAACCCAATGCCCACCCCCATGAGCGAGCCCACCTCCACCCCTGACGCCATCCATTCGGATGCCTTCTTGGCGCGCCTGATGCGCGACCAGCTGAAGCTCTCCATCGCCTGCGCGCTGTGCTTCGTCGTCGCGCTCGTCGCCCTGCCCTTGCTGAACTACTACCAGCCGGCCTTCATGGCCCAGCGCGTCTTCGGCTTCACGCTCACGTGGCTGATCCTCGGCGTGCTCTTCTTCCCCTTCGTCTGGATCATCTCCTACGTCTTCATCAAGCGCTCGATCGCGCTCGAGGAGGCCGAAGCCAAGGCCGCCCAGGACGGCCTGACCAAGTAACATGCACGCCCTCCTCGCCGCCCAAGGCATCGACCCTTGGATCGCCTTCTTCTCGCTCGTCACCGTCGTCATCACCGTCGGCATGGGCTTCTGGACCGCCGGCAAGTCCAAGAGCGCCGGCGACTTCTTCGTCGCGGGCCGCTCGGTGTCCGTCGGCTGGAACGCCTCCGCCATCTCGGGCGAATACCTCTCCGCCGCGTCCTTCATGGGCGTCGCCGGCATGGTGATGCTCAACGGCTACGACGCGCTCTGGTATCCTGTCTGCTACGCCTGCGGCTACCTGTTCCTGCTGCTCTTCATCGCCGGCCCGCTGCGCCGCTTCGGCGCCTACACCATCCCGGACTTCGCCGAAGGACGCTATGATTCGCCGCTGTTCCGCAAGATCGCCGTCTGCTTCGTCCTCTTCATCGGCTTCTTCTACACGATGCCGCAGATGAAGGGCGCCGGCACCACGCTCGCCTACATCTTCCCCGGCCTGCACTACTCCGTCGGCGTCATCGTCGTCGGCGCGGTGATCACCCTCAACGTGTCGCTCGGCGGCATGAAGGGCATCACGCTGGTCCAGGCCTTCCAGTATTGGCTCAAGGTCTTCGCCATCACGTTGCCGATCTTCGTCCTGGCCTCGGTCGTGGGCCACTACCAGCAGCACCTCGAGGCCAACAAGACCGCCCAGGAGACCGTCGCCGCCGCGCCTGCGGGGATCGAGCGCAAGGCCCTGCCGGCCAAGGCCCCGAAGGACGAGCAGTGGATCGCCCCGTTCGGCAGCCTGACCACCAAGGCCGTCGACGCCGCCATCAAGGCCGCCAAGACCCCCGAGGAGAAGGCCGCGCTCGAGGCGAACAAGAGGCCCTACTCCCTGCTCTACACCTACTCGCTGATCATCGCGCTCGTCTGCGGCACCGCCGGCCTGCCGCACATCCTCGTCCGCTTCTACACCAACCCGGACGGCGTCGCCGCCAAGCGCACCACGATGTGGGTGATGATCCTGATCGGCATCTTCTACGTGTTCCCGCCCGTGTACGGCGTCATCGGCCGTTCGCTCACGCCGGAGCTCTATGACGCCGTCGGCGCCAAGGGCACGGACAAGGTCGTGCTCGAACTGCCCACGCTGCTCGCCGGCCGCGACCACCCGCTCCTCGGCTCGATCCTCTCGGGCATCACGTGCGCCGGCGCCTTCGCGGCGTTCATGTCGACCTTCTCCGGCCTGCTCGTCTCGATGTCCAGCGCCCTCGCGCACGACATCTACGGCCGCATGCTCAAGCCGGAAGCCTCGCCCGAACAGCGCCTCAAGGCCTTCAAGTGGGCCGCCGTCATCATCGGCGTCGTCTCCGTGGGGCTCGGCACCCAGGTCGAGAAGCTCAACATCAACTACCTCGTCGGCCAGGCCTTCGCCATCGCGGCGGCCAGCTATTTCCCGCTGCTCTTCATGAGCGTCTGGTGGCGCGGCATGACCATGCGTGGAGCGGCCACCGGCATGCTCGTCGGCGGCCTGATGGCCCTCGGCGCCATCACCCTCACCACGCTCTCCGACGTCTATGCCGTGCAGTCGCTGGCCGACTTCTGGGTCGCGCACCCGCTTGTCCGCATCCTCTGCGAACAGCCCGCCATCTGGGCCGTGCCGCTGTCGATCGTCCTGATGATCGTGGTCTCGAAGGCCACGGCCTCCACGGTCCCGGCCGACGTGCGCATGAAGATGCTCGTCCTCCACGCCCCGGAAGCCTTGGGCCTGAAGCAGGAGTACATCAAGGAACACGAAGGCCTCGGCGGCCACTGAGCAAGTCTCCCGGGGCGGATTATTCCGCCTCCGGGAAACTTGAAACTTGGAAGTCCCGCAGGGGCGGTCTTTGCTGACGGCGTGTCCACCGAACTCACCGAAGACGACTCCCGCGCCTATGGCGTCGTCCAGGCGTGCTCCCTCCTCCTCGCCGCCGGCGCGCTCTACGCCGCCTGCATCCTCTCGTACCGCGGCGGCGAGGTCTACCTCGGACTCGTCCAGGATCCTTACGACCGCGTCGTCTGGCTCGGCGTCGGCATGGGCATCCCGATCGCCCTCTGCGGAGCCGTCATCGCCGTCCAGGCCACGCTGAACCGCGGCTGGGATCTTCTCCGCATCGCAGCCACCGCCCTGCTCGTCGGCAACCTCGCGGTGCCTTCGGCCTGGGTCATCCTCTGGCTCCTCCGGCGCGGCTAACCCTTCCGTCATGTCCGGCCCCATCGTCATCGTCACACGCGGCAGTCCGCTGGCCCTCCAGCAGACGCACGACGCGGCCGCGCGCCTCCAGCAAGCGCTCGGTCGCCCGACGGAAATCCGCATCCTGACGACCACCGGCGACCGCCAGGCGAGCTGGTCGCTCGAGAAGCAGGGCGGCAAAGGCCTCTTCACCGCCGAGCTCGAGCAGGCCCTGCTGCGCGGCGAAGCCGACCTCGCGATCCACAGTTCCAAGGACTTGCCGACCGAGATGCCGGCCGGCCTCGCCATCGCCGTGTGCCTGCCGCGCCAGGACGCGCGCGACGTGCTCGTGCGCCGGAGCGAGATCGCCAGCCCGAAGCTCATCGCCACCGGCAGCCCGCGTCGCCGCGCGCAGGGCGCCCTCGCCTTCCCTCAGGCGCAGTGGACCGAGCTCCGCGGCAACGTCGACACCCGCCTGAAGAAACTCGCCAACGGCGACGCCGACGCGTCGTACCTCGCCGCCTCCGGCCTCAATCGCCTCGGCATCAAGGCATGGCCGGGGCTCGCGTTCGAGCCCGTCGCCCTCGAAGCCATGGTGCCCGCCGCCGGCCAGGGCGCCGTCGCCATCCAGTCCCGCTCCGCCGAAGTCGCGCGGTACGCCGCCGCCGGCTGCGCCGCCACGACCTACTCCGTGACCGTCGAACGACTGTTCCTCGCCAAGCTCGGCGAAGGCTGCCACACCGCGTTCGCGTGCCACCACGCCGCGGGCCGCGTGCACCTCTTCCGCGCCGACTTCGGTCGCCGCGACTTCGCTTTCCCCGTCACCGACCTCGCGGCGGCCTCCGCCTTGGCCGACGACATCCTCCGCCAGATCCTGCCCCGCTGAACATGAGCAAACTCCCCCTGCGCGACCGCCTCGTCGTCCTCACCCGTCCGGAAGGACGCGGCGCCGACTGGAAGGCCGCGCTCACCGAAGCCGGCGCCGCGGTCTCCGAGCTCCCGTTGCTCGAGATCAAGTTCGAGCCCGATGACACCGTGCTGAGCGAGGTCCTCGACGCCATGGGCGAATACGACTGGCTCGTCTTCACCAGCGCCAACGGCGTGCGTGGCTTCTTCGACCGTTTCTTCGAGCGCTTCACCGACATCCGTTCCGTCGGCGGCGTGCGCTTCGCGTGCCTCGGGCCTGCGACCGAGAAGGCCCTGCGCCAGTACCACCTCGATTCCGACCTCACCGCCACGCAGAACGACGCGCTCTCGCTCGGCCGCGAGCTGATGACCAAGCACGACGTCGAGAACCAGAAGCTCCTCGTCGTCACCGGCAACCTCAACACCCCCGAGCTGCCGCGCCTGCTCGCTGAGGGCGCGATGGCGATCGTCGACGTCATCAAGGTCTACGCCACCGAAGAGAAGTCCGTCGCCGAATCGCCCGAGGCCGCCGAGTTCCGTCGCCGCGGCGCCGACGTCATCGTCTTCGCCAGCCCTTCCGCGGTGGAATCCTTCCTGCACCAGGCCGCTTCGCTGCGTCCGGACGCCGGCGCGCGCCAGCCCAAGGCCGTCGCCATCGGCGCCACCACCGCCGACGCGCTGCGCAAGGCCGGCATCCCGCTGGCCGGCACCGCTTCTGCCCCGACCGCCAAGGCCATCCGCGACGCCGTCGTCGCCGCGCTCGCATGATCGGCCCGGCGCGCATCAAGGTCTGCGGGATCACCCGCGCCGCCGACGCCGCCATGGCCCTCGCCCAGGGCGCCGATTTCCTCGGCATCAATTGCTGGAGCGGTTCGCCGCGCTTCGTGCCGGCCGCCGTCCGGGCCGGCTTGCTGCGCGAGATTCCGGCCGCGAAGCGCGTGGCCGTGACCGTGAACCCGACGGTCGAAGAAGCCGTCGCGCTCCTGGCCGAAGGCTTCGCCATCGTCCAAGCGCACTTCGATCCGGCCAAGACCGAGTGCGACCCGAAGGCGCTCTCGGCCAGGCTGGGCGTTAAGCGCCTCTGGCTGGCCCCTAAGCTCGCCGACGGCGCCGAATGGCCTGCCGACCTTATCCCGCTGGCCGAAGGCTTCGTGCACGACGCGCATGCCAAAGACGCGTTCGGAGGCACCGGGAAGACGTCGGACTGGAGTCGCTTCCAGATGCTTGTGCAGAAATATCCCCAAAGCCTCTGGATTCTGGCCGGAGGCCTCGGACCGGATAACATCGCGGCCGCCATGAAGTCGGGAGCCGCCTTTTTCGACCTGAATAGTGGGGTAGAACTAGCACCCGGGCTCAAATCTGTCGAAAAACTGGCTGGGGTGTCGGAAGTGCTGCTCAAAAATAGCCAATCGTAAGGCCAGCCCCCCTTTCCCGGCACTTGGCACGGGGGATGCATAAGTGGACTTGCTCAACCGAACGCCTAACCCAACCTAAACACACCACCATGAAGCTCGTCGTCGCCATCATCAAACCCTTCAAACTTGAAGAAGTTAAGGACGCTCTCGCCGAAATCGGCATCGAGGGTATGACCGTAACTGAAGTCAAGGGCTTCGGCCGCCAGAAGGGTCACACGGAGATCTACCGCGGTTCCGAATACACCGTCGATTTCCTCCCCAAGGTGAAGATCGAGGCCGCCGTCGCTGACGAGCAGGTCGAGAAGGCCATCGCCACGATCTCCAAGGCCGCCCAGACCGGCAAGATCGGCGACGGTAAGATCTTCGTCCTCGGCCTCACCGACGTCATCCGCATCCGCACCGGCGAGCGCGGTCCGGCCGCCATCTAAGCCCCCCGTTCGGAGCAAGCAGAAGGGCGTCCCTCGGGACGCCCTTTTCTTTGGCTTATTTCGCGGCGGCCTTGGCCGCGGCCCTCGCCGCGTCGCGTTTGGCCAGCATGCCGGGCGAATTCCACTTGATGACGTGGTAGGTCGCCTGCCCTTCGCCGGCGTTGCGGATCGCGTGATCGATGTTCGCCGCCTGGAAGATGACCGAGCCAGGCCCGAGCTTCACCCAGTCGCCGGCCACGAGCGCCTCGACGGTGCCTTCCTTGACGATGAGCAGCTCCTCATCGGCATGCTGGTGGGGCGGATGCGGAGCCTGGCCGGGGTTGAGCGTGGTGACGTGATATTCGAGCTCATCGAGCGTCGCGGTCGGCCCCTGGCAGACCTTGCGGTAGGCGCCGATCTTGGTGGGCTTGACCTCGAGCTTCTCCCAGTCGAAAGCCATCGAGCCCATGACGGGCTTCGGGGCGGTCACGGAAGCCGCGAGACGGTCCTGGCCGACGAAGCCGAAGAGTCCCAGGCAGACGGAGGCGGTCAGGGCGGCGACGACGAGGTCGCGACGGGTCGGGGTGATCATGCGGACTTTCTAGGAAACCCGCCGAGGGGAGTAAAGAGCCCATCCAGACGCCTTGCCCTCGGGCCGACCCCGGTCCTAATCTGCCGCATGCTTCGCCCCGCGCACCGATGGACGGCCGCCCTGCTCGCCTTGGCGACCCTGTTCGCCGGCTGCGGCGACGGCAAGACCACGGTCGAGAAGAAGGCCGCCGAGGGCTACCTGATCATCAACAACATGGCCGAGCCTTCCGGCCTCGACCCCCAGACGGTGACCGGCCTCAGCGAAAGCCACATCATCGGCGCGCTCTTCGAAGGCCTCGTCAACTACGACCCCAAGGACCTGCACCCCGTCCCGGGCGTCGCCGAGAGCTGGACGATGTCGACGGACGGCAAGACCTGGACCTTCCGCCTCCGCGCGGACGCCCGCTGGTCCAACGGCGACCCGGTGACGGCGGCCGACTTCCTCTTCAGCTACGAGCGCATGCTCTCGCCGAGCTTCGGCGCCGAGTACGCCTCGATGCTGCACGGCATCCGCGGCGCCAAGGATTTCAACGCCGGGAAGACGAAGGACTTCCGGACGGTCGGCCTCCGCGCGCCCGACGCGCGCACGCTCGTCATCGAGCTCACGGACCCCGTGCCGTACTTCCTCCAGCTGCTCTGCCACCATAGCTGGATCCCCGTACACCCCGCCACGATCCTCAAGCACGGCAAGATGGATTCGCTGAACACGCTCTGGACGCGGCCCGGCGCGATCGTCAGCAACGGCGCGTTCACGCTCGAGACCTGGGAGGTCGCCCGCCGCGTGGTCGTCCGCCGCAATCCCCTCTATTGGAACGCCCGGGAGGTCAGCCTCAACGCGGTCGAATTCCGGGCGATCTCCGACCTCTTCGCCGAGGAACGGGCTTTCCGCGGCGGCGAGCTGCACATCACCGGCGCCGTCCCGCCTTACAAGGTCGCCAAGCTGCGCGAGCAGAAGGCTCCGCACCTGCGGCTCGACCCGTTCTTCTCCACCGCCTACGTCTGGGTCAACTGCGACATCCAAGGCAAGAAGCCGGCCGACATCGCGGCCCGCCGGGCGCTCACCGACCCGCGCGTCCGCCGCGCCCTCGGCATGGCGATCGACCGTGACCTGATCGCGGAGAAAGTCCTGCGCGCCGGCGAGACGCCCGCGTTGCACTTCACCCCGCCCGGCACCGGCGGCTTCCAGCCGACCGCGCGGTGGCGCCAGGACGCGAACGAAGCCCGCCGCCTGCTGGCCGAAGCCGGCTACCCGGGCGGCAAAGGCCTGCCGAAGTTCGACTACCTTTACGCCACCTCCGAAGGCCAGCAGATGGTCGCGCAGGCCTACCAGGAGATGTGGCGCCGCGCACTCGGCGTCGAGATCGAGCTCCGCAACCTCGAGTGGAAGGTCTACCTCTCCGCGATGCGCAAGGGCGAGTTCCACCTCTGCCGCGGCGCCTGGGTCGGCGACTACAACGACCCCAACACCTTCCTCGAGATGCTCATCAGCGGCAACGAGCTGAACGTCTCGAAGTGGCGGGACGCCGAGTATGACCGCCTGCTCGGGCTCGCCGCCAAGGAGACCGACGCGGCCAAGCGCTTCGGTTACTTCCAGCAGGCGGAAGCCCGCCTGGTCGAACAGGCGCCCGTCCTGCCGGTCGTCTTCAACAAGAACAAGTTCCTCATCCGGCCCGAAGTCCAGGGCTGGTATCCCACCCTGCTCGACCAGCACCCGTTCACCGCCGTCCGGCTCGTCCCGGCGAAAGGGGATTGAAGACACGGCCCGGCCGCCTATCCTGCTCCCCATGCGCTCCCTCGCCCTCGCCCTGCTGGCCACTCTCGCCGCCGCCGCCGGCCTCGCCCAAGCCGAGCCCGCCCGCCCGCTCGGCGGCGAAGACAAGGCCTTCGCCAAGCTCCGCGGCATCACCGTGTTCTTCATCGACGTCACCACGTCGGACAGCCGCCCGGAAGACGGCGACCTGCGCACCGAGATCCGCGACGCGATGGAGCTCGAGATGCGCCGCGCCAACATCGTGCCGAAGGCCGTCGAAGGCCTCCCGCCCGAAGCCACGACCCCCTTGCTGACCATCGAGGTGCGCCTCGACCGCGGCCTCGGCCGCTACAACGCCGACGTCATCCTGTCCGTGCGCGACAACGCGACGATCACGCGCAACAAGGAAGCCGTCCTCGCCCAGTCCTACGCCTCGTCCAAGCGCGCGATGGGCACGTCGGAAGCCACGCTCAACCGCGAGATCAAGGCCCGCGGACGCGAGCTCGTGCAGGAGCTGCTGGCCGGCATCAAGACGCTGAAATAAGGCCGTCGGCCGCGACCCCTTGGAACTCCTGAAGAAGATGCGCGGCGACGGGGCCGGCCCGCCGCCGCGTTCCTCCCTTTCCGTCATCCTCGCGACCGTCCTCGCGGCGATCGCCGTCATCGGCGGTCTTTCCTACGTCAGCCGCGAACTCGAGGTCATGCTGCTGCTCGCCTCCTTCGCGGCCAGCGCGCTCATCGTCTTCGCCTACCCCGACTCGCCGTTCGCGCAGCCGCGCAACGTGATCGTCGGCCACCTTGTCGGCGCGGCGTGCGGCCTCCTCTTCCTCCGCTTCTGCCACGCCTCCTGGTGGTGCGACGCCCTCGCGGTGGGCTCGGCCATCGGCGTCATGAAGCTGACGCGCGCCGTGCACCCGCCGGCCTGCTCCAATCCGCTCATCGTCTTCGCCCTGAAGCCCGCCTGGACCTTCCTCCTCTTTCCCACCCTCACGGGCGCCGTCCTGATCGTCCTCATCGCCCTCTTCTATCACAACTTGCGCCGCGAAGCCCGCTGGCCCAAGTATTGGTTCTGAACTTATGTCCTCCGTCGAAGCCCGCCTCACCGAACTCGGCAGCATCCTGCCGACGCCGCCCGCCGCCGCCGGCGCCTACGTCCCGGCCGTGCGCACGGGCAACCTCCTCTACCTCGCCGGCACGTTGCCGATGAAGGACGGCAAGGTCGCCTCGCTCGGCAAGGTCGGCCGCGAGGTGGACATCCCTCAGGCCGCCGAGGCCGCCAAGCTTTGCGTGCTCAACGCGCTGGCCAACGCCAAGGCCGCCCTCGGCTCGCTGGACCGCATCAGCCGCGTGGTCATGGTCAACGGCTTCGTCAACGGCGTCGACGGCTTCAGCGACAGCCCGAAGGTCCTCAACGGAGCCTCGGAGTTCCTGCTCCAGGTCTTCGGCGACGCCGGCAAGCACGCGCGCGCCGCGGTCTCCGTCAACGGCCTGCCGCTCGGCGTCTCCGTCGAGGTGCAGCTCGTGCTCGAGGTGCGCGACTGAAGGCGGTCAGCCCTCGTTCGCGCTGATCTTGGTGAAGTCGATCTTGAAGGCCTTGCCCGCCGGCGGCTTGCCGCAGTTGCCGATCATCCCGCAGGCGCGCTTGACCAGGTCGGCCATGCGGGCGTCGGCCGGACGGGTCAGCCAGGCCGAGAAACTGGCGAAGCCGGAGGCATCGATGGCGACCGTGACGCCGCAGGAACCGGCGGCGCCGATCGACGCGCCTTCGGCCGCGAGCAGCTCGTTCCACGCGGTGCGGAGCCGGGCCTGCACCTCGCCCGCGTAGAGGGCCTGCTCGGAAGCCGAACCACCTTCGCCGCCGTTGTCGCCCTCGCCGTAGCTGCGTCCCTTCTTGACCGACACGCCGCCGATGCCGCCGACCTTGGCGGAGGTGCCGGCCTTGCCGCCGCTGCGCTTGTTGAATTCGTCGAGCGTCATCTTCTTGGGGCCGCTGCCGCTCGGGGCGCTCTTGGGCGACGACTTGGCCGTCGTCTTCGGACTGTTCGACGGCGCGCCCGACGACGACTCGGCCTGCAGTCGGTCGCGGAGGATCTTATCGACGTCGAGTTTCTTGAGATGGATACGGGCGACGCCGTTGTTCGAACCGGACTCGGAGCCGCGGGCGACGCCGGCGGCCTTGCCCACCTCGCCGGGGCGCTTCCCCGGGCTGCCGCCCAGTTCGACGAGCATCGGGTCTTCCGGCTCGATGTTCTCGCCGCCATGGCGCGCGGCGTACCAGGAGAAGCCCACGATGGCCCCGAGGACGCCGAGGTGCACCGCGAGCGAACCCAGCCAGCCTTTGCCTTCGGTCGACATCTCAGCGCGTCTCGGTATCGAGTCCGGCCTTGGTCAGGCCTTTGGCCCGCGCGGCGGACAGGACGTCGATGATCTTCTGGTAGGACAGCACGCCGTCGCCGCGGATCCGCACGACCGGCTGGTCGGCCTCGGGCAACGCGGCGATGGCGGCGAACTCGGCCTCGAGCTGGGCGAAGGTCACGGGGCGGGAGCCGATGGCATAGCCGCCGTTGCGGTCGATGCTCACGATGCGGTACTGCACCTTGGCGTCGGCCGTCTTGCCCGCGCCCTTGTCGGCCTTGGGCAGGTTGACCGCGGTCGTCTGCTCGAGCACCGGCGTCGCGATCATGAAGATGATCAGGAGCACGAAGCAGAGATCGAGCATCGGCGTGACGTTCAGCTCGTTCATCACGTGGAGCCGGTTCGGTCTGGAAAAGGAGCGGGCCATCGCGGACTTACTGGGCGTCTTCCCACCCCGGCAGGGCCGCGGGCGGCTCGGAAGCGACGGGAGCCGGCGCGGCGGCCGGCGCGACGGAAGCCGCGCGGACGAGGCGTTCGCGCTCCTGCGCGGCTTCGAAATTGCGGCGGGCTTCGCCTTCGAGCTCGAGCTCGACGCGGTCGGCCAGCGAGCTCGCGAAGTTCTCGAGCTCGGTGGTCATGATCTTCACCTGGGTGAGCAGGTAGTTGTAGCCGAAGGTGGCGGGGATCGCGACGAGCAGGCCGAGCGTCGTCGTGACGAGCGCGCCGCAGACGCCGGGCGCGAGCTGGGCGATGCTGGCCTTCTCGGTCAGCGCGCCGAAGGTGACCATCACGCCCCAGACGGTGCCGAGCAGGCCGAGGAAGGGACCGCCGGAGACGAGCGAGCTGAGGAGCACCATCTTGTCCTCGTACTTCACCATCGTGCGGGCGACGCCGCGCTGCACGGCGTTCTCGACGTGGCCCATGCAGAGCGTGACGTCGGACTGGCGGATGAGACGGCCTTTATGGCGCTGGACGGCGGACACGGCCTCGGCGACGAGGAACTCGTACGGGCCGAGGTTGGAGACGCGCGGGAAGTTGAGGGCGACGACGGCCGGCTCGTCGCGCAGGCGACGCTCGAAGGCGTGGTTGCGACGGCGGAGCTCGTGGATGTCGGACCATTTGCCGATCATCGCGCCCCAGCCGATGAAGGAGCAGATCAGGAGGACGACCGCGACGGCCATGCCGGCGGCGTCCATCTGCTTGAAATACCAGAGCGCGCCTTTCTCGGCGTCGGCCAGCACGAGCATGAGGACAGGAGAAAGCATCGGTTTCCTAGGCAATCCGCCGACGGCATGGCTTCAACCTGAAAAGGTTCGTCGTCGCACTTGAATCGGGAGCCTTTCGCGTGCACTGTGGGCGGGCTTGATTCCTCGTCCGCCATCCTGCCAGGGCTGCGTCCAGAACGCCGCCGTGTACTTCACCCTCGTCGCCGGGGGCAAGGCCGAGACCTATGCCTGCTGCCAAGGCTGCCCCTCCCTGCTTTCCGACGCCATCCTGCCGTCCCTCGCCTTGGGGCTGAAGCTGACGGTCCCCGCCCCGGTCGGCCGGGGCAAATGCCCCACCTGCGGCTTCCGGTGGGCCGACTTCGACCGGATCCACCGCCTGGGTTGCCCGACCTGCTATGAAGCCCACGCGCCGCAGGCCATGGCTACCATCGCCCGCATCCAGCCCGGCCTCGAACACCATGGCCGTCGCCCCTTTGACGCGGCCGCCGACCGGGAGGCGAAGCTGACCAAGGCCCGCAGCCTGCTGCAAGCCGCGCTGAAGGAGGAAGATTACGAGACCGCCGCCGTGCTCCGGGACCAGATCGCCGAACTCGAAGCCGGGCTGCCCGAAGCCCAGGCCTGACCTTAGGATGAAACCCACCGCCCTGCTGACCAACGACGACGGCATCAACGCCGCCTTCCTCCATGCTTTGGTCGCCGCCTGCCTGGCCGAAGGCTTCGACGTCGTGGTCGCCGCCCCCTCGGGCGAACGCAGCTGGATCGGCCGTGCCTTCAGCCGCCACCGCGAGGTGACCGTCGCGGACTACCCGAACCTCGGCCGCCAGGCCTGGTCCATCGACGGCACGCCTTCCGACTGCGTGAACATCGCTCTGGGGCACCTGTTGCCGAAGAAGCCCGACGTGGTCCTCTCCGGCCTCAATATCGGCTTCAACGCGACCATGCCCCTCTGCCTGAGCTCGGGCACCCTCGCCGGAGCGACCGAAGGCACGGCCTGGGGCTTGCCCGCCGTGGCCTGCTCGCTCGACCTGGAGCAATCGATTTTCGAACAGGTCCACCGGAACTCGGCCGTCTGCCCGCCGGCCCTCCGCCCGCCCCTCGAAGCCGCCTGCCGCCATGCCGCCCGCTTCGCCAAGGGGCTCGTCGGCCAACCGTGCCGCGGCCTGCACGTCCACAGCCTAAACTACCCGGCGACCGTCACCGCCGCCACCGCGATGGAACGTTCCACGCCCGCGCTGGTGCGCCACGGCTCCCTCTTCAAGCGCTCGGCGCAAGGTTTCGCCTTCGCCTGGAACGACGGCGAGAACCTCGCCCCCGACGAACGAACAGACCTCGCCGTGCTGGAGCGAGGCCTGATCAGCCATACGATCTTCGACTTCGGCGGCACCGCGCCGCTCTGAGCCGGCTCAGTGGGTGTGACCGTGGTCGTGGCCATCGCCATGATCGTGGTCATGGTCGTGGTCATGATGGCCTTCGCCGGCGAAGAACACGGGCAAGAGGAGCACCAGGCCGCCGATGAAGGCCGGAGCGTAGGCGTTACGCAGGCCATGGGCCGCGAGGAAAGGATAGAAGGCCACGTAGCTCGCGAAGGCCCAGGCGCCGAGATGGTTGGTGAAGAGCCAGAGGCCCTTGAGGCCGCCGTCATTGGCGCGGCGCTGGACGTAGACGGAGAGGAACCCCGAACAGAACACGGCCGACAGGATGAGCAGGAACACGGCGAACGGAGCCCAGCCTTCGACGGCGTGGTGATGGATCTCGTCGGCCTGCTTCTTGAATTCAGGGGCGAGCGCGGCTTCGGCCTGCGCCACCGCGGCCTTTTCGTCGAAAGCCTTGCCCTTGGCGGCGGTCTTGGCCTTGGCGACGGCCTTGTCCACGAGGGCGGCCTTGGCGGCGGCTTCCTTGGCATGGGCCTCGGACTCCGGCAGCGTGTGGCTCATGTAGTGATACGCGCCGACGGAGATGCCGTAGAAGGCGGCTCCGAGGACGAGGGTGTTGATGGCCAGGCCGAGGCGGCCGAGAGGCTTGGTAAGATCCAGCGAGAAGCTCATGGTGCGAAGTCGCAACCTAGGTCGCCCGCCCTTTCCTTCAATTCCAAACTTGGAAACCGCCCCGTTCCCCGCCTCATAAGGGCTTCGCCATGGCCCGACCCCTTCCTGAAACCGTCCTTTTCGACCTCGACGGCACCTTGGTCGACAACTTCGAGGCCATCCATCGCTGTTACGACGACGTCATGGGCATGATGGGATTGCCCGGCGTCACCTTGGAACAGATCCGCCGCGCCGTCGGGGGCTCGGTCAACGTGACCGTCGTCAAGCTCGCCGGCGAAGCCAACGCCCCCACCGCGACCCGCCTCTTCCGCGAGCACTTCCCTTCCGTGATGTTCCACGGCCTGCGCCCCTACCCGGGCTGCCGCGAGATCCTCGTCGGCCTGCGCGCCAAAGGCGTCCGGGTCGCGGTGTACACCAACAAGGACGACGCCAATTCCAAGAAGATCATGGAGCACCTCGGCCTGGACGACGTCGTCGACGCCGTCTTCGGCACCAACGTCCACCCTTGGCGCAAGCCCCAGCCGGAGTTCACCCATTTCGTCCTGTCGACGCTCCAGGCCGACCCGACCCGCACGGTCATGGTCGGGGATTCGCCCTTCGACATCGCCACGGCCCGCAACGGCAAGCTCGCGGCCATCCATTGCGTGACGACCGGGAGCCACACGGCCGAGGAACTCGCCCCCTACGCCCCGGACACCGTCCACGCCGGTCTGTCCGAGCTGGGCCGCGAGCTCTTCGGTCTGGGCTGATTTTCGTTTCGCCCCCGCCCCGTCGGGGTGATTGGCTCATCGCATGTCGCCGCCACGCGAACCGCCGCGCGGACCCGAAACCACCCTTTCGGGCGTGGTCGAGCGCATCCTGTGGCTCGACGAGGAGACGCATTTCACGATCGCGGAGCTCGCGCCCGAAGCGGGCGAGAAGGTCATCATCCTCGGCAACATGACCGGGCTGCAGTGCGGCGAGACGGTCGACGTCAGCGGCCATTGGGAACGCCATCCTTCGCACGGACCGCAGCTGCGGGTGCGCACCTTCAGCTCGCGCCTGCCCTCTTCGGTCCACGGCATCCGCAAATACCTCGGCAGCGGCCTCATCAAGGGCATCGGCAAGACCTACGCGGACAAGATCGTCGCGAAGTTCGGCGTCCGCACCTTCGACATCATCTCCAACCAGTCGGGACGGCTCCGCGAGGTCGACGGCATCGGCCCGGGGCGCGCGAAGGCCATCAAGGCCGCCTGGGACGACCAGAAGGCCCTGCGCGAGGTCATGGTCTTCCTGCAGACCTACGGCGTGACGAACTCGCTGTGCGTCCGCATCGTCAAGGCCTACGGCCAGGACGCGAAGAAGGTCCTCACCACCGAACCCTACCGCGTCTGCCGCGAGGTCGAAGGCGTCGGCTTCAAGACCGCCGACAAGATCGCGCGCAACCTCGGCCTCCCCACCGCCGGCCCGCAGCGCGTCGACGCGGGCATCCTGCACACCCTCGAGGAACTTGAAGGCGAAGGCCACAGCGCGTTCCCCGACGAAGGCCTGCTCGAGAAAGCCACCGAGCTCCTCGAAGTCGACAAGGCCATCGTCCACGACCGCCTCCGCAAGCTGATGGAAGAGAACGCGGTCGGCGTCCTCGCCACGCGCGGCGTACGCCTCGTGCAGCTCAAGCCGCAGGAGAAGGCCGAAAAATCCATCGCCGCCTCGATCCAGCGCTTTCTCGCCACGCCTTCGGGCCTGCCGACCATCGTGGCCGACAAGGCCGTCGAATGGGCCCAGACCCGCGCCGGCTTCGCCTTCTCCCCCGCCCAGGCGGCCGGCGTGCTGATGGCGCTGCAGAACAAGGTCACCGTCCTCACCGGCGGCCCCGGCACCGGCAAGACGACCATCCTCAAGGCGCTCTGCGACATCCTCGGCGCCAAGCGCGTGCGCATGGCCCTCGGCGCGCCGACCGGACGCGCCGCGAAGCGCATGACCGAAGCCACGCGCGTCCAGGCTTCGACGATCCACCGCCTGCTGAAGTTCGATCCGGCCGAAGGCGGCTTCACCGCCAACGCCGAAAGCCCGCTCGCGACGGACTTCGTCATCATCGACGAATCCTCGATGCTCGACACCAAGCTGGCGGCCGCGCTCCTGCGGGCGGTCCCCGGCACGGCCCACGTGCTGCTCGTCGGCGACGTCAACCAGCTGCCGTCCGTCGGCGCCGGCAACGTGCTCGGCGACCTCATCGATTCCGGCGCCGCCGCGGTCACTCGCCTGGACACGGTCTTCCGCCAGGGCGCCCGCAGCGGGATCGTCACGGTCGCGCACGGCATCCTGCACGCCGACACCACTCCGCCCACGCCGGTCGAAGACCCCGCCAAGCTCGACTTCGCGCAGGACATCCACTTCGTCCGCGTCGACGACCCGGAGGCCTGCGTGGCGATGGTCACGAAGCTCTGCTGCGACGTCCTCCCGAAGGCGCTGCGCTTCGACCCGCTGCGGGACATCCAGGTGCTCGCGCCGATGCACAAGGGCACCGGCGGCATCCAGGCCTTCAACCAGGCGCTGCAAGGCCGCCTGCGCGGCGCGGACGCCCGTCCCGGCCGCATCCAGCCGGGCGACAAGGTCATCCAGACCCGCAACAACTATGACAAGAACGTCTTCAACGGCGACTTCGGCGTGGTGCTCGGCCAGAACGAGGAAGGCACGCTGCTGATCGACTTCGACGGCGCGCGCGTGGAGCTCGAACGCGGCGAACAAGGCGACCTGCACCTCGCCTACGCGGTCAGCATCCACAAGTCGCAGGGCTCGGAATTCCCGGCGGTCGTCGTCCCCCTGCTCCGCCAGCATAGCATCATGCTCGCGCGTAACCTCGTCTACACCGCGGTCACGCGCGGCCGCAAGCAGGTCATCCTCGTCGGCGACCCCACGGCCTACGCCATGGCGGTGCGCAACGCCTCGGACTCGCGCCGCATCACGGGCCTGCTCCCTCGCCTCCGCGGCGAGGAGTGATCAGAGGGTGGACAGCTGCTGACGGAAGGCCGCGATCGCCTTGTCGGGCGAGACGGACTTGGCCCAGCCGCATTCGAAGCTGAAGGCGCCGGCATAGCCCATCTCGCGGAGGACGCGGAGGTGCGGACGGAAATCATCGCCCTTCGTGCCCGGGGCGCTGCGCAGTTCCTTCTCGGCGACGTGGCAATGGATGAGGCGACCCTTGGCCTTGCGGAGCTCCTCGGCCGGGTCGTTGTCGCGCATCATATGATAGAGGTCGGCGGTCAGGAAGACGTCCGGACCGGCGGCGGTGATGACCTCGACGGATTCGGCGATGCTGGTGCAGAGATTGGTCTCCGCGGTGTTGAGGTTCTCGATGGCCAGGCGGATGCCGTGGTCGCGGGCGATCGGGGCGATGCGGCCGAGGACCTTCGAGAACTGCTCGCGCGCCTTGGCCGGCTCGAAGCCCTTGGGGCAGCGTCGAGAACCGCCCGAGCCGACGGTGACGATGCCCACGCCGAGCTGACGAGCGCGCGGGAAGGCCGTGCGGACCCACTTCTCCACCTTGTCATGCTGGGCGTCGGGGCCGACCATCGGGATGTCGCCGGTGATGAAGCCATTGAGGAAAGTCGTCGGGAGCGGCAGGCCCTTGAGGGCCACGAGATTCTTGGCGAAGACGTCGTCTTCCTTGCCCGGGACGATCTCCGCGGTGATGAAGAGCTCCAGATAGCCGTAGCCGGCGGCGGCGAAGGCCGGAGCAAGTTTCTTGTCCATGCCGCCGACCGGCAGTTTGGCGAAGTCAGGCGCCGAGGCGGTCTGGCCGATGGCAGAGAGGGCGGGCAGCGCGGCGGCCAGTGAAAGGAAGGAGCGGCGATTCATGCGATGCACGCTGGGCCGAGCCAGGGTTTGGTCAAACGCCAACCGACTAGAGCCTGACCCTCATCGTCCCGCGCGTGACGCCGAGCTGGTTGAGGACTTTGAGGTCGTTCCAGAGGGCGGTGCCGTCGAGGTCGCCCTTCAGCAAGGCCTGATACTTCTCGAGCGTGCGCGTGACGGTCGAGGCGTCCTCGTCGACGAACTCCACGCGGAAGCGGCGGACGCCCAGGGCGAGGAGCTGGGTGACGTATTCGGCGCCGGTCTGGGCGCGCGAATTGAAGAGCGTGTTCCGGCAGCCGGCGTCGGCCTTGAGGATGTGCTCGGCGCCGACGCGGTCGCGCAGCTTGACGCGGTGCTTCTCGCAGGGACGGCCGCAATCGCGGTAGTCCTTACCCTTGGAGAGGAAGGTGCAGAACACGCAGTGCTCCATATGGAACATCGGCATGTGCTGGTGGATGGTGACCTCGAACCATTCGGGCGGGGCCGACTGGAAGAGCGCGGTGACCTGCTCGGAGTTCAGGTCGTAGGACGCCGTCAGGCCTTCGAGGGCATGCTCGCGCATGAGCCACTCGGCGGACAGGCCGTTGGCGACATTGAGGGAGAAGTCGCCGCGGAGGCGCTGACCCTTGAAGGCGCGGAGGTCCTCGTGATTACGCACCAGATAGCCGTCGGCCTGGCAGGAGAGGACGATCTCGCTGATACGTTCCTCGCCCTGCTTATGGATGCGCGGGCCCATGGCCCAGAACTCGACCTTGCGGCCGGCTTCCTGCTCGTAGGCGCGGACGCGGGTGACCGCGGCGCGGAACTTCTTCGGGTCCTCGTATTCGGCGTAGATGACACGGGCGCCGCTGGCGAGGGCCGGCTCCAGCTGTTCGGGCTCGCGGATGACCACGACGATCTCGGCTTCGCCCGGACGCTTCGGCTCGAAGGGGGCGACCTTGGTGGCCTCTTCTTCGTAAGGCAGCAACGTCCAGCGGAGCGGCTGGCTGCGGAGTTTGGCGATCTGCTCGGCGAGGTCGCGACGGAGCCGGTTCAGTTCGCTGACCGGGACGATGAGGGCGCCTTCGAGGTCGGCCTGCAGTTCGCCCAGCTCGAAGCCCGTGTCGCCGAGGCGGCCGAGCTGATCGCGCAAGGTGGTGAGGTCCATCGGCCGTTTCTCGGCCGCGGCGCAAGGCATCGCGGTCTCGCCGGCGACGACATGGCCTTCGCCGTCGTTGAATTCGACACGGAGCGGCTGGCCGAGACGACCGATGACCTTGGCATGGAGCGGACGGCGGTAGTTGGCCTTCTCGCGGTCCCAGGAATCATGGAGACGCCTGTCGAGCTCCTGGTCCTTCGTCTTCCAAAGGATGGCGCCGGGCTTCACCTGCGACCAATCCACGTCTTCGCGGCCGAAGCGGATGAACGTCAGGCCGCCGCGTGCGGGCTCGAGACCGTGGACGAAGCCGCCCTGCTCGCGCTCGGCCGGCTTGCCTTGGTCGAAGACCACGCCGTCGCCGGGCTTGAGCGGGCCTTCGAGTCGCATCGTCACGCCGTTCGTGGCGACGTCGACGACCGTGCCGAGGTAGGCGCCGCGCTTCTTGCCGAAACGGGCGTGGACGAGCTGCTGGTTGTCGATGCCGCGAAGCCAGCCCGTATGCAGGCCGCGGGAGAAGGTCATCTGCATCGCATAGTCTTCTTCCTGTCGCACCTGCAGCGCGGCTCGGTCGGCGTCGGCGCCCTTCGCGAAGGCATCCCACGCGGCGTCCACCGCGCGGCGATAGGCCTTCGTGATGGCGGCGACGTATTCCGGGGACTTCAGGCGGCCCTCGATCTTCAACGAACGGATGCCGGCCCGGATCAGGTCGGGGACGACCTCGATGCCTGCGAGATCCTGCGGCGAAAGCAGGTAGGCCTTGTCGCCGAGGTCGCGGACGACGCCGTCGACCACGAGCTCGTAGGGCAGGCGGCAGGCCTGGGCGCATTCGCCGCGGTTGGCCGAGCGGCCGCCGAGGGATTCGCTGGTCAGGCACTGTCCGGAATAGGCGACGCAGAGCGCGCCGTGCACGAAGACCTCGAGGTCGAGCGGCGCGCCTTTCGCGACCTGCTCCGACTGCAGCTTCTGCACCTCCGGGATCGAGACCTCGCGGCCGAGGACCGCGAGCGACGCGCCGAGCCCGCGGGCGTAGTCGACGCCGGCGCCGCTCGTGACCGTCATCTGCGTCGAGGCGTGGATCGGGAAGTCGGGCGAGATGCGGCGGATGAGGCGGCAGATGCCGGGGTCCTGGACGATGGCGGCGTCGACGCCGGCGGCGATGATCGTGCGGAGCGTCCGGGCGGCTTCGGCCAGTTCGTCCGGGAAGATCAGCGTGTTGAAGGTCACATAACCCTTCACCCCGCGGCCATGGAGGTAGGCCATGAGTTCCGGCAGGTCGGCTTCCTCGAAGTTCTTGGCCCGGACGCGGGCGTTGAAGCGACCCACGCCGAAGAAGATGGCGTCGGCGCCGTTCTCGACCGCCGCGCGGGCGCAGTCCCATTCGCCGGCCGGGGAGAGGACTTCCGGCTTGCGGAGGGGAACGATGAGGCTGGTGGCGGACACGAGGACAGGAAGGCACAGTCCGCCCTTCCCTGCAAAGAGCAATTCAACCCCCGGTCCGGCCCGGCCGATGCTTCCGGGATTGCCCCGGGGCGGGCTCCCCGCCCTAATCGAACCCATGTCCGACAAGCTCGAAGAAATCTTCCAGATGCAGCAGGCGCTCAACAAGCGCATCGGCGTCGAAACCGCCGGCATGACCGAGGAAGAAAAGATCAAGTGGGTCCTCAACTACCTCCGCGCCATGCAGCAGGAGATGGCCGAGCTGACCGACTCCGTGCCGTGGAAGTGGTGGGCCAAGTACCAGAAGTTCGACGAGCAGAACGCCCGCGTCGAGGTCATCGACCTCTTCCACTTCCTGATCTCCATCGCCCAGGTCCTCGGCATGTCCGCGGACGACGTCTACCAGGCCTACCTGAAGAAGAACGCCGTGAACCACCAGCGTCAGGACTCCGGCTACGTCAAGAAGGACGAGAACGACTCCCGCCACATCTGAGCCCAACCCCATGCGCCCCCCCATCGCCCGCCGCTCCGGCTTCACCCTCATCGAGCTCCTGGTCGTCATCGGCATCATCGGCCTGCTCTCCGCGATCACCTTCGGCCTGTTCCGCGCCGCCAACAACAGCCGCAACAAGTCCAAGTCGCGCGGCGACATCCAGGCCATCGCCCTGGCGTGCCAGAGCTATCGCAAGACCTACGGCGATTTCCCGGCCTGCGCCACCGGCACGGAAGAGCGCTTCCGCCGCGACCTCCTGGACCAGCTGATCGGACGTCGCCTCATCCGCACCACGACCCCGGGCGGCCTGCCCGTCCTGCTCAACTACGACGACAGTTCCCTGCCCACCGGCAGCGCCGGCCGTCAGATGCGCAGCTTCCTCGCCTTCGGCGAGATCACGACCAACGACGACAGCAAGCTGACCGACCCCAACGACTGGCGCGGCGGCTCGACCGCGGCCTGCCGCGAGTTCGTCGACGCCTGGGGCAATCCCTACGACTATCGCTATCGCGTCCTGACCGCCGGCAAGTACGCCGAGTGGAAGTCGCCCAACTTCCTCTTCGTCTGCGCCTCGGCCAAGTACGTCCAAACCGCCAACGAAGGCGACATGCTCGACCAAGGAGAATACTGGGATCCCGCCAGCTCCGGCGGCACCACCATGATCCGTTCGGGCATCGTCCCGGCGACCTACTTCGACGAATCGGGCGGCGACGCCGGCCCCTTCCGCGCGGACAATCTCGTCAACTGGGCGAACTGATCTCGCCGGGTCTCAGCCAACGGGCCAGGCAGGCCGCGAGCAGCCAGGCCAGCGCCGCCGTCGCCAAGGTGTGCGAAAGGAAGTGTTCGCCGCGGGCGACCTGGTAGAGACCCATCGCGCCGCCATAGACGCAGCCGAGGAGGACGCCCCGGCGGCGTGCTTCGGCCGCGGACCAGGCGAAGGCCAGGGACAACAGGGCGAAGCCGCCGCTGGCATGGCCGGCCGGGAAGGCGTGGCTCGGATAGCCCGCCGGCTTGGCGTCGAACAAAAGGAGGTGCTCCCAGGCGTTCGGCGCGATCGCACCGTAAACCTTGAGGTCTCGCGGCGTGGCCATCTGCGTGACATCACGGAGCTGCGTGCAGGCGAGGGAGATCGCCGCCAGCGAGACGAAAAGGTAGGTCGCGCGGCGCCGGCCCAGCCAGGCCGGCGCAAGGGACGGGAAGGCGATCGCCCAGAGCAGCCAGAGCGCGAACACGTAGAGACCGACCTTCGGCCCGGTGTAAGCCAGCTGATGAGGCCAACCGGCGTCCTTGGGGATCAGCCAGTCGCGGCCATCCCAGAACCAGGACTGGACGCGCAAGTCGAGCCATTCGCCACCCGTCCCATGGAAGCCGAAGAAAACGACGACCAGCGCCAGGAACAGCGCCGGGCGAACCACGGAAGGCCGGTCAACGGGCGGGGTTCTGGAGTCCGCCATGGTTGAAGAGGTCGTCGGTGCCTTGGTAATGGATGATCGCCTCATCCACCGCGGCGGCGTCCGGGACGGCCACCGGCGTCAGCGCGCCCGTGGCGAGGTCGGCCCGGTACTGCACCGCCTGGCGCACCGGCTTGAGCACCGTGAGAAGTCCGTCCGGACGCAGCACGGCGACCTTCTGGTAATTGCTGATGAAGGCGCGCGGGCGGAAGGAAGGGCTGAGCGCGTCGCTGCCGACGAAGCGGGAGAGGTAGTCGACGCCGAGCAGGCCGAGCACCGTGGGGGCGGTGTCGATCTGGCTCATCATCGTGTCGAACTTGCGCGGCGCGATGTTGGCGGGAGACCAGACGAAGAGCGGGATCTCGTACTTGCGGATCTCCAGCTCGCGCTTGCCGGCGACGGAAGCGCAATGGTCGGCGACGATGACGAAGATCGTGTCCTTGAACCAAGGCTTGGCCTCGGCGGCCTTGAGGAAGGCGCCGATCGCGTAATCGGTGTAAGCCACCCCGCCCTCGCGATCGACGAGCTTCGGGTCGATCTTGCCCGCCGGCCACGTGTACGGACGGTGGTTCGAGGTGGACATCACGAAGTGGTGGAAAGGCTTGCCGGCGGCATGGGCCTTGTCGGCCTCCTCCAGCGACCACGCGAACGCATCCTCATCGCAGGCGCCCCAGGCGTTGGCGAAGCTCGCCTTCTTGCCGGCGGCCTCCTGCCGAGGCAGATCCACCACCCGGTAGCCGTTGGCCCCGAAGAAGTAGTTCATGTTGTCGAAGAAACCGTCGCCCCCGTAGAGGAACGCCGTGTCGTAGCCCTGCGCGCGGAGCACCGAACCGAGGGTCGTCAGGTCCTCGCAGCCCTTGCGGCGCAGGACCGACTGGCCCGGGATCGGGGGGATCGACAGCGAGAGCGCTTCCATGCCGCGGACGGTGCGCGTGCCGCCGGCGTAGCAACGCGAGAACCAGAGCGACTCGCGCGAGATGCGGTCGAGGTTGGGCGTCAGCTTCTTCGGCTGGTAGACGGGCGAGCCGTAACAGCCGAGGAACTCCGCGCTCAGGCTCTCGATGGTGATCTGGATGACATTGAAACGGCGGGCCAGCGTCGCGGGCTTGAGGCGCCGGGTGATGTCGTTGAGTTCGGCGGAGGCTGGGGCGCCGCCTTGGGCGAGGAGCGTGGCGCGGAGCTGGGCGACGGCGTCGGGGCGCGAGGGATAGAAGCGTTTCCACTCGAGCTGGTTGGCCCAGAACGCCGCGAGGAAGGCATATTCGCCGTTCTTCGCGAGCTCGGTGTCGTAACTGTTGTCCCAGCCCGGCTGCGGATCGCCCATGTGGCGCAGGCCGGCCGTGAGGCGTTCGCCGACGGAGGTGTGGGCGGTGGTCGCGGCCTTGAGGTCGCGCCGGCCGACGGCGTAGGCGACGAGCAGGATCGCGAGCAGCGGGGCGAGCAGCGCGGCGAAGTTGCGCCAGCGCGGCGTGACGTCGGCGGCGGCGCCTTCCTCCCAGCGGCGGACGAACCCGAGGCGACGCCAGAGCAGGAACAAGCCGGTCGCGACCGCGAGCACGCCGGCGACGATCAGCGGGAGGTTGTACGACTCCTTGATGTTCTTCACGACCTCGGTCGTGTAGACCAGGTAATCGACCGCGATGAAGTTGAAGCGAACGCCGAACTCCTCCCAGAAGAGGATCTCCGAGACCTTCCAGAACGTGAACAGGAACGCACCGAAGAGCCAGGCCGCGCGCAAGGGCAGGCGCAACCAGGCGGAAGCATACCAGGAGGCGGGCCAGACCGCGCTGAGCAGGCCCATCGGCAAGGTCAGGAACCACGCCATGAAGAGGTCGAACAGCAGGCCGACGAACAGGGCCGCGAAAGTCGCCCCGCCCCAGGAGACGCCGCCAGCCGAGGCCACCAGGAGGCCGAGACGCAGGAGCGAGCCGAGAAGGACGTAACTGGTGGCCAGGAGCAGCGTGCCCCCCTGACGCGAACCCAGGACCTTCGAGAACAGCGTTTTCACGCCGTGATTAGTCGCAAAACGCCGACACAGGGCGAGCCAATTAAACGGCGCCCGGAGGCCTTCACCGTTCCGGCACCTCGTCGACACCCGAGCCGCCCCAGGGATGGCAGCGGCAGATCCGGCGGAAGCCCATCCAGCCGCCCTTGAAGAAACCGAAACGCGCGAGCGCCGTGGCCGCGTAACAGGAGCAAGTCGGATGGAAGCGACAACCCGACCCCGGGATCAGGTGCAAAGGTTTCGAAAGGAACCGCTGGTAGAAACGGACGAAGCCCAAGGCGAGGCTCGCCAGCAGCGATGGGCGCGGTGCGCTCATGCGGGCGGATCGGACTTAGCCGCCAGGATGCGGGCAGCCGCCGCGGCGTAGACCTTGCGCAGCTCGGCCAGCGAGCGCTTCACCATGCCGGAGCGGATGACCAGCACGACCTCCCAGCCGGCCGGGAAGGCGGCTTCTTCGGTCCGGAAGAGCTCACGCGCCAGACGCTTGGCCCGGTTGCGATCGACCGCCAAGGGGAGATTCTTCTTCGCCGCGATGACGGCGAAACGGGCCGGAGTCTTCTCGCCCGTCCGGCGAAAATTCAAAAGAAAAGGCCCGCAATCGAGTCGCGAGCCTTCTTGGCGGAGGCGGCTGAACTCGGCCGAGGCGCGAATTCGACGCTCCCGCGGGAGACGCATGGGGCTTAGGAAGCGCCGAGGCGCTTGCG
>Ga0222712_10001757_pt1 | contig 26138 bp, 29 predicted proteins | sample C33_657DmetaG_FD_165043 | JGI IMG/M metagenome (GOLD analysis project Ga0222712, IMG submission 165043) | Estuarine water microbial communities from San Francisco Bay, California, United States - C33_657D | ecosystem: Environmental > Aquatic > Marine > Unclassified | place: USA: California... | reverse complement strand
CCACTTGGCCAACCTTTGGCAAGGGATGGGCAAGACGGGTCGCAGAAGTCAAGGCCGCTGGTTTAGACATGGCATAAGGTGGCAAAATTGAGCCATGGCCAGCCAAACACAACAACTTGAGAATCCACCACCACCAGCCCTTGGTTATCCGACCGAGGTCTATGAGCGCAGGCATTTCAACGAAAACAACAGCTCACTGAATGTTTACTTCAGAAAGCTAACGACTGTCTTGGGGTCTTTGTTTGGACCAAGAGGCAGCCGATTTATGAATGCGCCACTTGGGGCTTTTCAAAGCACTGTGGACCAAACAGCGGCAGCGGCCAACACGGCCTATGCCATGACATTCAACACCACCGATTACGCCAATGGCGTGACTATCGCAAGCAATTCACGCATCACAGTGGCAGACGCTGGTATTTGGAATTTGCAGTGGTCTGGCCAGTTTGAAAACCCAGACTCTCAGGACCATGATGTCAGGGTCTGGCTCAAGATCAATGGGACTGTGGTGACTGGCTCAACTGGATTTTTTGCAGTGCCAAGCAAGCATGGTGCGGTCAATGGCCATGCCCTGGTCGGCTGGAATTACTTTTTGAGCTTAAACGCAACCAATTATGTGGAGCTTTGGTGGGAGACTGACAGCACTCAGGTGAGCATTCAAGCCTATGCTGCATCAGGAAATTACCCCTCAACGGCATCACTTATTGCGACAATGAGCTTTGTCTCAAACATTACCTAAATACTGCCATGTACATACCACTCAAATTACCACCAGGCATTTACAGAAACGGCACTGAGTACCAGTCAGCAGGCCGGTGGTATGACGCAAATCTGGTGCGCTGGTATGAGAACACTCTGCGGCCCATGGGTGGCTGGAGAAAACGCGCCACTGGCCAGATGTCTGGTCTATGCCGAGGATTTATCACTTGGCGTGATAACAGTGCCAATCGATTTATTGCAGCCGGTACGCATACCAAGCTGTATGCAATGAATGAGGCTGGGACACTCAAAGAAATCACGCCAACTGGCTTTACAGCCGGCATTGCAGATGCGGTATCAAAGACTGGCTATGGCTACAGCACTTATGGCTCATTAGCCTATGGCACAGCACGGCCAGACACGGGGGCAGTCACTCCAGCCACCACATGGTCCATGGATACTTGGGGCGAGTATTTGGTGGCTTGTTCAAGCTCTGATGGCAAGCTCTATGAGTGGCAACTAGGCTTTACAACGCCAACCCTTGCAGCGGCCATTACCAATGCGCCTACTGGAAACAAAGCATTACTGGTCACGCAAGAGCGCATTCTCTTTGCCCTTGGCGCTGGTGGTAATCCCCGCAAGGTGCAGTGGTGCGACCAAGAGAACAATACCCTTTGGACACCGGCAGGCGACAATCTGGCCGGTGACTATGAGCTAGCCACGCCTGGCTCACTCATTGCCGGCAAGCGGGTCAAGGGTGTAAACCTACTGTTTACAGATGTAGATGTCCACACGGCCCAGTATGTTGGCGCACCATTTGTCTATGGTTTTGAAAAGGCCGGATCAGGCTGCGGTCTCATTTCAGCCCAAGCAGTGGCGGCCATTGATACGGCAGCCATTTGGATGAGTAAGGCAGGCTTTTGGATTTATGACGGCTACGTCAAGCCACTGCCAAGTGATGTGTCTGACTATGTCTTTGACAATTTGAACTTTAACCAAGCATCCAAGGTTTACGCTGTCCACAATAGTAAGTTTGGCGAAATCTGGTGGTATTACCCAAGCAATGGAAGCACTGAAAACGACAGCTATGTCACTTTCAACTATCGCGAAAACCATTGGAATGTAGGATTATTGGCCAGAACTGCTGGCGCTGATTCTGGGGTGTTTGCCAATCCTTTGATGGTTTCAACTGATGGCTATGTTTACGAGCATGAAGTCGGTTTTTCTTATGACAGCGCCAGCGTTTATGCTGAGTCTGGACCAGTGCAATTGGGCAATGGCGACAATATCATGTCGGTGCGCCAAGTCATTCCAGATGAGCAGACGCTCGGAGAGGCTGTGGTTTCATTTAAAACCCGAAATTATCCAACTGGCACACAATCGACATTTGGACCATACACGGCAGCAAACCCAACTTCAGTGAGGTTTTCTGGCCGGCAAGTCAATGTGAAGGTGACTGGCAACACTTTGGCCGACTGGCGCATTGGGGTGATGAGGCTAGAGGCCATCCCAGCTGGCAAGCGATGAGTGACCAAGAACATTTGGACAGGCTGCGCCACCATGTGGAGGCGGCTTTAGAATACAGTGGTGGAACGCATGATTTTGAAGATGTTGTGCAGATGGTCGAAGGTCACAGATTACAGCTGTGGCCGGCCAAGGATTCGGTGGTTTTGACAGAGATCATCGATTACCCAAGGCTAAAGAATTTGCATTACTTCTTGGCTGGTGGCGACCTAGATGAACTCTCACGGATGCGACCATTGATCGAATCCTGGGGCAAGTCTATTGGCTGCACCAGAGTGACCTTGGCAGGCCGAAGAGGCTGGGCAAAGACATTTTTGAAAGACGAAGGTTACAGCCCACAGTGGTCTGTACTGGCAAAGGAACTTTAGGGGATAAATATGGCAACTTCACCGGCACTAGCATGGTCACTGGCTAACGGCATCAGTCAACAACAGTTTGACAAAAACATTGTTGACGCAATCAAACAGGGCGAGGCTCAAGGCTTGAGCGATGCCCAGTTTGAGAGCTTGATGAATCAATACCAGATCAGCGCTGCTGATGTGGCCCGTGCCACTCAGTCAACTGCGGCAAATATTCAAGCCCGTATGGAGGCGGCAACGCCCACAACGGCCGCTGAGATTGCTTATGACAAAGCGGCCATGGCAGAGTTGGCTGGGCGTGAAGCACAGTGGGCCAAGCAGCAGCAGACCAACACGACCAACTGGGCTGCCCAGCAAAAAGCCAATGAGGCTGCATGGGCAGAGCAGCAGCGCCTGAATGCTTTGAAGAATCAGCAGCAGATTGCGGCTAACCAAAAGGCTTATGAAGCCTACTTGGCCAATCAGGCAAAGCTGGCAGCAGAGCAGGCATCAAAGACCACTGGCTTTCAGACCAGTGCAGGCACAATGCCATTTGCCAATGCGACCCAAGGCTTTGCGCAGAACTTTCAGAATTACCAATCCATTGCACCAGGTGCGCAATACAACCCAGCCGTGATGGCTGGTGGCGCATCCCCTTACAGCCTGATCAGAGGCCAGATGCAACCCATGGGCAATCCATACGCTGGCGTGGTCGCAGGCCAAGCAATGGGTGGCTATAACCCAGCTCTATATGACCAGATCGCAGCGGCCAATGTGGCCAAGACTGCGGCAGAGACTGCGGCTGCAACGCCAAGTTATCAGCAAGAATCAACAGGCTTGGCCCAAGGTGGCATGGTCCATGGTGGTCTGATGTTTGGTGCAAACCCTCCAGGTCCAGATGATGGCGCTGTCAACCTTGACCTTGGCGAATATGTGATCAAGAAATCTTCAGTCGATAAGTATGGCCGTGGACTTCTGGACATGATCAATGAAGGCAAAGTGCCTGCCAAGAAATTAAAGTCTTTACTCGGATAAGGTGGCAATATGTCAAAAGGTGGAACAACTACATCGACAAGCTCGATTGATCCTCAGATCAAAGAAGCATTCTTGGCCAACTTTCAGCAGGCCCAAGGGGTCGCTGGTGCATTGCCGGTTCAGCAGTTTGCTGGCTATAACCCAATGTACCAGGCAGGCGAGGAGGCTTTGGTTAACACGGCCCTCGCTGGCCCAGGCATATCTGGCACAGACTTGGCCGCCCAAATGGCCGCGTATGGTGGTGTCTATCAGCCTGCACAACTTACAGCACAGCAGACTAATTTGAGCATGGGGCAAGGCCCAGGCTCAATTGGCAGCTACATGAATCCTTACACAAGCATGGTGCGTGAAAACGCATTGTCTGATTTGGAATCAGCGCGTAGAAACGCTATTCAGCAGACTGGTGAACGCGCCACACAAGCCCGTGCATTCGGTGGATCACGCCAAGGTGTGGCCGAGGCTTTGACTAACCAAGGGTTTGCCAAGCAGGCTGCCACACTTGGCACAACATTAAACGAGCAGGCATTCAACCAGGCCATGGCTATGCAGCAGGCCGACATTGCGCGTCAGCAACAAGCTGACCTGGCCAATCAGCAAGCAGGCTTGCAAGGTGCGCAATTGCGTTTGGGTGGTGCAAGCCAGCTAGGCAATTTGGCTGCACAGCAACAAGCATTGCGTCTTGGTGGCGCTCAAGCGGTCATGGGTGCTGGCGGTGCGCGTCAGGCTTTGGACCAGCAACAAATGGATGCAATCCGAAATATTGGCTTGCAGCGTCTGGGCGTGGTCCAGTCTTCACTTGGTGCGCAACCTGCCAATCTTGGCATGGTGGCAACGACTCCAGAGTATTCAAACCCAGCAGCTGGCGCTTTAGGCGGTGCATTGGCTGGCGGTAAATTGTTTGGAGTGCCTGGTGCAATTGGTGGTGGAATTCTTGGCCTACTAAGCGGCAGATAAGGAAGACAAAATGGCTGAATTTAATTTCCAAGGTCTCTTGGGCAATATGTTTGGTGGTGGTGAATCAGGCAGTGAGCTTGAGAAACTATTGAGCGCCAAACAGCGAGAGCAATTGGGTTTGCAATCGACATTGTCGGCAGCAGCTCAATTACTTAAAGCAAGTGGCCGTGGCCCACAACGCATTGGTCTTGGCCAAGCGCTTGGATCAGCACTTGAAGCCGGCCAAGGTGCTTATGAAAAAGGCACAACTAATGCTTTTAATCAGTTAATGCTTGGTGAAAAAATTAAAGAAATGCAACGCGAAGCTGCTGGCAATGAGGCTTGGCAAAAATACTTAAAAGGAGAGGGACAACCACCTCCATTGACACCAACTCAAGCGGCTTTGGCAGCTCCAGTTTCTGCTGCTGGGCCAGTTGGACCAACAATGGCACGCGCTCAATTAGCAGAACAAATGCCTGTTCCATCAGCTGTTTCCACAGACCCATTAGCATTTTTAAATCCTATACAACGCACTTTAATTGGTGGAATGCCAAGAAAAGAAGGAATGCCAGAAGTTTTAAAAGCAGCAGCAGCTCAAGCTGAATTTGGCAAGCCAGAGCCAATGATGGTTAATGGCCAAGTGAAAATGATGCAATTCAATAAACTTGGTCAATCAAAAGAATATACAGGCGCTAAACCATACGAAGCACCATCTCAAGATTTACGCACAGTTGAATATATAAGCGGGGAGAATCTGGCTGGAACTGGACCACGAGGCATTAAAGCAATTGGTGAATATCGTTCACAGATTGCGCCAAAAACACAAGTCGAAGTGAAAATGCCTGGCAACCAGCAATTCTTGGCTGGTGTTGGTGGTGATGTATCAAAAACACTCAATGAATTGACCATGGGCGCAAGGTCTGCAAATGAGACATTAAGAAATATTGAACTAATGTTGCCTGCACTTGATAAGGCTATTGTCGGACCAGGCGCAGACTACAGAACATCAATGTTGCGAATTGGTCAACAATTAGGTGTTGCTGGTGCTGACGCAAATGAACAACTTGCAAACACTAGAATTGTAGTCCAAGGACTTGCACAACGAGAACTTGATGAAGCAGGGCAAATGCGTGGCCAAGGTTCATTGACTGAAGGTGAGCGCGGAATTCTCAGACGCGCAGCTGCTGGTGATCAAACATTAACCGCTGCTGAAATTAAGCAGGCACTGTCAACGGCTCAACGTGTTGCTAAATATCGCCTGGCCACGCAAGAAGATTATTTGCAACGTGCAAGTAATTTGCCAGGCTTTTCACAGTTTGCACCTATGTATAAAGTCACGCCTTACAGCAGTGGCGGTGGCGGTGGTGGCAATCCATTGTTAAATGCAATTGACCAACAACTTCAAATAAATTCTGGAGTCAAAAAATGACCACTGGACTAGAAGGTTTCACAACCGAAGAGTTGTTAAAGATTAAAGCTGGAGATGTCTCTGGCTTATCTACTGAAAAACTGCAAATTCTTAAAGGCATTTTGTCCCAGAGTCTGGATATTGATCGCCCTGCGCCAGCGCCAGCATTGTCCCAACCACTGCCAGAAGCTCCAACTCAACGCATACGCTCTACTTTGCAGGGCGTGACCCTTGGCTCTGCTGACGAAATGGAAGCGCGTTTGCGCGCCTCTGTCACTGGTGAAGACTACGGCAAAGTGCTTTCAGAAATTCAAGGCAAGTTGAAGGCTTATCAGGCCCAGTCACCTTATGAGGCATTGGGCTATGAGGCACTGGGCGGTATTGGATCAGCGGCTGCAATCACTGCGGCCACTGGTGGCACGGCAGCGCCATTGACTGGCCCAAGAGTGGCGGCAAGTGTTGCTCCATTGGTCAGGGCATTGGCCGGCACATCAGCGCTTGGTGGCGCTCAAGGTGGCATCACCGGATTTATGACTGGCGAGGGAGACTTTGCGGCCCGTGCTGCCAGAGTGCCAGGCTCCACGATGATGGGTGCATCTATTGCCCCAGTGGTGCAGGCTGCATTCATGGGCGCTGGTAAGCTCACAGACATGGTCCTAGACACTGCCAGGCGCTTGTCCGGTGGCCGTGGTGGTAAGGCAGCAGAGGCTGAGATTCAGCGTCTGGCTGAACAGACTGGTCTGACTACAGACGAGCTTGTGGAGCGCATTGCCCGTGGTGAAATTTTGGCCGAAAACCAAACACTACTGCAAGCTGTGCGTGCTATGTACACCCAAGGCGGTAAGGCATCAACAACAATTCAAAACGCTTTGTCTACACGCCCAGACACATTGCGCAAAGAAGCCTTGACAGATATGCAGCAGAAGCTGGTCAGCGGCCTTAACCCCAATTTTGTTGGACCACGACCAAACAATGAAAATGTTTTGCGTTTTTACAGAGCAACCAAGGATGAGGCCCAAGCGTTAGAAAACAAAGCCTATGAAGACGTATGGAAAACTGGCGGCATCATTGGCGAAGATTTATTGGTCAGTCTTAAAGATGCACTGCAAAGATCGCCAGGGGCGGCTAATGATATCAATACGATCTACACAGCTGCTACAGGCAAAAAGCCATTTTTCTCTTTTGATAAAGATGGAAATATTTTATTTTCTAGAACGCCAAATCTTAAAGATGCTGAGATTATTAGACGAGGCATCAAGACTTCAATTGATTCAGCCTATACAGGCGGCAAGCCTGAAGTTGGAATGGCCTTAAAACCCGTTGAGTCTGATTTAAGAGCAGCAATTGATGCGTCTTCACCCAAGCTGGCTGCAACCCGTGCTGAAGCCTCACAACTTAGAACTGCTAAAACTGCATTTGAAGAAGGCCGTACCATCTTTAACAAGAGTGCAGACGAAGTCCAAATAATGATGGAAAAAATGGTTGATAACCCTGGCGCTGCCAATGCATTTAGGGCTGGCGCTATGGATGCTATACGATCCAAGATGGGGACTGGTCGCGCCAAAAGCATGATGGGTGTTTTTAATAATCCAGAAACAAAAGAAGGCGCTATCTTGCGCACCATTTATCCTAGTGATGAGCTTGATGGCATCTTGACCCGTATTGGCACAGCGGCCCAGTCACAAGTTGCTAAAAATAGGGTTCTTGGTGGGTCTGACACAGCATCATCAGTAATGCAGGCTGCAAAAATTGGCTCGACCATTACTGCTGATGAGGTGGCCAATGCTGTCAGTGGCAACCCCATGGCTGGACTCAGAATTGTCAACAAGATGCTAGGCGAGTCCAACAAAGCAATGTCGGAGAAAGACCGCGAACGAGTGGCTCAGATTCTGATTTCACAAGACCCAGAGATTGTGCGCAAAGCATTGCGTGATGAGAGTGGCATGGCCAGATTGCAGCAGGCCGTGGCAGCTGGCGCGAGAATGCTTAGTAAGACTGTGCCTTATGGTGCAAGTTACATTGGCGAGACAATGCCAAGACCTGGTTTATTGGGCCAATAAGGGGTAATCATGGCAGGCTTATTAGATGACGAACTAGACGCATTTTTTGGCAATCCAAATTTAAAACGTCAGACGGCTAAAGGAAGGGCATTAGCTGCAAAGCGTGATGTCAATACATTGCCTGATCCAAGAACCTATGCTGCCATGCAGGGATTACTTGGAGCGCGTCCTGATGAAATGGGATTCAGTGTTCTTCATCCTGAGTATCAGCAAATTATGGATGTTGCAAATCCAGCGTATGGATTAGGTCTTGCTGCACAACTTGCACCAGTCTTGGCTCCATTCACTAAGGGCCTGCCAGTAGGTGCGAGCATTCAACCAGTAACTGCTGCTCAAAATGCATCTAAGGCATCTGCAAGAAATGTCAAAAAAGGTTCTGTTGCCACAGTATTTGACAACGTCACAGATTACAACGAAGCAATGAAGCTGGCCCAAAAGGGCGCTCATTTAAAACAAGACCCATCAGGTCAGTACATTGGTGGGCCAAGATCAACTGGGCCTGTCGGGTTAACTGTGGACAGTCCTGGTGCTTTATCAAATATGCGCCAAAGGGCAGATAAAAAAGTTGAAGCCGGTGCATTTAATGCGTCTTGGTATGACAGGGCCAGACAGGCAGCCGAGAGCGCTTCTGGATACAACCCCACCAACATGACCGCGGGAATGCCTCCGCAAGGACAAATGGCATCTTTATTTTCGCGTGGTGGGTCTGCTTACAGCCCACAAGCTACACCACCAACTGAGATGAATTCTTTTATTCGTCAACACAATGCCCAGGTCGTTGGTGGCCAACAAATTATTCCAAGGACTGGATCACAGGCTAGAAATGTAGCCAAAGCATATGACATCGATCCGGCCACTGGGATGTATGTATTTAATCCCGAAGCAATTAAGCTGGGCAAAAAGACTGGCCCTTACGCTGACGCAAAAGACCCGACTATTCCATCCACTGACTTGTACAAAACAGCCAGCGACATTTGGCATGGCCGTGTAATGGGTTACAGCGACCCAGGTGGCAAAACATTTAGTCGAGGTTTTACTCCACAAGAGCATGGATTTTTAACTGGTGAGAATTTATTGCTTGCAAACAGAGCAGAACAAAAAAGACTTGCTGGGCAGTTAGATGTGCCAAACACATCAGCAGAATTTATTTTTGATCCAAGAGCTGCGCAAGCAGCCACATGGGGTGCTGAACGAGAAATTTCATACAAGGCTGCCAGAGATGCTGAAATTAATAGATTTAGAAAATCATCTGAAAAATATGAAAAACAATTAGCAAGGTGGGAACAAACTGGAAAAGGCCAAAAGCCAAAAAAACCATCTTTAAAAGACATTGGAAAAGAATCTGACGAATCTATTCGAGCAAGAGCTAGGGCCGGCATTGACGATGCAATGCAGCGCCAAATTGCTTCACAGACCTATGAATTTATTCCTGGTCAAAATGTTATGCCAGGAATTAACACTGCTGAAGAAGGTGTTCGAGCTGCTTATTCGCAGGGAATGCAAGCCCCAATGGGTAATCGTGACCCTTACATTGGCGCATTGCAAGTATACCAATTGCCAGTTAAGCCAGTCATGGGTGAATATCTTAATACTGCTGGTGTTGTTGAAAGAAACCCAGCATTTGTGGCCCAGCCATTAGTTGGCCTTGTTGGATCAACATTAGAAACATCGACAGGGAAACTTGCCCGCGGTGGCCCCATGTTGGACCAGCCTGGGCGCAGTTTACTTGACGCAACTTCTGCTGTGCGCGCTGTAATGGATTTGCAAGAAGGTGTTGGCTGGAACAAATTTACGCCAGCCAACTCGAGTATGAAAACAGTAGAAAAAACTGGAATAAGATTTCAGCCAATGTTGTCTGGCGCTCAAGATGCAAGTCAATTGCCTAGACAAATGGCACAGGCAAAAGCGGCATTAGAAGCGCAAGGTTTAGATGTTGTTGATGTAGGTGGTGCTTTACACGCTGGAAAATTTGACAACTCTATGAACGGCAAAGCAATTCAAGAAGCTGTTAAAAATGCAAAAGCAAATATTCAAGATGGCCAATTGATTGCTGGAAGATTTGAATCAAATCTTCAAATGCCACCATGGGGTGCAGAGGGAAGTGGCCAAGTAGCGCAGTATTTACAAGGCCAACTAACACGACCAGACATTCAAAATTTTGCACAGCGTTTAGATACAGCCGGTGTCCCACAAGTTAACGCACAGCAAACTCAATTTATGCAGCAGTTTTTAGAGCAAAACAATATGACTCCAAGAGCTGACGTAATGAAAATGCGAGACATCATTGGGACTAAAGGCTATCAGGGATTTTTGAAGTATCTTGAGGAATATGGCCCGAAGGGTTTGCCGGCAGTTGTTCCTCTTGGCCTGCTTGGGGATTATGAGGACTATTCAGGTTTTTAATAACTTTGTAATTTTTGTTTTTAATACCAGAAAACGGCAAAGGTATTGCAGCCTGATGTTTTGAATAGTAAACATCAAGCTGCGCATTAGTTAATTTAGAAAAGTATTGAACAGGCATATCAACTCCCAAAAAACGCGGCCACTAGAGGGTCGCGTTTGACAACCCGTCTTTTCTGTCTACGTCTGGCCAAGCCAAAGTCTTTGTCATCTGCTGACATTTTCTCTCTGTATTTTTTGATGCGCTCAGACCCTGGCACTGGCCCAGGCGCTTCAGCATCATCCCCATCACCCCATGACCACAGTGGCCGCCACTGGCCATTGGCGCTTACTCTGGTATAGCCAGAGATGTAGACCAAGTCATGGCGGTGCAAGTCAAACAGAATCCTCGCAGCACTGCGCCTGGCACAGAAACACAGCTTGGCCAAGTCAAGGTCTGAAAGATTGCTTTTCTTTTGTAGCGCTGCCTCGATGGCAGGCTCTACACGGGGTTTTAAGCCTCTGGCCATGTGCTGGTCTCCATTCGGGCTTTCAAGCGCTCCAGCATGGTCCTGACAACGTATGCACGGCTTTTAACCTCATTCGGTATGGCATGGCCAAAGACTTCTGGGTGGAGTAAGTCTTTGACCAGGTCGAGGCAGGCATCAAGGGCCAAAGGCAATTCTTTATCGGTCATAGTATTTTTTCAGCGCAGAGACCTCAATATGGTCCACAAACTCTTGCAAAAGCAAGTGGGCAATGTCCACATTACTGCCAGCGATGTACGCGTTATTAAGGGCCATGCACTCTTCAAAGTCAGGCTCATATGGTGAGCCAAGGGAATCTGTCGAGCCTTTTTCTTCTGGGATGTATTCCAGGAAGCAGACAAGGTCCACATCTTCAACGGCACATTCAAACTGGAATAAGTCTTTGGGGCATGGGGGTGTGGGGCCGTAGTTCATGCTTGATCCTTTGTGTAAAGTGCAATTGGCTTATATACGCTTGAAGGTTTTTTCCACCGGAAATATTTGTGGCCAACTGCGTTCTCACAAAGGTATGCAACTGGCTCTGAAATTGTTATTGAGATCACGCCAGTCTGGTTGGGTGTGGGTTGTTCCAGGTATTTAGCGTAAACAAGATCAGCGACAAGGGCTGCAAAGTGCTCAATGTCACCATGCAGGGTCAAGCCGTTGGCCTCAATCAGCTCAATGATTTCGTCTCTGTTCATGCTGACCACCATGCCACCAAGAGTGCGGCCAAGCCAACGCCAATGGCAATGGCGGTCAAATAGTCCAAAAGGGATTCGGTTTGCGGTTTCATCGGTTTCTTTCGTTAATGGGGCCGAAGCCCCGTGGGTTTAATTAGGCTGCGGCTTTCTCGGCAAATAAGCGCTTGGCTTCTGTGCCTTGATCGAAATACTCATCAGAGCCATAAGCTGGATCAACTTCATCCCAAAATGTAGGAGAAATAAACTTACCAGCCTCAAGCGCTGCATTAACACGGGCGGCTAAACGATCTGCTTTGGCTGATGCTTCTGCGCGTAAATCAGGAAAGCAAGCGTCACCAGTCTCTTCACAAATAACTTGCTGAGTGCCATTAAAAGTGGCTTGATGACGAAAGCGCTTACCAGCTGCATTCTCGATGACCACATAAAACTGCTCTGCAATGAATGGATGACCATCACAAGCGAAGCCAGCGTTATAAAGATCAGAGGCTACTGAGGCTATAAAAGTTGTCGTTTTCATTTCGTTTCTTTCGTTTAAGTAATAGGAGTAACGAAGTATGACAGAAAACAAATATGTTGCAACAATTATTTTTATGTGTTGTTTTTATACATATTCCGCAATTAGAATGCGGCCATGGAATCAATTCACACAATACGCGCAAGGGCCAAGGCTCACAAGATCACCATGGCTGCCGTGTGCGAAGAGGCTGGCATCCAGCAGTCCCAGGTGAGCCGGTGGCTGTCTGGGACTGTGGAGCCATTGTGGACATCAGTCAATCAATTGCACTTGGCGCTTGAGAAACTGATCGACCAATCACCAGTCCACTGCGACTGAAGCAGCAGCTGGCGCAGAGTCTCTACCGGCCACCACGCCAAAGTCACTGGCCGCTGATGGCTTTGCACCACCTAGCGAGTCACCCTTGGCCAAAAGCATGATGTTGTTCAAACCATACGACACGCCTCGATTACCCGCTTGGTCATAGGCATAGGCATTCAAAGATACGCGGCCATAGTCGCCAGAGACAATGTCAGTATTGCCAATGATGTCGTGGCCATGGGCATCAATTGCGCCTGGCTTATTTGTGCTTTTGGTGTTGAAGAAGTAATGGCCAGCGTACTCTGGGCCAAGAGGTGAGCCATCGGACTTGGTCTCAGTGTCGCCATCACGAAGTGGATTGCGCACAGTCTTTGGGATTTTGTCCCCGAATTTAGCGACAAGCGCTTCTTTGGCTGCGGTCTTTAACTGGGCCACAGTGTCAAGGTCTGTCTTAGGCACAAGCACTTGAGTAGAAAACTCTTCTTTGCCATTCATTTCGTTTTTACGAGCTGTCAAGGCGCTGAAGTATGAGAAGCGAACTTTTCCGGTTGTTACACGTGTAGACATTTTTGATCCTTTTAAGGGTTTAGGTTTTTACGTTTCTGTCGTCAAACAGAAATTGCACTTTAGCACAAATCGGATATGATGCAAACAACTTAAAACGAGGAAACGATCATGCAGTTATTCCCCCATCAGCAAGAGGCCAAGCTCTTCTTGCTGTCTAGGCGCAGGGCCATACTGGCCGACCAGCCACGGGTTGGTAAGACGCTACCCACAGCAGCTGCTGCCCTAGAAAACCTACCGGCCCTCATCGTCTGCCCAGCCATTGCCAAGACAGTCTGGGAAGCGGCTTTCAGCAAGCTCGCGCCCAATGTATCGGTCCATGTCATCAATGGAAAACGCGAGGCTTCAGAGGTAAATAGTGCAGATGTGACTATCATCAACTACGATGTCTTGCAGTATGGTGTAACACACGTTGACAGATATAAGACCCTAGTTTTGGATGAGTGCCACAGAATTAAGAATCCAAAGGCCCAAAGGACCAAGGCTGCAATGCTGGCCATGAAGAAGATTGATTATGTTTATGCCTGCTCGGGCACGCCAATTCCAAATCGGCCCATCGAGCTGTGGCCCATCTTGCACGGCCTTGGCATCTACCGAGGCGGCTGGTACGACTTTGCAGCCAGATATGCAAAGATGTTTTTGGCGCCATGGGGCCTAGACACCAGTGGCGCGTCTAACCTGGTCGAACTCAAAGAGCTGATGAAGCCCCATGTGCTGCGCAGAAAGAAGGAAGCCATCTTCAAAGATTACAAAGACCCACAAGTGTCTCTGATCACCTTTGATCTGCCCAATGACAAGCGAGAGCAGACCTTTGATGCCGATGCCTTGATGGCCAACCCCAACGCGCTCATGGCCTTTGAGGGCTTGGCCGAGATCATGCGTGAGGCCGGTATGCGCAAGGTCAAGGCTGCCAGTGAATTCATCGATGACTTGCTTCAGGCCAACGAGCCGGTGGTGGTCTTTGCGCACCACAAAGATGTGGTGGCCGAGCTGGAAAAACTGCTATTTATCCACAAACCCGTAGTTATTACGGGTGAAACGTCACGTGCCAAGCGCGACAAAGCCATTGCAGACTTTCAGTCTGGCCAGACCAAATGCATCATTGGCAACATTGCCGCCATGTCTGAAGGTGTGGACCTATCGGCTGCCGACACGATTGTCTTTGTCGAATGCACATGGTCCACCTCGGCACTGGAGCAGGCATCAAGCCGAGTCGAGAACATCAACAAGTCCGGCATTCCACCCGTCATCTACATTCTGACCATCAAGGCATCACTAGACCACAATGTGCTGGCCAAGGTTTTAAAGAAGCTCAATGTCGTCAATCAGATTATTTAACCAGGAGAAACCATGCAACACGAAACCCGTAAACACGCCCGACTGTCAGCATCCCGCACAGACAGATTCATGTCTTGCCCTGGCTCATACCGGCTTGAATCCCTCATGCCCTATGAGCCAGCCGGTGAGGCCGCTGCCATTGGCACTGCCATCCATGAGCTGTCAGAGATCATTCTGTCTGGCAAAGAAGTCCCAACTGGGACTGATCAGGACCATGTGGCCATGGCCCAAGCCTATGCCGACTTTGTCAATACGCTGGTCGAAAATCCACGCAAGAAGCTGATCGAGGTCAACCTAGATGAAGGTCTGAAGTCTCTGCACCCAGCGCTTGGTGGGACTGCCGATGCAGTCCTGGTCGATGGGGACCATCTTCATGTCGTTGACCTAAAGACTGGCCGAGTGGCGGTGGATGCCACAGACAACAAGCAGCTACTGACCTATGCACTGGGAGCCATGAGGCAATTCAAAGCGCCCAGCCACATCACTTGCACCATGCACATATTCCAGCCCCGTGTGGGCCACAGCAAGTGGACAGTGTCTGGCCAAGAGCTTGTCGAGCATGGCGAAAGACTCAAGGCCGCTGCCGAGCTGGCGCTCTCAGGCGATGCACCTACAAACCCAAGCCCTGATGCCTGCCGGTACTGCAAAGCCAAGACCATTTGCCCATCCATGCGCCAGAAGGTCCAAGAGGTCGCTAGAAACGATTTCAAGCCTGACACCACTGTTACCCCTGAGATGCTCGATGACGCGGCTCTGGTGGCCGTATGGGCCGATGCAGTGCAGTCTGCTGCCAAAGAACAACTGGCCAGTGGCAAGTCCATCCAAGGCTGGACCATGCGCGCAGGCCGCAAGACCAAATTCTGGAAGGATGAGGCGCTGGTCATGGAAGCATTCAAAGACAACTTGAAAGTGTGGGAGCTGAAGTCGCCCAGTGCTGTCTTAAAACTCGGGGTCGAGGTGAGCGAAGACCTAGTCGGTGAGAAGGTGGCTGCACCATCCCTAGTCAAAGAAAAATCCAAGGAATAGAATCCAATCCCTGCCCCAAAAAGAAAGCCCTGGTCCAAGCGCAAACTCTGACCAGGGCAAATTCAACTCAAGGCAACTCACAATGAAACCCCAACCTAAAGGAATTTCAGTGTCAATCATAACTGAAACACCCCAAAACAACACGTTTCAACAGTCCCAAAGCATTGCCTGCAAAATAGGCGCTGTGGCCCCCGATGCGGTGTTCTGTACCTTTGCCCTGCAAGGCTCAAAGAAAATCCCCTACAAGCGATCTGGCCAAGGCGTGGCCCGTGATACAGACCCAAACGATCTCTACAACGCTGAAGACATTTGGGCCATGGAGCAAGCCCCTCATGGCCAGTATCTGGGTTTAGTGCAGCAGCGCCCCATCATCAGCGCATCAGGAAACTTTCTGGTTTGCCTTGATGTGGACATGAAGCACGCCTCTGGCCCGACCAACGTGGCCATTCAGCGCATGGCCAAGTATGTCAAGACCAACAACATGCTGACCGAGGTCTCTGTCTCTGGCCGTGGCCGCCATGTGTTCCTATGGGTCAAAGCGCCAGCAGTCAAAGACCAGGTGCTGCCCAAGTACAAGCTGGGTGGTGGCCAAGAGCTTGAAGTATTTGGCCTGCCAAACAGTGCCGGCAAGTCAGTGTTACTCAGTGGCAACCAAGTGGCCGGTGAATTCCAAGAGGCCGTGGACCTCTACGATTTGCTCCAAGAGTGGGGCATCATTGAGCAGCACCAGCTCCAAGAGCCAAAGCCAGTCGCACCACCTACACAATCATTTGACTTCACCCAATTAGGCTCAAGACTGGATGACAGCGATCTTGATCGTGCGGTCAAGGCTTTGCACCATATCAGCCCAGACTGCGATTACGACCAGTGGATTGAGCTGGGCCAAGCGCTGCACACCGAATTCGGAGAGGCTGGTCTCGGCCCATGGATGACATGGTCCATGGCTGGCAACAAGTTTGCAGGCACGAAAGACATTGAAGTCCACTGGAAGAGCTTTCATCAGGGCAAAGGTGTTGGCATTGGCACACTCTTTAAACACGCCAAGGACAATGGGTGGGAAGCTCCAACCAAGCAGGCCGAGCGCAAATCAGCGGTGGAAGACTTTGCTGCGGTGATCCAGTCTGTGACCATGCCAGCTCTGGACCAAGCCCCACAAGGCTGGCCAGAGCGCACATTGACCATTGGCCAGATCAGGCCCATTCGCTATATGGTCAAAGGTTTCTGGGCGCACAGCTTTATGGTGCTGGCCGGTCAGCCTGGCATAGGTAAGACCACAGCGGTCATATCTTTGTGCATGGTCATGGCCGGCTTGCAGGCCAAGGACTGCGAACTTACTGCCACCAAGAAACGCAAAACAATCATCGTGACTGAAGACTCGGACCAGGTCGAAAGAACCCTGACTGGGTATGCACGGCATTATGGAATCAGCGCTGAAGCATTATCCCAATGGTTTGTCATCATCGATGCCAAGAGGTCTAATGTGAAAGATTTACTTATGCTTGCACATAATGTGATTCACCACACAATAGATAATGTCCGGCCATTATTGGTATTAGATACTGCAAACGCCACAATGGATATTGATAATGAGAATGACAACTCAGAAGTGGGTAGTTATATTGCAGCCCTAAAGCAGACCATCTATATCCAACTGGACACGCCAGTCTGCATCATTACCCACACCAACAAGACCATATCCAAGTCAGACTCAGATGCCACAGCCCGTGGAGCCTCTGCATTCACAGGCGATGCAACCCTCACCGGCATTCTGTTTGAAGACGAATCCAAGACCCGTTATATGCGCTTAGTAAAAACGCGCTACCAGCCCAACTTCAGAGAAATCAAATTCCAGTCAGATGTCTTTGCCGATACTGTGCTGGATGAAGACGGGGATATCCAAGAGCAGATGGTGCTGCTGGTGGTCCCACAAGTATCTTCAGAAGAAGACCGAAGACAGGCAGCCAATGACCGAATGAATGACAAGCGCCAGCAACAAGTCCAAGATGCCGCAGACGCTGCCTGCAACTTTGTCCAGTCCATCATCAATGCCAAAGGCGCGGTCATTATGCGCAGAGGCTCTGGCAGGCCAGCCGTGCCAAAAGAACTGCAATCAATGCACCAGCTGGAGTGGGCTGACATCTACCAAGCAGTGCCAATGGCCGACCAAAGCTACGCAAGAAAGGCCGTCAGCGCGGCCATCTTTCAGCGCTTTGCAATGGACCAAGCAAGCAGCGGATGGGTTCAAATAAAGTAAACCGGTAAACCGGTAGTAAACCGGTAGTAAACAGGTATACCGGTTTAGATAATGGCAGGTCTGTTGGTATAAGTGGGGGTCGTAGACCCACTTATCCACAGGCCAATCTGGTCAGTTTTGGGATAGTGAAAAGTAAACAGGTAAACCGGTAGATTTCCTTTGGTCATACCGGTTTACTTTTGACCCTTTTTGGAGAAAAGCAATGGTCCAACAAGTTACGCAGTTATCCACAGGTTATGCACATTCCGACAAATTGGTCGAAGATGAGCGCGTTTTCTGCCACCAGTGCAGTAAAGCGGTAGAAGTGGAAATGAAGCAGTCCATGCCAGCCGAGCAGATGGAAAGACACCGAAAGGTCAACTCAAAGCCATTGCAGTGGATGTTTGACCAGGCAAAGGTTCGCAATGGATGGGCAACAGTCACATGGTCCGAACACCAGTGCGGCCAAACAGGACTGGCCGCATTCCCGACCGACATCAAGCACCGATGCCACATGTTCCAGACCAAACCCTCGGCAGTAGAATCCGAGGAATGGTGGTTGACTTAAAACGCAAACGAAAAAGCATTGAACACATTGACCAAGTCAAGGTGGTCCAGCACTTTCGAGCGTTCTATCCGGACATCATCATTGCAGCAATACCCAATGGAGGCGATAGAAGCCCTCAAGAGCGCGTTAGGCTGCACAGTGAAGGGGTATTGGCAGGGATGCCAGATTTATGCGTCTTGGAGCCTAAAAACGGCTTTCATGCGTTATTTGTGGAAATGAAGACCAAGGCCGGTGTGGTCTCAAGCAAACAAAGTGCTGTAAATTTGCAGTTAAATGCAAAAGGGTATCGAGCAGTGGTCGCCAGATCAGCTGCTGAAGCAATTAAATCAATCGAGGAATATCTGAATGGCAAAACCAAAGAAGAGTGCAAACACATTGAGTGAACTTGCCGACAACATTGTCGAGCGCCAGCTCACATTGCGTGACCAGGCTGCAATTGATCGCAAAGAGATGTCAGGAATCAATAAGAAAATTCACGCATTCGGTGGTGAGGCTATGCTCTTTGACCATATCTCACAAGGGAAAACAACCGATTCAGTGATTAAGTCTCTGGACATAAGCATTGGCGGTTTCTACAAATGGATCGAAAAAGATGCGAAGCGGGGAGAACTCCTCGCACGCGCACGCACGCGAGGTGGGAGAAGTTTAGCAGAGCAGACCCTCGAAATTGCAGACAGCGCAAGCCCTCAAGAGGCGCAAGTGGCCAAGCTACGGGTCGATACGAGGCGCTGGCTGGCCTCAAAGCAGGCTCCAGACGAGTATGGTGACAAGCAGGCTCCATTGGTCAACATTGACCTGGGAAGCATGGCGCTCGATGCCTTGCGCAAGCGCACTGTCGTATCACTAGACGATTCTGCATAAATGAATACCAAAGATTGCAGTCACTTTATACAGTGTCCATTATGTTAAGTTGACATTGAGTTATCCACAGAATTAAGTGCATCAAAGTATTACAGACTTACTTATGAACAGGAATCTGTGGATAAGATTGGCCAAATTCCGTGGATAACCCAGCGGTGGCCGGCTGGCGGTCGGTGGCCGCGACCCCCCCTTGGCCGGTTTGGCGGGGGCGACTGTGGCGGCACTAAACACCTACAAAAAAAATTTTTTAAAAAACTTTTGAGGTAGTTGACATAAAACGCAAAAACCGATCACAATCTAATCTCCATCAACTCACAACTAACAAACCATGCAAACGAAGCAAGCGACAGTCACAATTGATGACCAGGAGTGGATCGTCTTAGACACTGATGAGTCTAAAGAGAACAAAGTGTTTTGCGCACTTGGCAAGCCAGACAGCACCATCATCTGGCACACTTGGGTCGACATTAACCAGATCGTGGGGATAATATGAATATCACGTTATTAACTAAGGTGAGGCGATTATTTAATGTTGATTATGTGCCTAATAGCACTAATCGACATAATCAGAAACAATATATTAAAGCGATTAGATTATTAGGTGATAAATGGCTAATACACCAAAACAACCGAATCCAGAGAATCCAGTAAATCGGAATAAGTGCCCACCATGTAATGGAAATTGCAATGAGGGCAGAAACTGTCCGGCCAGAAAATGAAGAGTAATTTTGTAAATAATCACATTCGGTTGAATGGCAATGTGCATGGCCACAAATTGCAGTTGTGTAATAAGTGCAATCGGCAAAAGCCGCCCGAGGGTGGGGTGGAGATGAGTGCGACCAAGTGGGTGTGTGCATCGTGCTGGACCGATAGGATCACGGGCCAGAACTTAAAACAGGCGAGGATGGCCAAATGACTGATTTGTTGACAGCGCTGCATCTTAGTGTGATGTTGCTGGACCTAAAGATTAGGATGATGGAAGCTATCAATGAGGATCGGTTTGACCTAGCGATGACGTATCACTTACTGATCTTGGTCAGGACTGATGAGCTTCAAGCACATAAGTGGGCGATGAGTCCCAAGGCGTGGGCCATCTATGAGACGATCCACCCATGAAAGAAAATGTCTTTGCTCAGTGGGTGGACCGGTATCAGCCGGACCCCGTTTTGTTTGTGCGGGAGGTTTTGGGGGTGGACCCTGACCCGTGGCAAGTGAAGTTTCTTGGTGCGATTGCCCGTGGGGACCGGAAGATAAGTGTCAGGAGTGGCCACGGGGTGGGAAAGAGTACGGCAAGCAGCTGGGCCATGCTCTGGTACTTTATGACCAGATCGCCCGTCAAGGTGGTGGTGACTGCACCGACAAGCTCTCAGCTTTATGACGCGATGTTTGCAGAGCTGAAGAGGTGGATCAATGCGATGCCACTCCCACTTCAAGGTCTCTTGACTGTCAAGCAAGAGAGGATTGAGTTCAATGCTGCCCCGACTGAGATGTTTATTTCAGCCAGGACATCACGGGCCGAGCAGCCAGAGGCTTTGCAGGGAATTCACTCAGAGAATGTCATGCTGGTGGCCGATGAGGCTTCTGGTGTGCCAGAGCAAGTGTTTGAGGCTGCGGCTGGAAGTATGTCTGGCCACAACGCGGTGACGCTGTTACTGGGCAATCCCGTGCGAAGCAGTGGGTTCTTTTACGACACCCACACGCGCCTGGCCGATGAGTGGACCACGTTTCAAGTGGCCTGCACTGACTCTCCGCGTGTCTCAGATGAGTACGTCAAAGAAATGGCCATGCGCTATGGCGAGGAAAGTAACGTCTACCGGATCAGGGTGATCGGTGAATTCCCCAAGGGCGATGACGACACTGTCATTGCCATGGACTTGCTCGAAAGCGCGGTGAATCGGGATGTCGCGCCCAGTGACTATGCGCCCATGCTTTGGGGCTTGGATGTGGCGCGGTTTGGAAGTGACAGGTCAGCGCTGTGCAAGCGCCAAGGGAATGCGGTGACTGAGAACATCCGGACATGGAAGAATTTAGACCTGATGCAATTGACTGGTGCGGTGGTGGCCGAGTACCAGGCGCTGCCACCAAGCCAGCAGCCGAAAGAGATTTTGGTCGATTCGATTGGATTAGGCGCTGGCGTGGTGGACCGACTCAGAGAGCTGGGCCTGCCGGCCAGAGGGATCAATGTGTCTGAAAGCCCAGCCATGGGCAACACCTACAGGAATCTGAAGGCAGAGCTTTGGTACAAGGCAAGGGCGTGGCTTGAGGCACGGGACTGCAAGATGCCAAAGGATGAGGTGCTGATCGCTGAACTGGCCACAGTGCGGTACTCATTCACCAGTAACGGCAAGATCGCCATCGAGGGGAAAGACGAGATCAAGAGGCGGGGGTTGCCAAGCCCTGACAAGGCCGATGCCTTTGTCCTGACATTTGCCAGTGATGCGGTGATGGGGATGTACGGCAGCACCGGCTCAAGCAAATGGTCCCAACCCCTGCGCAGAAACCTTGTTCGGGTAGCATAATTGATGCCATAAAAGCTGGGCGAAAAAATTCCGCCCAACTATTTTTTCAACCAGGAGGAATCCATGAAGGCAATGACTAAAGCGCAAAAGAAGGTCGGCAAGGTGATGGGTGAGTACAAAGCCGGCAAGCTCCACAGCGGTGGAACTGGCAAGGTTGTGACCAACCCGCGCCAAGCGGTGGCTATTGCAATGTCAGAAGCGAAGATGCCCATGCGCGGTCAGCGCACAGCAAAGAACAAGGCGAAAAAATAATGGCTACTTTAAAACGCACCATGGATCAGGTCATGGACCGAGAAGAGGGCGAGGACATGGAAAGTGGCGAGAACTGCCCCATGCCCACGCAAGACATTACCCTCAACCTAAAGAACCGCGCCAAGGCAATCACCAGCGCGGCCTATGGTCCTGAGAATCCCAAGCTGCCTAATGAGGCTTTTTGGCGCAAGAAGGCTGACCAGTGGGATGTGAGCATGGATGACGCAAAGCAGAGCCGATGCGGTAACTGCGCAGCATTCAATGTGTCCGACAACATCAAGCAGTGCATCGCGCAGGGTATTGGCATGGAAGCTGACCCTTGGGGAACAATTAAGTTGGCCGACCTTGGCTACTGCGAGATTTTCGACTTCAAGTGTGCCGCCAGCAGAACGTGCGATGCATGGGTAGTCGGTGGCCCGAACACTGGCGAGCAAGAGGGTGAAGAGGGCGAGGACTATGAAGAGGGAGAAGAGGAATGAAAGGTTTGTATGAAAATATTCATCGAAAACGCGAAAGAATTGCTGCTGGCAGCAAAGAGAAAATGCGCAAGCCTGGGGCAAAGGGCGCTCCAAGCGCTGCTGACTTTAAAGCAGCGGCTAAAACCGCCAAGCCAGTGAAAAAGAAATGAAGACCCCAGCTTGGCAGCGTAAAGAGGGCAAAAGCCCGTCTGGCGGCTTAAACGCCAAGGGCCGTGCCAGTGCCAAGGCCGAGGGCATGGACCTTAAAGCGCCAGTCAAATCAGGCGACAACCCAAGGCGTGCCAGCTTCTTGGCGCGAATGGGAAACATGCCTGGTCCTGAGATGAAGGGCGGTGAGCCGACCAGACTGCTGCTGTCATTGAAGGCATGGGGCGCAAGCTCTAAGGCCGATGCCAAGGCGAAGGCGGCTGCAATATCTGCAAGAAACAAGGCGAAGAAATGATTTGTCCGATTGTCATTGCCACTGTCAAGGGCCACGGGTTGGCCGTATTGCTAGAGTCCATCAAGCAATACGCGCCAGAGTGTCCGGTTTATCTGCGCGGCCCAGAGTCGGTGATTGAGAACTTTCAAGCTGACTTCAAAATCTATGGCCAGCCAAGGAGCTTTGGCGAGGATTACAACGAGATCATCGAGGCGGCCATGAAAGACTGGTCATCATGCATTGTGGCCAATGACGACATTGTGCTGACCCCCACCAGCGTGAAGGTGCTGATGGAAGATGTGGCCATTGTCAGGACCATGAACAGCTACAAAGCGGGGTGGGTGGCGGCAAGGTGTGACGCTGCCAGACCTTGTCAGAATGTGCGGATCACTGACCAGCCTGAGAAGCTGAACTTCTACAAATTCCCGTCTGAGGCCCACATTAAATTGGTCCAAGAGGTCAGCCCAATATTTGCATGGATATCAAGTGATGCATTTGAAGAGGCAAAGTTTCCCCCTCTGAATTGGTACAGTGACGATGTGCATTGTATGGACTTAATTCAAAAAGGCTATGGTCACTATGTGTCAGCCAGTTATGTCCACCATATTGGCTCAAACACCATTGGCTTTAATGCGCAAAAACTGCATGAGGATGCGCTGCCATGGCTAAGAGAGAACAGGCCAAGTTATGCGAGTGCCTGGTTTGATTCTTAATCTAGGCTCCGGCAAAGACTGGTGCGCTGAGTATCTCAATGCAGATATTCAGGCCAGCAAGAATCCTGACTGGCTGGTCGATATCAGCAAGATCAAGTGGGGCGATACCCTGCAAACCCGTTTTGGGCAGCTGGAGATCGTGCCAGGTATGTTTGAAACCATTTTGGCCAATGATGTGCTGGAACATATCCACGATCTGGTCGATGCCATGACCAACTGCAAAGAGCTTTTGAGGGTGGGCGGTGAGATGCGCATCCATGTGCCTTATGACTTGAGCCTTGGCGCTTGGCAAGACCCAACCCATGTCAGGGCATTCAACGAAAATTCTTGGAAGTATTACACCGAGTGGCACTGGTACTTGGGCTGGCCAGATCGGTTTGAGCTGACAACACTGGAAATGCGTCTCTCAAAGGTGGGAGAAGCACTAGAATTGCCACAAGACGAAATTATCCGCACCCCACGGGCTGTGGACTCCATGTATGTGGTTCTTACAAAGGTCAAGCCATGATTGAAAACATCACCGAAAATTTATCCACCGACATTGCAGCTCAAGAGCCAATGGATGATGCAGAACTGCAAGCGATCATCACCCAAGACCTGACCGATGCGGTGAGCTATGTTGACAGTGATCTGTCACCCACACGCGCCAGGGGGACTGAATACTATCGCGGGGATTTATTCGGCAATGAGGTCGAAGGCAACAGCAAGGTGGTGGCCATGGAAGTGCGAGACACTGTCTCGGCCATGCTGCCAAGCCTGATGCGCGTTTTCTTTAGTTCTGAGAATGTGGTGGAATTTGCGCCCAGGGGACCCGAAGACACCAAGATGGCCCAACAGGCCACCGACTATTGCAACTTCATTTACCAGAACGACAATTCTGGATTTTTAACGACCTATGCGATTTTTAAGGATGCGCTGGTTCGCAAATGCGGCATTGCCAAATTCTGGTGGGAGGATGAGGAGAAGGTCCGAATTGAAGAGTACACGGGCCTAGACGACCAGACCCTAGAAATGCTGATGCAAGAGCCTGGTGGTGAGGTCAAGATCATTACGTCTTACCCAGACCCAAGCATTGACGAGGCGCAGCTCACAACTGTGGACCCGATGACTGGCGCTCCAATGGTGATGCCTGCACCAATGATCCATGATGTGCAGATCAAGCGCATCACAAAGGATGGCCGGATCAGGATCATGGCCGTGCCACCAGAGGAACTGCTACTGGACAGACGCGCCAGATCGTTTGACGATTCAACCATCATTGCCCATCGGCAAATGGCCACTGTGGCTGACTTGCTCGCCATGGGTTATGACCAAGATGAGATCGAAGAGAATCTGTCAACGACAGACCTAGACAGCAATGACGAGTATTTGGCGCGGCAGCCACTGTCCACGACATTTGGCACTAATGACGCTGCCAATCCGATGATGCGCAGGGTGCTGTACATCGAGGCATATTCCCGTGTGGACTTTGATGGCGATGGCATTGCAGAACTGCGCAAGGTCTGCTGCATGGGTGGTGGCTATAAGGTGGTGCGTAATCTGCCAGCCAGCTACATTCCCTTTGCTGACTTTCCCTGCGACCCAGAGCCACACACAAGCCCACTTGAGGCGATGTCGATTTTTGACATCACCCGCGACTTGCAAGAGATCAAGTCGGAAATACTCCGCAACACATTGGACAGTCTGGCCCAGTCAATCCACCCAAGAACTGCGGTGGTCGAAGGCCAAGTCAACATCGATGATGTCTTGAACAACGAGACGGGCGCGATCATTCGCATGAGAGCGCCTGGCATGGTCCAGCCCCTGACAACCCCATTTGTGGGTCAGGCCGCATTCCCGATGATGGAATACATGGACCAGATCAAAGAAGATCGCACCGGCATGAGCAAGGCCGCCATGGGCTTGAATGCTGATGCATTGCAGTCAAGCACCAAGGCCGCGGTCAATGCAACGATCAACGCCAGCCAAGGCCGCATTGAGCTGACAGCTCGAATTCTGGCTGAAGGCATGAAAAAGCTATTCAAGGGCATTTTGTTCTTGGCCACAACGCACCAGGACAAAGCCCGAATGGTGCGAATGCGCAATGAGTGGGTGCAGATCGATCCAAGGTTCTGGGACACCAGCATGGATGCAAACATCAATATTGCCCTGGGCAATGGCGACACCAACGAGAAACTGCAAGCGCTGATGATGATCATGTCCAAGCAAGAGCAAATCTTGCAGCAGCTTGGCCCGACTAATCCCTTGGTCACGCCCCAGCAGTTTAGTAATACCCTGCGAAAAATCGTAGAGTTATCTGGTTTCAAAGATTCAACGAGCTTTTTCCAGAATATCCCTGCCGACTATGTCCCGCCCACGCCCACACCAAAACCATCACCCGAAGAGGTGTTGGCCCAAGTGCAGGCTGAAAGTATCAAGGCAGATATCCAGAAGAAAGCGGCAGAGCTGGAGCTAAAGCGCCAGCAGATGATCATGGATGATGATTTAAACCGCGACAAGATGGCTCAAGATTTGTATCTCAAAAAGTATGAAATTGAGTTAAAGTACAAATCACAGATCAGTACAGCCGAAATTGATGCGGCCCAGAATATTGATCGTGAAGCAATGCGTCAGCAGGCATTGTTGGCCCAGCAGCAGGCGGCACAGTTTGTGTCCCAGCCGCAGCCACCAGCGCCTGAGATGATGCCCCCATCAACCTTTCAAGGAATGGCACAGTAAGTGACAAACGAAGACCAGGTAAATAAGGGCC